>SWCA01008784.1_pt1 | contig 65424 bp, 57 predicted proteins | sample 4692961 | NCBI WGS metagenome assembly SWCA01 (sample SAMN10267275, study PRJNA491770) | bioreactor metagenome | isolation source: DHS bioreactor inoculated with | place: Japan: off Shimokita Peninsula | reverse complement strand
TTGGAATGTCTCTTTGAAATCAACAATAAAACCGATTCGTCAATGTAGTTGTCAATAAGTACAATGCTTTTCTTTGCTTCTTTTATCAGTCCTGAGACAAATTGCCAGGCATCGAAGATCTTGGCCATCGTAGAAAATACCTTCGTTTGGCTTTAGTCGTGTATTTAAAATTAATTCAAACTTTTGGTCGTGATCATGTAGTTTTTGCTCTATTCTTTCAATATGATAATTGAGAGCGTAACCTTTAAGCAAATAGTCCTTAAGAATCTTGTTAGCCCATATTCTAAACTGGGTACCACGCTTTGATTTAACCCTGTAGCCTATTGAGATTATAACATCCAGGCTGTAATACAGTACTTTTCTTTTGACTTCTCTTTTTCCTTCAAGTTGAACTGTCAAGTATTCCTTGACAGTTGAACCAGGTTCAAGTTCACCCTCTTTAAAAACATTGTTAACGTGAAGGCTGATATTTTGTTTGGTGGCATCAAATAATTCAGCCATTTGAGATTGAGTCAACCATACAGTTTCATCTTCTACCCTTACTTCAATCTGAAAATCAGGACTATCAGATTCCTTATAAATTACAATTTCAGCTTTTTCCATGAAAAGGATTTGAGGACTACCGACTGAGCTAAAAAGATATCACAGAGTTTCACGGAGTTTTGCACAAAGTTTCACGGAGTTTTCTTTTTTTTTAATTTACACTGTGCAACACTGTGAATAACACTGTGTGACACTGTGCAACTAAAAGTGCTTTGAGGTTTTGAAGATTTGAGGCCCTTCGGGTGGTTCGACTGGTTCGACAAAAGCTCACCAACCATGCCTCAGGGTAAAATTTGATCCCGAATTGTCGCACCTCCTCCCGGAATTGAGGCAATTTTCATCCCGCATCACGCAAGTAAGGGACAGAATTGAATTGTTTTGGATTTGAAGAAATAAAAAGGGTCAATTTAGAAATCTTATAAAAGAGTTGTCAAAGATTTAATTGAGAGCTCTTTAATTTTTGCAAAGTCTTTATAGTTATTGGTAATAAGGCAGCAATTATTCACAATGCAGGAGGCGGCAATAATCGCGTCAGGAAGTTTTGTATTGTGGATCTGTCTGATCTTGATTGTTTCAACAACGACATTCTCATCGAGTTCTAATACCGAGGCATTATTAACAAATGCTTCCAGTGCTTTGTGTTGTTCAGCACTGATTTTGTCAAAACTGAGGAGTTCAATCCGATTAATAACTGAGATATAATAGTTGCTTCTATACAATGATTCCACGAAAGAGGCTGAATCCCTGAAAGAAGCGATCCAAAATAATAGATTGCTATATTGGTGTCGATCAAATAGTTCTTTGGTTCCATTCGTCCCGGGATTTGTCAACAAGTCCAGCTAATTCTTTTGCTTTTTCTGGTGAAAAAACGCCCTTAAGCTGACTAAGATCCTTGCCGGGACCCTTTTTTTGTTTGATCAGTCTGATCATCAATGCCTTTTCCATACTCTTGAGAATGGCCAGTGCGTTTTTATTTCTTATCTCAACCTGAATAATTTCCATGATTTGTTTTTTTTACAAAAATAAGCAAATAAAATGTAAGGATTTGATCCCGAATCGTCGTTCCTCCTCTCGGGACTTTCCCGAATCGTCGTTCTCCTTATCGGGATGTGAGGCCTACCCGACTGACCGAAAAAGGTATCACAGAGTTTCACAGAGTTTAGCACGGGGTATCACAGAATTTTCTCTTTTCTAATTTTCACTGTGTGACACTGTGCAACTAAAAGGGATTTGACGATTTGACGATTTGAATGAGTTGATCCCGAATCGTCGTTTCTCCTCTCGGGAGAAGATTTGACGATTTGATGACGAATTTTCAAATTAGGCGTTTTCAATGGAATCACCAGAATATTGTTGTATGATTTGACGAACCTGATATCCAAGCCCGGGGATGTCTTCGATTGCAGTTTTCCATATCATGCCCAATGTAATTCCAAAATATTCATGCACTATGATGTCGCGCATGCCGGCTATGTCTTTCCAGGGGACCTCGTTCCATTTTTTACGATATTCCTCCGGGATATGTTTTGCTGCTTCCCCTATGATTTGAATACGTCTCAATACAGCATCCTGTTTTTCAGCCGAATTATAAAAACTTCCTTCCGAAAGGCCTGCAAGATAATTCTCTATCAAATCTGCCGACTCAAGTATATCTTCGAGGTAAACCATCAAATCCCGCTTATACTTCATAAGCTGAGTGGGATTTCATCTTTAAGAAGATATTGTTTTATCCGGGATTTCAAGGCAGATCTTTCCAAGAGGTCAACTGGTTTTCCGAGTACACCCTCAAGTTCACGTTTTATACGGGCAAATGTGAGCAATCCAACCGGTGTATTCAACTCAATAACCAGGTCAATATCACTGCTTTCGGTCTCTTGCCCTCTGGCAACTGACCCTACCAACGAGGCGGATGATATGCCATATTTTTTAAGAATTGGACTTATTTTTCGTTCAATGTCCTGGATCGCTGTTGTAAACTCCATGATTTGTAGTTTTTAACCGCAAATTTAACTAATTCCAACTAATATAATCTATATTCACTAAATAACGCTGAGGATTTAAAAGCCTGCCCGCTTTGGGCGGAAATTGAAGATTGTTCGTCCCTCAGCCTCAAGCGCACGGGGCAGGAATTGTTCAAAAAATAATTCGTGTAAATTAGCGAAATTAGCGGTAAAGAAATTTAAGCTCCGAATCATCGTTTCTCCGCCTAAGGTGGATGTGAGGCCTACCCGACTAACCAAAAAAGATATCACAGAGTTTCACAGAGTTTAGCACGGAGTTTCACGGAGTTTTCTTTTTTTTCCTAATTTTCACTGTGCAACACTGTGAATAACACTGTGTACACGGTACAACTAAAGAAAATTCCTCATACGAAATACATTGCAACAAGTGATAATCAATAACCTTCAATGGCAATATCTTGTGGGAGCCCAACGCGCATAAAGTACCTGGCAAAAGCCTGTGAAAGGTGTTCGCGATAGGGCGGCAACAAGCGCACTCTCGTTCCTGAATTTTTTATGATTTTAGATAGAGTTGACCGATGTATACCATAAACATTTTTAAAATCAACCACCAGGTAATCATCGAATATTCCTTCTTGTTTGTTTAGTAGGTGATAAGAAACCAAATGTCCTTTTCTTAAATTATCAAGCACACTTTTTTTTCTTTTTGCATTCAGGCTTTGTTCTGTCTGTATTTCGTTAAAAAATTCAGATAAGCTAAAATAGCGACAAACCAATATATTGTCGATATTTTTATTCACCAAATCACACGACTGGGTTAAAATGATTGCATCCATTTTATTCACAACTACCTCAGGTATAATTTCTAAATCAATGGTTTCGGGAGGGATGATGACCGGACAATTGATTATAAAATCACCTTGCTGCAAATCAGGATGCGCTGTTAAACTTTGATACCAGGGATATTCCATGTTAAAACACTTGATCCAATTCGTCAAAATCGATAAACACTTTCGGTTGAAGCCTGGAAATACTTCTGATTTTTACTTTTATTTTAAAAGATTCTTTAAATGGCACTTTAGCAACAATATCGTAATCGTCGTTAAAATAACCAATTTCATAATCATCTTCTTCTGTTTTTATCTTTGTTTCCTGACTGAGAATTGAAACGGTCGTGCCTATCATTTCATTATTCATGAAAGGAGAACCTTTTTTTTGTTCATATTCCCCTGGAAAATGGACTAAAGAAGATTTATGGAAAATGGAGGAAACCTGAAATCCATCATCAGCCTTAACAGGCTGTAGCAGACTGGTTGTATTTTTTTCTTCAATTAATAGTGCTTCCATAGTGTGCTTACTTAAAAGATTCGTAGAGTTTGTCTCTGGTAAGCTGTTTGAACAAATCGCTGCAGAGGGTATGGGCTTGCTGCAGCCAATGGCTTAGATTTTCGTGTTCGGCATTCAATGGATTTCCATTTATCCGTGACTGTAAAAGTATCCCTTCCCTGCTGTTGTTTCTTCCTTTTAAAAAGTTGATACGTAATTCGCCCAGATCAACTGAAAAAGCATAACCCATATTAAAATCAATAGGAAATTTTTCATTTTTATAAAAAGATTGGTCAAAGTTCACATTGAAGTTTTCGTTGACAAATGCGTGGACATCCTGTTTATCGAAATCAAAAGGAAAAAAATCGAGATATAAAATGCCTGGAGATAGAGTCTTGTTTTTCTCGAAGGGATATATCTTCAAAAAAGTTGAAATTAATTCACTGGTATTATTGAAAAAGTCTTGCCATTCGTAAAGTGAATCAATGGTATTGTGCGTGACAATTCCTGGACCAAGCTGTATAAGCGGATATCCGTTTTGCTCTGCCCGGAAGCGGTGTGCCGGTTGGTTAATTGTGATTTCGATAGGGAAATCAACGGGTAAAATACTTTCGCGATAAGGATATTTGCTTTTCAACTCGTTATAAATATCGCCGTAAAGATATTGAACCCTGGCAAGTTCGTCATTGCCGGTTAAGTTCCATCTTAATTCAAAAACCACCTCAACAAGAGGTGCTTTGGGTAACTTGCTCATTTTTTTAATATTGACTGTCCCAAAATTAAATGATTTTTAGCTCTTAACCAATACTTTAAACATTAATTAAACTATTTTAACAAATAGGCCTGAAATCAGGTTCATTTATTAAAAAAAATAGAATGTGTGAAGATTCCAGAACTTGAAGATTTAAGCCTGCCAGTCCGCCTTTGGCAGGGCGGTAATTGAGGACGAATTTTCAAATTATCAAATTAAAAATTGTCAAATGGTTTTTCCCGTCCTTCCACAGCTCCGCCCCGTCAGTCACATAATGCAAACCGACCAGGGCAATCTTAGAGGGTGCAAAAGTAAGCATTTTGGGGGTAAAATGAGTTGAAGATTTGATGATTTGAGCCTACCCGACTGACTAAAAACGGTATCACAGAGTTTCACGGAGTTTTGCACAGAGTTTCACGGAGTTTTCTTTTTTTTTAATTTTCACTGTGCAACACTGTGAATAACACTGTGTGACACTGTGCAACTAAAAGGGCTTTGAGGTTTTGAAGGCCTGCCCGCTTTGGGCGGAAATTGAAGATTGTTCGTCATTCAGCCTCAGGCGCACGGGGCAGGAATTTGTTCAAAATAATTCGCGTAAATTAGCGCAATTAGCGGTAAAGAAATTTAAGCTCCGAATCATCGTTTCTCCGCCTCAGGCGGATGTGAGGCCTACCCGACTGACCAAAAAAGGTATCACAGAGTTTCACGGGGTTTACTTTTTTTTTAATTTTCACTGTGTTACACTGTGAATAACAATGTGTGACACTGTGTAACGAAAAGGTTTGTATCACAGAGTTTCATGGAGTTTGGCACGGAGTTTCACAGAGTTTTCTTTTTTCTCTAATTTACACTGTGTGACACTGTGTATAACACTGTGTGACACTGTGTAACTAATATCACTGAGTTTCACTGAGCTTTTTAGCGTTAAGCCGTTTACAAGAGATAATTTGCGTTAATTCGCGTTTACCCCGTTTTTTCGGGGGCAATTAGCGGTAAAATAAATCAGGAATTTTCAAATGGGTTTTTTACCCACCTAAATGTATTTTTTCATGCGAATAAAATCAGCAATATGTTTGTGCTGTACACCCTCGATGTTGTCGTGCCAGTTTTCGTCCATAGTTACAACAAATTTCGGAAAGTTGTCTTTTACCGAGAGAAGGGGTGAAAATTCCCTGTCGATGGTACTTTGATCAGTCATCATATAAGCAACCTGAACGTATATTTTTTCCTCCAACTTTTCAGCGATAAAATCAATCTCTTTATTGTCCAGTTTTCCTATAAAAACGCGATATCCCCTGCGTTTGAGTTCGAGCATCACGATATTTTCAAGAACACCTGAAATAAGCCTGTCTTTGAACCCCATTACTGCATAGAGTAATGACTGGTCACCGACAAAATATTTTTCATTGGTTTTCAGTATTTCTTTACCTTTCAAATCGTATCGCGGAATCCTGTAAATAATAAAAGCAGCTTCGAGGGCGTTCAGATAATTGTAAACTGTATTAAGGTCGATGCGCCTGTTCTGGCTTTTAAAATAGTCGGCAACACTTTTTGCAGAAAAGGTATTCCCAACATTATCAAAAACGAACTTTACCACCCGTTCGAGCAGCTCTGAATCACGAATGCCATGCCGTTGCACCGTATCGCGGAGAATGGCAGATGAATAGATGTCATAAACGGCTTTGTACCCCATTTCATCGGTAAAGGCTGCGGCATGAAGTGCCGGGAATCCACCTTTGCGTAAAAACAAGTTAAACTCTTTATAAATCTCGGGTTCGGTTATTCCTGCATATTCAAGCCTGAATTGCAGGTATTCATTGAAAGAAAGGGTATAAACCGGTATTTCGATAAACCGACCGGCCAGATAGGTTGACAGTTCGGAAGAGAGCAATCTGGAATTGGAGCCAGTGATGTATATGTCGGCATCAAAATCAACCCGAAATGAATTAATTGCCTTTTCCCATGATACAACTTCCTGTATCTCATCGAGCAAAATATAGTATCGTTGATTGTTGTTGATTTTACCTTTTATAAATTGATGAAGTTTAGCTGCATTATCTATTTCGGAGTATTCAAAACTTTCAAAATTGATAAGAATGATGTTACTTTCGCCTATCCCTCTGCGCATAAGCTCTTCTTTCAGCAAACTGAGCAATACCGATTTACCGCTTCGCCGAAGACCTGTAATTACTTTTACAAACGGCTTGTCGATGTATTCTGAAAGAAGGGCGAAATAGGTATCTCTAATTATCATGTTTTAGGGTTGTAACCGCAAAGATATTGTTTTATTTATAGTTTTTAGGGTTGTATGTGGAAAAAGTTTGGATATTTAATCCCGAATTGTCGTGCCTCCGCCTTGGAGGCCTGTCAGAAAACAAACTTGTTAATCTTGTTAATCCTGTCAAAAAAAGAATTGCCCCCGATTTTTCGGGGTAATTAGCGGTAAAATAGAGCTTTTTACAGTGTCATCCCGTATGTTTCCCTATGATCTCTTTTCTGCGGGGAACTTCACTTCCGCTCATCCCTGATAAAATCAATTGCTTTCTCGGTAAGAAAGGATTTTATTTCTTCTTCTGCAACTGCTTGTAAAAGGTATTCAACTGGTTCAGAATAATCCACATCATCAAAATAACATAATTGTGCCCTGAATTGCTTTTCTGAGAACAACTCCCCAAACAGTTCAGAAGTTCTGTCACAGATTTGTTTGACAGTAAAAATCCCGTTTAATAAATAATAGAGATCAACATAATCTTTCCATTTGGATCTGCGGCCCAATGCATAAGCTTTCATTGCGGCCAGGTCTTTCAAGTCCGGTAAACGAATGATATCTTCCAGTTTTTGAGTGGCACTAATTTTAAAAGGATATTGAAAAAAAGTAAATTTCACATCATTAACTGTAACATTCAATTGTTCGGTTACCCTTCTTGTTATAGAATACGGGAACTCAAAATCCGAAATTGTTTTTATTATTTTTAAAGGTCTTAAAGGAGAGTATTTGAAAAGATCAAAATCAATTGATCTCCTGTGCCGTCGTTGAGCCGACATTTGCCCCCATCTGGCGGTTGATTTGTTGAGTCGTTGAGCCGACATTTGCCCCCATCTGGCGGACATGTGAGGAGGCCTGTCAGAAAACAAACTTGGTGATCTGTAATCTGTCATCTGTGATCTGTAATTAGTGATCTGTTGATTTGTTGAGTCGTTGAGCCGACATTTGCCCCCATCTGGCGGACATGTGAGGAGGCCTGTCAGAAAACAAACTTGGTAATCTTGTTAATCATGTCAAAAAAAAGGATTGCCTGCCTGCATCTGGTGATTGGTGATTAGTGGTTAGGAATTCAATCCGGTGATCTGTGATCTGTAATCTGTTATCTGTTGATTTGTTGAGTCGTTGAGCCGTTGAGCCGACATTTGCCCCCATCTGGCGGTTTGATTTGTTGAGTCGTTGAGCCGACATTTGCCCCCATCTGGCGGACATGTGAGGAGGCCTGTCAAAAAACAAACTTGTTAATCTTGTTAATCCTGTCAAAAAAAGAATTGCCTGCCCGCATCTGCTGATTGGTGATTAGTGGTTAGGAATTCAATCCGGTGATCTGTGATCTGTAATCTGCAATCTGTTGATTTGTTGAGTCGTTGATTTGTTGAGTTACAAAGATGTAGAGTTGTTGAAAAATCAATTCGCGGGAATTCGCGCTTGCCCCGTTTTTTCGGGGTAATTCGCGGTTGAAATCTGTGATCGGTGATCTGTAATCGGTGATCTGTGATCTGTAAGCTGCAATCTGCAATCAATACTTGCGATTCTCTGCGTCTTTGCGTCTTTGCGTGATTCTTTAAATCTGAAATCCGCAATCAAAACCTTACCTTTGCAACCGCAAAACAAAAAACCCATCCCATGCTTGAATTGAATTATCTGCGTGAAAATACCGATGAAGCCATTGCCCGGCTTGCAGTGAAGAATTTTGATGCTTCAGAAACGATACATCGCCTGCTTGAACTGGATGTCCGCAGACGCGAAACCCAGAAAAACCTGGACGATACGCTGGCTGAAGCCAACATCCTTGCCAAAACCATTGGCGAACTATACAAATCGGGAAAGGCTGCTGAAGCCAATGAGCTAAAGTCACGCACTGCTGATCTTAAAGTAAACTCCAAAGCCCTTCAGGAGGAGTTTGACACAATCAACGCAACCCAGCAGAACCTGCTATTGCAGCTTCCCAACCTGCCGCATACATCAGTACCCGCAGGCAAATCGGCTGAAGACAACGAGGTGGTACATTCAGAAGGCCACCTTCCGCAGCTTTATGATGGTGCGGTGCCACATTGGGAACTGGCATTGCGTTATGACATCATCGACTTTGAGCTGGGAAATAAAGTAACCGGAGCCGGTTTTCCTTTTTATAAGGGCCAGGGCGCCAGGTTGCAGCGCGCGCTGATCAATTTCTTTCTGGATGAAGCCATCATGGCCGGTTATCAGGAGATACAGCCTCCCCTGCTGGTAAATGAGGCCTCAGGTTATGGTACCGGCCAGCTTCCCGATAAGGATGGACAGATGTATTATTGTGAGACAGATAAACTTTACCTGATACCCACAGCCGAAGTGCCGGTGACCAACATTTACCGCGATGTGATACTGAAATCCGGTGATTTACCGGTTAGAAATGCGGCTTATTCCAACTGTTTCCGTCGTGAAGCCGGCTCATACGGCAAGGATGTGCGGGGACTTAACCGCCTGCATCAGTTCGACAAGGTGGAAATTGTACAGATACAACATCCGGATAAATCCTACGAAACCCTGGAGCAGATGCGCGAACACGTAACCATGCTATTGCGCAAGCTGGGCCTGCCTTTCCGCATTTTGCGCCTTTGCGGAGGTGACCTGAGCTTTACCTCTGCCCTTACCTATGATTTTGAAGTCTGGTCTGCTGCACAGCAGCGATGGCTGGAGGTAAGTTCGGTCTCTAATTTCGAATCCTTCCAGTCAAACCGCATGAAGCTGAGGTTTAAGGACGAAGAAGGAAAAACACGCCTGTGCCATACCCTGAATGGCAGTGCTTTGGCCCTGCCCCGCATCGTAGCCGCCCTGCTCGAAAACAACCAGACCCCCGATGGAATTATTATGCCCAAAGTGTTGGTGAGATATACGGGATTTGAAAAAATAAGTTGATTTTGAGTGATCGGTGAAGAGTTGATTTATTGAGTGGTTGATTTGTTGAGGTGTTGAGCCTTTGAAACATAATTCGCGCTAATTTGCGTAATTCGCGGTTAATTGGTGATCTGTGATCTGTAATCTGTGATCTGTGATCTGTGATCTGTAATTAGTAATCTGTTGATTTGTTGATTCGTTGATTTGTTGAGTTACAAAGATGTAGAGTTTTTGAAAAATCAATTCGCGGGAATTCGCGCTTGCCCCGTTTTTTCGGGGTAATTCGCGGTTGAAATCTGTGATCTGTAATCTGTTGATAAGTTGAGTCGTTGAGTCGGTGAGCCGTCGTCTGCCCCCATCTGGCGGACATGTGAGGAGGCCTGCCAGAAAACAAACTTGGTGATCTGTAATCTGTGATCTGTAATTAGTAATCTGTTGATTTGTTGAGTCGTTGAGCCGACATTTGCCCCCATCTGGCGGACATGTGAGGAGGCCTGCCAGAAAACAAACTTGGTGATCTGTAATCTGTTGATTTGTTGATTCGTTGATTTGTTGAGTTACAAAGATGTAGAGTTGTTGAAAAATCAATTCGCGGGAATTCGCGTAATTCGCGGTTGAAATCTGTGATCTGTAATCTGTGATCTGTTGATTTGTTGATTTGTTGATTTGTTGAGTCGGTGAGCCGTCGTCTGACCCCATCAGGCGGACATGTGAGGAGGCCTGTCAGAAAACAAACTTGGTGATCTGTAATCTGTGATCTGTGATCTGTAATCTGTAATCTGTGCTCTGTAATTAGTAATCTGTTGATTTGTTGATTTGTTGAGTCGTTGAGAAATCAATTCGCGTTAATCCGTGTAATTTGCGGTTAATTGGTGATTGGTGATCTGTAATCGGTGATCTGTGATCTGTAAGCTGCAATCTGCAATCAATACTTTGTGTGTCTCTGCGTCATTGCGTCTCGGAACCGCAATCCCAAAACCCTTATCTTTGTAGCCTGAAATTAAAACCATGAAAAAAACCATTCCCATCATATTGCTTTTGCTGCTGATTTCCGGGCGGTGGGTCTTTGGGCAGGCCGTTACCGATGCTCAGTTGGGACTGCAATATTATTCTAATCGAGAGTTCGATAAAGCTGCAGCATTGTTTGAACGGCTATACGAAAAAGAGCCGACTCATTTTAACTACACCTATCTGTTTATGAGCCTGCTGGAAACCAATGAACTGAACGATGCAGCAAAGCTGGTGAAAAAGCAATCACGGAAGCATCCGGGTGAGTTGCGCTATATGGTTGACGAAGGTTATGTGCTTATCCGCAATAATGAAAGCAATAAGGCCCATAAGATCTTCAACAAAGCCATTGATGAGTTGCCCGCCGATCAGCGTAAGGTGATGGAGCTGGCCAATGCTTTTATGAGCCGCCGTGAAAACGAATATGCCATCAGGACTTACCAAAAAGGCCGGCAGATGCTTAGTCCGAAGTACACTTTCGGCATGGAACTGGCCTATCTTTACGAAAGTATGGCCAATTACGCTGAGATGACCAGAGAGTATCTCAATCAACTGGAAGCCAACCCAGCGGTATTGAATCAGTTACAGGCGCGTTTGCAGAATTCATTTAACCGCGATCCGGAAGGGCGCATCAGCGAAGCAATGCGTGAAGCACTGCTTGAGCGGATTCAACGCAACCCCGACGAACTGATCATGTCGGAACTGATGCTGTGGCTCACCGTACAGCTTAAGGATTTTGAGATGGCTCTCATTCAGGCCAGGGCACTTGATCGCCGCCTGGAAGAAAATGGAGGCAGGGTATTCAATCTGGCTACCCTCAGCAGCAGTTCCGAGGATTTCGCAACCGCTACACAGGCATACAACTATGTAATTGAGCATTCAGGCAATATGGAGCTGGTTGCGCGTTCACGGGTAGCATTGCTGCAAATAGAATACGAACAGCTTATCCGCCATTATCCTATTGACCTGAAGGCCATGCGTGCACTCGAAAAACGTTATACCTCTACTCTGGAAGAAGCTGGCTCCTCTCCTCTTGCTTTCGCGCTGATGCGTAATCTGGCCCATATCAGAGCCTTTTACCTGGGCGATACCCAACAGGCCATTGCCGGATTGGAGGCGCTTATCGGCTATTCCGCTTCCGATCCTCTGATGCAGGCCGAAAGTAAACTGGAGCTGGCCGACATAATGTTGTTTACCGGTGAACCGTGGGAAGCCTCTCTCTTATATTCGCAGGTAGACAAAGCCTTTAAAAGTGAACCCATAGGCCATGAAGCCCGGTTCAGGGGTGCCCGCTTGTCGTTTTATCTGGGCGAATTTGACTGGGCCCGGGCACAACTGGATGTGCTTAAAGCGGCCACTTCCAAGCTTATTGCCAATGATGCCATGGCTTTGTCATTGCTGATAACCGATAATATCGGGGCCGACAGTTCTACGGCTGCCCTCTCGGCTTACGCAAGGGCTGATCTGCTTTTGTTCAGAAATCATACCGCAGAAGCACAGGCTGTTCTCGATTCTATGTTGCTGGCCTTTCCGGGACATGAAATTACCGATGATGTTTTGCTGAAAAAAGCTGAAATTAATGTTTCCAACGGAAACTTTGCGGAAGCAGCAGAAAATTACACCCGGGTAGCCAATGAATTTAACGAAGGTGTGCTTGCCGATGATGCCCTGTTCAAACTGGGAACACTTTACCAGGAACACATAAAAGACAAAACCAAAGCCATGGAGACTTTTGAAAAATTGCTGATGGAACATCCGGGAAGTATCTTTGTAATTGAAGCCAGAAAAAGATTCAGAAGTTTGAGGGGTGACGGAATGTCTTGAGTAATCAGTGATGAGTGATGAGTGATCAGTAATGAGTGATCAGTAATGAGTGATCAGTAATGCGAGTTCAGTGATGGTGGGGGCTTTGGTTTAGGCCGTTGGCCGTTGGTCTTTAGTCCTTAACAGTTGGAGGTTAGAGGTTGTAGGTTAGAAGATAGATACAAGGGCTTGTGTACCAGGTTCTTGCTTTGGGTTCTGAGTTTAAGTGTTGATCCGGAAAAAATAATTCGCGTAATTCGCGGTTGAAATCGGTGATCTGTAATCGGTAATCTGTGATCTGTAAGCTGCAATCTGTTGATTTGTTGAGTCGTTGATTTGTTGAGTTACAAAGTTGTTGAGTTGTTGAAAAATCAATTCGTGGGAATTCGCGTTTACCCCGTTTTTTCGGGGTAATTCGCGGTTGAAATCGGTGATCTGTAATCGGTAATCGATGATCGGTGATCTGTAAGCTGCAATCTGTTGATTTGTTGAGTCGTTGATTTGTTGAGTTACAAAGTTGTTGAGTTGTTGAAAAATCAACTCGTGGGAATTCGCGTTTACCCCGTTTTTTCGGGGTAATTCGCGGTTGAAATATGTGATCTGTAATCGGTGATCTGTGATCTATAATCTGCAATCAATGCTTTGCATTTCTCTGCGTCATTGCGTCTCTGGGTGATTCTGTGAAATCCAAAATCTGCAATCTGAACCGGAGCGAAGCGGAGCTCACCGAAGGTAAATCCGAAATCAAATGGAACCAATAAGAGCAAAAAAACATTTGGGTCAGCATTTTTTAAAAGATGAAGACATCGCCCGGCAAATCGTTGAGAGTGTTAGCTTTCCCTGCGAAAACCTGCTGGAGATAGGTCCCGGAACGGGAGTTCTGACCAAATATCTGCTGCAGCTTCCGGTGAAGAACTTTATTGCTTTGGATGTGGACCGGGATTCGGTTCCCTATCTGAAAAAGATTTTTCCGCAATCATCTGATAAAATCAAAGAAGGAGACTTTTTGCATCTCACACTGGACGAGTTGTTTGATGCTCCTTTTACCATTATTGGGAACTTCCCATACAATATCTCAAGTCAGATTTTTTTTAAAGTCCTCGAAAACCGTAATCTGGTTCCGGAGATCGTATGCATGCTTCAAAAAGAAGTGGCTGAGCGCATTGCAGCTCCTCCTGGCAGCAAAACCTATGGTATACTCAGCGTATTATTACAGGCCTGGTATGATATTGAGTACCTGTTTTCAGTGGAACCGCACGTATTTGTACCCCCACCCAAAGTGAGATCGGCGGTTATCCGGCTTAAACGAAACAAAACACAAGACCTCGGCTGCGATGAGCAGCTCTTTGTCAGAATAGTAAAAACGGCCTTCAACCAAAGACGCAAAACCCTGCGCAACGGCCTTAAATCCATTACCCTGGCCCCTGATCCCAACCTGGAAAACATGCTCAACCGCCGTGCCGAACAGTTGAGTGTGGAGGAATTTGTTTATCTGACCAGGTTGGCTGAATGGTGATCTGTAGTCGGTGATCTGTGATCTGTGATCTGTGATCTGTAATTAGTGATCTGTTGATTTGTTGAGTCGTTGAGTCGTTGAGCCGACATTTGCCACCATCTGGCGGCCATGTGAGGAGGCCTGTCAGAAAACAAACTTGGTGATCTGTAATCTGTGATCTGTGATCTGTAATCTGTAATCTGTGCTCTGTAATTAGTAATCTGTTGATTTGTTGATTTGTTGAGTTACAAAGATGTAGAATTGCTGAAAAATCAATTCGCGGGAATTCGCGTAATTCGCGGTTCAAATCTGTGATCTGTAAGCTGTAATCGGCGATCTGTGATCTGTAAGCTGCTATCTGCAATCAATACTTTGCGTTTCTCTGCGTCATTGCGTCTCTGCGTGATTCTGTGAAATCCAAAATCTGCAATCCGAACCGGAGCGAAGCGGATTTCACCGAAGGTAAATCCGCAATCCTAAATCCTTACCTTTGCATCCAAAACCTTACCTCTTTTTGTTTTGGCGAAGCAATCCTATTTCGGGGACATTGTAAAAGTGCTTAGCAGCAATATGTTCACCTTGTTTGCCAATTTACTGGTGGCAATACTGCTGGCGCGTCTGCTTGGGCCACAGCAATACGGATTGTACACCGCCATACTGGTAGTACCTGTGCTGGTAGTAAGCTTTTTCCAAATGGGCATCCGGGCCACCACCATACATATACTTGGTTCACGATCCGAAAAAGATGACAAGGTCGTTTCTGCTGTATTTTTAATCCTGATATTCACCTCCGTGCTCGGCATAGCATTCAGCGCAGTGGCTTACCTTCTTACTGATACCACAGGCTATACTCCCCTGCTTATTGGTCTGGCGCTGGGAGTTATCCCCATGCGGTTAACCACCATATACACCGGTGGCATCTTTCTTGGGAAGGAGCAAATACCTAAAGCCAATCTTATGAACTGGCTCACCGGCCTGCTGATGCTAATGTTGACCCTGCTGCTGGTGGTGGCTTTCCGCTGGGGGTTAAAGGGTGCCTTAACCGCCATGCTACTGGCCAACATTTGCGTGGCCATAGTTGCGGTAATTATGGTTCTCAGACAGTTTAAACTCCGATTAAAAGCTGATAAAACACTGGTTAAACGCATCTTAAAAACAGGAATTGTCTTTGCCCTCTCGTTTCTGGTTATACAGTTGAATTACCGGGTGGATGTTTTACTGCTTAAAAAACTGGCAGGCGCAGGCGAAACAGGCATATACTCACTGGGGGTATCCATAGCCGAACTGCTGTGGCAGATCCCACTGGCCATTGGGGTAGTGGTAATGAGCCGCAGTGCCAATGCTTCCGACTTTAACCTTATGACCTTGCAGACGACCCAGTTGCTCCGGGTTTCGCTAATCATCGGAGGATTTCTTTCTTTGGGAATTGTGTTGCTTTCGCCCTGGGTAGTTCCACTGGTTTTTGGGGAACAGTTCACCCGAAGTGTCGGCGTGATGCAGGCCATAATGCCAGGAATCATCATGGTCATTGCTTTCCGTATCCTCAGCGGACAACTCTCCGGCATGGGCCGGCCTGAAGTAGCGCTTAAAGCCTTTGCCCCGGCCCTGGTCATTAATGTATTGCTCAATTACCTGCTGATACCCCATTACGGTGCTCTGGGCGCCGTATTGGCAACCAACATCAGCTATGCGATGGCATCCTTGCTTTATGTCTGGATGTATGCCCGCATATCCGGACTCTCAGTAAAGACAATTTTCACCTTTTCAAAGGATGACTGGAGTTTTTTGTCCCGGTTTAAACGACGATGAATTTTATTTTTATATTTGGCTGTCTGGATTGCCCGTTGATCTTAAGGCTTAATCAACTACTGCCAATAGAAAACAACCGAATTCCCAAACCGATCCCATTACCATAATGATACCAGTGATTGGCTTATAAATACCTCTCAATATGCAGACAAAAAAAGAGCAACTCCCTCCGCTACGTCCGGAATTTACTTCAGCCGACAGGCTGCTGGAGATGCTGGCTATACTTACTTTGGCCGTATTGTGGATCATGGCAGTATTTGCCTATCGCTCCCTGCCCGAAACCATACCCACACATTTTGATATAAAAGGGCAAATTGACGGCCATGGTTCGCGGCTCACCCTGATGATATCACCCATTATGGTTACCCTGCTCATTCCGGCAATGTTGTGGCTGAGCCGCTATCCCCATATTTTTAATTACATGGTAAAAATCACCCCTGAAAACCAATTGGCCCAATACCGCCTCGCTGCCCGCTTTATCCGTGGCATGGCTATAGGAGTTGGAATCATATTTCTTTTAATCCTGTGGATGATGATCAACTCCGCCAAAAGCGGCCAGACCCATTCCATGGCGGTTATTATTATATCCATCCTGGCAATCAGTTTCATTCCATTAATTATCTATATGGTGATCTCATCGCGACTGAGATGAACAGAAAGGATCGGACTGCTCTGAATACACAGAATAAAACCTGAAGTATGAAACCCTTTAGCTTTTAAGCTGCAACATCTTATCTTTGCACCGTTTCAACTTTTAGCATGGCATCACAACATCCCCTTCCTTTATTCTTTATTATCGGCAGGCCGCGCACGGGTACCACCCTGTTGCAATCGCTGTTCGATGCCCATACCCATATACAAATACCGTGGGAATGCCAGTTTGTGCTTAACCTTTATCCCCGTTACGGGAAAATTAAAGACTGGACACCGGAGACATTACAGGCATTTTACGATGATTTGCTTACCCAGTGGCAGTTCAGCGCATGGAACATTGACCGTGAGAAGCTCAGGCAGGAGCTGTTAAGGGTCGCCGGTGAGAATACCTATAGAAACATATGTGAACAGGTATATCTGAATTTTATTTCTCTTTATCCGAAGGAAGCTATCCAATGGATAGGCGATAAAAACCATGGTTACACCATCTATATAGACCGGCTGAAACTCATCTACCCTGAAGCAAAGTTCATCTATGTTTTGCGCGATTACCGGGATAACTTTCATTCGGTGACCCGGGTAGACTTTGAGTTACCGGTTGTTTCGCTGGTCACCTACAAATGGAAGTATTTTTATAAACAGGCACTGTCAGCTTCCAGACGCTATGCCGGTGATTTTTTCTTTCTGAGGTACGAAGACCTGGCCAGAGAACCCGAACACTACTTTGGGGAGGTATGTACATTTCTGGGCATTGAATACCAACCGTCGGTGTTTGAATTCTATAAGAAAAAGGATGAGGTGGCCAAAACCTACCCGACAGATATCCTCGAGAAGCATCACAAAAGCCTGTATAACCCAATAAATACAAGCCGCCTGGGTTTATGGAAACAAAACTTAACTCCGGCCCAGGTCAAAATGGCTGATATGGTAGCCGGTAAGTACGCCGGTATAGCCGGATATGAGAGACAATACGAACACTTTGGAGTTTTTACCCGTTTGCGGGCACTCCCCGGTCTTACTTATGCACGTTTACTTTATCTGCTCACCCGCATTATTGACCGCTTCCCTTATCGCTGGCGCGAAAAAATACTCAGCAAAGGGCCATTGTGGCTGGCAGGGATAGCAGGCAAACTTAGGCGGGAAAAGCCAGGGGTGAAATGAAATTTTTAACAAACGTTCTCTGACTGAAACCTTCAAAAACTTACCATTGAAACTTAAAACATATCGTATATTTGCCCGGTTTCAACTCAAAGCATGGATGCACAACCCACACTTCCCATTTTTTTTATTATAGGACGGCCACGTTCGGGCACCACGCTGCTGCGTATGTTGTTTGAGGCTCACCCACAGGTGATTATACCACCTGAAAGCCCATTTATAGTATTTCTGTACAAGAAATATGGCCGGGTTAACCATTGGGATGAAAATACCATCACTGCCTTTTGCGATGATGTGATGGCCCAGCGTTATTTCAGCAAATGGTTGATTGAACGCGAAATCTTGCTGAAGTGGCTTTTACAGGAAAAGGGAATCCATACTTACCAGCATATGGTAAAAAAAGTGTGTCTTGCCTATCAGTCAGTCTATCCAAAATCGGACGTTGTGCTGATTGGAGACAAGAATCCCGCTTACGCTCTTTACATCAACCGGGTTCACCAGATTTTCCCTGAAGCTAAAATCATATACATCACCCGCGATTACCGGGACAATTACCTCTCACTTACCCGGGTGAATTTTGAGGTGCCGATAGTTCCCCTGGTGGTTTACCGCTGGAAATTTGCACTTAAACTGGCCTTAAAGCTTAAAAAGAAAAATCCGGAATGCCTCTATATGCTTCGTTATGAAGACCTTGCCAAAAACCCTGAACCTCAACTCAGGGCAATGTGCAACTTCCTCAATCTGCCTTTTGATGCCTCAGTATTGTCGTTTTACGAAAAGAAAGCAGTGGTAGAACAGGCTTATGGCGATTCCGAAGAGATAAAGACCATTCATCGCAGCCTGCTGAAACCCATCTCTACCGACCGTCTCAATCGCTGGAAAGAAGAGATGACCGCCAAACAAATAAAGCTGGCTGATCTGGTGGCCGGTAAAATGGCTGACAAAGTCGGATATCAAAGGGAATATCCACATTTTAACCTCTGGCTATACGTTAAACTCAGTCCGTTATTACTATATGCCAATTTAATGTATCGGGCACTGTTGCTGGGCAGCCGCCTCCCCTGGCGCTGGCAGCAACCCCTAAACCGTTTCCTTGGAATTTTTCTGAAAACCTACTGGAAGTTTAACCAGCGCAAGGTACAGGCATTAAAATAAGCATCCCTGTCTCTGTTGCTACATACTGATTGACCGCAGAATAATTTCGTAACTTTGATCAGCATAAGCGACTTTGAATATATAAAATTCCGTTAAAAGAGGTCTGAAAATATGTCCCGAAAAACTGATATCGCTTCAATAGCTGGTTCTCAAAGTATACAACCCATAAGACCTCAGCCATATGGGGTTGATATGGAAGTGGTGCCCTACCGCAAACGCATGGGCCCGGCTTATGCACTGGAAGCCATACTTGAAGGCTTACCGGTATTAATTGCTGATTTCTATGCTTCCGGGCTGGATGTGTTGCATGAAATCAACCAATACATTCAGCATCATCACTCCGGCAGTTCGTTCACTGCCAAACGGGCAGCCAGAGCCGCATATCAGGAATTGTCAAACCGGGTATTTCTAAAAATAAACAACCACAAATTACAGGTACGGAAATCTCCCGATATTGGCTGGCTGAAGGTTCTTTATCCTGAGTTGGAGCAGTTTTTATTGACGTTTCCTCAGGTGCAGGGATTGAACAGCTCATGGCAATGGTATGAAAAAGGAATTTTTATCCCGGTGTTAAACAGGAAAATCCATCCCTGGTATGGCACCTACTTCCCCACCCGCTTCGAACATCTGGAGTTATTCGGGAACTGGCTGAAACAATATAAGGGTACAAAAAATCCGGCCATTGATGTAGGCATTGGCAGTGGAATACTGTCCATGCAAATGCTGAACCATGGCATTGCTCCGGTTTTTGGCACAGATATAAACCCAAATGCCATACTGGGAATGTATGAATTTGTGGTAAATAACAATTTTCAATCGAAGCTGGAACTTAGTTGTGGCGATCTCTTTGACAATTTTCCCGGCAAGGCTGCACTCATTGTTTTTAATCCTCCCTGGCTTCCCGGAAAGGATTTCCCTGGTGCGCTGGATGCCGCAATTTACTATCCGGAAGACTTGTTCCAACGTTTCTTTGAGCAAGCGGCAAATCACATGCATAAGCAGAGCCGTTTGGTTGTATTATTTTCAAATCTGGCTGAAATAGCGGATATAGACGCGGTAAATCCCATCATAAGAGAACTGGATAGCGGAAACCGGTTTCATAAGGTTCAACTCATTACAAAACAAGTGCGTGCCGCTTCATCCAAAACAAAGAGGAAATCATATCTAAGATCAAAAGAAAAAGTCGAATTGTGGGAATTAAAGCTCAAAGCTGATTAAACATCCACAGAATGTAAGTTGAAACACCTCCGGATAAATCATTTTTGCCACAGAAGTCCATAGACTTGCCTGAGTGAGCATTCAGGCAGGTTGAAAAAATCACTAAATTTAATAATCTGATTTACAATCTTTGTGAACACTGGTTTCGTCGTGCCTGCCAGCCGAAACGTAATGAAGGTGGGTCTCAGTGGCTTTCTTTTTCATTTACATTATCCGCTTACTTAAAAAAGCATTTTAGCAATGGTTTCAATCGAATGGGTCGATAGTCCTGAAAACAACCAGTCCGGAAACTCCGTGAGCCATCAAAAAAGAAGCAATCAATAACCCAAACCAATGGTTTCCAACTAAATGCCCATTTACAACCTGGTCGGAGAAGTAGTAGATTAAGGTAGCCGCCGCTAAGGATGCCCCTGCCGTGTAATTCCCGACTTTAGTGAACAATTGACTTTCGCGTTCATCGGATTCCTTTTTGCCGATAAAGGGGTGGGCAGCTAAAAGAGCCATTGTCGCAAATCCTTTAACACCAAAAAAGTAAATGGCAATCACCATCATCAGGCCAACGAAACATTCAAATATAAATCGCTTTTTCATTTCTACTTCTCCTCATTTTTAAGGTAAAAAATATCTTCCACCTGACAGTCAAAGTATTGAGCTATCAGCAAGGCAAGCTTAACAGAAGGATTAAATTTACCCTTTTCAATGGCATGAATGGTCTGTCTGGAGACCTTCACCTCAGCAGACAACTCCTCCTGCGTAAGCTGATTCTTGTTGAACCTCTTTATTTTTAAATTATTTCCTAGTACCATTTGCCTGTTATGATAAACAAATCTATTTGCAAATGTATATAATACTTTACATGATGTCAAGTATTATATACATTTAATCTTTCATACAATTGCCAATCAGAACCTGAAACGGGCTCTGTAACCTTCTGCAATACAACTTTCCAGAAAACCAAAAACCTAAATCACTCATTCACATCTATTTGCATCTATCAGCACACTATGCACTTTAGTTCATCAAAATTGCTTTATTTTGCAGCCTCGAAACCATCAACTCATGTTGTTTAACTCCCTGGAATATCTGCTCTTTTTGCCTTTGGTGGTGGTACTTTATTTTACCATTCCTACAAAATGGCGTTGGTTGTTACTTTTGGTGGCCAGTTATGTATTTTATATGAGTTGGAAAACGGAGTATGTAATACTCATCGCTTTTACCACGATGGTAGACTACCTGGTGGCTTTAAAAATCGGGCAGGAGACCCAGAAGCGAAAGAAGAAAATATGGCTTATTCTGAGCCTGGTGGTAAACCTTGGCATGCTGGCCGGGTTCAAATACCTCAATTTCTTTACTGATACGATCAATATACTATTCAGTACCACAGGTGCATCACCGCCTTTTTCTCTATACAAAATACTTCTTCCGGTAGGTATTTCATTTTATATATTTCAGTCGCTAAGCTATACCATTGATGTTTACCGTGGGTATAAAAAGCCCGAAACACATCCAGGAAAGTTTGCATTGTATGTCTCCTTCTTCCCTCAACTGGTTGCCGGGCCCATTGAACGCTCTACCAGTCTGCTTCCGCAGATTCATAAACCGCTTGCATTTGATGAGAAAAGATTGGTTAGCGGCCTGAAACTGATGCTATGGGGCTTCTTTAAGAAACTGGTCATTGCCGATCGTCTGGGTATGTTCGTAAGTTATATTTACGAAAATCCAAGTCAGCACAATGGCATTCCGGTTATTGTGGCTACCATACTTTTTGCTTTTCAGCTCTATTGCGATTTTTCGGGATATACCGATATTGCGCGCGGATCTGCCCGCCTGATGGGTTATGAGCTGATGATCAACTTCAACCGACCGCTGATCGCCCGCTCTTTGCGCGAATTCTGGAACCGCTGGCACATCTCCCTCACCACCTGGTTTCGTGATTATGTGCTTTATTCGCTACCTTACATCAGTCAAAAGAAAATCATCACCTGGAAGGTGCATCGCAATTTAGTCATCACCTTTTTACTGATGGGATTCTGGCATGGCGCTGCCTGGACTTTTATACTGTTTGGTCTGTTTCATGGACTGATGCTGGTGTTGGAAGCTGTTGCTGAAAGGCCGGTTGCTCTTATGTATGAGCGCACCCGTTTTTCGCGTTTCCCAAAAATCAAAAACGCGCTGGGCATCTTTTACACATTTTTTATGCTTTGCTTCTCACTTTTCTTATTCCGGGCCGGCAATCTTTCTGACAGTGCGGTGCTGATGTCAAAAGCCATTGATTTCAGCAATACAGCAGCATCCCTTCGGCTTATGCTCCGAAACAATGAACTGATCTTTGGAATATTGATGATCGCTGTGCTACTGCTTGCTGAGCAATATCATGCCCGGCATAACCTGATTCAAAAGATTGCCTCGCGGCCGTTGCCCATTCGATGGACAGTATACATAGGATTTATATTCTTCATCCTTCTTTTTGGAGTATTGCACCAGCAAAAATTCATTTATTTTCAGTTTTAAACAGAGCTATGAGCAAAAAATTTGTCCTCCGTTCCTTGCTGTTTATCGCCTTGCTGTTGCTTGTGAATGTAATGCTTGATCAGTCTTTTAAAGCTTTTTCGGTACACAACATCCTGAACAAGCGGATGGATGAGCAGTTTGCCGGATACACAGATACCCTTAAATACCTTTCCATGGGCAATTCTCACAACTGTGTGAATACTTACCTGCTGGAAAAGAGCTTTAATTATGGTTCGCCCAGCGAGAACTATATACAATCGTATTATAAGCTGAAACACATACTTGAACATTCGGGAAAGAAGCCTGAATATTTGCTGCTTCAGGCCGATATTTCCACTTACGGGGCTAAAATTGCCAATCGCTATGAATACAATTCCTATTGGATAAAGTACATTGATTATCCCGAGCTGGCCCGGATTAAAAACGACAGACAGGTATTGACTAAGTGGCTGGAAGGGAAGTTTTTTTCATATGCCGGCAATTATAAAGATGTGCAGCTTTCCATTGTTTACCGCATAAAGATCAAGACGCTTGAAATGCACAACGGTTTCCGGCCCCACCGCGATTATCGTAACTTTGCCCAGGAGCCAAACCGCCAACAACTGGCCTGGGATAAGGCCCAGCTCTTTTCCACTCCGGGCGTATATTTCGATCCCACCATAAAGGCGTATTTTAAAAAGATATTACAGCTATGCGATGACTATGAAATTAAGGTCTATTTGATCAGGTATCCTGTTTCTCAGGAATTTTACACCGAAGAAACCAGGATTGTTCCGGCCTGGAAACTTTATCCGGAAGTAGAGCGCATCGCATCAGGGTATACTTCCTATCTTGGCACCCTTGACTATCACAACTTGTTTTTCGATCATCCCGAATACTTTTTCGACCCCGACCACCTGAATATAAAAGGCTCTGACTTATTTACCCTTAAACTTGCAGACGACCTTAGACTGTTGAGTCGTTGAGGTGAAGCATAAAAAACAGCAACGAATGCTTACCCTCTCCAGCCATCCCTATGAATAGAGAGGGAGCAGATTTTACCAAATATCAAGTTTTTATACAATTATCTGTTGAAAGGTCCTCCCCCTGGTCGTAGGGGGAGTTAGAGGAGGTAAAAAAACTTACAGTGAAAGGGGGATATAAAAAACATTGCACGCCTGCCCTCCCCTTCCAACCCTATAGCCGGGAGGGAGTGGACTCGCAGTAATTCTTTTTATCTTTTACCTTTTCGGAATAGTCCCCAATTTCAAATTCAAATATACCTGATGCCTGCCTTTACACCCTGGTAAGAAAAATCCCGGAAGCGCTCAGCGACCCCGGGATTCCTGTTTCATGTTAAAGAAAGCATTAACGCTTGCCCATTACGAAATGAAGTTCTTCGATGAGATTTTGTGCGTTGGCATACTTATCAATAATAAGCATTACATAACGGATGTCAACGCTGATGGTGCGCTGAAGTTCGGGTTCAAATGCAATGTCGCCGCTCATGGCTTCCCAGTTGCCGTCGAAGGCAATACCTATCAGATCACCATTGCCATTGAGTACCGGACTGCCTGAATTGCCACCGGTAATATCATTGTTGGTAAGGAAATTCACAACCATGCGTCCGTTTTTATCAGCCCATTTGCCATAATCCCTGGTGCGATAAATTTCTTTCAAGCGTTCGGGGACGATAAATTCCTCATTGGTAGGATCTTCCTTTTCCATTAGCCCTTCCAGATAGGTAACATAATCATAATGAATGGCATCTGCAGGATAGTAATCAAGCACCTGTCCATAGGTTACCCTCATGGTAGAATTGGCATCGGGATAATAGACCTTGTCGGGATGAGATTTGCGCAGGGCATCCACGAACAGTCGTTCTGCGCGACCGGCTTTTTCATTTAATGGAGCAGCTTCCATATTTTGGGTCATAAAAGCCGTGTAGATAGAATTGGTCAACTTGTAAGCCAGGTCCTTTTCAAAAGTCTTCAAGGATGGTTTAGCCAGAAAAGCTTCATAATTCTGCCGGGTAGCCAGCACTGAAGTTTCAAACAATTTTTCAGCGAAGCGATTCACATCTCCTTTGAATTTTTTATCGATATAGTTAAAAATATCGGGCAATTCATTGGCTGGTATGTCTCTTTTGTAAAGTTCCAGGATTTTGGCCACAATTTTTTGCTCCGTTGCCGGATTGTAATCCTTGAATTGTTCTTCACCCATGGCATAAAACGGCGCCAGTTGCTCCTGAAGCGCTTCACCTTTTAAATCGGTTTTAAGAATATTGATGATGCCCTGTGCCTGCATAGGAAAATTCATCATTTGTGATCCAAAAAATGAGATGGAAAGGTACCACAGTTTCTTGTTATAATTTTTTGCGCTGAGGGCGGCCTCCACTTCTGCCAGATCATTGAAAATGTTGCCGTATCTTTCACGCCTTTGCTCATCGGCATTGATCCATTCGCTGAGTTCATTTTCAATAGCTCTTTTCTTTTCATACACATTCAGCCGTTTCAGACCGCGGCTTTCACCTATTTTATTCTTCCAGAAGTTGGCCAGCCCCGCATAGTTTGAAGCGTATTGAATGCGCACTTTATCGTCCCGGTCCATATCGGCTTTCATGATGTCGAGGATGGCACCTCCCACATTGATAATGGCCGGGTTGATTTCATTCAATGTAGCCTGAATGCCCCAGGAGGTCATATAGCGGTCAGTACTGCCCGGATAGCCCCAGATCATTGCAAAGTCTTCACGTTCAACACCATCTACCGAAATCTTAAGAAAATGTTTGGGTTTAAGCGGGATATTCTCTTTAGCATAGGCTGCCGGCTTACCGTCAGGACCTGAATAAACCCTGAACATGCTAAAATCTCCGGTATGACGGGGCCACATCCAGTTATCGGTATCGCCTCCAAATTTGCCAATAGATGAAGGAGGCGCACCTACCAGTCGTATATCAGTATATATTTCATATACAAAACGGTAAAATTCATTTCCATTATAAAAACTCTTCACCGATACAGTATATCTGCCATCTTCAGACATTTCATTTTTTAAATCGCTCACAATTTTTGAGATGGTGGCGTTACGTTCGCTTTCGCTCATTTCAGGAGTAAGCTTTTCCGTTACAATCCTGGTCACATCGTCCATTTTAACCAAAAAAGAGACGGAAAGGCCTTCGTTGGGCAGTTCTTCTTCAAGACTGCGCGCCCAGAAACCATCGGTAAGATAATCGTGTTCGATGGAACTGTGGGTTTGAATGGCATCATAAGCGCAGTGATGGTTCGTTAGCAGCAGTCCTTTGTCAGAAACTACCTCAGCAGTACAGAAATTGCCCAGATTTACGATGGCATCTTTCAGGCTGGAATTGTTGATGTCGTAAATTTCCTGAGGCGTAAGCTTAAGCCCCATCTTTTGCATATCAACATAATTGAGACGTTCCACAAACATGGGAAGCCACATACCTTCATCAGGTGGATTGCCTGCCCTTGCACCCATAACAATGGTAAAGAGCATCAGGGATAATAAAAGTTTTTTCATGAGTTGAATTAATATGATTTATTGGATTGAAAATTTTCGTTAGAATAGGGCAAAATGTAACAAATAAGGGATGTGACACGTCTAAAATCATGCCAGAGGCGCTACATACTGCTGCTCAATATGGTAAAGTCGTATTCCGGGATAAAGGGTTGTTCGTTTTCAGAACAACCCCTGTTCATTCACGCACATATTTTTCTCACAACCCCAATTGACTTTTGCCCTGTTCAAATACAATGTCCACCGGAATATTTGCATCTTTCAAACGGTCGAGATCGGCTTGTAATGCAGGCGGAACCACTGATTTGGTACTGATCAGTTTTTTAACACCTTCATAATCGCCATCGCCCTGCATGGTAAGAATCATATTGGCAAGACTTTCAACTGCGGCTTTCATATTGTCGAAATTAACCAGATAGGTACCATCGGCATTTTTAGTAAATGCCTGATTTTCGGTAAAATGGGCAAAAGTGAGCATGTTTGCCTTGCCGTGGGCACTGGCAGCACCGAAGCGCACCGAACGGAAGATGCCGGCCATAAAGGTTACGTAATTGTCCATCACTTCACCATCGGTCAGCTCATTCATCTCATAAAGCCGGGTTACCAGGTACAAACCCAGTATATCGGCTTTGGCTTCTTCAATAGCAGAATATTGCTCTTTAAGCGCATCACGCACCGTGCCATTGCCATCCAGGGTATTTTTAATCCCCAGGCCATGGGCTACTTCATGAAACATGGTATTGCTGAAAAATGCATCGAATTTTACATATTTCTGCTGGGAGGGATCTATGAGTTTTTCGGACAAAGGCATCAATATTTTATCAAATTTTGCTTTCATGGCATTCTTCAATTGAAGTTTCCGCGATCCTTTTTTCAATTGCACTTCCTCATCGTTTGGCAGGTTAATGGCAATGGTTTTGCTTCCGGCATTACAATCACCCGCATAATAAACCACATCATAGGCGTTGAGGTCGGCATCGGAACCGGGTACTTCTGCTTTGTACTTTGCATCCACCGGAAGTCCCTTCTGAAGCTCAGGCAACAGGGCGGCAAAATGAGAGAGCCGTTCGCTCCATTCCACATCTTTAATCAATATAAACGCCTCATTGGCAGCTTTATATCCGTACAAGGCATCTTCATAATTTTCGATGGGTCCAATCACCAGATCCAGGTTGGCATCTTTCATTTCCATCCAGGCAAAATCGCTTTCCTGAAATTTGTCGGTGAGCAACGCATCGGCCCGGAGTTCCAGATACCTTTTCAGGGATTCGTTTTCGGCCAGGGTAGCAGCTTTCCGCAGCAGTTCGGCTGCCTGTTTTACCTTGGATGCAAAGGCTTCATGATACCATACTACCCGTAAGGTACCATCTTCATTGCGACGAATCAGGGTATACAAACTGGTCTTGTCAGGATCATCAATGGCATCAAATTCAGCTTTTTCCATATCTTCCGGATAAAAGTTGGCTCCCAGAGGTTTGGGACCAATGCCAGCGATAAAGGGTTTGTTGCCGTTGAGTCTGTCCCAGGGACCATAATTGATTTCAGCAAAACGGCGCACCGACTCATTGCTGATGCGGCTTAGAAAGGCTTCTTTATTGCCAATGGTTTGCTTCCAGAAAATATCATCCATCAAAGCTGCTGCGTCAAAAAGCAGGGGCAGCATCTCTTTCTCTTTGGCACTCAGGTGGCTGATGTCCGCCGTTAAAGTAACCGGGGCATAAATCTGAACACGACGTGAAACATCCACATCTTCGGCTGCAGTAAAACTCCCGGTGGCAGGGATAGTGCCGGGTAGCGCGTTTTCCATCTCTTCTTCGTTGATAACTGGCTGATTACAACTGCTCATAGCAGCCACCAGAAATGATGCTGCTATGGCTAAAAATAATTTTTGCCTCATAATGATTTTAATTTAAAATAGTTGAATACGTTTAAAACTGCTAATTTATAACTTTTAAACCAATTGTCGGGTGGTTGGCATGAAATATTGCGTAAATGGGGATTGGTTGAGGCGTTGCGTGGTTGAGAAAGTAATTAGCGTTAATCCACGTTTACCCCGTTTTTTCGGGGTAATTCGCGGCTGTAATCTGTGATCTGTAATCTGTGATCTGTTGATCTGTTGATTCGTTGATTTGTTGAGTCGTTGAGAAATCAATTCGCGTTAATCCGTGTTTGCCCCGTTTTTTCGATGTAATTCGCGGTTTCAGTTTGCAATCCGCAATTTGAAATCTGAAATCTGAACCGGAGCGAAGCGGAGCTCACCGGAAGGTAAATCATTACACATTCAACATCTCCATCGCATGTCTGCAAAGTTCTTTCAGGCTCTGCTGGTTGTACATCATATGAGGCGGGATGTTGATGTCGTAGCTATCGAGCACATCCTGCTGCAATTGAATGGCCTTCAGCGAATTGAGGCCATAAACTGTGATGGGTTTAGACAAATCAATATCAGCATCCGGAATACCGAGGTTGCGATGTAACCAGTTCACCAGCCATGTTTCTATTGAAGCGGGGTCAGCTATTCCCGATTGATCTGTGGTTACATCCGGTGTGGGCATGGTCCATTCACCCACCACAGCAAGGTTTTTTTCAAGATAGCCTTTTTTACATGCTTTACGTTGTATTTTGCCGCTCGAAGTTTTGGGAAGGCTGGCAGTGCGCAGCAATTGTATGGCGTGAACACTAAGTTCAAATTCTTCGTTTACCTGCCGCCTGATGGCTTCACAAATGGCATCAACATTTATACGGCGCAGGACAGTACGCTTTACTTCGGCTGTGATTACCAGCTTTTCTTCTTCGTCCGCTTCAATGGAAAAGGCTGCACATGCATTGGCTTTCAGGTCAGGATGACTTTCTGTGACCACAAATTCAATGTCCTGAGGGTAATAGTTTTTCCCATGAATAATGATGAGGTCTTTGAGCCTTCCGGTGATATATGCTTCACCCTGATGGATAAATCCCAGGTCTCCTGTTCGAAACCAGTTTTTCCCTGGCTGACCTGCAATTTGTGCCTGAAACATTTCCACCGTAAGTTCCGGTTTGTTCCAATATCCTTTGGTAACTATACTGCCATGAACCCATATTTCGCCTACCTCATCCCTTTCACAGGGTTGGGAGGTTTCCGGATGAACTATCATTATTTCCGTATCCAGCCAGGGATGCCCAACTCCTATCAGATAGCGGGCATCAACACCTTCGGGGGGCGCTGGCACCACACGGTTTTGCTCCAGTGCTGATGCTGAAAGGCAAAGAGAAACCGGGCCACGTCCACATTCAGGGCCGGTAATGATGAGGGTTGTTTCGGCCATGCCATAAGCCGGAAGTAGCATCTGGTGTCGAAAGCCGTAAGGTTGAAAGTTCTCGGTAAAACGATCAAAAGTAGCTTTACGCACCGGTTCTGAGCCGCTATAAAAGGAATGTAGGCTGCTCAGATCTAGTTTCGCTCTATCCGTTGTCACAATGCCATCCACACAAAGATCAAAGGCAAAATTCGGCCCGCCTGTATGGGTAGCCCTGTAAGAAGTAATGGCTTTCAGCCAGCGGACAGGCTGTTGCAAAAAAGCAACCGGAGGTATTGCAATCAGCCTATATCCTACATACATGGGCATCAATACACCATCAATCAGCCCCAGGTCATGAAAACAAGGCAACCACGTTATTGCTATACTTTGGCGGGATAGCCGGAAACAGTTCCGAAAAAATTCGGCATTACGCATAAAGTTTTGATGGGTAACCATTACGCCTTTGGGTGCACCGGTAGAGCCGGATGTGTACTGGAGCAGTGCCACATCCCCGGGATCCGGAAATTCAACACCGGCTTCACCTTCATATTCATCTATTTCGTCTGTATTTATCCAGGGCAGTTGCTTAAGCACATCCATGCCCGAAAAAGAAATCCTTGCCGGTTGGGTAATGGCAGCGGTAGAAAGCACCAGTGTGCAACCTGCATCTTCTACCAACACTTTTATGCGTTCGAGGGAGCGGTTTTTACGCGGCGGATAGGCCGGAACGGCAATGATTCCAGCATAAAAGCAGCCGAATAGTGCCTTGATGAATTCCAGTCCGGGCGGGAAAAACATCAATGCGCGTTCACCATGGCTTGCAATCTCCTTCAGCCGCATGGCAATGGCATGCGCATAACGGTCAAGAGATGCATAAGTAAGGGAAACCTCTACGCCCTCTCCCTCAGGAAGGAAAGTATAAGCTACCTCATCTGGCGTTTCTTTAGCTCTGAAACTCAGAATTTCAGGAAAAGTATGAAGGTAAGTGTCTTCCGCAGTAATGCTGTCGTTCAGGAAGTGATTTAATGCCATAACGTCCCACTTAGATAGATAAGATGAGCGACAAAATTAGCAAATTCCTTTGCACTATGCCCAAAACCCAAACTGCTCATCGGAATTACATACTGCCCGTCTTGCTTTCAGAACAATCAGCCGAAACATATCCGGCATGATTCTGACAAATCACCCTCAGATAGCCTCCGGAATCTCCTTTTTAATTTATTTTCATCTTCCGAAGTTTAATGCATCGCTAAGTGCGGTACTTTAAAAACCAAATCCACAAAAAAACCTATTTTTGCAGAAACATTCCCATGGATTCCTTTGACAATCTGAAACTTTCGTCCCATTTAGCTTCCGCCATCCAGGAAATGGGATTTACCCAACCCACTCCTGTTCAGGCAGCCTCCTTTCCGGTTATCCTTTCGGGAAAGGATATGGTAGGAATTGCCCAGACGGGCACCGGGAAAACCCTCGCCTACCTGTTGCCCATTATCCATGGTCTGAAATTCTCCAATCAAATTAATCCCCGGGTGCTCATTCTGGTTCCTACCCGCGAACTGGTACTTCAGGTGGTTAAAATGATAGATAGTGTAACTACTTACATTAACCTGCGCGCCATGGGTGTGTTTGGCGGCACCAGCATCAACACCCAAAAACAACTGGTAATGCAGGGTGCTGACATTCTGGTAGCTACTCCGGGCCGCTTGTACGATCTGGCGGTCAGCGGAGCACTGAAACTCAAATCGGTAAACAAGCTGGTGATTGATGAGGTAGATGTTTTGCTGGATGAAGGTTTCCTGCGACAGCTCACCGACATCTTTGGGCTGTTGCCCGAACGCCGCCAAAACATCATGTTTTCAGCCACCATGACCCAGGAGGTGGATGCACTGATCAACGAATTTTTCATTTCCCCGGTTCGCATTTCCATCGCAGTAAGCGGTGTTCCCCTCGACAATATCGCACAGCAATCTTATCCTGTGCCGAATTTCAACACCAAAGTCAACCTTCTAATTTATTTACTTGAAAACAGGACAACATTTGCCAAGGTAGTGGTTTTTGTTTCCGGCAAAAGCAGGGCCGACCGGCTGTTTGAGCTGTTGCAACCCGTTTTTGGCAATGACCTTGGCATCATCCATTCCAACAAATCCCAAAACTTCAGGATTAAATCCGTAGGGCAGTTTGACGAAGGTAAATTCCGGATTATCGTTTCTACCGATATCATGGCGCGGGGACTTGACCTGGAGAAAATTACCCATGTCATCAATTTCGACACTCCGGAGTATCCCGAAAACTACCTGCACCGAATTGGCCGCACTGGCCGGGCAGAACAGCAAGGCAAATCCATACTGTTTTACACCAAAAAGGAAGAAGATGCTAAACTGGCTATTGAGACATTGATGGACTACAAGATCCCAAAAAAGAGATTCCCAAAAGAGGTAGAAATATCCACGGAACTGGTGCCGGAGGAGCGTCCCAGGATGCCGGAAATAAAAATTCTGCGAAAAAAGCTCGCTGACGAAACCTCTGGTACCGCTTTCCATGAGAAGAAAGAAAAAAATCAAAAAACCAATCAGGGCGGTTCCTATAAACGCACCGTGGCTGCCAAATATAAAAAGCCCAAAACCCGGGGCGATAAAAACTACAATAAGAAAAGAAAAAAATAAAGGCTACATACCGCTTTAATTGCCATACACTTAAACTATGGAAAAACTTATTCGTTTACTTTGTCTGGGTTTGCTTGTTCCTTTTACAATTTTCGGGCAGCCTCTTACTCCTTTCCCTAAAAAGCTGCTGCCGGCTGATGGCACTTTTGTTCTCAAGCCCAACATGCCGGCTGCAATGCTGAATACCAGCAATTTCAACCGGGAGCTTGCCATTCATACTCTTGAAGCGGCAGGTATAACTGCGCTTGTCGCGGATAAAAAAACGGCCCGAAAACCGGGATTCATTATTGAAAAGGCTGGCTCAGCGGCTGAATTAAAACGCAGACTTCAAACCATCAATCTGGATGATTCTTTTGACACCGAAGCTGAAGGTTATGTGCTGAACATTTCGGCCAAAAGCATTCAGCTTTTCGCCCTGACAGATGCCGGTATTTTTTACGGGATTCAAACACTCAGGCAATTGTTACAAAATTATCGTACTGAGCGAAGTATTCCATGCATGACGATTTATGACAAACCCGACTTTGCGGTACGTGCCTGGCAGGACGACATCAGCCGTGGACCCATCTCAACCCTGGAGGTGCTGAAACAGGAAATTAAGACCATGGCTTCGTTTAAGCTCAACTACTTTACCCTTTACACTGAACATATTTTTAAGCTTGACAGTCATCCCGATATTGCGCCCGAAGATGGCATTACCAGGGAGCAAATCATCGAATTGAGCCGGTTTGCCAAAGATTATCAGGTTACCCTGATTGGCAATTACCAGTCGTTCGGGCATATGGAGAAAAGTCTCAATAAACCCGGATACACCCACTTGCTGGAAAGCGGCCACATCCTCAACCCGGCCATGGATGAATCATATGCATTTTTATCATCTGTTTATAAAGAGGTGGTTCCGGCATATAGCGGGGAATTCTTTCACATCAACTGTGATGAAACCTTTGGTCTGGGTGAGGAGACTTCAAAAACCATGGTTGATTCTCTCGGTCTGGCCGGCGTTTATGCCCTGCACATCAACAAATTAAATGGTCTGCTCAAAAAATACGACAAAAAGATACTCATGTGGGGCGATATTGCGGCGGCTTACCCTGACATCGTGTCCGCACTGCCCGAAGACATCACGGTAATTGTCTGGGCCTATCATCCCGCAGATAGCTTCGATTGCGCCATTCGCCCCATTGTGGATGAAGGTCTTGACTTTTGGGTGGCGCCCGGCGTCAATTGCTGGTCGAATGTTTATCCGGATGTAAAAAGCGCCGAAATAAACATTTACAACCTGATCCGTGATGGCTATAAACTCAATGCCAGCGGCGTGCTAAACACCAGTTGGGATGATGATGGGCTGAACTTTTTTAACGATACCTGGCATGGTTTTGCATGGGGTGCTGAAAACAGTTGGAATGCCCCTCCTGATCTGGATAAAAACCCATCAGACAGTGAACGGGAAAAGCGGTATGCCCGATTTAATCAGGCTTTTGACGTTCAATTTTATGGATTGAACAGCCCTGATGAAAGCGTGACGGCCATTATTGAGCACTTCGCTTCCCTGCACCACTCGGGCATCCGCGATGCACTGAAAAACAACCGCTTTTTTGAACCTGTATTTCCCATTTATGCAGAGTACATTCAGGCAGGAGAAATCGAAAAAAATCAAACTTCTTTACTACTGCTTGACTCATTAGCCGATCGTTTGAATAGGTTGATTCCATTGGTAAAAATCAATAGAACCCCACTTGATTATTTGCTTTTTGCGATAAACCAGGCACGGTTTACACTGCATAAAAATCTTTTCCGGATTGCGCTGAGCGAACACCTAAACAATGGTTCGCGGGCCTCCGAAAAAGCCCTCAAGCTGCAAAAATCTTCGCTGATTGAAGCACTCACCACACAAAAAGAACATTACATCGCTTTGTGGAATAATGAAAACCGCCCTCATTGGCTGGATGTCAACGAAAAACAGTTTGATAAACTCATTCAAAGTTTAAATTCGCTGGATGGCTATGTTCTTTTTGAACCATCCAAACAGGTGGACTCCCGGGGAAGAGAAGTGGTGATTCGTTCTGTTTTCAATGAATATCCCATCCATTATACCATTAACGAAGACACAGTAACTGCGGATTCGCCCATTTACCAGGTTCCCATTTTTATCAATGAAGATGCAAATATCCGGGCCAGATCCATAAAGGGAACAACTGCTTTCCCGGAACAACAAATAAATCTGATTTACCATAAAGGCATAGGCAAACTCCTAAGGCTGAACTCCGAACCCAGCACTTATCATCCCTCCTATAATGGCGGAGGAGAAATCGCTTTACTGGATGGACGCACCGCAGACCCCAACAATCTATGGAGTGGACTTTGGCAGGGATTTTCCGGACAGGACATTGAGCTTGAACTGGATATGAGAAATAGTGGCCCCATGCAATCTTTCTCCATGGGGTTTTATCAAAACACCGACATATGGGTCATCTTTCCCAAAAGGGTGGAAATATATACCAAACAAGCCCCGGAAGATGAATACAAACTCTTTACCACCATAGTTGGCAGCATTCCTCCTGAAACAAAAGGAAGCATAAAAGAGCATTACACAGCTTCCCTTCATGAAATGCAACCCGCTATTATAAAAGTGGTTGCACGCTACTTTGGCAAACTGCCCGAGTGGCATCCGGCCGGCTCAGGATATGATTCCATGATTTTTGCAGATGAAATTATTCTGAGGTAAGCACTGTCTGCTTAAAAAGGTGCCTATAAACGAGAAAGGCTTCAAAAAGTAAACACCTTTTCTCAGCATTCTTCCATATTCCATTTATAGTCGAATCTTGTTTGACAGTTGTTTCTTTGTCGGGAAATTTCGATAGAACATGAATGTTACTAAATTCAAAATATTTTGAACTTTCTATTTGTTTGGTAATTGTTTTCATTTCATTATTATCAAACTTTAACAGGATATAAATAGCAAAGTCAATATATCCATCCGTTGAATTTTCTAATGTCTCATATTTTTCTGGAAGATTTAATCTGAGTTCATTTTCTAACAATTCAATTCTGGCTTTTTCACCTGAACAACTTGTTAATAAGAAGAATTAATATTGACATTAGTCGTCCCATTTGGTCTATATATAATACAGTACAGCGAATGTTAATACGCAATCCTGCGTACCTATCCGACTTATACTTAGTTCAGAAAACTCTATTGAGCCAACAAAAGCCACTGCTAAGATAATATGTTTTCAACTACCCAAACCATCCACCCGGTTTTTATATTCCCCCCACAAACCTCCCCACCATTTTCCCTACCCACTCACAGCGCATCAACAAATTGAAAAGCCCTATTGTTACCACGGCCACCACTACCCCCAGCAGCACATCAATAATATAATGGTGCCCGGAGTAAACAGCCGAAAACCAAATGCCCAGCATAAACAGTACAAACAAGGCATTTACCCAACCCAGTTTATTCCGGATGCCATAATAGAGCACAATTACCGGGTAAGCCGCGTGAAGGGAGGGAATGGCCGCGAGCACATTTGCATTTTTGTTGTACAGGCCGGCAAAAACGGGTATTCCGGTTAAGGCATCAAAGCGGGCCAGGCCGGCGCTGTTTCCCTGAACACCCAGGTGCAGCTCAAAGCCATACAAATCGACATACCAGGGCGGTGCAGCCGGATAAATGTAGTAAATTACGAAACCTAACAGGTTGGTAAACAGGAAAACCAGAGAATACTGCGTAAACAACTGCTTGTTTTTATAATAGAGATAGGCCCCGAAAGCCAATGGAACCGGCACCCAGTTGAGGTAGAACAAACCTGAAACAATATCAAGAAAACGGGTTTGGACCAGGTCAAAATACTCGTTGGGCGTGTAAACCAGGTCGTTTATCGAAATACCAAACAGGCTTTTTTCCAACATATAGGGTTCCTGAATGCGCACCGGCGAAACCTCATAGTTGGGCAGTATGCGCATGGAATCATACACAATCCAATAGACAATAAAAATGGAGAAACCGATAATGAATTTCCGGGTTTTTTCATTTCCATAAAAAAGTAAAAGGTAAAAGCCCGTCAAAAAAAGCTGATCGCCACGAATGGGTTCCATCACCAGTGCCCAAGCCATATAGACCAGCACCAATGCCAGGTTCACCCATAGGTTTTTCCGGGTAAACCTTGTAAAAGTTGAATTTTCAGCCATTTTATTCATTCCACACCCTCTCATAGGTTGGTTCACCGGTCTTTATATTGTATCCAAAAAATTCTATGTATTTTACTTTTGGCCAATAAGATGTGTTGTCGGCATAGATATATAAGTGTTCGATTCGCGATTCCTGATTGTTGATTGAGGCTACGACCATCGCATTGAACGGCCCCTTTTGCACCAGCCGGAAATCCCTGTTCCGGTCGGCAACCAGCTTTACCTCGTATTCATTCTTTTTGCCCTTTACGGGGGAACACTCCGCACCATAAGCAAACAATTTTTCAACTTTGCGCAGTTCCATCCTTTGCCCCTGCTCCTGATACCGCAGCCAATAGACATCCACAGGGGAATCTGCAAGCAAGGTGCCCCCGGCATCAAAGTTGGCGTCGTAAACAATGGTATTGGCATTGTGGTTGCGCTGAATATAAAACAGCCTTTCGGTGGTTTTGGCGGGCACAGGATAACCGCCATCGTCTCCTGAAAGGGCGAACAGACCGCATGATGCGGTTAATATCATAGCTAATATCCCTTTAACCATATCAGAGCCATTTTTCCTGTTTGCACCACGCAATGGTTTCCTGCAGGCCACGTGTTAAATCATAATCGGGCTCAAACCCAAAGTCCCTGAAAATCGGGTCGCTGTCGCACAAATAGTGTTTACGGCTGATCTCTTTCAGCTTTTCAGTGTTGAGGGTGGGCGTTTTACCGCTTATCCGCGACATCTTTTCAAGCACGTAAGCCATTGACCAGACCAGTGTTTTGGGGAAAACCAGCTTCACCGTTTTTTTGTTAAGGATGGTTTTTACAATATTGAAAAATTCGAGGGCTGAATATTGATTGCCGTCGGTCACAAAATAGGATTTCCGGGAAATATCTGAATCCAGCGCCCTCATAATTAATTGCGCAAGGTCTTTTACATATACGAACGTAAGCTTTTGAGCCGAAGTCCCAATATAGGTTTCCATATTGCGGTTAATCATTTTATACATCATAAGGAAGTCCTTTTCGCGCGGGCCATAAACGCCGGTCGGTCGAAAAATAAGGTAGGGAAAGCCCGCTTTGGATGCCAAAAACTGCTCCGCTTTCAGTTTACTCTTACCGTACAACGTCTCCGGCTCCGGCAGGTCATTTTCCCGGATAGGCTGCATACTTATTTTATTCAATGGGCCATATGAAGCCAGGCTGCTCATATAGATGAATTTATCGGGCACACAGCGGCAATCAATCAATACGTTGACCAGATTCCTGGTGTATTGATAGTTTACCGTGTTGTAGTCCTGTTTGCGCAAAGTATTGGTAATCCCGGCATTGTGAATGATGTAATCAAAGTAGCCGTTTTTATTTACCTGCCTCATCAACACTTCGGCGAGGGAAGCCTTATCGGATAAATCCATTTCCAGGTAGGTTATATCCAGTCCTTCCAGATAGCTTAAGTCGCTTGTAGTCCGAATGCCGGCAGTTACCCGGTAACCCTTTTCAAGTGCGGCCTTTACCAGGAAACTGCCTATAAAACCATTGGCGCCGGTGATTAATATGCTTTTCATGATTCAAAATGTTTGATGAAACACCTTCTGCGGATATGCTCCCGGTACTCATAATGCTTCCAGAGCTTCAATGCATCGGAATTGTTCTCTAATTGCGGGCTCGAAATGGCCAGCTTAATACCGTGGTCGATATATGCCTGAGTCATCTCATTGAAAAATATGGCGTGCACCCCTTTGCCCTGATAATCCGGACGAATGCCAATCAGGTACATATCAATCATATCATTTTTACCATAAATCGACTGTAAAACAGGAATAAATCCGAATGGAAAAAGCTTTCCCCTTGCTTTTATCAATGCTTTGGACAAAGAAGGCATGGAGATACCAAACCCTGCAACATCATCGTTTTTATCGAGCACAAAACAAATATATTCGGGCTTTACGATGGAAAAATATTGCTTTATGTAGTAATCAATTTGCTCGTCGGTCAATTGAACAAAGCCATACAAATCAACAAAAGCGGCATTCAGGGTATGGAACATTTTTTTGGCATAAGGAAGTATCTCTTTGGCCTTCTTAACCTTTAATGGCCTAAGTTCATACCTTTCGGAGACGAGTGCGGCATACCTTTTTATTTTTTCGGGCACCCGTTTGGGCAGGTTGATTTCTATCTGCACCCAATCCACATCTTTTGCAAACCCCAGCAATTCCATATGCACCGGATAATAGGGATGGTTGTAAATCACCGCCTGTGTGCCCAGTTCATCGAAACCATCTATAAGCATGCCCTCCAGGTCCATATCGCTAAAACCAAGCGGGCCGTGAATGGCGGTCATGCCTTCTGATTTGCCCCAATCTTCAACCGCCTGAATCAATGCAGCCGAAACGGCAATATCGTCCACAAAATCAATCCAGCCAAAGCGCACCCTATGTTCATTCCATTTTTCATTTGCCCTTTCGTGAATGATACCCGCAATTCGCCCAACCACCTGCTGCCCTTTGTAAGCCAAAAAGTATTTTGTTTTACAGAAGGCATGTGCCGGATTTTTCGAGGGCGAAAGCGTTGACCTTTCAAACCCAAACAGTTGTGGCACCCTGTAAGGATTACCATTATACAGGGCATTGGGGAATGCAAGGAACCGATTGAGTTCTTTTGCTGACTGCACTTCTTTTATGAGTATCTTTTCCATTTCAGGCTGTGGTTTTAGATAATTTCCCGTTCATCATCGCCCGGCATTGTATAAGTTTGGCAATGGCCGTATCAATCTGCTCTCTGGTGTGTGTTGACATCAATGAAAACCGCAGCATGGCTTCGTCCTTCCCTACCGCGGGATGAATAATCGGATTAACATACACCCCCTGAGTCATGAGTAGGGTTGCAATGGTGAATGTGTTCTGGTCATCTCCCATAAAGATGGGGATAATGGGTGTCTGGCTTTTGCCGATATCAAATCCATACCGCAATAGCTTTCGGCGGGCATAATCGGTATTTTCCCAGAGCTTTTCCCGCCGTTCGGGCTCTTCTTTGATAATTTGTAGAGCTTTGAGTGCCACGGCTGCCGATGCCGGCGGGATTCCCGCGCTGAACAGCAGCGAGCGCGCAGTGTGCTTCAAAAAGTTGATGGTATCCACATCACCGGCCACAAATCCGCCAAGCGAAGCAAGCGATTTGCTGAACGTACCCATAATCAGGTCCACTTTATCGGTTACATTAAAATGAGATGCGGTACCTGCGCCATCTTTACCCAATACACCCAGTGCGTGGGCATCGTCAACCATTACAGAGGCTGAATATTTTTCGGCCAGACGACAAATTTCATCCAGAGGGGCTATATCGCCTTCCATGCTGAACACCCCGTCCACCACAATCAGGACAATTTGACCGGGATCGGTTTTTTGGAGGTTTTCCTCCAATGAGGCCATATCATTGTGCCTGAATTTAAAGCCTTTGGCAAAGGTAAGCCGGCTGCCCTCAATAATGGAGGCATGGTTTTTCTCATCCATAACAATGAAATCATTGCGACCGGTAAGGGCCGAAATCGTCCCAAGGTTGGTCTGGAAACCGGTACTGAACACCACCGAAGCCGGTTTGCCGGTATATTCAGCAAGACTTGCTTCCAGCTCCTCGTGCAAATCGAGGTTGCCGTTCATTAAACGCGAACCTGAAGCGCCGGTTCCGTATTTATCCAATGCATCCTTTGCCGCTTCAATCAGTTTCGGATGATTGGTCAAACCCAGATAGCTGTTTGAGCCAAACATCAGCACCTTTTTTCCATTGATCAGCACCTCAGTGTCCTGACCTGTTTCAATGGGATGATAATAAGGATAAATGCCCATTTTCTTTATCATCTGGGGCCGGTCGTATCCGGCCATCTTGTTGAGTAGTGTTTTCATGTTGATTTGGGTTTTTTGGTTAAACATCATTTTTGTCTGGAAAAACCAGGCGATTCTTCGCTCCTCCGCAAATGACTAATGAAAAAGTGTGTGATGGCACGGGTTGGGAAACGCGCGCAAGCGCAGCGTACCACCCGGACGCTCTTCCTTTTGCCCTCACCGTTTTCAGGTTCCTTTCCGGGACTTCCTTTTCTGAACAAAGTGGAGTGAAGCATCTCATTTTTTAAATATTTTATGGTCAACACTGTTTAAAAATCAAACTTGAACCTTAGCCGTATGCCATGGGTGGGCACATTGGGGTTTTCCAGGTGCGTAAGGCGTTGCACATAATCCACCCTGAAAAATTTCAGGATATTCCCAATTCCGGCACTCATCTCCACGTAAGGTGAACCTTCGAGGGTAAAGGTGGTGGCGTTACCAAACTCATCGGTTGGAAATAGCATAAGTCCCGGCGTAACGCTTGGATTATTTTTATTGGTTACACTACCATAAACACCTTTAAATGAAATGATTTCACGCCAGCCTAAGCGCTTAATCAGAGGTATTTTGTTGAAAAAGAAGCCATTGAAATGCTGCTCGGCAAACAAGCTCACATGCTGGTCGCTCACGAACTCCAGAAAATTCATCAGGTTGTAAGAGAGCAACTGATAGGAATAGGTTTGATTTGCCCGGTGCACGGTAAGCAATGGAAAAGGCACGCCACTTCCCAGTATCTTAGAGGCTTCAAGTTCCAAATCCATAAATCCGATGGGAGACAGGTAAACCCGCTTAAAAACATTGAAGTTTGCTTTACCATATTCGTAATCAGCACCAAACAAACCTTTAATACTCTGGGTGTAAGAAAGTTGAAAAATGGGATGCCGGGTAATGATGGGTGTCCGGTAACTCAGCCCCTGATAAAATTTTTCATTGGGTGCAAACCTCAAGGTTATGCCAATTTCGCTGGAGGTAATGGAGTTTATTTCGCGGTCGTCGCTAAATCTGAAATATAAAGTACCCCCCGGCTCCTGCACCATGTTCTTAAAGTTCAGCATGGTTGAAAAGCCGTTTCCCCAATCACGGTAATGCTCCAGTTTGAACATTTCGTAGTAAAGGATTTTATCGGCCACGCCACGCTTAAAGGAGAGCAGGAAGTTGTCCTCGTTGATAAACTGCATTTCCATGCCGGGGAAGTTGGTTTCAACCTGGTACATGGCCTTTATGGAATGCCTCGGGTTTTCCTTTAGCGGACGTCCGTTCAGCGACCAGGTGGCGCTGACAGAATGCTTAAACCTGTCATCTTTAAACCCATAGGTCAGGTAACCCTCCAGCCTCAGCCGCTCGTTAAATTTATCGGAAGTCCTGGCGCCTACCTTAAGCCGGAACCCTTCCACATCATTAAAGCTATAAAAAGTGTTTACGGGGCCTACCTCCAAATTGCCGAAATTCCAGTATCCGGCGACCAAAAGCATAACCACATCCATGGTACGTTTAAATGCCGGCACTTGCTGTATGCTGTCAACCATCACAAAAATATTCTGCTCCTGCCTGGTAAGTTTTTCTATCCTGCCGGCCTCCCAGAAGGAAGTGTCGCGCTCTGCATGACCCATGGTTTTAACCGTATTTTCAATTCCCGAATAAATACTGTCAGAACGGGGAATATCAAAGACGTAATTATCATAAAACACTGTCTTTTTGCCGAATATCCCCGTGCCCTTGTTTGTAAGGTTAAAATCTACAACCAGTTCATCTCTGCTGAACATCCAACCTTCACCGTTTAGCTTCTCAAATTCCTGAATAATCTGCAAATCATTTACAAAATTCAGGTTGATGTCCTCGGTAACCCGCATATCCACTTTAATCACTGCGTACTTGTCATCGTCGGTAATGTAAAGATTGCCCTTAAAAGCAAAGTCTGCCTTGTTCCTCGGTTGAAAAGCCAGGTTAATGGCCCGTAATCCGTTTATGGGGATAGTATCAATGATGTGGAATTTGTAGATTAAGGGTGCCAGCGTGGAAATGGGGCTGATAAACTGGTTGGTGAGCAGGGTAATGTTGTTGGAATAGATGTCAATATCCTGATAAAGATTGTCAATGATAAAACCAACCCCTTCGTTGTCAATGTAATCATGAAACCCAACCATGTTGGTGCCCGAGATGTACTCTTTCCGGGTCTGCGGCTCCTTCCGGTAATATACCTTCGAGAGGGTTTCCTTCAGGAACACCGGCAGATAGGGTTTCCCGTTGATTTCAGAAGTATCCACAAAACTGAAAACATACTGAAATTTTTTAAACATCTTTTTACTTCTGAACTCATCGGTAATGTTATTCAGTGCGAATTCCACTTTTTCATGTTTGTCAAATTCATAATAATCAAACACATCTTTACTGTTGGAGTCCTTGTTTTCAATCACTTTTTTAATGAGTTCCACCGCCGGGTTATCGCGGTTGCGGTAGCGCTTCCGTTGGCCGGTTACCACCACTTCGTTCAATGAAATACTTTCGGGTTCTAATTCAAAGTTGATGGTTTGGTTTTTGGCCTGCCCAATTGATTTTACCTCTCTTTTATATCCAATAAATGAGGCCTGCAACTGATTGGAAGCCCATTGGGTGGCAAGGCTGTAATCACCATTGTAATCGGTGATGGTACCAATATTTTTCCCTACAAATACAACATTCACAAAAGGCAACGGTTCTTTGGTTTTGGCATCGATAACCCGGCCTTTTATATTCACATATTTCTGGCCAACTCCGTTTGTTGAATACAGGTTAAAAATTACGAAGGGTAATATATAGAGCAATCTTTTCATTATTCCTGAACACTTAATTGAAAATGAAATACCTGTGGGTGAAAAAGTTGAATCCCATCCCGATAACCACCGCCACAATCACCTTTGATAGGATGTAGTGGATGTTAACATATTCCACCAAAAGAAAAAGGCCTGATGTATTCAAAAGGATGCTTGTAACCCAAACGGTTGAATATTTCAGCGTTTGTTTATAGATGTTGCCATGCCGCTTGTGAAATGCCCAGTTTCTTTCAAAAATAAAGGAAACCACCCCCCCGCTCACCGCCCCCGTTACAGCAGAAAACATGTACCACAACTGAAATACTTCGGTGAGCAGAACCAACACTAAAAAATCGGTTGCTGTAGCCAGACCTGCAACAATGTTGTAACGTATGAATGAAGTGAAATTGGAGGACATTGTGGTTTCCATTGATTAAGTTTAAAAAAGGTTGAAAAAAGGAACAGCAGGTTGCTCAAAACCCAAATCATTAAAGAGCCAGTTTGTAAGGAAAAGCATTCCAATACCTACTGTTGACCCTGCTGTTCCGGGAGCAAAAGGCGAATATCCTGTACCCAGGACCGCAGCTATGTGTTTATGCCATTTCATTGCTCTTCTTCGTAATAATCGAGGCCCAGATGGTGGATCAGGTTTTCGCCCATCAGGTATCTCAGGGTGTTTTCGAGTTTTATTTTTTGTAGAAATATATCGTGAATGGGTGGTAGTCCCTGCATGGTTTGGGGCGACTTAAAATAGAATGAAAGCCATTCCTGAATGCCCTTCATTTGGGCGCGATGGGCCAGGTCCATAAACAACGCCAGGTCCAGCACTACCGGGGCGGCCAGGATGGAATCCTTACACAAAAAATTTACCTTGATTTGCATTTTATACCCCAGCCAGCCAAAAATATCGATGTTGTCCCAGCTCTCCTTGTCGTCCCCTTTGGGTGGATAGTAATTTATCCTCACTTTGTGGTACATATCTTTATAGAGTTCCGGATAAAGGTCAGCCTCCAGAATACTTTCGAGCACACTTAGTTTGGATACCTCTTTGGTTTTAAAGGAATCGGCATCATCCAGTACTTTGCCATCCCGGTTGCCCAGAATATTGGTGGAAAACCAGCCATCAATGCCAATTAAACGGGTTTTTAATCCGGGGCCCAGTATGGTTTTCATCAGAGTTTGGCCGGTTTTAAAATCTTTACCGGCAATGGGCACCTTCAATTCATTGGCCAGGTCAACAATAGCGGGAACATCGCAGGTGAGGTTAGGCGCTCCGTTAACAAAAGGCACCCCGCTTTTGATGGCTGCGTAAGCATAAATCATGCTTGGCGCGATGGCGGGGTGGTTGTTTTCGAGCGCTTTTTCAAACTGAAGCAGGTCATGGTGAATCTCCTGCTGCTCCACATAAATCTCGGTGGAAGCGCACCACACCATCACCAGGCGGGTGCAACCATTCTCCACTTTAAATTTTTCGATATCGGCCATCAAAGCTTTGGCGGCATCCATTTTTGTTTTTTCGTGTTTGATGTGTTCCCCATCAAGGTTTTTCACATATTTATGGTCAAAAACGGCTGTCATGGGTTGTATGGACTCCAGCTCCCCTTTCAGGTCCATCAACAACTCCTTGTCCAGCACGCCGGCATTCATGGCCGCTTCATATGCATTGTCGGGTGTTATGTCCCATCCGCCAAAAACCAGGTCGTTTAAGGAGGCAAGGGGGACAAAATCATTTATGGCCGGGTTGCGGTTTTCAGTACGTTTGCCCAACCTGATTTTGCCCATCTGGGTGATGGAACCAATAGGTTGACCTGCGCCTTTCCGGGCGGCAAGTGTCCCGGCTATAAAGGTGGTTGAAACAGCTCCGATACCGGGAATAAGAATGCCAAGTTTACCCGTGGCAGCCTGAATACTTTTTTTGTGATTCATGGGTTTTTGTTTTTGAGTTACATTTTATTGTTGCAGTGATTTATTCGTTGAAAAGCAGTGAAATTGGTCAAAATGGCAAGGATAAATATCGGGATGATAAAAACAGATATATTTTCGAACAAGGGAAATGGCAGCCAGGAGACCGTGAATTTAAAATCGCCAAACATAAAGGAAACAATTCCGGCAAGTAAAGCGGCTATGCCAATGGTTAACACCCGTTCGGGCCGTTGCATAATGCCTACGGTGCATTCCACATCCAACGCCTCGGCCCTGGCCCGCACATAGCTCACCATAATAGAGCCTATCATGGCGATAAATGCAAACAGCGAACTCAGGAAGTAATGGTGTGCCACCAGGTAGTAGCAGATGCCCAGAAACATGAACATTTCACTGTATCTATCCAGAACGGAATCGTATAATGCACCAAATTTTGTTGATGTATTGGTGAGCCTGGCCAGTTGTCCGTCGAGCATATCGAACATCCCGGCAAAAAGCGTGATGGCCCCAAACCAGAATACGTATCTGAAATCGCCCCGGTTGCCCACTTCACCACCGGCAATCAGCACAATGGTTGAACCCAGCGTAATCCCTAACCCAATGGTAGTAATTCCATTGGGGGTGATACCGGTTTTGTTCAGCATACGCACTATGGGTGTTATGGATGTGTACGCGTTTGTTTTTAGGGTGCTCCACATAACTTTATGATGTATTTGGGTTTTTCAGAGGAAACTTTTTGCCGGCAACCGCTCAGTCTTTTGCTGCCTGTGCATACTTAATATCCTTTATCATTTTTTCGGTCAGTTGCCAGTCATTCATCAATGCCCGGAAACTCTCCAGAATTTCATTTACCAGTACATGGGTACTTTCGGTCGTTGCAAACACCTCTTCTCTTTTGCCCCTTTGTATCAATCGTGTCAGATAACTCTTTGCTATCCTTTTTACCCTGAAAATAATGTCCTCAGCCTTTGTGCATCGTGCCTTTAAGGCCGGGTCAAAAACCAGGTCGAGGTACCATTGATTCTTTTTAAACAGCTCGTATAAACCTTTAAAAAGTAAATCAATCTCTTTATCCGGGTGGTCTTTTTTCATTGCTATCTCTGAAACCAATGCCTTTAATTCCCGTTCAAAATCCAGGAGCAACAGTTCAAAAAGCTCACTTTCACTTTTCATCTCCTTTGGAAGTCTCTTCCGGGAGATTTCCGGTTGCTGCATAAGTGTATCCAGGGTTAAACCGGCAATACCGGAATGAACCATGATGCGCCCTGCTGCTTTTATAATATCTTCATTAGGGTTGGCCATAGCTTTTTCTGTTTAGTGATTTAAAACCTGCACATCAATACAAGCTGATTCCAGGGAATGAAATATAAAACGCAGCAAAGTTAGTAAATGTTCGCTCACTTGTCAAGTTTATTTTATATTATTATGATTTCTTATTAAAGTGGCCGCGAAAATTTATACGATTTATCGCTTTGTTACCAATGATAACTCTGCGTAATACTTTGATTATTATGTAATTAAAATTAAATAAATAATTATTTATAAATATAAAGAATCACAGGTCTCTTCGGGTGAAAGGAGCGTTTAATAACCTAAAGATTCCTCACTTTGTTTTGGAACGACAATTTAGTATTGTTCAGGGGGCAGGTAGGGAGGCAGAGCGACTCCACCGCTCTGCCTCCCTACCTGCCCTGCAAACCTGCATTTATCTGTCATTCCGAAAGTTGTGCATTCTTTTGGAGGAGTGAGGAGTCCAATGTTGTCACCAGCACTATAAATCATTCAACAGGATTCTTTCCGGAGGAGAAAATGACCAATCGAACAAAATAATTGTTAAAACGTTTGTATTTAGTGTGAACATTCACTAACTTTGCAACTTTAAATCCAATAAATACTTGTGCTATGCAGGGCCCAAACAATCAACTGGCAGAACAATTCAGTGTAGAAATGTTCAGAAGCGAGCGCAGGCGTTCCCTTATACTTATAGGTCTGCTGGGCCTTGAGGCTGCACTTTTAATTATTATTTACTCGTTTTACAAAGAGGCTTACCTGCAGCTTTTTCATAGCTACATCGCCATATATGCCATCCTTATGTTTACAGCCCTATTGATTGCTTACGAAGTGCTGGTTCATTTTCTGATTGGCAGAAACAGCCGTTTGTTCTTTTTGAATCCCCGGGTTTTCAGTTATTTCAATGCATTTTCAGAGATTACCCTGCTCAGCCTGTTGTTAATCTTCGTGGTGGAATACACCAAACAGACCACCATTTTGCAAACCCCGGCTACCCTTACCTATTTTATATTCATCGTACTTTCCACACTGCGGCTCAGCTTTAAACTTTCGGTGTTCACCGGCATGCTTGCCGCCATTGAATTTGTTGCGATTTCTATTTACTATTCGACGGTAAGTGCTAGTGGAGACATACCGCGGGAAGCGGCCCTGAACTTAACAGGCATGCAATATCTGGGGCAGGGGCTTATCATGCTTATCACGGGTATTGCCGCCGGCTTTGTGGCCGATTTGATTAAGAAGAAACTACACTCTTCATTTAGGGTGGTGAATGAAAAAAATGAGGTCATCGACTTGTTTGGACAGCAAATATCTCAACAGATAGCCAACAGCATATTGGAGAAAAGAGACGAACTTACCGGAATAAAGAAAAATGTTTGTGTGATGTTTCTCGACATCCGAAACTTCACCCCTTTTGTGGAACGCCACCAGCCCGAAGAAGTGGTATCCTACCTCAACGACCTTTTCAGATTTATGATACGGATCATTGAAGCGCATCATGGGGTGATAAACCAGTTTGTGGGTGATGGTTTTATGGCCACCTTCGGGGCACCGGTCTCCACAGGAAATATTTCGGAACATGCGGTGTTGGCTGCCACCGAAATAATTACCGAACTGAAAAACGAACTGGCCGCCGGCAATCTACCAGAAACACGGGTAGGTATTGGCATTCATTATGGCGAAGCCGTTACCGGAAACATTGGCTCCTCATTGCGCAAGCAATATTCCATTACCGGCAGCGTGGTGATTATCGCATCACGCATAGAGCAACTCAATAAAAAGCACCTGTCGCAATTGCTTATTTCGCAGGAGGTGTATGACAAGCTAAAGGATGATGCTAAAAAAGACTTTGCTTTTGCCGAAAATGCGCTGCTGAAAGGAAGCAACAACCAAATTACCATCTACAAGTTCCGTGAAAGCGAAAACGATATTAACCCCGAATTCAAAAACGAAGCAATATGAAAATCGATTCAACCCTGCTGATGGAAAGTGAAGCGTTTGTCAGCAAACTGCTGCGTGAAAACACGCCCCCCTACCTGGGATATCACAATCTTGACCACACCCGCGAAGTGGTGGAGAACGCGAAGCGTATCGCCAAACATGAAAATTTCACTCCCGATGAAACCAACATACTGTTAACCGCAGCCTGGTTTCACGATACCGGGTATGTCAAAACATACAGCGGGCACGAGCAGGAGAGCATAGCCATTGCGACCGGTTTTTTGAAAAAGAAAAAGGTGGATGAGGCTATCATTGAAGTGATTGCCAACTGCATTAAGGCGACCATTTATACCCAAAAGCCGGTCAGTAAAATCGAGAAAGCTTTGCGCGATGCTGATTTCATGCATCTGGGCAAGGAAAATTATTTTGAATATGCTGAACTGATACGCCGGGAATGGAATGATGCGGGTGTAAGAATCATCAAAAAGGGGGAATTTGAAGAGGAATCGGTACAGATGTTTCATGACCATATGTTTTACACGGACTATGGTCGCCGCGAACTGACAGGTATTAAAGAGAAAAATCTCGAGATCCTGAAAGCATCTGTGAAAAAACGTGGTGAAAAGAAGAAGAAAGACAAAAAGTCATCCGGCAAAAGAAATACCTATTCCCGCGGGGCAGACTCCATGCTCAGGCTTACTGCGCGCACACAGATAAACCTCAGTTCTATTGCCGATAACAAATCCAATATACTGATTTCGCTTAACGGTATCATCATTTCACTGGGTCTGGCAGCGCTGGTGAGCCGGTTCAAACAGGATCCGGCCATCATTCTTCCCACCATAATTTTCCTGATATTTAGTTTGTCAACCATAGTATTGGCCATACTGTCAACCCGTCCAAACATCACCACCGGAAAGTTTACCAGGGCCGACATAGAAAAAAAGAAGGTCAATCTGCTGTTTTTCGGGAATTTCTACAACATGCCCTTACCGGAATATGAATGGGCCATTCGCGAAATGATTAACGATGACAAATACCTGTATGCCGCCATGATTAAAGACCAGTACTATCTTGGGAAAGTATTGGCCAAAAAGTACAAGCTGCTGCGCTGGGCCTACAATATATTTATGGTAGGGATAGTGGTTTCAGTAATCGCCTTTCTGCTGGTGTTTCTGCCGGTTTAAAAAATCATTTACCGCTGAATTCCAATGCTTTGCCAGAAATAAAGATAAAAAGTATAAGCAAAAAAATAAATATTATGAATACACAAGACAAGCTACTGCGCATAAGCAATCAGATAGCTGAAATCATCGCCAAAGCCTATGAAATGGAAGAGAATCACCGGGAATTAATTGAACAGGTGCACCCGCTCTATCGTGAAAGCGCTCTCAATCTGGTTCATTACCTGGCACTTCGCAGTTTTGACCTCGAAAAGTTGCAAACCCGCTTGAGATATTTGGGACTTCCGGCCCTGGATTCGGCCGAAGCACATGTATTAAGCAGTCTGTGGTCTATTCAGAACATTGTAAACCACCTGCGTGGGATACCCGATGCTGTGCAACCGGCTGCCACCCTATCCGTAAAGAAAAGCGAAAAACTACTTAGAATGAACACCCGAAAGCTCTTTGGATATCAATCGAAAAACCGGTGGACACGCATTATGGTCACGCTGCCCACCTCGGCTGCGGAAGATTACGGATTGATTAACCGCCTGATACGCAAGGGAATGAACAGTGCAAGAATCAATTGTGCTCACGATAGTCCCGAAGTATGGGCCCAAATGATAGAGCATATTAAGCAGTCGAACCAGGCTTCCAAAAAGCGCTGTAAAGTGATGATGGACCTTGCGGGGCCCAAGATACGCACCGGTGCCATGCAGCCCGGCCCCGAAATATTGCGCTTTAAACCCGAGCGTGACCTCTCGGGAAATGTAATAAAACCGGCCAGGGTTTGGATTGCCCCACCCACGGTACTTCCGCCGGATAATAGCGCAGATGCCATTATCCCGGTGGAAGAATCCCTGGTAAAAAAGATAAAGCGGGGTAACATCATCCGGTTTACCGATGCACGCGGAAAGAAAAACCAAATTATCATCGAGCGGAAGCAGGGCAATGGAAAGTGGGGGTTATGCTATGATTCTGCCTATTTGAAAACCGGAACCCGATTAACAATCAACAAAGTAAAGCAGTCCGGAAAAGAAGTTGACTTTGTAGGTACCTTATTACCACTAGAACAATTTATACTTCTGCATAAAAACGACATCCTTATCTTGCATAAAGACCCCCGGCCCGGTGAACCGGCTCAATATGATGCGCATGGGAACCTTGTGGCACAAGCACATATTTCCTGCACCCTGCCAGAGGTCTTTGATGATGTCCTACCAGGAGAAACGGTGTTTTTTGATGATGGCAAAATTGAAGGCATCATTGAAACAAAAGAGACAAATCAGTTCAGGATAAAGATTATACATGCCAAAAATTCAGGCAGTAAACTAAGGGCCGGGAAAGGCATTAATTTCCCGGAAAGTGATTTGAAAGTAAGTGGATTGACCGAAAAGGACAGAGAAGACCTCAATTTTGTGGCTCAATGGGCCGATGTGGTCAATCTGTCGTTTGTGAATCACCCCTCCGATGTGGAAACGTATCTCAGGGAAATTGAAACCAAAGAAAATAAGCCGGGGCTCATCCTGAAAATAGAGACGCGCAAAGGATTTGCCAATCTGCCCAGAATTTTGTTGCATGCCATGCAGATATTTCCGGTGGGGATAATGATAGCCCGTGGCGACCTGGCGGTTGAAACCGGATGGAAGGATTTTGCCTGCATTCAGGAAGAAATTATGCGCGTAGGCGAAGCAGCCCATGTCCCCGCCGTGTGGGCCACCCAGGTGCTGGAACGCATGGCCAAAACCGGTGTGCCCACCCGCTCCGAAATTACCGATGCCGCCATGGCACAGCGCGCCGAATGCGTAATGCTCAACAAAGGCGAGTATATCGAAAAAACCGTGGATGTGCTGGACAGCATTTTAAAAAAATTGCAGCGAAATCGCTACAAAGCAGGGGTGCAGTTGCCCATCATGGAAAATGCCGAAGATTTAAAACTATCCCTTTAATCATGGCCCGACCCGTATCAAGAATCCTTGTTTCACTTTTATTCTGTTTTGCCATAATGGCGAATGAAACAGCCTATGCCCAGCATCAGGACTTTACCTTGCTAACAAGCGGGAACCTTGCCGGCGGAACCGTGGATACACTGCTGCTGAGAAAATGGAGACAGTTGGCACGGGAAAATACTGCCTCTGCCTTTCTTTTCACGGGAAACCTGTATGATGCACGAGAAAACCGATTCCCGGCAACGCTTTACGATGGTTTCGACCTCCCCCTGCTTTTGGCTCCCGGTCGCAGCGAATGGGACAATGGCAGGCTTCACGGAAAAGAGGTCATAAAAAAGGTGGAAGATGCCCTCAAAGAACAATATCGTGGCGAAGTTTTTTTGCCGGAGCCGGCCTGCCCCGGCCCTGAAGAGGTGGTGCTTAACGACCACCTGGTGGTTATTTTGCTCGACACCTACTGGTGGGTGTATAAACACGACCGCCGCTACCGAAAATGCGACATTGAATCCGATGCCGATGTGCTGATATTGATTCAGGATGCCATTAGGCGCCACTATCCCACAAAACATGTGGTGATTGCAGGACATCAGTCGCTGGAAGGTTATGGAAACAGTGGCGGGCATTTCTCATGGAAACAGTCGGTATTGAAGGCACCTTACACCCTTTACCGCAAAGCCCTGGGACTGCGCACAGACCATAATCATCCTGAATTTAAAGCCTTTCGGGATGCAATGCTCGACATGTTACAATTGTACCCGAACGTAATCTATCTTTCGTCGGGAGATGGAAATTTGCAGTATTTTGAGGATGAGGGTGTGCATCACATCATTAGTGGCTCTATGGTGCATCAGGACTACGTTAATCCCGGCCCGGAAGCTTTTGGCACTACACAAAAAGGATTCGCCCGACTGAACTTTTCCAACGCGGGAGAGGCAACCCTGGAGTTTTATAGGGCCGACAGCCTGCTTTTTCATAAGCAACTCTATACCAGGGACCTCAATAGGATGGATGAGGATATTAGCAGCCGGCAATTGTCCGACAGTATCGTGGCAAAAGCCAGCAGTCAATACAATATCCCTTCATCACGTTTCTTTTGGTTAGGGAAAAACTACCGGGAGGTGTGGTCCACGGAAATTAAAGCACCGGTTTTTGACATTTCCACCAAAATGGATGGCCTTTCCGTGGTAAAGCGGGGTGGTGGTCAGCAAACCAAATCATTGCGGCTGGAGGACAAAAACGGCCGGGAATACGTGCTGCGCTCTTTAGAAAAATATGCCGAAGGGGCATTGCCGGCAAGCATGAGGAGTACCTTTGCCGTTGATTTGGTGCAAGACCAGATATCCGCTTCCAACCCCTATGCCGCACCGGTAGTCGCCCGCCTGGCGCATTATGCCGGCGTTTTTCACACCAATCCCGAAATTTTTTATGTGCCCGATGACCCACTGTTCGGTATTTACCGCCCCGATGTGGCCAATCAACTCTTTTTGTTTGAGGAACGTCCGGATGGTAAACGCAAAGACGTGGCCAGCTTTGGCCGCTCCACAAATATAATCTCCACCAGTAAGGTAGTGAAGGCCTCCCTGGGGAAAAAAGACCATTTGATTGATTCAGATGCCATCCTCAGGGCCCGGTTGTTCGATATCTGGATAAATGACTGGGACAGGCACGCTGATCAGTGGCGCTGGGCTGCCTTTGAAGAAGATGACAAAACCATTTACAAACCCATTCCCCGCGACCGCGACCAGGCATTTTTCGTGAACCAGGGCGCTATTCCCTGGCTTGCAGCCCGAAAATGGCTGCTGCCAAAAATACAGGGCTTTGATGAATTTACCGAAAATGTGCCCGGACTGGCCTACAATGCACGCTATTTTGACCGCTTCTTTTTAACACAGTCCACCTGGAGCGACTGGCTTAGAGAGATTGACTCCCTGCAGGTGCAGTTGGATACAGCAAAAATTGATTCGGCAATACAGGCCTTCCCCAAAGAAGTCCAGCCACTGTGCGCTAATCAAACGGCTGACATTTTAAAAGCCCGGCTTGCAAACCTGCAGCCCATGGCGCGTCAGTTGTATCTAAACCTCGCGAAGGAAGTGGACATTACCGGAACCCTTCAAAGTGACCATTTCCGGATAATTGTTCCCAACGACACTTCCTTACAGGTCATTCAAACTGCCGGCATAAAGGGAGAAAACAGTACCGACACCCTGTACAACCGTACTTTTTATGCTTCCGAAACCCGTAAAATAAGAATTTATGGTTTGGAAGGCAACGACCATTTTGCCCTAAGCGGTCAGCACAAAAGCAAAATAAGCGTGACGCTGATTGGCGGCCAGGACAAAAATGAAATGGATTATGAAGGCCATCGCACACCACGCTTCATCACCATTTATGATGAAAAGGGAACCACCCTGTCGCCTTCGCTTAAGCCACGTTTAAGAAGCAGGTATAACCCCGAAGCTCTGGAATACAACCCGGAGGCTTATATGATGGATGTAATTTTGCCCGGTGTATTTACCGGCTACAACCGCGATGATGGCGTGTTTTTGGGCGGCGGCCCTATCATCAATAAATATTCACGATACAGCCGGCAGCAATACAAAATATTGGGGAATTATGCCTTTTTGACCAATTCTGCCAATTTTCACCTTTCCGGAGACTTTTTTTATCCACTAAAAAGGCTTGAAATCAATGTACTGGCCGATATAAAAGCACCCCGATATGTCAGCAACTATTTTGGCATGGGCAACGAAAGTACATGGCCATCAGACGGCTCCCAGATTGAATACCATTTGGTGCGCATGACCCAATATTTCGTCACGACAGAGTTCAACAAACAAATCTTTAAGGGCGAAGCCCATAAAATAGGAATAGGACTGTTTTACAAGAACACCGATGTGGAGGAAACAGCCGACAGGTTTATTACGGACATCCCCGGCAACGGGCTGATTGGTGAAGACCTGAAAACGCATGAATACGTGGGCCTATCCTTTATGTACCGGATAAACACCCTCAACAACCGGGAGCTAAAGATTGAAGAAGAATTTGTGGGCAGCCATACTTTCCCCACCCGGGGCATGAAACTGGACGCCGGGTTCTCTCAATTCACCGGATTAAATGATGTTGCTGAAGACTTTTCAAAAGCCTCGGCAGATTTTATCACTTATTTGAGCTTTGCACAACGCCCGCGTGTGGTATATGCATTCAGGGTGGGCGGCGAGAAAGTTTTCGGGGATTACGTGTTTCACGAAGCAGCCAAACTGGGGCAAAAGAGCAACCTTCGAGGCTTCAGGCAAACCCGGTTTTACGGCGATGCATCGCTCTATCAAAACACCGAAATACGCATCCGCTTAAAGCAGTTTAAAACCTATATGCTGAACGGCAGCACCGGATTAACCCTCTTTCACGATGTAGGCCGGGTGTGGCTTGATGGTGAAAACTCCTCGCGCTGGCATCAGGGCTATGGCCTGGGATTGTGGCTTTCGCCCTTTGATATGGCCCTGCTGAATGTTTCTTACGCGCGCAGCAATGAGGATGACCTGCTATACATCACACTAAAATATCAATTTTGATGCAATGGATAAACTTTATCACACTTTGGGTGCTTATGTCGGTGCATAGTGCAGGGGGGCTTTATGCCCAAAGCGAAATATACCTTATCCGCCATGCACAGGTTGAACTGGACACCCCCGGCTGGATAAGTTATAAAACGGCCATCGCGCATAAGCAAACGTATAATCAAACACCCATAGTGGACTTTGATGCGGATGAAGTTTTGGCTAAAATTGACCACAGCAATGACATTGACACGGTTTTTGTGAGCCCACAAGCGCGTGCCAGGCAAACGGCTACACAACTATTTGGCAGCCGCGTACATTACCGTGTTGAGCCCCGGTTGAAAGAACTGGATTATCCGGTGGTGCGCATTCCGGTATTGGTAATGCCAACTGCAGTCTGGCTGGGCATATCCCGCGTCACCTGGATGATGGGCCTGAACAACCGGCAGATGCCCACTTTGAAAGAAGAGATGCAGGAGTTGAAAATAGTGGCAGATGAGCTTATCGACTTTGCCGGACGAAACCAACGCACCGTGGTGGTGGCCCACGGAATGGTGAACAGGCAACTGAAGAAAATTTTAAACCGGAGAGGATGGCGCGTAGCAGAAAACGAAGGGCATAAAAATCTGGCAGTGAACAAATTGGTTTTACAACAAAACGACTGAACATCATGAACCTTTATATTAAATTGGGAATAATCGCGCTTTTTTTATGCAGTGGCTGTAACTTCCCTCGCCACGAGGGGGACAAGTCTAAGGAAATGGAACTTAAATCCTTCACTTTCCCCTATCAATTAGAGCAAGCGGAGGCTGTCTGGCACTTGCCGGCTGAACTCAGGGAAATTTCCGGGCTTGCGTATGTAAACGACTCCACACTGGCAGCCATACAGGATGAAGATGCAAAAATTTATCTGCTCAGCAGCTCATCGGGCAATCTCCTGAATGTTTATACTTTTGGCGAAAAGGGCGATTACGAGGGTGTTACGATGGTCGGCTCTACGGCCTGGGCAGTTAAAAGCAATGGCGATTTGTTCCGTGTGGAGCAATTCTGGCAGGCCCGCCCGGTGGTTACCAAATACACCACACTACTCTCCGCTGCCAATAACGTGGAGGGGCTGGTGTATGACAGGGAGGCCAATTCCCTGCTCATTGCATGCAAAGGCAAACCCGGATTGAAAAATGGAGAGAAATACGAGGGCTTTAAGGCCATTTACAGCTTTGGGCTGGATAAGCTCAAACTCGACACCACGCCTAAATATCTTATAGACCTTTCGGTAATCGAAGCGTTTCGCTCAAATGGCACCATCCGTGAATTTTACATCAAGGCCACAAAAAAAACCGGATTGATAAGCGATGCACTATTTTTCGAACCTTCCGGCATAGCCATACATCCCCTAACCAACCACCTGTACATCATTTCGCACACGGCCAAACTTTTACTGGTGCTTAACCGCCAGGCAGAGATTATACATATTCAAAGACTAAACCCCGGTCTTTTCAATCAACCCGAAGGCATTTGCTTTTCACCCGACGGCACCCTGTTTATATCCAACGAAGGTGGCAAAGGGCAAGGAAGTATTTTGAAGTTTGGGGCTTTGTGAGGAAATGTATTCCCATCATTCACAACACCAATGGTTTAAATAACCTGGCTATCAAATTAAAAAAGAATGTACCTTTGCATTATGAGCATTATTAGAAAACAATATAGAGAAGATTCGCAGCCTATGCATCAGGCATTACGTTGATTATTTATATGTATTTGGGTCTATTTTAACCGGCAAGTTCAATAGCAGCAGTGATATAGATATGGGAGTTGATTTTAGCGGTATAGATGTGGTAAATTATGCGGATAATTATTTCAATTTCAAAATTGGTTTGGAAGAAATTCTGGAAAGAGAGGTTGATTTGCTTGAAGATAAAGCAATCAAAAACCCTTTTCTCAGAAAATCTATTGATGCCTCAAAACAAGTAATTTATGGAAAATGAAATAAAAACCTGGCTTTATGATATCCTACAATCCATTACCGAGATTGAGAGTTATTATGAAAACAAGCCAAGGATTTTCGAAGAATTTATTCATGATATCAAAACCTAAAGAGCTGTTGAGCGAAACATAGAAATCATTGGAGAAGCAGTAAACCGGATTTTAAAAAACGATCCCTTATTTAATATTGAATCTGCCAGAAACATTGTCGGTACCCGAAACCTGATAATTCACGGATATGATAAAGTATCAGATACGCTTATCTGGAGTATTGTTGTCAATCACTTAACCCGGCTCCGCCAGGAAGTCGAGCACCTTTTGCGTGAGTAATAGCTATTGAATTAAGCCCATCCAATGATCTCATTTTTAGCCACCAGATGGTATATTTGCATTTCGATACGCATTTTAAATCATCTTCACAAACCACTCCATCCATCTCCCTGCCCATTTACAGCGCATCAACAAATTGAAAAGCCCTATTGTTATCACAGCCACTATTGCTCCCAGCAGCACATCAATAATATAATGGTGCCCGGAGTAAACAGCCGAGAACCAAATGCCCAGCATAAATAGTACAAACAAGGCATTTACCCAACCCAGTTTATTCCGTATACCATAATAGATCACAATTACCGGGTAAGCCGCGTGAAGGGAGGGGATAGCGGCGAGCACATTCGCATTTTTGTTGTACAGGCTGGCAAAAACGGGCATTCCGGTTAATTCATCAAAGCGGGCCAGTGCTGCGCTATCTCCCTGAACGCCCAGGTGCAAATCAAAACCATACAAATCGATATACCAGGGCGGTGCAGCCGGATAAATGTAGTAAATTACGAAACCCAGCAGGTTGGTAAACAAGAAAACCAGGGAGTACTGCGTAAACAACTGCTTGTTTTTGTAATACAGATATACCCCGAAAGCCAAAGGAACCGGCACCCAGTTGAGGTAAAACAAACCGGAAACAATATCCAGAAAACGGGTTTGAATCAGGTCAAAATACTCGTTGGGCGTGTATACCAGGTCGTTTATTGAAATGCCAAACAGATTTTTTTCCAACAAATAGGGTTCCTGAATGCGTACCGGCGAAACCTCATAGTTGGGCAGTATGCGCATAGAATCATAAATAATCCAATAGACAATAAAAATGGAGAAACCGATAATAAACTTCCGGGTTTTTTCATTTCCATAAAAAAGTAAAAGGTAAAAACCTGTTAAAAAAAACTGGTCGTCACGGATAGGTCCCATCACCATTGCCCACGACAGATAAGCCAGCACCAATGCCAGATTTACCCAAAGGTTTTTCCGGGTAAATCGGGTAAAAGTGGGATTCTCCCTCCTATCCACTCCGGAACCACTCAATGGTTGGTTTGCATCAGAATTTGTGTTGTTGGAGAAAGCCATAAAGCTCAATATATATCCTCATGTTCGAAGCCATTATTTATACTTGTTGAATTTTCTTTATTTAAAAATAAAATACCTGTGGGTCAAAAAGTTGAATCCCATTCCGACAACCACCGCAACAATCACTTTTGATAAAATATAGTGGATATGGAAATACTCAACCAGGAGAAAAAGTCCCGTTATATTTAACAAAATACTCGTAACCCATACGGCTGAATATTTCAATGACTGCAAATAGATATTGCCAGACCGCTTGCGAAATGCCCAATTTCTTTCAATAATGAAGGAGACTATTCCACCGCTCAGGGCACCCATTATTCCTGAGAACATGTACCACAGCTGAAATACTTCGGTGAGCAGAACCAATACCAGAAAATCAGTGGCTGTTGCCAGGCCTGCAACAATATTGTAGCGTATGAATGATGTGAGATTGGATGGCATAGCGGGGCCCATTGATTACCTTAAAAAGAAATAAATAAGAGAATGCAGTGCAATACAATAACGGAATAAACACCGGCCACTACATCATCAAGCATCACACTCCAGTGCCCATCTATGGCATCAATTCGTTTGATGAAAAGCGGTTTTACGATATCAAAAAACCTGAACAGCAACAGTGCAGCAAGATAATACTCCCATCGCAGGGGAAGGGCAAGAGCAGCAATCCATACCCCGACCACTTCATCAATCACTATTTTTGGTGCATCGTTCTCCCAGATGGTATGTACTTTTTTTATGGAACAGGTTCCCCAAAAAAACGCCATGGAAATCAGTACCACGTCAAATAAGAGTATAGCCATCTGAGCAAAACCCCAATAAGTGAGGAGGTAGTTTACCAGAAAAAACATCCCTATTCCAACTATTGACCCTGCTGTTCCGGGAGCCAAAGGTGAATATCCCGACCCGAAAGCTGTTGCAATCAATTTGTGTAACTTCATTCCTGGTCCTGATAATAATCCAGTCCCAAATGATTGATCAGCGTTTCACCCATCAGATAACGCAGGGTGTTTTCGAGTTTTATTTTTTGAAGGAAAATATCGTGTATGGGTTGTAAGCCTTCCAAAGTTTGAGGCGATTTAAAATAAAAAGAGAGCCATTCCTGAATGCCTTTCATTTGTACACGTTGGGCCAGATCCATAAACAAGGCCAGATCCAGCACTACCGGGGCGGCCAGAATGGAATCTTTGCACAAAAAGTTCACTTTGATTTGCATTTTGTAACCCAGCCAGCCAAAGATATCGATGTTGTCCCAGCTCTCCTTGTCATCTCCTTTGGGTGGATAGTAATTGATCCTCACCTTGTGGTACATATCTTTGTATAATTCCGGATAAGTATCAGGTTCTAAGATACTTTCGAGCACACTTAGTTTGGATACCTCTTTGGTTTTAAAAGAATCGGCATCATCCAGTACTTTGCCGTCTCTGTTTCCCAGGATATTGGTCGAAAACCAGCCATCAATGCCAATCAAACGGGTTTTTAATCCGGGGCCCAATATGGTTTTCATCAGGGTTTGACCGGTTTTAAAATCTTTGCCGGCTATGGGCACATTTAATTCATTGGCAAGATTAACAATAGCGGGGACATCGCAGGTGAGGTTGGGTGCACCATTAACAAAAGGCACCCCACTTTTTATGGCTGCATACGCGTAAATCATGCTTGGTGCTATGCCCGGATGATTGCTTTCAAGTGCCCTTTCAAACTGATCTATACTCTGGTGGATTTCCTGCTGTTCCACAAAAATCTCGGTAGAAGCGCACCAAATCATTACCAGCCGGCTGCAGCCATTTTCAGCTTTAAATTTTTCAATATCGGCCATCAAAGCTTTGGCAGAATCCATTTTGGTTTTTTCGCGCTTGATGTGTTCCCCGTCAAGGTTTTTCACATATTTATGGTCAAAAACGGCTGTCATGGGTTTTATGGATTCCATCTCCCCTTTCAGGTCTATCAACAACTCCTTGTCCAGCACCCCAGCATTCATGGCGGCCTCAAATGCATTGTCGGGCGTAATGTCCCAACCACCAAAAACCAGGTCGTCCAACGATGCCAGTGGCACAAACTCCTTGATTGCCGGATTCCTGTTTTCAGTTCTTTTACCAAGCCTTATCCTGCCCATCTGGGTGATGGAACCAATGGGTTTGCCTGCGCCTTTCCGGGCCGCAAGGCTTCCGGCTATAAAAGTGGTTGAAACAGCCCCGAGGCCGGGAATAAGAATGCCAAGTTTTCCCGTGGCAGCCTGAATGTTCTTTTTGTGATTCATGGGTTATTGAATTTGGATTACATTTTATTGTTGCAATGATATATTCGTTGAAAAGCAGTGAAATTGGTCAAAATGGCAAGGATAAATATCGGTATGGTGAATACGGAAATATTCTCGAACAAAGGAAAGGGTAGCCAGGAAACAGAGTATTTAAAATCTCCAAACACATACGAAACCACTCCTGCCAGCAAAGCGGCGATGCCAATAGTCAATACCCTTTCGGGCCGCTGCATGATGCCTACCGTACATTCCACACCCAGAGCCTCGGCCCTTGCCCGCACATAACTCACCATAATGGAACCTATCATGGCGATAAATGCAAACAGTGAGCTCAGGAAGTAATGGTGCGCCACCAGGTAGTAACAAATGCCCAGAAACATGAACATCTCGCTGTAGCGGTCAAGCACCGAATCGTAAAGTGCGCCAAATTTAGTCATTTTGTTCGTCAGCCTGGCCAGTTGTCCGTCCAGCATATCGAACATCCCGGCAAAAAGCGTAATGGCTCCGAACCAGAACACATACCTGAAATCGCCCCGATTGCCCACTTCGCCACCGGCAATCAGTACAATGGTTGATATTAGCGTAAGCCCTAAACCAATGGTAGTAATGCCATTGGGGGTTATTCCGGTTTTATTCAGTAACAGTACTAAAGGGGTTATGGCTTTGTATGCATTTTTTTTTATGATGCTCCACATTTCTATTACTGGTCTTTATTTTGTTAACAAAATTCTATAAATTGGTAAACCTTTCATATTTAGTTGCCGGTATGCACATAGAAGCATGATAATCTTCCCTCCGGTTTGTTTATCTTAAACAAAAATAATCTTTTATTTTTTAGGTCTGATAAATATTTATAACATTCCTGTGAATAATAAAGCAGGCCCGGGTTAAAAAGGCACATGAATCTGGCTAAGTTCCTATACCAGCATGAGCCATAAATCACTAAGATACAGCAGTTACCCACAAATAAAGTATTTTATGCCCGCAGGCTATGAAAGCGGAAGAGCAGCAGTAGTGTTTGAAAAAAATCTATAGTCCCAATAAAAGAATTTTAAGTCTTTACCATTGGAAACAATAGTGACCAGATAATTTCAAAAGATAAAGTGATGAATCCTTGCCATAGAGAAGAGTTTCAATCGGTCTCTAGTGATTATTAACCTGAATGTTCATATTTTTGAGGCAGCATAAATCCATTGATTTTATCGTAAATATCTGTATTCGTAATAGATATATATGATTAAATCAGCCTTCAAAGCCTGAACAAACTGTTGATAAATTAAATATTTACCCAATTAGCTAAAAAATGAGAAAGCTACTACTTACTTTTCTACTGATTCCCTTGCTCTACGGGCAGGTGTCTGGTCAGGAATTGATTGTTGGAATAAAGGGCGGACCTGTGGTTTCCGGATTGTTATACTCGAATTTCACACCAAAAACAGGCCATAGACTTGGTTTCTCTGCAGGAATAAGTCTGTTAAAGCCAATTTCAGCTCATAAAGATTTGGGTGTTGAATTGATGTATGACCAAAGAGGTTATAGTGATCAATTTACCTACACCAACCTACTGGGGGAAATAATTGGCACTTTTGAACATACTTATTTGTTCGATTATATAGCTTTACCTTGCTATGTAAGATTCCAAACGTCAAAGGATATTAAATGGTTTTTGGATTTAGGACTGTCTCCATCCTACATGATTTCAGCCAGGACCAGAAGCCACACAATGGATTTTGATGGGAATAAAGGGCCACAGCGAAAGTATAAATTTGATCCAGACCCATTTTACATGAGCCGTTTTGACATTGCAGCACTGATAGGAGGCGGTGTTCAGTTTAAAATCAGGGACAACATTGCTATCGACTTAAATTTAAGATATACCAACGGTTTACTCAGTATTTTTGACAGAGGCTTATTTGAACAGTATATGCTGATAAATTCCCTGAATTTTTCAGTAGGAGCGAATTATACAATAAAATAGCCGACGTCAGGCGGCAAGCTAAAAACAGGAGGCTACGACGTTGTTAACTTCACACATACCGAACGCACATAGCCACAAATGGTGAGATTATTTTAAATTTGCATCATGAATGTTTTGAACTCACAGATTGTAAATTTCTATTATCAACCAGATTTATACAATGATATTATAAATCGACTCACAGCAATGGGTGTCGATTTAAATAACGTTGGCAGAAAGGACATTTCAGGTGTGGATGAATTCCACGTAAGAGGAGCCATGGTATCACGAGAATTGGCTGAAATGGCCAATATTCATGGTGCGAAAGTATTGGATATTGGCTGCGGCATTGGCGGACCGTGCAGAATGCTGGCTGATGAGTATGATTGTGATGTCATCGGAATAGACCTATCCCCGGAACATATTGAGACAGCGAATCGTTTGTCAGCACTTGTCGGCTTAAACCTTAAAACTAAGTTTATTCAGGCAGACGCAACAAATCTACCCTTTGAAGACCATGCATTTGATGTGGTGTGGACACAACACGTACAGATGAACATTGGTGATAAACTGAAATTTTACAGTGAAATAGCCCGGGTACTAAGCCATAAAGGAGCCTTTGTTTACTATGAAGTATTTAAAAAAGAGAACAAGGAAGTAAATTATCCCATGCCCTGGGCAGATGAATCAACAATCAGTTTTCTTGGAGTATCTTCGCAAATGAACGCTATTCTTGAAGGGCTGGGGCTGGCGAAAGACAAATATACCGACCAAACAGAGAGCGGCATTCACATTCTTGAGAAATCATTGGATAAAATGTCAAAACACCCATCATCCGGATTAGGATTAATTGCATTAATGGGAGCATCTACAAAGAAAAAAATGACCAATCTACTTAATGGGCTTAAAGAAGGTAAAGTCCATCTTGAAAGTGGTGTTTACAGAAGGCGACAACTATAGACAGCTTTGAGCAAAGCTCATTGTAAAGGACAAAATACCAATACAATACATTTTAAAATTCCTTAATAATCTTATTGCAGAAGCCATTTTTATAGCCTTTGCATGTGTGTTGGTGATGGTTTGATAGAGCTAAGCTATTGCAAGAAAGTCAATTGAACTAATCTAATCCGGTTCATCCAATATGTCCAAAACTTATTAACTTTGCTCTTGTGAAATCAGACAAAGAAACCAACCAACCGCCCATGTTCAGAGACGAATCCGGTCAAAGACCGACTCAAAAAATATTTACCGAAGTCCCACCGAAATACGACATACTCAACCGCATCCTTACCCTTAATCTGGATGAAGGCTGGCGCAGGAAAACGGCTGTTAAAGTATTGCAAAACAAGCCTGAGCGGGTGCTCGACCTTTGCTGTGGCACAGCGGATCTTACCATGCATATCGCAAAAGATGCACCGGAATCAACAGCACTTTACGGACTGGATTTCAGCCATACCATGCTCGAAAGGGCCAAAGAAAAAGTGGCTGTTTTTGGTGAAGGAAGGGTAAAGCTGATTCAGGGCGATGCCGGAAATATGCCTTTTGAAGATAACTATTTTGATTCCGTCGGCATTTCATTCGGTTTCCGCAACCTTACTTTCGAAAATCCGGATGCAGCCCTGCACATCAGTGAAGTATTGCGGGTGCTGAAACCAGGAGGTCGTTTTGTGATTGTGGAAACCAGTCAGCCAAAAAATAAGGTTATCCGCAGCCTTTACCATTTCTATCAGAAATTCATCACGGCTCCGCTGGGTGGCCTGATCTCAGGCAACCGCGAAGCATATAACTACCTCGCTTATTCAGCCAATCATTATTATTCCATTCCTGAAATCTCAAAATTATTGTTGGATGCAGGCTTCTCAAAAGTGGAGGGCTTTCCGCTGATGATGGGAGCTACGGCGATAGTGGTAGCGGTGAAATAGGAATAAGAGTGCGCTAAAAAAAGGACAAGGGGATGGGGAGAAATGGGTCAAGGAGAGGGATTCAGAACCAGAACCATAAACGCGAGCCTTCCAGCTTCCAACTTCTAACCTCTAACTTCTAACCTCTCACCACTAAAGTCTGAAATAACATTCAGAACCCAGAACCGTGGACGCGAGCCTTCCAGCTTCCAACGTCTAACCTCTATCTCTAACCTCTCACCACTAAAGTCTGAAATAACATTCAGAACCCAGAACCGTGGACGCGAGCCTTCCAACTTCCAACTTCTAACCTCTAACTTCTAACATCCAACCTCTAACCCCTCCCCCCTCAACACTCACACAATCCCTCTCTCCGTCAGCAGAGTCATGACCATTTTGGTAATTTCAGCCAGACTGATTTTACTACAATCGAAAGTGACATCAAATAATTCATTGATATCCCCATGATCTTTGGCGAAGTCGCGTTGAAATTTATATCGTTTCAAATCAACTTTTGAAAGCAAAACAAATGCCTCCTCCCTATTTAACCCCTTGCGTTCCATCATGTTGGCAAGACGATAAGTTATGGGAGCCCAAAGACGAATATGAATGCCGGTTGACATATTTCGTGTAAGGGCAGCTCCTCCCCTACCCACTATAATCACTTTTCCTGCCTGGGCACGGGTCTCAACCACCATGGCGATCGTACGCCTGACTTTTCGATCGCTTTTATAGTACTTCACCGAAAATGAATTTAATATTTCATCAATGGCCGTCCGGTCCAGACCTGCAGCTACTTTTTGAACATGATCCGCAGGAAGGTTCAGTTCACGTGCTGTCTCGTGCAATATCTCTTTGTTTAGAATGTCCCACTGCTGCCTATGCCTGAGCAGTTCCGCATTAATCATATGTGCCAGTGTATTGCCCTGACAACCATGTTCCCGGGATATGGTAATAAAAGGCAAACCGGTTTGTTTTGACTCCTCCGCAACATTTCGGCGCTCATAACTATCTACCATATATTTAAGCAAAGTGTTTCCCATGGCTTGCTGAATTTAAAAGGTAAATATAGTTAAAAAAAACATATTTCCGACATTTTAATGCCGAAAAAAATTAAATTACTGCAAATTATTAAGGCTCAACATTTACTGTCCCGGTTTGTTTCAACAGAAATGTCATTTCAAAGGCAGTTTCTTTCAATGCACTATATCGTCCGGTGGCGCCTCCATGTCCCGACTCCATATTGGTACGAAGCAAAAGAATATTGTCACCTTTTTTT
>SWCA01004775.1_pt1 | contig 65796 bp, 65 predicted proteins | sample 4692961 | NCBI WGS metagenome assembly SWCA01 (sample SAMN10267275, study PRJNA491770) | bioreactor metagenome | isolation source: DHS bioreactor inoculated with | place: Japan: off Shimokita Peninsula | reverse complement strand
CCGGTCGGCGGCGGGAAAGGCGCGGCTGCCGGCATACGCGCTCCAATAGCTCATCTGGTGCAGTGGCCTGTAGTGCACCGAGCAGCCGATCCCCTCGGCCTTCAGCGCCTCGATTAAAGCATCCCGCCCCATCGGCGCGGCGTCGTCGAGTTGCAGGATGTAGAGGTGCCAGGCATGGTGGTCGCCCGCCGCGGCGGCGGGCGGCAGGGTGACGGGCAGGCCGCAAAAGGCGGTGTTGTAGCGCGCTGCAAGCGCCGCCCGGCGAGCCAGAGAGGCATCAATCCGGCCAAGCTGCACACGGCCCAGCGCTGCGGCGAGGTCGGTGAGGTTATACTTGTAGCCCGGCGCAACCACATCGTAGCGCCAGCTTGCCTGGGTATCGGAGAAGCGGTTGAACACGTCACGGTCAATCCCGTGCAGGCGCATCACCCGCGCGCGTTGCGCCAGCGCGGGATCGGCCGAAACCAGCATCCCGCCCTCGCCCGTCGTCATCGTCTTGTTGGCATAGAAGCTGAATGCCGTCGCATCCGCCCCCGCGCCTGCGCTGCCGATGAGGTGGCCCGCGTGCCGGGCGGGCAAGGCGTGAGCCGCATCGTCGAGAATCTTCAGCCCGTGCGCAACGGCGATCCGGCGCAATCCCGACATGTCGCAGGCGCGCCCGGCAAAGTGCACCGGCATGATCGCTTTACTGCGCGCCGTGATCGCGGGTGCTACCTGCTCGGGGCCGATACAGAGCGTTGCCGGGTCGATATCGACCAAAACCGGCGTTGCCCCGAGATAGCGCACGACCTCGGCCGTCGCGGTGAAGGTGAGCGTGGGCACGATCACCTCGTCGCCGATGCCGATCCCGAGCGCCTCCAACCCGAGATGAAGCGCGGCTGTGGCGGAGTTGACGGCAACCGCCTCTACATCGCCGCCAAGCATCTGCGCAAACTCGGCCTCGAACGCGCTGGCATTCGGCCCGGTGGTGAGCCAGCCCGACTGCATACAAGCCACCACCGCCGCGATCTCGTCTTCGCCGATGCTCGGGCGAAAGAACGGAACCTCCATGGCCGTCACGGCACGAAGCCGTTGATCGCCAGCGCCGGCCCCATGATCCGCCCGAACGCCTCAAGGTCGGCCTCGGGAAGCGCGTGCCAGCGCCGGGGCGGCGGCGGCTGAACCTTTTCGCGGAAGGCCGCGACGATGCGCGCCGCGTCGCCGAGCCCGAGCCGCGCCACCAGATCGCGCAAGACGGTCTCGTCACGCACCAGGCGGTCATAGCGAATTTCAATCACCCGTCGCGCCGCATCGGGCAAAGCCGCAAGGTCGCGGCGGGCATGAGTCACACTCTCAACCCATTGCCGCGCGCAGACCGCTGCCAGCGGTTCGGATGCAGCGCAATCGGCAATGCCCGGAAAGCGCGGACCCCAGACGCTTCCGCCACCGCGCCCCGAGACCATCCCCCGGACGAGGTTGCGCCCGAACCACGCCGCGTAGCCGAGATTGGCGCGCGGCAGACCCCGCAGCTTGGCCAGCAGCGCGGGCCAGTCCGGCGGTGCCCGCCATTGGCGCATAGCGCTTTCGGCAACGTCGCGCCCGTCGCGCACAAGGTGGATGTAGCGCGCATCGGGCATCACTTGGTCAACGAAGGGAATGCGCAGGGTGTTGGACACGGTCTTTTCGAGCAGCACTTCGCCCGGCCCGGCTCCGGCAAGATCGCGCAGGGTCTTGCGGATGTAGTCGGCGCGCCGCTCGGTGAGCCCGGCCGGATCGAGCGCATCGTCGGGCGCATCCTCGGCCCCGTAGCGCCAGACATAGTTCACATCGTAGGGCACCGCCCGGACGCCGTCGGCCACCGCCAGGACATCGCGCAGAAACTTCGTGCCGGAGCGTGCCGCTCCGATCAGCACGATCGGGGCAGGGTCAGGCATTCGTCCTGATACCATCCCAGGCATTCGACAAGCGCGCGGTGCCGAGGATGAGATTGACCACCCGCTCGGCGGTGTTGGCGATGCCGTATTCAGCCGGTGCCGGGTGCGGCAGCCCGGCGGCCTCGCGCTCGGCAAAGGCATGCGTGGCGGCCTCGACCCCGGCCATGATCGCGCCGCGGTCAACCCCGGTCACGATGATGCTGCCGGCATCGAGCGCCTCTGGCCTCTCGATGGCATCGCGGGGCGTGATCGCAGGAAACCCAAGGATCGCGCTCTCTTCGGAAATCGTGCCCGAATCCGAGATCGCGCAGAACGCGTTCATCTGAAGGTGGTTGTAGTCGTGAAAACCGAAGGGCTGCGCTGCCTGCACCCGCTCATCGAAGCCAAGGCCCAGCGCGTCGAGCCGTTTGCGGGTGCGCGGATGGGTCGAGAGGATCACCGGTATATCGTAGCGCCGGGCGACCTCGTTCAAGGTTTCGACCAGCACCGCGAGCCGTGCGGCGTTGTCGACGTTTTCCTCGCGGTGCAGCGACGCGACAACATAGCCGCGGCGCACAAGACCAAGCCGCGCCAGCACATCGGACGCCTCGATCCTGTCGCGGTTCTGCGCCATCACCTCGAACATCGGGCTGCCAGTGAGGGTGATCCGACGATGCGCAACCCCTTCGGCCAGCAGGTGCCGCCTTGCGTGCTCGGTATAGACGAGGTTGAAATCGGCGATGTGGTCGACGAGGCGGCGGTTGGTCTCTTCCGGCACGTTGCGGTCAAACGAACGGTTCCCGGCCTCCATATGGTAGACCGGGATCTTCATCCGCCGCGCCATGATCGCCGAAATGGCCGAATTGGTATCGCCAAGGATCAGCACCGCCTCGGGTTTCTCGGCCTCCAGCACCTTTTCCGTTTCAATCAGAACGCCGCCAAGGGTTTCGGCAAGGGTGCCGCCCCCGACGCCGAGAAAATGGTCGGGCTTGCGCAGCCCGAGATCGTCGAAAAACACGTCGTTCAGCGCGTGGTCCCAGTTCTGCCCGGTGTGAACCATCACGTGATCGGTGTAACGGTCGAGCCGTTCGATAATCCGTGACAGCCGGATGATCTCGGGCCGCGTGCCGAGAATGGTCATGACCTTGAGTTGCGTCATCTGAGCACCGTGTCCGCATAGGTATCTGGAGCGCCGGGGTCGAAAACCTCGTGAGCCCAGAACAACGTGAGCAAATCGCCCGCGCCTACATTCTCGATTGCATGTGTGTGCAGGGTTGGCATGTCGACCGCCATTGGCGTGCTGCCCGACACCCGGAACTCCCACTCCCTGTCGGTAAGCACCTTGCGCATCCGGATCACCGCCTCGCCCTGCAAGACCACAAACCGCTCGACCTTGTGCAGGTGGAAGTGATCGCCGCGCGTCACCCCCGGCCGGGTCGTCGACAGAAAGGTTTGCCCGCCGCCACCTCCCTTCACCGCCTCGAACAGCACCCCGCGCGCATCGGTGTTGAGCGCGAGCGGGCGCGGCCAGCCACCGGGATAGGTGGCGGCGCGGTAGGTATTGAAAAGCCGCAGCGTGAACGGGTCCGACAGGTCTGGATAGAGGCCGCGCCCGTCGCTGTCGTGAATGCCCGCAAGCCCTTCGTGCAGCGCCGCGATGGTCATCGGGCGTGCCTCGGGTTCGATCCGCCCGACCTGCCCGGTGCACGCCGCATCCACCGCGATCTGCGCCGCATCTCCCGCGTGGAGCAGATGCACCCGGCCTTCGGGATTGATCCCCGGCGCCTCGCCCGCGAGGATCTGATGGATCAACACGGCGGTAACGTTGTTGTAGAACGGCCGCGCCCCCTCGCCAAAGATATGCGGCAGCACGAGATCGGTGCAGCGCGGCAGGGCCGTGGCCAGAACCTCGCCGGCAAGGCGCTTCGAGCGGCCATAGGCGGTGTCGCGCCCGGCATGGGTGGAGTTCGCATAGACGACATGGGGCGCGCCGCCCACGGCACGGATCGCCCGCACCAGCCGCCACGCAATCGCCGGATTGGCGTCTTCCATCTCGTCATCCGGCGCGCGGCTGACCCCGGCGAAGTGCAAGACCGCCTCCGCACCGGCAACGGCGGCCCGCAGGCGGTCGTCATCATCAAACGCCGCGTGATCGAGCGCGACAACGTCGTAGGGTTCGGCGGCGCCGTGAAACCGCGCGGCGCAATTCGCCGCATGCAGCCGCGTGCGTGCATGCCAACCCAGAAGCCCCGACGCGCCGGTGACAACGATCCGCATCACCCGGCCACTTTCACCGCGCCCAACTCGGCCCTGATCTCGGGCAAGGTCAGCAGCAGCGCCTTGGTGCCCGCCACGTCGAGCCGCTCGGTATTGTGCGAATGGTAATCGACCTGCCGCGCCGTCTGTTGATCGCCCTCGCTGAAATAGGGTTTGTAGTTGAGATCGCGGGTGTCGAGGATGATCCGGTAATAGGCCCCCATATCCTGGGAATGGGCCAGTTCCTGCGCGCTCGCCAGCGTCTCGAACAGCTTCTCGGCATGGCGCCAGCCGATGATCTCGACCGGGTGATCGGGCACGTCGAACAGTGCCTTGAGCGCCACCACGAGGTCGGCAATCGTCGCGGCGGGGGCTTTCCGGATGAACAGATCCCCCTGGTTGGCATGGTCGAAGGCGTGATGAACGAGTGCCACGGAGGCGCTCAGCGGCATCAGGAACCGCGTCATCGTCGGTTCCGTCACGGTGATCGGGGTGCCCGCCTTGATCTGCCGCACGAACAGCGGGATCGCCGACCCGCGCGAATACATCACGTTGCCATACCGCACGGTCGAGATCGTGGTTGCGGCCCGCGGCCCAAGCTCGCGCGCCGCCGCCTGCGCGGTCTTCTCCATCAGCGCCTTCGACATCCCCATCGCGTTGACCGGAAATACCGCCTTGTCGGTCGACAGGCAGACCACGCTTCTGACCCCGGCCGCGATGCCCGACCGGATCACGTTTTCAGAGCCCACCACGTTTGTGCGCACCGCCTCATGCGGGAAGAACTCGCAGCTTGGCACCTGTTTGAGCGCCGCGGCGTGAAACACCGCATCCACCCCGTGCATCGCCCGGTCCACCGCGCCCCGGTCACGAACATCGCCGATGTAATAGCGCACCCGGTCGTCGCGCAGCTCGTTGCGCAGCGCGTCCTGCTTTTCCTCGTCGCGGCTGAGAATTCGCACCTCGGACATGCCGCGTGCCAGCAGATCGCGCAGCATTGTCTTGCCGAAAGACCCGGTGCCGCCAGTGATCAGCACCCGCTCGATCTTGCCGCGCGTCACCCGGCCGGGCTCCGGCATGAGGACCACGGCCAGCCACGAGGCGGCCGGGCGCTGTCTGGATCGCATGACACCGAAGGGCGCATGGCTACCGCACAAGGACTGCCATCACGGCGCCCCGGTTTCGAATGTGCAGAATGTCGATTCGCAATCAACATGGGTCTTCCGGTTTCAGCGGTAGCATTCCGGATTCGGCATGTGAAGCAAAAAACTCGCTATGCGGGTATTGCATTGTAGTAATCTCCTATTGATTGTGTTTTCGCACACTTCTACCGTGGAGACCGGGCCCGCTATCAAAGCCGGGCCACCGATTTTTGGGTGGGTAGCGCTATGGCGACGACCGAGCGGTTATGGTATTTGGTGCAGCTCAAGCCCAATGCCCTCGACGTTGCCCGGCAGAACCTGGAGCGGCAGGGGTTTGAAACCTTCGCACCGATGATCGAGCAGACCACGCGGGCCATCGGCCGGTTTAGGTCTGCCTGCAGACCACTGTTCCCCGGCTACCTGTTCGTAGCGGCGCGTTCCACAACCAGCCGCTGGCAGCCGATCAACGCGACCCTGGGCGTCGCCCGTCTGGTCACCTTCGGCAAAAGCCCGGCGCGCGTGCCTTCAGCATTGATTGACGAGATCCGATCGCGCTGCGATGCCGGGGATCGGCTGGTCGTCCACGACAAGACCGGCATCGGCGACCGGGTGCGGCTGCGGCGGGGATCATTCGCCGAGATGCTCGGCACCGTCGAAAGCCTCGATGCGGAGCAACGTGTCTGGGTTCTGATCGACGTATTGGGGCGCCAGACCCGCGTGTTGGCGGATCACGATACGCTGGAGCGTGCCTGAATCCGGCACCGGCGGTCACGCGCCTCGACCGGCCCCGATGTGCAACTCAGCCGCCCAGTTTGGGAGTTTTGTGGGCTTGGCGCGGGAAGCTCACATTGACCGTTTCCATGTAGAAATCGAACGACCAGTCGCCACCATCGCGCCCGATGCCCGAGGCTTTGACGCCACCGAACGGGGTTGGCAGGTGGCGGATGTTTTCCGAATTCACCCAGATCATCCCGGCGTCGAGCTCATCGGTCATCCGCATCGCGCGCGCGAGGTCATTGGTCCACAGATACGCCGCCAGCCCGTATTGAACATCGTTGGCGATGCGCAGCGCATCTTCGTCGTCCGTGAACGGGATCGCGGTAAGAACCGGGCCAAAAATCTCTTCCTGTGCCACCGCCATATCGTTGGTGGCGTTGGTAAAAAGGGTTGGCCGGACATAGCAGCCATCCTGGCCCAGCTTTTCGCCACCTGCCGCGATGGTTGCGCCTTCATTGCGGGCAGTATCGAAATAAGCCAGCACCTTGGCCTCGTGTTCCGGGTGGATCAGCGGGCCCACCACGGTGTCCGGGTCGAGCGGATGGCCAACCTTGATCCGGTTCGCCACCTCCGCCACCCGTGCCGTCACCTCGTCATAAACGCTCTCCTGCACCAGCAGCCGCGACGACGACGTGCAGCGCTCGCCGTTCAGCGAATAGATCATGAAGGTCGCGGCATCGACGGCACGATCGAGATCGGCATCGTCGAACACGATCACCGGGTTCTTGCCGCCCAACTCGAAATGCACGCGCTTCAGCGTGGCTGCGCCCTGTGCCATGATCATGCTGCCGGTGCGGCTTTCGCCGACAAAGGCAATCGCCTTGATGTCGGGGTGCTCGGTCAGCCGCTTGCCGGCGTCTTCGCCAAAGCCATTCACCACGTTCAGCACACCCGGCGGCAGCCCGGCCTCTTCGGCGATCTCGACCAGCAGCTTGGCCGTCATCGGCGAGAACTCCGCCGGTTTGTGCACCACCGTGCAGCCTGCCGCCAGTGCGGGCGCGATCTTCCACGTCGACAACATGAACGGCGTGTTCCACGGCGTGATCACCCCCACCGGCCCGATCGGGCGGCGCGAGGTCACGTTGAGTTGCGTCGGATTGCGAAGCGATTTCCCGTCTTCCGCTGCCGGGGCCTGGTCGGCGAAGAACCGGAAGTTCGCCGCCCCGCGGATGGCCGCCTTCGACATGAAACGCAGCGCCTGCCCGGTATCCATGCATTCGGTGAAAGCAATTTCTTCCGCCCGCGCCTCGATCGCTTCGGCGACCCGGATCAGGATCTTGCGCCGCTCCACGCCCGACGTTTTCGACCAACCCCGAAACGCGGCCTTCGCCGCGGCAACGGCGCGGTCAATATCCGCGACCCCGCCGCGCGCGACCAGCGCCAGAACCGACAGATCGACCGGCGACAGGCTTTCGAAAGTCTCGCCAGACGCCGCAGGAACCGATTTCCCGCCGATATGGTTCATCACCCCGCCGCTGCGAAACCGCGCCATGTAGGCCTGGGCACCGGCAATGTTCTCTTCAAGCGTCGTCATTCTTGTCCTCGGGCCTGCCCGAAAGGCGGGCGTGAATCGGTGTGTCCTTCCAGCTCAGATCCGGGTCGATCACGCGGATCTCGAGCGACAGGGCGAAATGCGGGGTGGTCAGAACCTCGGCAAGCTCAGACTGCACCGCGCCGAAGATCGCCGCGCCGGCCGCCTGCAACGCCGCCGTCGACCGGCCAGCGCCCACGCTCAGCGTCATCGCGGCAAAGTCGTTTTCGGCCAGCCCGTCGGCAATGATGCAGTGATCGGCCTTGTGAGCGCGCACCCGGATGCCCGCGAGCGGAAAGATCCCGGCCGCACCCATCGCCTCATGCGCCGCCCGGCAGACCACGGCGATATCGGCCCGGCGCTCGAGCCCCGGCGAATATTCAATCGACAAATGTGCCATGCTGCGTGCGGCCTCCAAAACTTAACATGTTAAATAAATTCGGCCAAGTCAACACGCTTCTTCGCAGGTGCGTGCACATGAGCGCAGCGATCTTGTGACCAGGCCGCCGCCGGGCGCACGATGACCGCTTTGTCACGTGCCCCACTGACAACTGCCAGTAGCTCTGCGCTTTGAGCGGTAACTGTGAGGAGAAATGGTGCCCAGGAGAGGCGCTGTTGCGTTTTTAGTGGGAGTTTAAATACTTGAAAAATAAATATTTATCAAGAAGGAAGTCGATTCCGTGGCACCTTTTGTGGCACCTTTTCACGCGCATACAAAAAGGCGAATTGATACCAAGATGACAATTTCTGGTTTTGTTGAATCCAACAACCTCAACCGAGTGCTCGCCCGCATCCAGCTCTGCAATAGTATCATTGCTCGCCCAATCACGCAGTTGGCCGTTGCGAGCAAACCACTCAAAAAGTTGGGACGGTTCAAGGTTCTAGCCGTGGAGGCCTGATTCATTGTAGACCCCAGCTGGAGAGACTTCAGGTATGTTGCCACCTGGTTGCTAATTCATGAACTGATCGCGGAGGCACCGAGATGTGGGCAGAATTTGGTTTTTCGAGGAACCTCTACGATACGCATCCGGTAAGAGGGAACGAACAAGGTGAGCGCTTACTGGTTGGTCGCGCCGATGACCTAATGTCTGTGAAGAACCGTATTGAGAACATGGATTCCGTTGTCTCACTCGAAGGCCCGAACGGTGTAGGCAAGAATAGTCTGGTGCTCGTGGCAGGTTATCAGCTTGAGCGAGACACAGCTCATCGGGGAAAAGAGTGCTTCATATTGTTGCCGGAGCCGTTCCAGTTCACCGCTGAAGACAGTGCAGTTGACTTCAAGCGCAAGGTCTACGCGAGCATCGCGTCACATTTCATAGCAAACGAGGCGGAATACCGGACCCGCCTTGACCTTCAGTTCAACCTTAGGCCTTTGGAGGCGTGGTTGGAGAACCCGGTGTTGTTGAACGGAAATGTCAACATTATGGGCACCGGACTCGGAGGAGGACGAACGGCCAACGATGGCGCAGGCTTCGACGTCCACGGTTTTTTCACGATTGTTGATCGTTTGCTGGCAGCAGCGTTCAGGGACAAGGGTGGGGTTATCTGTGTCCTAGACAACCTCGAAATCCTGAACACTTCCCAAGCCGCACGACAGAAGCTTGAGGCACTTCGTGATGACCTATTTGCAAAACACGGAATCCATTGGGTGGTCTGTGGTGCACGTGGCATCGTTCGCAGCGTCGCCACAAGCCCTCGTCTACAAGGCCGTCTACTGGAACCACTGCAAATTCGACCTCTACGCCAAGATTCACTGGCGGACCTGATTGCGTCGCGAACTACAGAGTTTCGCCTACAGCCAGAAAGTGTGGCGCCTGTCGGAGTGAGATCACTTACCCACATCTTCGGAATACTCAACGAGAATCTTCGCGACGCATTGAAATTCTCCGGAGATTTCTCGCTCTGGCTTTTCGAGAAACAACAATATTCTGCTGATCCAGATGCGCTCCACGAGCTTTTCGAAGTTTGGCTTGCAGAGTTAAGTGACAGGTATGCTGAGGCCCTTCGCGTACCCAACCGGGCTTGGCAGCTCTTCGACGATATCTGCGAAGAGGGCGGCTCGGTTAGCCCATCAGATTACGAAGCATTCGGCTTCAATTCCCCTCAGAACATGCGCGGTCATGTTTCGCGCCTCGAGGCAGCAGAGTTGGTCATTTCCGAGATCGATGACACTGACCATCGCCGGAAAACCATTAATGTAATGGCAAAAGGCTGGCTAATGCGCCATCAGAGATCAGGGTACCTGACATGACCGCCAAACAATACCCACAGCCCTGCTCAGTCCGTTCTATCCATCCGAGTTCGTCGTCGCGAATAATGATGCTCTGGCAGGAAAAAGCGCCCAAAGATAGAACAGCTACAGAGCGGCCTACAGATCAAAAAAGGAGCAGAGGCAGCCTCTAGGGCCGCCTCCTCGTCGAAAAAATCTCTATCGGCCACCGACTCGATAAACCGACCTCTCAGAGATGCTGAGGCGCTGGGCGACCTCCCGCTTGCTCACTCCCTCCGAGAGCAACTGACGCACCTCCTGGGCTTTCTCGCGGGCCGTGGGGCGCCTTCCCTTGTACTTTCCCACAGCCTTGGCCTTGGCGATGCCCTCCCGCTGTCGCTCCAGCATCATCTCCCGCTCGAACTGTGCCACAGAACCCAGGACGTTGAGCATTAACTTCCCCGTCGCCGTGGATGTATCCAGGCCAAGGTCTAGGACTCTGAGCCCCACTCCCTTGCCTTCCAGCTCCTCTACGATCTCCCCCAGGTGCCTCACTGAGCGGGCCAAGCGGTCCAGCTTCGTGACCACGAGGGTATCCCCTTCGCGAGAGAAGCTCAGAGCGGCCCTGAGAGCCTCCCTGACGCCCACAGAGCTTGTCTGCTCCTCCCACAGCCTGTCACAGCCGATGGCCGTCAGTGACTCTCTCTGAGTCTCCAGGCCCGCCTTCTGTTCCAGGGTCGATGTCCGCGCATATCCGATCAACATGATCCAATCTCCTTGTCTGCCATTGATGTCTTTGAGTTGGTGGCGGGTTGTCTGCCAAAAGCTGAAACCCATCCATCTGGCGGCAATTCCCCCACAGCTCAGGGGCTGACACACGGGCAAGGGCTATTGGCAGACCAAGGCACTGAAGGCGCTGGGCTTATCTCGGAAAAAATTCGAAGGTGTTCGGAGGGGCCGGGGGGTCTGAGGGATCGACTTCAAAAAACGGGGGGTTAAATTGTTATTGTTATTGGTTGAATGAAGAGGGTCCGATCCTTGTCCCTTCGTCCGGATGAAGTCTCCGACGTTTTGAGTGCTGCCCAGAGAGCCTTGGAGAGTGGGCGCTTGAACTCTTGGGAGCAACGCTTCATCGGTGACATGAAGACGAAGATCGGTCGGTATGGCGCCAAGACTCGTCTGAGCCCTAAACAGGAAACGAAACTGCGACAGGTGCTGAAGCCGTATATGCGCACCGACAACGTGGTCAGGTTCCCCACAGGCGCCCAGAGGGACCGCAAGCCAAGGCAGCCTTCGAGCGCGAGCGTCAGGCCGCGACGGAACGTCTTCAGGCGTCGGCGGTCATTCCTGCCCTTTCGATCACGATACCTCCGCTCCAATCGCGCAGGTGTTGGGGTTCTCTTTGCTCTAGTCATTCTGGGGGCACTCGCTCTAAATCAGCGGCCTAGTTCTCCTGTTTCAGCATTTGTCGAACCGAACGCCTCAACCTTCGAGACCCTGCGCCTCTCTCCGCGAGACTTCTCGGTCACTGATGGCGATACGATCCGCCTTAACACCGCTGCCAAAGGCACACGGCTTGTCGGCTTCAACACTCCTGAGACGTTCAACCCAGTCTGTGAACGAGGCTACGCGCTGGGCACACAAGCGACACAGAGGCTCAAGGAACTTGTAGCGTCAGGTAACGCGATTGAGCTGGAGCTGGTGGCCTGCGCGTGTCGGCCGGGAACCCAAGGGACGGAAAACTGCAACTACGGACGTAGCTGCGGCATCTTGCGGGTCGATGGCGTTGATGTGGCGACGACCTTGATCGCTGAGGGGCTGGCGGCACTTTTTGTTTGTGGGGGGACGAGTTGCCCTCCGACGCCTAGGCCGTGGTGTGAGTGAGGAAACGTCAACTAGCTGTCGGGGCAAGCACCGCCTGCATCGTGTCACAAGGCCAAAAAAACTGTTTGGTACGACGCTCAAACATCCTCATTGTGAACGAAGCTCCCGGGACACTCTCTGAGCGAGGCCCCCTTTCCCAACCGATCAGAATCGCACATCATCAGCAAAGTAGCCCGACTATGGAGGTGCCAATGGTAGGCAGAACTACCGACGACCTGACAACAATGCTAGAGGAAGGCTGGTCGATAGAGGGGTACGCCGTTGCTCTCCTTGCCGCGGGGGCCCATTCACACAACATACTGCTACGAAAAGAAAACCAGCTGAGGTCAACTACGATCATTACGCAAGGTGAGAATGAAACCGGTCGCATCGTGAATGAACTTGCGCCAATGCCCGAAAAGAAGAAGGGCTTTTTCGGCTAGGTATCCATCGGCGAATGACCCGGAAAGAAGCCCGTCAAATCCAAACGAACCGGAACGCAATGCGTGTCTTCACTAAACTGCTTTCTGCTGTTGGTCTCACTCTACTCCTAGTCACCAGCGTAGTTGCTGAGACCATCTCGCCTTCTGCAGCCACCCAACATGTCGGCTCAGTGACTACTGTCGAAGGCGTAGTCAGCCAGGTATCGACTAGCAATGGCGGCACCACTTTCATCAACTTCGGCGGGCGCTACCCGAACCACGTTTTCTATGCGGTGATCTTCAAGAACGTTGCTGTCCGATTCCCTGGTGTTTACGGCCTTGAGGGCAAGACCGTTGCGATCAGCGGGCCGATTGAATTGTACAAGGGGAAGCCACAGATCATCTTGAAGTCCCCGAGCCAGCTTGTGGTGCGTTGAGGCCACGACCAGTTTCAAGGTCAACGTGCCTGGGATGAATTTATCCTTTTTTGGCAGACCTAGGTCCAGATCGACCGATGATAGCCGAGGTGGCGGATGGCGATAGTATGCCCTTTCGCCGCTTTCAGAGGTGCCCCCATCGGCTGAGCAACGAGGTCGTCGTCGACAGTGAACCCGCCCCGGTCAAATAGCACGTGATGGTTGGGGCAGAGGCAGAGGAGATTGGACAGCTCATCGGGGCCGTTGTGTGGGGCTCCCAAGGGTCGGATGTGTGCTGCCTCCGCGTAGGGTCCTCCGACGCACTCCAGGCGCACTCCACAGACCTGGCAAGTGTAGTCGTGTAGCTCTTTGACCTTGATGCCCAGCGCCGTGTCACGGACGATCCGTTGGACCATGGTTTCCGTTCTCCGGGCAGGCGTGGGTTCCCCTGAGGGCTCCTCTTCGCTTTGCACCAGCACCGGGTTAATCTCCTCCAACGCCACCAGTCGGAACCTGCATATCCGGTGTCCATCCTCGCCAGCGTCGGTCCAGTAGCTCTCAACGCTGAAGAGGCCATCGTACCTGTAGCCCTCAGAGGGAGAATGGGGGCTCTTGTGCCTGGAGCCACGTATGACGCGTACAGGGAGCCCCTGGAGGCTACTGGTGACCAACGCGAGGTTGCCCCGGGTGAACTCCTGGTCGGCCACCTGACGGCCGCTGTTGGGGTCTCTACCGCCTTCGCCGGTGTAGATGATGACATCGCCGTGGTCTTCGTCATCGACGTAGCCGCCAGAGAGGACAATGGACTCAGCACCTTCTGAGCCGCGGCCGACGATGCCGGCTTGAAGAGCTCTGTGAATGCCAAGGTCGTAGAGTTCCCTCCGGCTCTCGAAGTTCTGTCCTGGTTCGATGTTGTCGAGTCCGCCTATCGACATCGTCTGCCTCCGGAGTATTGGCGATGATCATGGCTCAGCGCCAGAATGCGCGGCACCCAACCCAAGCACAACCCAGCCCGCTGCATTGAATCAATCCAACGCAGCAAGAGCGGAAGTGGTGGGGTCCCTTAGCGTATAGAGTAATGCCTCCAGTACTATAGAAGTGCCCAGGGTCCACCAAGGCCATCAAGGTCTACCTAGATGATGAGGATAGAGAAGATAGACACTCGTCAGCCACCGAAGAGCCTTGGCTCACCTGTTCTTCCTCGTGATGTGGGGGTGGACACCGACTTCGGAGAAAAACGCCTCATCTAGGTATGCTTCACCAACATCTTGGTCCCGGCATCGAACGATCAGACAGTCATGTACCGGCAAGGACGGAACCTGGTGCTCCCTAATCAGCCGCAACATCGCTCTCAGGAGGATTTCGCTCTCAACATGTTGGAGCCTATGAACGTCGATATCGTAATCGGAGAGGCGAAGCAGCAGAGGATGTGCTGCCTCTACTGCGTCGACGGCGTCTTTGAGCCTAATGTCATCCGTGAGGTGCCTTCCAAACGCAGCCCAGTAATCGCCTTTGAGTCCTTCTGGCCACGCCTTTGGCCGGCCGCCCTTGCCTAGGTAGGCGGTCATCAACCGCTTGAGGACAAGCCGTGGAAGTCCATCGACTTCGTACAAGTCTCCCTCGGGCAAGGGCTCTCCGGCAAGCGCATAGGCAAGCGTCGGCTGGCTCGATCGGATATCGAGTTCGACAACATCTTCGCCATCAATCTTGATGCTCTTGCGATCCTCAGCGTGCCAGTGTTGGTAACTATCCTTGCCGCCGCAATATAGTCGTCCGCCTCGATTCCAATCGAAGCCATGTTGGTCGCCGTTGTTGAACACCCGCCGGAGCACAGGAGCTGGCTCGAAATTGAAGGCGTGTTGTGACAGGAACACGTTCACTTCGAGCACGTCGGCGGCGAGTGCCAGGACCTTTGGGTTGGATCGCATGACCTTCATCCGCGCGCCCCGGTTACCTGTGCCGCGTCTCTGACCCTTCTTCGTCGCTCTCAGCTCAATCGGGAAAGTTCTGGCGGTCTCGACCCGGTAGTTGTCTCGGACGGTGCTTGGTGTGATGCCGTACTCCTCCGCAACTCTCAGGAGTGCTGCCGTCGCGCGGAATCTCGTCGCCCAACCCCTCGTTCTGATCTCTCCGCCGTCGAAGTCGTCCTTGCCCTGGTAACCTAAGTACTCCTCCAGGAGCCCGAGAACCTTCCAGGCGACGACGACGGCTTTGAACTGCCTTGCGGCAGCCAAGGAGTGCGTGAACGACGTTGGGACCCAGGAGTGGAAACAAGTGCCGGCTGAGGGCTCGTTCGCTGCACAAAACACGAGGTCCGCCACGAAGGCGCTTATGGTGCTCTTTAGGTTCCTATGCGCTTCGGCGTTGCGCTTCCGTTTCCTCCGCTTGGCCTCCTCCTCCGCCTCCTCGGTGCGGGCGCACAGGTGGTCTTCAAGCTGTCGAGCGCTGGGCGTTGTTGGCGCAAAGAGCAAGGTCGCCATAGGGGCGGCCCGCAGTTCGGCAGGAGTTGGGGCGTCGGATATCGCGAGACGGACGTCCATAGAGGATTCTCCTATGCGTGCCACTCCGGAGGTCCGTAGGTGGCAAAAGGCATCTAGTGATCCGCCGGGAACAATTCGGATAGCACGATCTTGTTGAGGTACTCAGCCTTCTTCGCCAAGGAATACCCCGCACCGTACCCAGCAGCTGCACCGTTTGACTTCCACCCTCCGATTGCCTCCCTCAGGTTGTCCGGGGTGTCCACGCTACGAAGCCTGTCAGCGAGGCTGTGGCGAAACGAATGGCACGTCTTGTCGACCCCTTGCCGACGTATCCAAGCGTTGAGCGCATTGGAAGCCGTGTCCGCTTTGTGCTTTGGTGGCGACACGCTGAAGTCGATGTATCGCGAGAAAAGGAATCCACTCCTGGCGTTCCCGACGGCCCTTCTAGCTGCCCAAAGCGACGCTCCGACAAGCGGTGTCTGGCGGATCGAAGGGCTGGTCTTGACGCTCCTTGTCTCAGTCTCTCGGATGTCGACATACGGGACCGGTTCTTCCAGGTGCACGTCTTCGACAGCCAAGCCAATGGCCTCAGCAAGCCGCATACCCGTGTCGGACATGAGCGCGATAGCCCAACGCAGGTCATCATCCGCTTCGAGGCAGAGCGCTTGCAGAGCTTCGATTTCCTCGACGGTGAACGGTAGCCGCTCGCGGACACTTTCTCCCATGCCTTTGATCTGGACGCCCCGGAAGATGTTGGCCGTGCCAAGGAGACCTTCGCTCTCCATCAACGTGAACACCGCCCGAATGGAGTTGATCCGCCTCTTGATGCTCTCGGGCTTGTTCCCACGGTCCTCTCGCAGGTAGCGCACATACTCGTTGGCGTTCTCCCGAGTGTAAAGGTCGATTGGTTGGTCGCCGTACAGCGCGATGAACTCGGTCACGACCCGCACCCTGTCTCGCTCGCTCTTGCTCGACAAATCTTCAACCTTCAGGTCCTGGAATTTCGCGAGTGCTTCGGACAGGAATACCGGACGTTCAGCGCCATAGAAGAGATCGACGGCGAGCTTCTCGGTCGGCGGTAGGCCGTGCTTGTGTTTGTATGCCACTTCCTCCGGTGAGTCCTCCGGATGCACGCCGATGCTATCGATCAGTTTGTCGATGAATGGTGGCGTGACGTCGATCTCATCCCAGGTCTTCCAGTCGCCGGGCTTCAGGCCATTCACAGCCAGGAGGGCTTCCGCAGCCTTCAACGATTCGGGTCCATACTTGATGTCCCCTGCCCTGAAGGCCTTCCACAGCGCGTCCAACCGTAGAGTTTCCACATGTGCCTTCTTGGTTGCTTCCCCTAGGTCCCTGGTCTTCAAAGAGAAGCGCCGTTCCCCATTGTCATTTGGGTGGAGCTTGGCGACATCCGAGGGTATCCGCCGCCGGTACCACCAGATGCCATTTTTGTTGAAGATGTGCTTTGCCAAGAGACGAAAGGCCCCGAAGTCATAGAGGATAACGGTCATGTGTGGCACCATTTGTGGCACCTCAACAGGGTCCGTCAATCCTCTAACTCTTTGATAACTAAAAGATTATTTCAGGGAATTTGGTGCCCAGGAGAGGACTCGAACCTCCACGGCCTTGCGGCCACTGGCACCTGAAGCCAGCGCGTCTACCAATTCCGCCACCTGGGCAGGTGTCGTGGAGCCGCGATGTAAGGCCACGCGCCGGGCGTGTCAACGGGATTCGCGCCATTTCCTGCCGCGGCGTTTGCGCCTTGTCCCGCGCGGGCCACAGGGCTATTCAGGAGCCCAGCAAAACCGGGGAGAACGGCATGTCGAAACTTGTGACCATCTATGGCGGATCGGGTTTTGTCGGACGCTACATCGCGCACCGGATGGCGCGCGCAGGATGGCGGGTGCGCGTGGCCGTGCGCCGCCCCAACGAGGCGCTCTTTGTGCGCACCTATGGCGTTGTCGGGCAGGTCGAGCCGGTTCTGTGCAACATCCGCAACGAAGCCTCGGTCGCGCAGGCGATGGCGGGGGCCGACGCGGTGGTCAATTGCGTCGGCACTTTCGACAAGGGCGGCAAGAACAACTTCGACGCCGTGCAGCACGAGGCCGCCGAGCGTGTTGCCCGACTGGCCGCCGCCGAAGGTGTGGATGCGCTGGTTCATATCTCGGCCATTGGCGCCGATACCAAGGGCGACACGCTCTATGCGCAATCGAAGGGCCGGGGCGAGGCCGGCGTGCTGCAACACTTCCCCAAGGCGGTGATCCTGCGCCCCTCGATCGTGTTCGGGCCGGAAGACAGCTTTTTCAATCGCTTCGCCGGGATGACCCGGTTCAGCCCGGTTCTCGCCATTGCCGGCGCCAATACCCGGTTCCAGCCCGTCTATGTCGGCGACGTGGCAAAAGCCGCCGAGATGGGCGCGACTGGTGCGGCGAAGTCCGGGATCTACGAGCTGGGCGGGCCGGAGGTGAAAACCTTCCGCGTTCTGATGCAGGACATGCTGGCGGTAATCGAGCGTCGACGGGTGGTCATGAACCTGCCGTTCGGGATTGCCCGGTTCTTCGCCTGGTGGTTCGATCTCTGGCAATCGCTGTCCGGTGGTCTGATCAAGGCGCCGCTCACCGTCGACCAGGTCAGGAGCCTCGCCCATGACAACGTGGTGGGAGCGGGAGCGCGGGGCTTTGACGCGCTCGGCATCAAGCCGCACGCGATGGCCACGGTTCTGCCGGAATACCTGTGGCGCTTCCGCGTCTCGGGGCAATATGCCGACATCAAGGCCTCGGCGAAGAACCTGAAGGCGTGATCGCTCAGCGGTAGGCGATCACCAGCAGGACAACGCCGAGGATGACCCGGTAGATCACGTAGGGCGTGAAACTTACAGAGCGCAACAGCCGCATCATCAGGCTCAGCGCCAGCAGCGCCGAAACGAAGGCAAACCCGGCCGCAATCGCACCGTCGCGCGCCGCGCCGATATCGGCGGCTGACGCCACTTCGACCCCGAGCAGAGCGCCCGAGGCAAGGATCGTCGGGATCGACATCAGCATCGCCAGCTTCGCCGCATCATGCCGGGCATAGCCCAAGGCGCGCGCCCCGGAGATCGTCGCCCCCGACCGCGAGGTGCCAGGGATCAGCGCCACGGCCTGCCAAAGCCCCATCACGATTGCATCGCGCAGGGTCCAGTCTGGCGCCGTGCGGCTCTGCGCCCCGGTCCGGTCCACCCACCACAGCACGATCCCGAAGATCACCATCATCCAGCCGATCACCGCTATCGAGCGCATCGCCGCGTCCAGCCCGGTGAGGTTGAGCGCAAGGCCAACGACGATCACCGGCAGCGTTGCGACAGTGAGCAGGAAGGCAAGGCGCGCGCCGGGGGTGTCAATCCGGCCGGTCAGCATCCGCGGCACTCCCGCCAGCCCTTCGGCAACATCCCGCCAGAAATAGATCACCACCGCGCCCAGCGTGCCAAGATGCACCGCGACGTCGATGACCAAGCCCTGATCCGCGAGCCCGGTAAGATTCGGCAACAGAATCAGGTGCGCCGAGGACGAGACCGGCAGAAACTCGGTAAGTCCCTGAATTGCCGCAACGATAAACAGATGCCAGAGTGACATGGCGCACATGGTCCTCGCTTTTTGTTGCGTCAAGCTAACTGACGGAAAACAAATGGAAAGGCAAAATATATGGAAGTATAGCTTACCTTATTGCGTCGCTTTTCCGCCGAAGCTGATTTCATATCGCGAATTTTCTTGTTTTTAGGTCAGTGGTTTTGCCTTTTATTTTTCCGCAACCCTGCTAAAAAGCGCTCCGAAGAAAACGGAGGCGACAGAAATGGCCAAGCAGCCGATGCTGAGATTCGTGGATATCAACCGCGACATGCCCGAGAAGCGGGCAGCGGATCTGCGTAGCCATGATTTCAACGAGATCTACGCGGAATACGCCGAGCAAAAAGCCGCAGAGCAGGCATCGCGGTGCAGCCAGTGCGGGGTGCCCTACTGCCAGTCGCATTGCCCGCTGCACAACAACATCCCCGATTGGCTGCGGATGACGGCGATGGGTCGCCTCAAGGAAGCCTACGAGTTGAGCCAGGCCACCAACACCTTCCCCGAGATCTGCGGCCGCATCTGCCCGCAGGACCGGCTGTGCGAAGGCAATTGCGTGATCGAGAAATCGGGCCACGGCACCGTGACCATCGGCTCGGTCGAGAAATACATCACCGACACCGCGTGGGACAATGGCTGGGTCGAAGAGATCGTGCCGGCGGCCGAGCGCAGCGAAAGCGTGGGAATCATCGGCGCTGGTCCGGCGGGTCTGGCCGCCGCCGACGTGCTGCGCCGCGCCGGGGTTCAGGTGACGATCTATGACCGCCACGACCGCGCCGGTGGGTTGATGACCTATGGCATCCCCGGTTTCAAGCTCGAGAAAGACGTGGTCATGCGCCGGGTCGAACTGCTCGAGCGGGCCGGGGTGAAGATCGTGCTGAACTGCAATGTCGGCGAAGACATCTCGTTTCAGGCGATCCGGGGCCAGCACGATGCGGTGCTCATCGCCAACGGCGTTTACAAGACCCGCGATCTGAAGGGCCCCGGCGCCGGGGCCACAGGCATCGTGCCCGCTATCGACTACCTCATCACCTCCAACAAGGTCGGCTTTGGCGACGAGGTCGAGGCCTATGACAACGGCACGCTCAACGCCAACGGCAAGAAGGTGGTGGTGATCGGCGGCGGCGATACCGCGATGGACTGCGTGCGCACCGCGATCCGCCAGGGCGCGACCTCGGTGAAGTGCCTCTACCGCCGCGACCGCGCCAATATGCCCGGCTCGCAGCGCGAAGTGGCGAACGCCGAGGAAGAAGGCGTTGAATTTGTCTGGCTGTCGAACCCGAAAGGGTTCAGCGGCGATCCGGTTACCGGCGTCATGGTCCAGAAGATGCGGCTGGGCGACCCGGACGCAACCGGCCGCCAGAGCCCGGAGCCGATTGAAGGCTCGGACTACATCGAAGAGGCCGATCTGGTGATCAAGGCGCTCGGCTTCGAGCCGGAAGACCTGCCGGAAGCCTGGGGCGAACCCGACCTGCCGGTCACTCGTTGGGGCACCGTTCAGGCCGACTTCAAGTCCGGCGCAACCGCGCTCGCCGATGTCTACGCCGCCGGCGACATCGTGCGCGGCGCCTCGCTCGTCGTCTGGGCGATCAAGGATGGCCGCGACACCGCCGCCGCGATCCTGGCCGATTTCGAAAAGGCGGCGCGTGACATTGCCGCAGAGTAACAGACCCGCAACCGGAACCGCGACAGAGAAGCAATGAACCCGTCCGGCATCGCATATCGCCCCCGCTTCGGCAGAAAGCAGGCCCTTGGCCCTGCTCTCGCGCTGCTGATCGCCACCCCGGCGGTGGCGGAATTCAGCTTGCCCGATGGTTGCACTGCCTTTCTCACCGTCCAGAGCAAGGGCTGTTCCGTCTCGCTGCTCTGGCGCTGCGAACCCGCGGCCGATGGCGGCTTTTCCGAAGCCTCCTTCGGTCCGGATGGCCTCGAATCGCTGGTGAACTACTCCGCCGGCTACCAGTGGCTCGACAGCATCTACACCTGGAACAGCGCACACGAGGCCTACCTGCCCCCGGCCCGCGATCCGATTGACGTGACCACGCTGCTCGCTACCGGGATCGACACCTACGATTTCACCATGCACCGCACCGAACCCGACAACAGCTATGATATCCGGGTGACCGGCGCCGACATGCTCACCGGCGAAACCGCCGAGATCGACGGCTTCGCCCTCGACCTGGTGCGCACCCGGCTTGAGATCATCGGCGAAGACGGCAAGTCCGAATACCGCTCGCAGGGCGTGCAATACTATTCGCGCGCGCTGGGGCACTTCTTTCTTGGCGCCGAAACCGTGTTTGGCGAGACCGGTGCCGCCGCCGACTACGACAGCACCCCGATCGACATCATCCAGCCCGGTGAAGCCGGGTTTGGCGCCACCACGCCGCTTTACGAATGCACCCGGCAAGACGCCGCGCTGAGCGCGCCCGTCCTGCCCGCCCCCGCCTACCTCCCTGCAATGGAGACCGACCATGACCACGTATGACGACAACTGGATGGCCGAAGAGCAAGCCCGCCGCACCTGGCTTGCCGAGAACGGCATGTATCGCGAAGAAGACGAGCACGCCTCCTGTGGCGTCGGCCTCGTGGTCTCGATTGACGGTCAGCCGTCGCGCAAAGTGGTCGAAAACGGGATCGAGGCACTCAAAGCCGTCTGGCACCGGGGCGCGGTCGATGCCGACGGCAAGACCGGCGACGGCGCGGGCATTCACGTGCAGATCCCGCAAGCCTTCTTCCACGACCAGATCCGCCGCACCGGCCACGAACCGCGCGACGACGAGCAGATCGCCGTTGGCCAGGTCTTTCTGCCGCGCACCGATTTCGGCGCCCAGGAAACTTGCCGCACGATCATCGAAACCGAAGTGCTGAAGCTCGGCTATTACATCTACGGCTGGCGTGGTGTGCCGGTGAACATCGACTGCCTCGGCGAAAAGGCCAACGCGACCCGGCCCGAGATCGAACAGATCATCATTTCGAACTCGAAAGGTGTCGACGAGGAAACCTTCGAGCGTGAGCTCTACGTGATCCGCCGCCGGATCGAGAAGGCCGCCGCCAGTGCCGGGGTGCGCGAGCTCTACCTTGCCTCGCTGTCCTGCCGCTCGATCATCTACAAGGGGATGATGCTGGCCGAGCAGGTCGCCGACTTCTATCCCGACCTCAAGGATGAGCGTTTCGAGAGCGCTTTTGCGATCTATCACCAGCGCTATTCCACCAACACCTTCCCGCAATGGTGGCTGGCCCAGCCGTTCCGGATGCTCGCCCATAACGGCGAGATCAACACCCTCAAGGGCAACCTCAACTGGATGAAGAGCCACGAGATCCGCATGGCCAGCTCGGCCTTCGGAGAACTGGCCGAAGACATCAAGCCGATCGTGCCGCATGGCTCGTCGGACTCGGCCGCACTCGACTCTGTGTTCGAGGTGCTGGTGCGCGCCGGCCGCTCCGCGCCGATGGCCAAGGTCATGCTGGTGCCCGAAGCGTGGTCGAAGCAGTCCCGTGACATGCCCCAGGCCTGGGCCGACATGTATTCCTATGCGAACTCGATCATGGAGCCATGGGACGGGCCGGCGGCGCTTGCCATGACCGATGGCCGCTGGGTCTGCGCCGGGCTTGACCGCAACGGCCTGCGCCCGATGCGCTACGTCGTCACCGGCGACGGGCTGGTCATCGCTGGCTCCGAAGCGGGCATGGTGCCCACCGACGAGGCCACCGTGGTCGAGAAGGGCGCGCTTGGCCCCGGCCAGATGCTGGCCGTCGACATGGAAGCGGGCCTGCTGTTCCACGACAGCGAGATCAAGGACAAGCTCGCCGCGTCGAAAGACTTCGCGGCAGCGGTGCAGCACATCAACGACATCGAAGGCGAGCTTTCCAAGCTTGAAGAGAAACAGCTTTTCTCCGGCGAGGAGCTGCGCAAGCGCCAGATCGCGGCCGGCTTCACGCTGGAAGAGCTTGAGCAAGTGCTCGCGCCGATGGCCGAGGACGGCAAGGAAATCATCGCGTCGATGGGCGACGATACCCCGGCGGCGGTGCTGTCGACCCAGTATCGCAACCTCAGCCATTTCTTCCGGCAGAATTTCAGCCAGGTCACCAACCCGCCGATTGACAGTTTGCGCGAATACCGCGTGATGAGCCTCAAGACCCGGTTCGGCAACCTCAACAACGTGCTCGACGAGGCCAACAGCCAGACCCAGATTCTCGTGCTTGAAAGCCCGTTTCTCGGCAATTCCCAGTTCGAGGCGCTGCGCGGGCAATTCCGGATGCCGATGGCCGAAATCGATTGCACCTTCGCCGCCGATGGCGGGCCAACGGCCCTGCGCGACGCGCTGTCGCGGATCCGCGAAGACGCCGAAGACGCCGTGCGCTCCGGCGCGGGCCACCTGACCCTGTCGGACATGAACCAGAACGAGGATCGCGTGCCGATGCCGATGATCCTTGCCACCAGTGCGGTGCATTCGTGGCTGACCCGGCAGGGGCTGCGCACCTTTACCTCGCTGAACGTGCGCTCCGCCGAAGCCGTCGATCCGCATTACTTCGCGGTGCTGATCGGCTGTGGCGCGACGGTGGTAAACCCCTATCTGGCCGAAGACAGCCTTGCCGACCGCATCGAGCGCGGGCTGCTGGACATGACGCTCAGCCAGGCCGTGCAGAAATACCGCGAGGCGATTGATCAGGGCTTGCTCAAGATCATGTCGAAGATGGGCATCTCGGTGATCTCGTCATATCGCGGTGGCCTCAACTTCGAGGCGGTCGGCCTGAGCCGTGCAATGGTGCACGAGTTCTTCCCCGGCATGACCTCGCGCATTTCCGGCATCGGTGTCGGCGGGATCCAGAAAAAACTGACCGAAATCCACGCCAAGGGCTGGCGCTCGCAAAGCAGCAACGTGCTGCCGATCGGCGGCTTCTACAAGGCCCGCAGCGGCGGTGAAACCCATGCCTGGGGGGCGCAGGCGATGCACCTGTTGCAATCGGCCTGTGACCGCGCCTCGTTCGAGACATGGAAGAAGTATTCGGCGCTGATGCAGGCAAACCCGCCGATTCATCTGCGCGACATCCTCGAGATGAAGCCGCTCGGCACCCCGATCCCGCTCGAGGAAGTGGAAAGCATCACCGCGATCCGCAAACGCTTTGTTACCCCCGGCATGAGCCTCGGCGCGCTCAGCCCGGAGGCCCACAAGGCGCTGAACGTGGCGATGAACCGGATCGGCGCGAAGTCGGATTCCGGCGAGGGCGGCGAGGATCCGGCGCATTTCGTGCCCGAACCCAACGGCGACAACCCGTCTGCCAAGATCAAGCAGGTGGCCTCGGGCCGCTTCGGCGTGACGGCGGAATACCTCAACCAGTGCGAAGAGCTGGAAATCAAGGTCGCCCAGGGCGCCAAGCCCGGTGAGGGCGGCCAGTTGCCCGGCATCAAGGTCACCGACCTGATCGCGCGGCTGCGCCATTCGACCAAGGGTGTGACGCTGATCTCGCCGCCGCCGCACCATGACATCTACTCGATCGAAGACCTCGCGCAGCTGATCTACGACCTCAAGCAGATCAACCCGCGGGCCAAGGTCACGGTCAAGCTCGTGGCCGCGTCGGGCGTGGGCACCATCGCCGCTGGCGTGGCCAAGGCCAAGGCCGACGTGATCCTGATTTCCGGCGCCAATGGCGGCACCGGGGCCAGTCCGGCGACCTCGATCAAGTTTGCCGGCCTGCCCTGGGAGATGGGCCTGACCGAAGCCCACCAGGTGCTGTCGATGAACAACCTGCGCAGCCGGGTGACGCTGCGCACCGATGGCGGGTTGCGCACCGGGCGCGACATCGTGATGGCGGCGATGATGGGGGCCGAGGAATTCGGCATCGGCACCGCCGCGCTGATCGCGATGGGCTGCATCATGGTGCGCCAGTGCCAGTCCAACACCTGCCCGGTCGGCGTCTGCACCCAGCGCGAAGACCTGCGCGCCAAGTTCACCGGCTCGGCCGACAAGGTGGTGAACCTGATTACCTTCTATGCCCAGGAAGTGCGCGAGATCCTTGCCCGGATCGGCGCGCGGTCGCTCGACGAGGTGATCGGCCGCGCCGATCTGCTGACCCAGGTCAGCCGGGGTGCCTCGCATCTCGACGATCTCGATCTGAACCCGCTTCTGGTGCGGGTCGGCACCACCGACAAGATCACCTATGATCTTGATCGCCCGCGCAACGAGGTGCTCGACACGCTCGACGCCGAGATCGTGAAGGATGCCGCGCGGTTCCTCAACGATGGCGAGAAGATGCAGCTGCAATATGCGGCGCGCAACACCGACCGCACCATCGGCACCCGCATCTCGAGCCATATCGTGCGCAATTTCGGGATGCGCAACAACCTCCAGCCCGACCACCTGACGGTGAAGCTCACCGGGTCGGCGGGCCAATCGCTCGGCGCCTTCGCCGCGCCGGGTCTCAAGCTCGAAGTCTCGGGCGATGCCAACGATTATGTCGGCAAGGGCCTGTCGGGCGGCACCATCGTGGTGCGCCCGCCGATGTGCAGCCCGCTGGTGGCGGATGAAAACACCATCATCGGCAATACCGTGCTCTACGGCGCCACCGATGGATACCTCTTCGCCGCCGGCCGCGCCGGCGAGCGCTTCGCGGTGCGTAACTCGGGCGCCAGGGTGGTGATCGAGGGCTGCGGCTCGAACGGCTGCGAATACATGACCGGCGGCGTTGCGGTGATCCTCGGCGATATCGGCTCCAACTTCGGTGCCGGGATGACCGGGGGGATGGCCTATATCTACGATCCGGACGGCACCGCTGCCGACTACATGAACATGGAAACCTTGGTGACCGTGCCGGTGAGCGTGGATCACTGGGAGAACGAGTTGAAAGACCTCGTTCTGCGCCATGCCGATGAAACCTCGAGTGCGAAAGCTCACCAGATTCTTCAGAACTGGGATGTCGAGAGGGTCAATTTCATCCAGGTGTGCCCGAAAGAGATGCTCGCGCACCTCCCCGCGCCGCTCTCGCTCGAACAGGACGCGATCCCGGCCGAGTAACCGGACCACGACCGCGACAAGACAGGGGGCGGCCGACAGGGCCGCCCTTTTTTCGCGGTCGTGGCCGCCGCTGACGCGACGCGCCTTCCGCTGTCTTGCATCGCGGGAGCGAGGACGGTTCTTTCCGATGCCAAAATGGAATGGCGCCCTCGCAGAAATCTGCGGGGGGCATGGCTCATGATCGACCTCGGCTATGCGGGTCTTTGCTGCCGTTGAATGCTTGCTGCTCACCGCTTCGCCAGCATGGGAAGGATCAATCCCCACTCGGTTTTCTGCGGCGGTCCAGAGACCTCAAAACCGACCTTTTTGTAGACTGCAATCGCCCGTTCATTGTCTGGGTGCGGATCGGTCGCGATCACCGGCGCGCCCTCGTCAAACAGGGCTTGCATCCTTGCTCCGATAAAGGCCGATCCATGCCCGAGGCCGACCATTTCCGGGTCGCCGATATACTGATCAATACCCCGCGATCCCCTGGGCAGTTTGGCAAAATGATGATTTTCCCATCCATGCACGGTGTAGTCTTGCATGAACGCAAAGGGACGCTCATGGATTGAGACGATCCAACGCGACACCCGAGTGTCGCTCAGGTCTTCATGATCGTAGGGTTCATCTCTTTCCCACCATTCACGAACATGTGGATGTGCCTGCCACTCCATCAGCAGATGAAGATCATCCATGGTCGCCCGGCGAAATCCGTATCTTCTGGCAGCCAGCATTTCGACAGCCTAGCACATCGCCTGTCGCCAGGTATGGGCTCGAACCGGACATTGCGAGGTTGTCGTGCGGGCCTGCCGTCGCGCGCGATCTGCGACACATCCGGTCAGGGGATCGCCCGCCGGGCGATGCCTCCGTTCACGGAGTATTTCACTTAGCCAGACCGCCCACGCGCCGGTATGCTCGCCACATGGCTTACGATTACGACGCGCTCTATGCCGCGACCCCACAGGCACTCGGCACGCCGACGCAGGTTGTCGTCAGGTTCTTCGAACAGCACGATGGCGCGCCGCTTCGGGTGCTGGATGTCGGCTGCGGCCAGGGCCGCGATGCCTTGTTCATTGCCCGGCTTGGGCACAGCGTTGTCGGCGTTGACATCTCCCCGAACGGTATTCGCGACATGGTCGCCGCCGCACAGGAAGAGACCTTGCCGGTCGAGGGTATTACCGCAGACATCACCACCTACACCCCGAAAGGCATGTTCGACGTGCTGCTTGTCGACCGGACATTGCACATGCTGGCGGAACGCGAGCGGTTGGAGGTGCTTGGCCGCCTGATCGGTCACGTCAACCGGAGCGGCTGGGTTCTGATCGCCGACGAACCCTCGAACATGGACGGCTTCAAGAGCGTGCTCAACGCCGATGGCTCCGCCTTGACCGTCCTTCGCGACGGTCGCGGATACCTTTTCGCTCAGCGCGGCTGACAGCGCTCCCTGTTCACAGGCCACACCCGACGGTGCGGCGGTCAGCTACACCTCGGCAAACCCGACCACGTAGTTGTGGCCGTAGTGCTTGGCGCATTTCGGGCAGGTGGTGTAGTAGAAATACTGCCTGCCATCGGGCTTGCCGCGCGCTGCCGAGATCGCCTTCAGCTCATCGTGCCAGTGCTTGGCCTCGGAATACGGGCCGTCGAACACCTTGGTCACGAAGCTGCCGCTCAGCCGCGCCATCTCTTCGCCCGGAACCTCGCCCGCCGCGGCGAAGAAGTGCTCCGATGTCCATGCGCCAAGATCGTTCGACAGGATGAAAAAGTCATGCGGGTCAAACGCCCCCGCGGCTTGGAGGTGCTCCTGCACCCGCGGAAACACCTTGCCCATGTCGATCGGCACATGAAACACCGCATGGGTCCGGGCATGCACGAAGAGCTTGTCGTCGAACCGTAACTCAAGGCCATCCCAATGTGCTGCATCGAAGCGAGGGCAGCACCCGGTTTCGTTGTCTGACAGGTCGTAGAAGGGCACGGAATCATAGGGCATCGTTCTCTCCTTTCCGAGTTCACATGATACCACGCCCTGCGGCGTTGCGCCTTGATCGCACCCCGCCTTTGGCCGTCCTACGCCGATCCACGGGGCCTTGACCGGCCGGGTGCACAGGTGGACAAGAAACCATGGCGCAGCCCGACGATACCAGGCCACCGTCTTTGACGATGGGCATTTTGCGCGGCCTCTGGCGGCTGTTCATGCGCCATGCCCGCCGCATTGGCGGTTTCGCCTGGCGCTGGCTCCGGCTTGTGCTGATCGTCGTTTTCACCGCGCTGGCCACCGTCACCCTGCTCTATGCCGTGGTCAACCCGCCTACCACGCTCTACATGGCGGCCGAAAAGTCGCGGCTCGGCAGCCTTGCCCATGACTGGGTGGATTTCGACGATATTGCCCCGGTCATGGCTCGCTCGGTCGTCGCGGCGGAAGACGCGAACTTCTGCAACCACTGGGGCTTTGACATGTCGGCGATCCGGCAGGTCATCGCCGAGGGCGAAAGCCGGGGCGCCTCGACGATCAGTCAGCAGACGGTGAAGAACGTTTTTCTCTGGCCCGCCCGAAGCTGGCCGCGCAAGGCCACCGAAGCCGCGATCACTCCGCTCGTCGAGCTGGTCTGGTCGAAGCGCCGGATCCTTGAGATTTACCTCAACATGATCGAGTTCGACACTGGCGTGTTCGGCGTCGAGGCCGCGGCGCGCCATCATTTCGGAATTTCCGCTGCCGATCTCAGCCCCGAGCAGGCCGCACGCCTTGCCGCGGTGCTGCCCGATCCGAAGGGGCGTTCGGCCTCCAATCCTACGCAATTCGTCCAGCGCCGGTCGGCAAGTATCCGCGATGGCGCCGAGACGATCCGGCGCGACGGTCGCGCATCCTGTTTCGAGGATTGAATGCGACGGCAATTCGCGCCACAACCATGGACAACCTAGAGAACCGCGATCCATGAACCGTCTGTTTCATTTTCCCCTGTCCCCGTATTGCCGCAAGGTGCGGCTTTCGCTTGCCGAGAAGAAGATCGAGGTCGAGCTTGTCGAAGAACGCTACTGGGAAAAATCCGCTGAATTCATGCGCCGCAACCCGGCCGGCAAGGTGCCGATCCTGAAACTCGGCGGCAAGACCCTGAGCGAGAGCGCCGCGATCAACGAATATATCGAAGAGCGCTACCCGACCCCGCCCCTGATGCCCACCGACCCCGACGGGCGCTACGAAGTGCGCCGGCTGGTGAGCTGGTTTGACGACAAGTTCCACGCCGAAGTTACCTCGAAACTGCTCTACGAGCGGGTCAACAAGAAGATCACCGGCCAGGGCTACCCCGACAGCAACAACGTCAAGTCCGGCGCGAAGGCGATCAAGTATCACCTCGACTACATGGGCTGGCTGCTCGACATGCGCCGCTGGCTCGCCGGCGACGCGATGACGCTGGCCGACTTTGCCGCCGCCGCGCATCTGTCGTCGCTCGACTACATCTCCGACGTCGACTGGGACCGCAACGCCAACGTCCGCGAATGGTATTCCAAGATCAAATCGCGCCCGGCCTTCCGCTCGATCCTGGCCGATCAGGTGCCCGGCTTCCCGCCGCCGGCGCATTACGCGGATCTGGATTTCTGATGTCTGAGCGGGGCAAGGGGGGCTGTCTGCCCCCCACGCCGAAAACCGGGGTTTTCGACGCTCCCCCCGAGGATATTTGCCGCAAGATGAAAGAGCGGGCCCTGCAAGAGGGCTTTGCCGCCGTGGGCGTGACCCGGCCCGATGCCGTTCCCGGGATTGCCGACCGGCTGGCGGAATTCGTGGCCAAGGGCCTGCATGGCGACATGGGCTGGATGGCCGAGCGCATGGCATGGCGGGGCAACCCTGCCGCGCTATGGCCCGAAGCGCGCTCGGTCATCATGCTGGCCGAACCCTATACGCCCGCGCATGACCCGCGCGAGGTGCTGAACCAGCCGGACCGGGGCGCGATCAGCGTCTATGCCCAGAACCGCGACTACCACGATATCGTCAAGAAGCGGCTCAAGAGGCTCGGGCGCTGGCTGATCGACGAGGCCGGGCCCGAGACCGAGATCAAGGTGTTCGTCGATACCGCCCCGGTGATGGAAAAGCCGCTGGCCGCTGCCGCCGGACTTGGCTGGCAGGGCAAGCACACCAACCTGCTGTCGCGCGAGCTGGGCAACTGGTTTTTCCTCGGGGCGATCTTCACCACGCTGGAACTGCCGGTTGATACGCCGGGTGAGGCCCATTGCGGCTCCTGCACCGCCTGCCTCGACGCCTGCCCGACCAACGCCTTTCCCGCCCCCGGCCAGCTCGACGCGAGGCGCTGCATTTCCTACCTGACCATCGAACACAAGGGGCCGGTGCCCGAAGACCTGCGCCCGGCCCTCGGCAACCGGATCTATGGCTGCGACGATTGCCTCGCCGCCTGTCCGTGGAACAAATATGCCGCCGAAGCCCACGAGGCGCGCTACCGGGCCCGCGACGACCTCGCCGCACCGCCGCTTGCCGAACTGGCGGCCCTCGACGATGCCGCGTTCCGCGAAAAATTTTCCGGCTCCCCGGTCAAACGGGTCGGGCGCGCGCGGTTCTTGCGCAATGTGTGCTATGCCATCGGAAATTCCGCTGATCCAAGCCTCATTCCGGCCGTTCTGCCGCTCGCGGATGATCCCGATCCGGTGCTGTCCGACGCCGCCCGCTGGGCCCTCGCGCGCCTTCGCTGAGAACCGGGCGGCTTTTGCCAGAATCCAGGCTGCGGCATGCTGTCTCGGCTATGTGCCGGTGCCCCGGATGCGCATCCTTCTTTTTCAGGGCCACTGAAGAACAGGAATGCCAAGTTATTGATAATAAAATATAAATTTAGCCGGAAGCTTTATCCTGATTCGCTTCTTCTGCAAGCAATCATAGCGCCGGATTTAGATTTAGAATTGATCTAGGTCATCGACGGATCACCGCCAGATTTGGTGTGTTCCGGCCCATCTAGATGGAGGTTCTACATGAAACGTTTCGCTGTTGCCCTGCTTGCGACCACAGCCCTGGCATCACCCGCACTCGCGGATGATCTCCTGGACGAGGCCGTCACGTATTTCAAACCCTTGCCGTCGACCGTTCCGGCCGTCGCCGACAACCCGATCACTGCCGAAAAGATCGAGCTGGGCAAGATGCTGTTCTTCGATCCGCGGCTGTCGGCCTCGGGCGTGTTCAGCTGCTACTCCTGCCACAACCTGACCACCGGCGGCGACGACAACCTCGAGACCTCGATTGGCCATGGCTGGCAAGCCGGTCCGCGCAACTCGCCGACCGTGCTCAACGCCGTGTTCAACGTCGCCCAGTTCTGGGACGGCCGCGCGGACGACCTCAAGGCGCAGGCAAAAGGCCCGATCCAGGCCGGTGTCGAAATGGCGAACACCCCGGAAAACGTCGAAGCCACGCTGAATTCGATGCCGCAATACGTGTCGATGTTCGAAACCGCTTTCGGCGCGCCGGACTCGGTTTCGTTTGACAACATGGCCCGCGCGATCGAAGCGTTTGAAGCCACGCTGATCACCCCCGCGCCGTTCGATTCCTACCTGAACGGCGACGTTGCGGCACTGAACGACGACGAAAAAGCCGGGCTGCAACTGTTCATCGACAAGGGCTGCATCGCCTGCCACGCCGGCGTGAACCTCGGCGGCGAAGGCTATTATCCCTTCGGCCTGATCGAGAAGCCGGGCGCCGACGTTCTGCCCGAAGGTGACAAGGGCCGCTTCGCCGTGACCGACACTGTGGACGACGAATACGTGTTCCGCGCCGCGCCGCTGCGCAACGTGGCGGTGACCGCGCCCTATTTCCACTCGGGCAAGGTCTGGGATCTCAAGGTTGCCGTGCAGATCATGGCGGAAAGCCAGCTTGGCGAGGAACTGTCGGATCAGGAAGCCGATCAACTCGTCGCTTTCCTTGACAGCTTGACCGGTCAGGTTCCGGAAATCACCACCCCGGTGCTCCCGGCGGAAACCGCCACCACCCCGCGCCCCACTGCGGAAGTTCTGCCGCAATAGTCCCGCTTGCGTGACCATACGAAGGGCCGGCCAATGCGCCGGCCCTTCATCTTTTCAGGGTCCGAAGCCTCAATACATGCGAAAGGCGTCAACCGCCGCCGCGACCCCTGCCGCCGCCCGCGCGGTCGGGTAAGGGCCAAGAACCGTCTTGCCGATGACATAGGTCACTTGCGTGGCTGACTGGCCGTCGCGAAACCGGATCACCACGTCAACGCCCTTCGCGGCGAAGGATTGGGTGAGCGATTGCGCCAACTGCTCCTGGGTATAGCCGCCGGTGCGTGGCGATCCCCAATCCACAACCGCCGTTATCTCGACCCCCTCGCCCTCACCGCCATAAGCACGCAAGGCCTGCTTGGTTACCCCGAGCGGCCGCAGATTGGGATCGCGAGAAATCTGATACCACACCAGTGCCGCCGCCGTCGGCAGGGTGACGAAGGCGATCAACAGGATCAAGTAGGTATAGCGTTGGCGCGGTGGCATCGGACCTTCCGTTTGGGGCCCGAAGCCTAAAGCTATCGCGTTTACGAAAGATGAACTCAGTCTGATCGAGCGCAACGCAGAGCGCCGGCGGGGGGTATACGCTGTCGCAACAGTGGCGGAGGGGGCCGATGCAAAACGTGTTTCGACGCAACCTTCTGACAGTTCTGGCCCTTGTCGGTGTAATGATCGCCATAAAATTCCTCGACCTGCTTCTGCAGCCGGGGCATGTCTATCCCGGCCGCACCGCGGTGTTTCCGTGGATCGAGCTACTGATCGTCACCGCCGGAGGGATGGCGGGCGCCGCGTTTGCCACGCGCACCGTTGTTATCGACCTGTGGCCACCGGGCGGCGAGATGCCTGCCACGCCGGCCAAGGCAATGGCGCTGGGCCTTGGTCTCGGTGCCTTGCTCGCCCTGCTCGACGTCTGGCTTCGGATTGGCGACGTCAACGTCGGGCTGCCGCTGGCGCCGGTGTTCTACCTGTGGGGCGCGATCAGCCAGGAGGTCATCACCCATTTTGCGCCGGCGGCCATCGTGGTTGGGGTCGCGAGCTTCCTGTTTCGGTCGCCCCGGGCGCAACTGACGGTTTTCTGGATCGTGGCGGTCGCGATGTCGGCCTTGGCCGCGGTGGGCATGATGGGGGCGTTTCAGAACCCGGATATTCCGCTCGCACCGCAGGTGGCCGCAGCGCCGATGGTGATCGGGGCCGCGGTGTTCGCCATCGAACTTGCGCTGTTCTGGATGCTGACGCGGGGCGGGCTACTGGCCGCGCTGGTGATGCGCCTTGGCTTCTACGCCGTGTGGCACATCGCCTGGCCGGCCTTCGCCTACTAGCTCAACTCCGCACCAGTGCCTCGTAGGCTTCGGCGATCTCGCGCGTCAGCGCCCCGACCTCGAAGCTGTAGGGGCCGATCTCGCCCACCGGGGTAACCTCGGCCGCCGATCCGGTCAGCCAGCACTGCTCGAAGCCTTCCATCTCCTCGGGCATGATGTGGCGCTCGTGCACGGTAATGCCGCGCTCCTCGAGCATTCCGATCACGGTCTGGCGGGTGAGCCCGTTCAGGATTGCATCGGGCAGCGGCGTATGCACCTCGCCATCCTTCACGAAGAACACGTTCGCCCCGGTCGCCTCGGCGACATAGCCGCGGTAATCGTAGAACAGCGCATCAGAACAGCCCTTGGCCTCGGCGGCGTGCTTCGAGATCGTGCAGATCATGTAAAGCCCTGACGCCTTGGCGGCGGTGGGGATCGTCTCCGGGCTCGGACGCTTCCATTTCGAAATGTCGAGCTTGGCACCCTTGAACTTGGCGTCGCCGTAGTAGCTGCCCCATTGCCACGCCGCGATCGCCAGCCGGATCGGGTTGCGCGCCGATGATACACCCATGTCTTCGCCCGCACCGCGGTAGGCGACGGCGCGCACATAACCATCGGTCAGCCCGTTGGCCTTGAGCACGTCGTATTTTGCCGCTTCGATCTGGTCGACGGTCCACGGGATCGTCATGTCGATCATCTCGCCGGACCTGATCAGCCGTTCGCTGTGCTTGCGCGAGAGGAAGATCTTGCCGCCATAGGCGCGCTCACCTTCGAATACCGACGAGGCATAATGCATCGCATGGGTCAGGATGTGCACCTTCGCGTCGCGCCAATCCACCAGCGTGCCGTCCATCCAGATCTTGCCATCGCGATCATCGTAAGCAGCCATCGTCATCCTCCTTGCACCCCGCTTGGGTTTTCACATGTTGCTGCGAAAGGTCCGAAGCGGACATAATCTTTCGCCAAATCGGCATTTCGCTACCAGTTGAGTCTTGGAATGTCAACAAGACTGACATAAAAACAAAGGTGAAACATGAAATGTGATCGAACCGGGAGCGCGCTTATGAACAGCAGACTGGGGGCGGGTGGGCCATCGCCGCTTTTCCTGACCGATGAACAGCTTCGGCAGGGCATCGAGGCGATGTTCTTCGCCTATCGCGGCTTTACCGCCGACCCTGATCGCATCCTCGAAAAACACGGCCTTGGCCGCGCCCATCACCGCGCCATTCACTTCATTCATCGCTCGCCCGGCACAACGGTGAACAACCTCCTGTCGATCCTCGGCGTGACCAAGCAATCGTTGAACCGGGTGTTGCGCACCCTGATCGAAGAGGGGCTGGTCATCGCCCGGGTCGGCACCCGTGACAAACGCGAGCGCAATCTGTTCCTGACCGAAACCGGGCAAGCGCTGGAACGCGAGTTGTCCGAGGTGCAGCGCGAGCGGATGCGCGCGGCCTTTCGCGAGGTCGGGCCCGACGCGGTGCTTGGCTTTCGCACCGTGCTCGAAGCGATGATGGACCCGCAGATGCGCCGCCACTTCAACGCCCTCAAGGACCAGGACGGATGACCGACCAGACCCCGGCCCACCTGCTCGTCATCGACCGCGACGAACGCTTGCGCGATCTCCTGCGCCAGTATCTCAGAAACCAGGGATTTCTGGTCAGCGTGGCCCGCGACGATAGCCATGCCCAGCGGCTGCTCGCCGGGCTGGAATTCGATCTGGTTCTGCTCGACGCCGCCCTGCCCGCCTCGGGCAGCCTGCGCGCGGCGCTTGACGGCCCGGTGCTTTGCCTGACCGAGAAGGGCGCGGCGGCGGCACTTGGCGCCTACACCATCGTCAAGCCCTTCGAGCCGAAGGCGCTTTGCGAAACGATCAACGACATTCTCGACCGTCACCCGCCGCCCTCGGTGCCCGGCCCACGGATCATCCGGCTTGGCGCGCTCAGCTTCGATGTTGAAAGCGGCGCGCTGATGTGCGGCGACGAACCGGTGCGGCTGACCGCCACCGAAATTCAACTGATGCGGATATTCGCCGGCAAACTGGGCGAGCCGGTCGGGCGTGGCGAGCTTGTCGCCCGGCTCGGGCGCGAAGGGCTCCACGCCAAGGCGCGGGCGATCGACGTGCAGATCACCCGCCTGCGCCGCAAGATCGAAGACGATCCGAAGAACCCCCGCCACCTGCAAACGGTGCGCGGTTCGGGCTACATGCTGACCGCCGACTGACGGCCGGAAACGCCGACTTCGCCCTTGGCACCGGCGGACGAAAGGCTCATGGTCGCTCCATGACAACCGCCTATTATTCCCACCCCGCCTGCCTTCAACACATCAACCCACCGGGGCACCCCGAACAGGTCGCCCGGCTGAAAGCGGTCGAGGCCGCGCTCTCGGCCCCCGGCTTTGCCGCGCTTGATCGGCGCGAAGCCCCGCTGGGCACCGAAGAGATGATCCGCCGCGCCCATCCGAAGGTGTATTTCGACACGCTGCATGAGAATATTCCCGAAGATGGCTGGACCCAGATCGACCCCGATACCACCATGTCGCCGGGCTCTTGGGAGGCGGCGCTGCGCGCCGTCGGCGGCGTTACCGCCGCGGTCGACGCGGTGCTTGCGGGCGAGGTCAGAAACGCGTTTGTCGGAATGCGCCCCCCCGGCCACCACGCCGAACGGGCCAAGGCGATGGGGTTCTGCCTGTTCTCCAACATCGCCATTGCCGCGCTGCACGCCTTGGAAACACATGGCCTGAGCCGCGTCGCGGTGCTCGATTTCGATGTGCACCACGGTAACGGCACGCAGGACGTGCTCTGGAACGAAAGCCGCATTCACTTCGCATCGTCGCACCAGATGCCGCTCTATCCCGGCACCGGGGCTGCGCATGAGCGCGGCGCCTATCTGCAAATCAAGAATGTGCCGCTCAGCGAGGGCACCGGCGGCGAGAAGATGCGCGAGGCATGGGACGGCGAGATCCTGCCATGGCTGCGCGAATGGCAGCCGGAGCTGGTGCTGGTCTCGGCCGGGTTTGATGCTCACCGCGCCGATCCCCTTGCCGGCCTGCACTGGACCACCGAGGATTTCGGCTGGATAACCCACCGCATCTGCGACCTCGCCGACGATTGCTGCGCGGGGCGGCTGGTCTCGACACTTGAGGGTGGTTATGATCTGGAAGCGCTGGCCGACAGCGTTGGCCTGCACGTGGAAGTTCTGATGGAGCGCGGAGAATGAGCGACAAGCCGGTGAAGGAAATGAGTTTCGAGGAAGCCATGGCGGAACTCGAGGCCGTGGTTGGCCAGCTTGAACGCGGCGACGTGGCTCTGGAGCAATCCATCGCGCTCTACGAACGCGGCGCGGCGCTGAAAGCCCGCTGCGAGGTCAAACTCAAGGAAGCCGAGGAAAAGGTGGCCGCGATCACCCTTGACGCCGAGGGCAACCCGACCGGAACCAAGCCCGTCGAAGGCCTCTAGATGTTCCCCGAACGCCTGGCCGAAGCGTCCGCCACCGCGCGCGCCTGTTTGCTGGAAGCTCTGCCCGACACCGGCCCGATGGCCGCGCCGATGCGCTATGCCGTGCGCGGCGGCAAGGGGCTGCGCGGCTTTCTCGTGCTCGAAAGCGCGCGCATCCTTGCTGTGCCGGAAAGCGCCGCCCGTTTCCCCGCCGCCGCCATCGAGGCGATCCACGCCTATTCGCTCGTCCATGACGATCTGCCCGCGATGGACGACGACGATCTGCGCCGCGGCCAGCCGACGGTGCACCGCAAGTGGGACGAGGCCACCGCCATCCTCGTTGGCGATGCGCTGCAATCCGCCGCATTTGAACTTCTGATGCAGGATCAGGTGGGCACGCCGGCGGTGCGGGTGGCGCTTGCGCGCAGCATGGCCGAGGCTGCCGGCGCGCGCGGCATGGTGCTGGGCCAGGCGCTCGACATCGCCGCCGAAAGCGCCGCGACCCCGCTCACCCTCGACGAGATCATCGCGCTTCAGGCCGGCAAGACCGGGGCGCTGATCCGCTGGTCGGCCATGGCCGGTGCGCTGCTGGCAGGCACGGACCCGGCCCCCTTCGCCCGCTACGGCGAGGCGCTCGGGCTCGCGTTCCAGATCGCCGACGACGTGCTCGACGTCGAGGGCGACGAGAAAACCGTGGGCAAAGCCGTGGGCAAGGACGCCGATGCGGGCAAGGCCACCTTCGTTTCGCTTCTCGGGCTGGAGCCGGCGAAAACCCGCGCACGTGAACTCGTCGATGAGGCTTGCGAGGCACTCTCGCCCTATGGCGACGACGCAGAAACCTTGCGGGAAGCCGCGCGCTTCGTTATTGCCCGTAAAACTTGAGAAATAGAGATTGGGTTAGCCATGTCCGACCGTCCCGCCACCCCGCTTCTCGACCGGATCAAATCACCCGCCGACATGAAGAGCCTCAGCCTCGCCGAGCTGCGCCAGCTGGCCGACGAGCTCAGGGCCGAAACGATCAGCGCGGTGTCGGAAACCGGCGGGCATCTTGGTGCCGGTCTTGGCGTTGTCGAACTCACGGTGGCCCTTCACCACATCTTCGATACCCCGCGCGACCGGATCATCTTCGATGTCGGCCACCAGGTCTATCCGCACAAGATCCTGACCGGACGGCGCGACCGGATCCGCACCCTGCGCCAGCGCGGCGGCCTGTCCGGCTTCACCAAGCGCACCGAAAGCCCCTATGACCCCTTCGGCGCCGGCCACAGCTCCACCTCGATTTCGGCCGCCACCGGCTTCACCATGGCGCGCGAACTGGGCGGCACGCCCGACCCGGCGCTCGGCGATGCCGTGGCGGTGATCGGCGATGGCTCGATGACCGCCGGCATGGCCTTCGAGGCGCTCAACAATGCCGGCCACCTCAAGAAACGCATGTTCGTCGTCCTGAATGACAACGACATGTCCATCGCCCCGCCGGTGGGCGCGCTGTCGAATTACCTCACCCGGCTCTACGAGGCCGAACCGTTCCAGGAACTCAAGGCCGCCGCCAAGGGCGCCGTCAGCCTGTTGCCGGAACCGTTCCAGGAAGGCGCGCGCCGGGCCAAGGAAATGCTCAAGGGCATGACCGTGGGCGGCACGATCTTCGAAGAGCTTGGCTTTTCCTATGTCGGCCCGATCGACGGTCACGATATCGACCATCTCGTCGGCGTTCTGCGCACCCTGCATGACCGCGCCACCGGGCCGGTGCTCATTCACGTCATCACCAAGAAGGGCAAGGGCTACGCCCCGGCCGAAAGCGCCGCCGACCGCGGCCATGCCACCGGCAAGTTTGACGTGCTCACCGGCAAGCAGCACAAGAAGGCGTCCAACGCCCCGTCCTATACCAGCGTATTTGGCCGCACGCTCACACAGCTTGCGGAGACCGACGAAAAGGTTTGCGCCATCACCGCGGCGATGCCCGATGGCACCGGCGTGGGCATGATGGCCGAGCGCTACCCCAGCCGCACCTTCGATGTCGGCATTGCCGAACAGCACGCGGTCACCTTCTGCGCCGGGCTCGCGGCGGGCGGGATGAAGCCGTTCTGCGCGCTGTATTCCACCTTCCTGCAACGCGGCTACGACCAGATCGTGCATGACGTGGCCATCCAGCGCCTGCCGGTGCGCTTCATCATCGACCGCGCCGGTCTGGTTGGCCAGGACGGCGCCACCCATGCCGGCAGCTTCGATCTGGCCTATCTCGGCAACCTGCCCGGCTTCGTCATCATGGCGCCCTCGGACGAGGCCGAACTGATGCACATGGTCGCCACCGCCCATTCGATCGAAGACCGGCCCAGCGCGGTGCGCTATCCGCGTGGCGAGGGCGTCGGCGTCGATATGCCCGAAGTGCCGCAGGTGCTCGAAATCGGCAAGGGCCGCATCGTCGTCGAGGGCAAGCGCGTTGCGATCCTGTCGCTCGGCACCCGGCTCGAACACGCCAAGGGTGCCGCCGAAAAACTCGGCCAGCGCGGCATCACCCCCACCGTGGCCGATGCCCGCTTCATGAAGCCGCTCGACGAAGACCTGATCCTCGGCCTCGCCCGCGACCACGAGGTGCTGATCACTGTCGAGGAAGGTGCGATTGGCGGCTTCGGCAGCCATGTGGCGCAGCTTCTCGCCGAGCACGGAATGTTTGACCATGGGCTCAGGTTCCGCTCAATGGTGTTGCCCGATACCTTCATCGACCACGGCAGCCCCGACCAGATGTATGAAGACGCGCATCTGACCGCGGCCCATATCGAAACCAAGGTGCTTGAAACCCTCGGTATTGCCGATATCGAGGCCAAGCGGGCCTGACGCGACGCCTTCGTGCAACAGTCTCGGGCAATCCTGTCGCCCGATCAGCCTTCGGCTGGACTCCGCTCATGCGAGGGGCGACAATCAGGCATCCAATTGCTCAAGACTTGGGGACTAAAATGAAGAAGCTTGTTCTCGGTGCCGTTTTCGCCGCTTTTGCGTCGACGGCGATGGCCGGTTCGATCGCCGCTCCGGTGGTCGAAGAAGACATCATCATTCAGCAGGCCGCCACCTCGTCGGTCAATCAGCACATCCTGCCGCCGGCACTTTTCGTGTTTTTCGTGGCCAGTGCTCTAATCCTCGGCTGAAAATAAGAAACAAGGGTAACGGTATCGGATAGGGCGCCTTCGGGCGCCCTATCCACGTTTGCCCTCTTCGCGTTCAAGAAGCGCGGCAAGCCCCTCTCGGTAGGTCGGATAGAGCAGCCCCACGCCAAGCTCATCGCGGATCCGGTCGTTCCGCACCCGCTTCGATTCAGCGTAGAAACTGCGCGCCATCGCCGACATCTCGGCCGTCTCGTAGCTCTCCTCGGGCGGCAGCGGCAGGCCCAGCAGGTCGGCGGCGTGGCTCAGCACATCCTCCGGCGGCGCCGCCTCGTTGTCGCAAACATTGTAGACCGCACCGGGGTTTGGCCGGGCGATCGAGGCGGCAAGCACCTGGGCGATATCGTCGACATGGATCCGGCTGAACACCTGGTTCGGCTTGACGATCCGCCGCGCCGTGCCGCGCCGGACCTTGGCGAAGGGGCCGCGCCCCGGCCCGTAGATTCCCGCAAGCCGGAAGATGTGGAGCGGCAGCCCGGCAGCCTCGGCCAGCGCCTGCCACTGCCCTTCGGCCAGCACCCGCTGGCGCCCGCGCCGCGTGGCCGGGGTGAGCGGCGTTGTCTCGTCCACCCAGCCACCCTGATGATCGCCATAGACGCCGGTGGTCGACAGGTAGCCAACCCATTCCAGATGCCCGGCATTGGCCGCGATCTCGTCGGCAAGTGCGGCAAGCACCGGATCGCCCTCATCGTCGGGCGCGGCCGAGAGCAGCAGGTGCGTCGCCTCCGCCAGCGCCGGCCCGATGTCGCTGCCCGGCCAGAGCAGCGCCTCCACGCCATCACGCCGCAGCGCCTCGGCCTTTTCCGGCGAGCGCGTAGTGCCAATCACGCGCCACCCCTGCGGCAGAAGAATCCGGGCAAGCGCCTGGGCCGAAAATCCATGTCCGAAGACGAGCAAAACCTTTGTCATGGCGCGCATTTTGGCCTCTTGCCACCGCGATGCAAGAGGGCTTGCGCTTGGCCCCGGTTTCTTCACTATTGGCCCATGCAAGACATAGCCTTCAAATCCTGGGCCGAAGCCGCCCCCCGCCTCGTTGCCGTCGCCGCTGGCCGTGAACATGCCGACACCGTGATCCGGGGTGGCAAGCTCGTGAATGTTCAAAGCCGCGAAGTGCTCGACGGCTGGGAGGTGGCCATCGCCGATGGCCGTTTCGCCTATGTCGGCCCCGATGCGGCGCATTGCATTGGCCCCGAAACCGAGATCATCGACGCCAGCGGGCGATACCTCATTCCCGGCCTGTGCGATGCGCATATGCATATCGAAAGCGGGATGCTCACCCCGGCCGAATTCGCCCGCGCCGTGATCCCGCACGGCACCACCAGCATGTTCACCGACCCGCACGAGATCGCCAACGTGATGGGGCTCGAAGGCGTGCGGCTGATGCATGACGAGGCGCTGATGCAGCCGGTCAACATCTTCACCCAGATGCCGTCCTGCGCACCCTCCGCACCGGGACTGGAAACCACCGGCTACGCGATCAGCGCCGAGGATGTGGCCGAGGCAATGACATGGCCGGGGATCATCGGGCTTGGCGAGATGATGAACTTTCCCGGCGTCATTGCCGGCGATGCCCAGATGCTGGCCGAGATCGCGGTGACCCAGTCCGCCGGCAAGACCGTCGGCGGCCATTACGCCAGCCCCGATCTTGGCCCCGCCTTCCACGCCTACGCGGCGGGCGGCCCGGCCGACGATCACGAGGGCACCTGCGAGGCCGACGCCATCGCCCGGGTCCGGCAGGGGATGCGCGCGATGATGCGCCTCGGCTCGGCGTGGTATGACGTGGAAACCCAGATCACCGCCATCACCGAAAAGGGCCTCGATACCCGCAATTTCATTCTCTGCACCGATGACAGCCATTCCGGCACGCTGGTGAACGAGGGCCACATGAACCGTGTGGTGCGCCACGCCATCGCCTCCGGCGCCGACCCGCTCGTGGCGCTGCAAATGGCCACGATCAACACCGCCACCCATTTCGGGCTGGAGCGCGAACTGGGTTCGATCGCACCGGGGCGGCGGGCCGACCTGATCCTCACCTCCGATCTGCACGACCTGCCGATCGAGCAGGTCATCGCGCGCGGGCGGACCGTGGCGCTGAACGGCGACATCACGGTCGACACCCCGCATCTCGCCTGGCCCGACACGGCCCGCAACACCGTGCATCTGGGCAAGGTGCTGGTGGCCGACGATTTCGAGATCCATGCCCCCGAGGGCGCCAACACCGTCACCGCCAAGGTGATCGGGGTGATCGAGAACCAGGCCCCGACCAAGGCGCTCACCGCCGATCTGGCCGTAGAAGATGGCATCGTTCAGCCCGACACGCCGGGCGACGTGGCCCAGATCGCCCTCGTCGAGCGGCACCGCGGCACCGGCGGCGTGAGCAACGGCTTCGTCTCCGGCTTTGGCTACAGCGGCAAGATGGCGATAGCCTCGACCGTGGCCCATGACAGCCACCACATGATCGTCGTCGGCACCGACCGCGAAAACATGGCGCTGGCCGCGAACCGGCTGGGCGAGGTCGGCGGTGGCATCACCGTGTTTCGCAACGGCGAGGAAATCGCGCTTGTCGAGCTGCCCATCGCCGGGCTGATGAGCGAGGAACACGCGCAGGTGGTGGCACTGAAGGCCGAGCGGATGGTTGAAGCGATGGCCGAATGCGGCTGCACCCTCAACAATGCCTATATGCAGCATTCGCTGCTGGCGCTGGTTGTCATTCCAGAGTTACGTATCTCTGATCTGGGCCTCGTAGACGTAACGAAGTTCGAAATCACCGATTTGTTCGAGGAGGCCTGATGTCGGTCAACCCATTGACCCTGCCGATCGTCACCCCGACGATCCCGGAACCCGAATCCTTCAGCGACCCCGCTGCCGCCGTTGCGCGGTTGGAAGAGCTTTATAATACCGCCTGCGACTTTCTCACCGAGACGTTTTCCCAGTCGGCCCAGTCGCCCACGGCGCCCGAAAACCGCTATCGCGCCTATTACCCCGAGATCCGCCTGCGCACGACCTCGCACGCCCAGACGGATTCGCGCCTGTCCTTCGGTCACGTCGCGGGGCCCGGCACCTACTCAACCACGGTCACCCGGCCCGATCTGTTTCGCAATTACCTTGTGCAACAGCTCAAACTGTTGATCGAGAACCACAACGTGCCCATCCATATCGGCCTGTCGACCACCCCGATGCCGGTGCATTTCGCCGTGGCGGGCCGGTCTGACATCACCGTGCCGCAGGAAGGCGCGATGGCTTTCCCCCTGCGCGACGTGTTCGACGTGCCGGACCTGACCACCACCAACGACGATATCGTCAACGGGCTCGGGTACACCCATGAAGACGGCTCCGAGCCGCTCTCGCCCTTCACCGCCCAGCGCATCGACTACTCGCTGGCGCGCCTCACGCATTACACCGCAACGAAACCGGAGCATTTCCAGAACCACGTTCTGTTCACCAACTACCAGTTCTACGTCGAGGAATTCGAAGCCTACGCCCGCAAGGTGCTGGCCGATCCCGAAAGCGGCTATACCTCCTTCGTCGCCCCCGGCAATGCCGAGATCACCGCGGCAGATGGCGCGATCCCCGAGCTTCCCAAGCTGCCGCAGATGCCGACCTATCACCTCAAACGCGCCGATGGCAGCGGCATCACGCTGGTGAATATCGGCGTCGGCCCGTCCAACGCCAAGACGGCGACCGACCATATCGCGGTGCTCCGGCCCCATGCCTGGCTGATGGTCGGACATTGTGCGGGCCTGCGCAATTCGCAGCGGCTGGGCGACTTCGTGCTCGCCCACGCCTATCTGCGCGAAGACAAGGTGCTGGACGACGACCTGCCCACATGGGTGCCGATCCCGCCACTCGCCGAGATCCAGATCGCGCTGGAAGCCGCCGTGGCGGAGGTGACCGAGCTGGAAGGGTTCGACCTCAAGCGCATCATGCGCACCGGCACCGTGGCGAGCTTCGACAACCGCAACTGGGAGCTGCGCGAGCATAGCGGCCCGGTGCTGCGGCTCAGCCAGTCACGCGCCATCGCGCTCGATATGGAAAGCGCCACCATTGCCGCCAACGGCTTCCGGTTCCGGGTGCCCTACGGCACGCTGCTCTGCGTCTCCGACAAACCACTCCACGGGGAGTTGAAACTGCCGGGCATGGCATCGGACTTCTACACCACCCAGGTCAGCCGCCACCTGCTCATCGGGATCCACGCGATGGAGAGCCTGCGCAGCATGCCGCTCGCGCGCATTCACAGCCGGAAACTGCGCTCGTTCGACGAAACCGCCTTCCTCTGACGAAAAAGAGCCGAAAAAACGGCCCAAACCCGTTATTTTTCTGATCAAGCGGCGCACAAATTGTTGTGCAGCCCCCCTCCATCACGTTAAATGCGCCCAATGAAACCCCAGCAATTGGGACATCTGAGGAGAGAATACATGGCGAAACCGATGACCAAGACCCAACTGGTGGCCGCTCTGGCCGAGGAAATGGGCTCGGACAAGAAAACGGCTTCCGGCGCGCTTGACGCCATCGTTTCGGTGATCACCCGCGAAGTGTCGGGTGGCGGCGCGGTGACCCTGCCGGGCGTGGGCAAATTCTACCTGCGCGAGCGCCCCGAGCGCATGGTCCGCAACCCGGCCACCGGCGAGCAGATCAAGAAAGAGGCCGACAAGGTGGTGAAAGTGACCATCGCCAAGGCCCTCAAGGACGCCGCCAACGGCTGATCCTTGCACCGGAACTTGAATTCGATCAGGGTCGCCCAACGGCGGCCCTTTTCATGTGGAGTTTAGTCCCTTGCGCATCGACCACCGCTCGGTCCTCATGGGCCTGGCCTTTGTCTTCATGTGGTCGTCGGCCTTCACGTCAGCGCGCATCATCGTGGCCGCCGCGCCGCCGATCAGTTCGCTGGCCATTCGCTTCGCCATCTCCGGCCTGATCGGGATCGGGATCGCCGCGATGCTCGGGCAGAAGGTTTCGCTCACGCGCGGCCAGTGGATTTCGGTCGTGGTATTCGGGATCAGCCAGAACGGGCTCTATCTCGGCCTCAACTTCGTCGCAATGCAATGGATCGAGGCGGGCTTTGCCTCGATCATCGCCTCGACCATGCCGCTGATCGTGGCCTTTCTCGGCTGGGCGGTGTTCCGTGACCGACTTACGCCGCTGGCGCTGGGCGGCATGGTGCTGGGCTTCGCAGGTGTCGCTCTGATCATGGGGTCGCGGATATCCGGCGGGGTAGATCTGACCGGACTCGCGCTCTGCATCATCGGCGCCGTCGCGCTCGCCGTCGCCACGCTCACCGTGCGCACCGCGTCCGGAGGCGGCAACCTGCTGATGGTGGTCGGGCTGCAAATGCTGGTGGGCGCGGCGGCGCTGGCGCCCTTCGGGATCTGGCTCGAGACCTTCGAGGTAACTTGGGGCTGGCCGCTGATCATCGCCTTCATCTACACCACGCTGGTGCCCGGGCTTGCCGCCACATGGGTATGGTTCGCGCTTGTGGGCCGGATCGGCCCGGTGCGCGCCTCCACCTTCCACTTCCTGAACCCGTTCTTCGGCGTCGCCATTGCCGCCGTGATGCTTGGCGAGACCCTTGGGGTGCTGGACGTGGTGGGCGTCGCCATCGTGACGGTCGGGATCCTCGCGGTTCAGACCTCGCGCCAGAAGCCTGGCTAATCGGCCTCCTGCGCCGCTTCGATTTCCGCCACCCAGGCATAGGAGGGGCGTGCGGCCACGCGGGTAATCCAGGCTTTCACCTTGGCGTCGTCCGGTGCGCCATCGGGGAACCACATGTAGGGCGACTGGACCAGCAGATCGGCCGCCGAGAGGGAAGCTCCGAGCAGGTAGGGGCGGCCGTCGGCGAAAGTGTCGATCAGCCGGGCTTCAACCTCGGGAACGCCCCGGAACGACGCGCGAAACACCGGGTGATCGCCCACCCCGGCGACCTGCGCGTTGTAAACCGGCTCGATCACCCCGGCATAATAGGCGAGCCAGGTCAGGTAAGGCCCGCGCAGGGGATCGCCCACGACCGGCCCGAGACCTGCCTCGGGGAACATGTCGGTAAGATACAGGGCAATCGCCAGGCTTTCCGTGATCAGCGTGTCGCCATCGAGGAGGGCGGGCACCTTCTTGTCGGGGTGCGGGTTGGCAGAGTCGGCCGTGCCGGAGCCGTCGTTGCGCCGAATTGCCACGTATTCGAGACTGATCTGGTCTTGCAGGTCCATCTCGTGGACGAGCGCGAGCATCCGCGACGCACGCGATTTCGGGGAGAAATAGAGGGTGAGCATGGGGAGCACCTTTCGGGTCTGTGGCTGTTGACGGGGCCAGTTTAGCCGGACCATCCTGTCAGAAACCGTCAGGAGCCCGCATGGCCCGCGCCGATCGCCTGTTTCGCCTGCTCGATGCGCTTCGCCGCCTGCCCGCGCCCGTCACCGCGGCCCGGCTCGCGGCGGAAACCGGCGTGTCCGCGCGCACGCTTTACCGCGATATCGCGGCGCTGCGCGCGGGCGGCGCATTGATCGACGGTGAAGCGGGCTATGGCTACACGCTCACCGAAGACCCAGCCCTGCCGCCGCAGATGTTCGACCGTATGGAGCTGGAAGCGCTGGTGCTGGGGCTCGGCTGGCTGCATTGGCAGGGCGATCCGGCGCTGGCCGACGCCGCCGAACGGGTGCTGGCGAAGGTGACCGCCACGCTGCCACCGCGCAAGGCAGAGGAGGCGCGGCATGTGGCGCTTCTGTCTTACGCCTATGAGCCGAAAGCGGAGGTTCCCGCACATCTCGCCCCCTTGCGGGAGGCGGCCTGGGCGGAGCGTGCTGCCGAGATCGCCTATACCGACCGGCACGGGGCGCGCAGCGCGCGGCGGGTCTGGCCGCTTGCGATCGTCTACACCGATTATGAGCCCTGGCTTCTGGCCTGGTGCTGCCTGCGCCGCGACTTTCGCCGGTTTCTGGTCTCGCGGATCAGCGAGGTCGCCCCGACGGCGGAAAGCTTCCGCCCGCGCCGGGTGCCCTTGCTGCGCGAGATGCTGGCTCGGTTGCAGGGCGATGCGCCGGGCTGAAACAAAACCTGACGGTGAGTTGACCGCGCTCACGGCTTCGTAGGATGACAGCGAGCGGGTCCGCGCGGCATGGGTAGGCATGGAGATTGTCCTCGCATATGCCGCCGGGCTGCTGACGCTCATCAATCCGTGCGTTTTGCCGGTAATCCCGATCGTGATCGCCACCGCGCTTCAGGCGTCGCGCCTCGGCCCGGTCGCGCTCGTCGCCGGGATGAGCCTGTCATTCGTCACCTTCGGTCTGCTCGTCACCTCGGTTGGCTACAGCATCGGGCTGACGGAAGACCTGTTGGCCCGGATCGGCGGCGTGCTGATGCTGGGCTTCGGCCTCGTGCTGCTCGTGCCCCGGCTCAACACCGCCTTCGCCACCGCCACAGCAGGACTTGCCGCGCGTGCCGATGGCGGGTTCGACAACGTTGACCAGACCTCGCTCACCGGCCAGTTCTCTGGCGGCGTTCTGCTCGGCGCGGTCTGGAGCCCCTGCATCGGCCCCACGCTCGGCGGTGCCATCGCGCTGGCCTCGCAGGGTGAAAGCCTCGTCCATGCCGGGCTGATCATGACCGGCTTCGCCCTTGGCGTATCGACGCTGATGCTGGTCTTCGCCTACGGTTTGCGCGCCACCGCGCTAAAGCGGTTCGCCAGCCTGTCGAAGCCGGTGCTTGGCGGCGCTTTCGTTCTGGTCGGCCTCGCTATCCTTCTTCGCCTTCACCACATCGCCGAAGCCTGGCTTCTTGGCCTCATGCCGGGCTGGCTCATCGACCTTTCGGTCACCATCTGACAGGAGATTATCATGTATCGCCGCAGCTTCCTCGCCACCCTCCCCGCCGCCCTGCTTCTGCCCCGGCTCGCCAGCGCCGCACCCATCCCCTATGCACCCGGCACGATCGACACGCACCTCGACGCGGGCGAGACCATTCTTGTCGATTTCTACGCGCCGTGGTGCGGCACCTGCATCGTGCAGCACAAGGTGATGGACAAGCTCAAGGCCGAAAATCCGGCCTATGAACAGAACATCACCTTCATCGAAGTGGATTGGGACACCTATGGACGTTCCGAGCTTGCAATGGCGCTCAACATTCCACGCCGCTCCACCCTCGTTGCCATCGGCCCCGACCGGCGCGAGATCAGCCGGGTGGTGGCAGGCACCTCCTACGAAGAGATCAAGGCGCTGCTCGACTCGGCGCTGGCGGTGGCGATAGCCTAGACCATCACCGCCAGCAGCAGGTTCAGCGTCACGAAGGCCGCCGTCGTCGCACCGAGCTGCGCGAGCGACGCAAGGCCCTCGTGCCCGACTTCCTGCGAGAAGACCGAGTAGATCGAGAACATCGGCACCGCCGCCGACAGCACCACGGCGACGCGCAGATCGCCAGTCAGCCCCATGCCCAATGCCCCGAGCCCGATGACGGCCAGAAAGGTGAGCGCGGGCTGTAACAGGAGCTTGCCCGCCACGATCTGCCCGGCGAGCGCCCGGTTGCCGCGCACCGGCAGGCCGGCAAGCGAGCCGCCGATGACCAGCAGCGCCAGCGCCGCCGCCGAAGCCGCTACCATCGACGTGAGCCTCTCCACCGGGCCGGGAAGGTTTACTCCGATGAGCGACACCGCCAGCCCCAGCAGCATCCCGACCACCATCGGCCGGCGGATCACGCCGAGCATCACCTTGCCCAACCGTGCCACCGGGTTCCCGGCGCCGGAGGGTTTGCCAAGCTCCATCACCATCAGCGCCAGCGGCACGATGACCACGTTTTCCACCAGCAAGTTCATGGCGAGGATCTGCCCGGCGAGATCAGGAAACACGATCAGCATCAACGGGTAGCCGACGAAACCCGAGTTCGGACAGCTTGACCCCATCACCCCCACCCCGCGTCGGGCGGCGTCGGTGGTGGCCGAAAACCACAGGAAGGCGATCAGCATCGTCGCCAGCGCCCCGGCGAGGTAAGCCCCCATATAGGGCAGGTTGAAGACCTCGCGCGCGGGTCGCGTTGCCACGGCGGTGAAGATCAGCGCCGGGAGCGCAATGTTCATCAGGTAGGCGCCAAACACCCGCATGTCGGCGGCTTTGAACGCGCCCCTGGCGACAAGCCCGTAGCCCAGTGCGACCATCGCGAAGATGGGAAAGGTAATACCGAAAACGGCAAGCATCAGTGTCTGATCCTGAGGAAAATGGCCCTAACCGATCACGCCGCGCGGGCCTCCACCCACTTGCGCACGGTGCAAAAGCAGGTGATCGAGCACCACGCAGGCCGCCATCGCCTCGCCCACCGGCACCGCACGGATGCCGACGCAGGGATCATGCCGCCCCTTGGTGACGATCTCGGCCGGCTCGCCCGCTTTCGTGATCGTCTTGCGCGGCGTCAGGATCGAACTGGTCGGCTTCACCGCGAACCGCACCACGATATCCTGCCCGGTCGAGATGCCGCCAAGGATACCGCCGGCATGGTTGGAGCTGAACACCGGTCCATCCGGCCCCATGCTGATCTCGTCGGCATTCTCCTCGCCGGTCAGCATAGCCGCCGCCATGCCGGCCCCGATTTCGACACCCTTCACCGCGTTGATCGACATCATCGCGGCAGCCAGATCAGTGTCTAACTTGGCATAAACCGGCGCACCAAGGCCCGCCGGTGCGCCCTTTATGACCACTTCGCACACGGCCCCCACCGAACTGCCCGCCTTGCGCAGCCCGCTAAGATACTCGGCCCATGTCGCGGCCGCCTCGGCATCGGGCGCCCAGAACGGATTGCGCTCGATCTCGTCCCAGTCGAAGCGCGCCCTGTCGATCTCGTGCACGCCCATCCGGGTCATGTAGCCCTTGATCTCGATCCCCGGCGCAAGGGCGGCAAGCACTTCACGCGCCACGCCGCCAGCGGCCACCCGTGCCGCGGTTTCACGCGCCGACGACCGCCCGCCGCCGCGCGGATCGCGGATGCCGTATTTCAGCCAATAGGTGATATCGGCATGGCCGGGGCGGAAGCTCTCGGCGATCGCGCCGTAATCCTTTGAGCGCTGATCGGTGTTCTCGATCATCAGCTGCACCGGCGTGCCGGTGGTCTGGCCGTCGTAGACGCCCGACAGGATCTGCACCGCGTCAGCCTCGCGCCGCTGGGTGGTGAACTTGTTCTGCCCCGGCTTGCGCTTGTCGAGCCAGTGCTGAAGCATCCCGGCCTCAAGCGCCACACCCGGCGGCACCCCATCCACGGTCGCGCCCAGCGCCGGCCCGTGGCTCTCGCCCCAGGTGGTGACGCGGAAGACATGTCCAAACGAGTTCATCATGGCCCGGCTCCTTTCCGCTTCGTCTAGGGGTTTCGCCTTGAAGGAGCAAGCGTTCAGGCGTAGCTTTGTGCCTACCTCGGGGTGCTGGGCAACCAGCTGAGACGCAGATGCGAACCCGTTGAACCTGAACCGGTTAGGACCGGCGGAGGGAAGGTTGAGATCATCCTCACCCCGAACCCGCTCGGCCGATATGGAGGATGACATGAAAGCCATACCCATCGCGGCAAGCATCACCTTGGCAGCAAGCGCAGCCTTGGCGGAAACGCCCGTGCTCACGATCTACACCTATGACAGCTTCGTTTCCGAATGGGGGCCGGGGCCAGCGGTCGAGGCCGCCTTTGAAGAAACCTGCGGCTGCGATCTGCAATTCGTCACCGTTGGCGACGGCGCCGAACTGCTCTCGCGCCTGCGGCTCGAAGGCGCGCGCAGCGAGGCCGACATCGCCCTCGGGCTCGATACCAACCTGATCCCCGCCGCCCGCGAGAGCGGTCTGTTTGCCCCAGCCGCGATCACCATGCCCGACCTCGATCTGCCGGTCGCATGGGATGACGATACCTTCCTGCCCTACGATTGGGGCTGGTTCGCCTTCATCTACGACAAGGCGCGGGTGCCGAACCCGCCGCGTTCCTTCGCTGAAATGATCGCCATGAACTACTCGTTGCTGATTCAGGACCCGCGCAGCTCAACGCCGGGGCTGGGGCTTCTGCTCTGGGTGAAATCAGTGTTCGGCAATCAGGCGGCCGACACCTGGGCCAAGCTCAACCCCAATATCGTTACCGTCACCAAGGGCTGGACCGAGGCTTACGGCATGTTCCTTGAGGGCGAGGCCGACATGGTGCTCTCCTACACCACCTCGCCCGCCTACCACCTGATCGCCGAGGGTGACGACAGCAAGGCCGCCGCCGCCTTCGTCGATGGCCACTACCTGCAGATCGAGGTGGCGGCCAAGCTGGCGACGAGCGATGAGCCGGAGCTGGCCGATGCGTTCCTTGCCTTCATGCTGTCGGACGCGTTCCAGTCGGTGATCCCGACCACCAACTGGATGTATCCCGCCGTCACACCAGAAGGCGGGTTACCCGACGGCTTTGACACATTGGCGCAACCGTCGAAATCGCTGATCTATCTCGGCGACGACACCGACCGCATCCGCGCGGAGGCATTGAGCGAATGGCTCGCGGTTTCGGCCAACTGAACGCAGCGCGATGGACGGGGGCGATTGCGCTCGCCCTCGTCCTCCTGGTGACGCTCGGCACCCTCGCCACCGTCGCGCTCAGGGCGGAGTTCGCCTCCGGCCTTGGCCCGGCGGACTGGGCGGCGCTGCGCTTCACGCTGTTTCAGGCGGTGGTTTCGGCGACGCTCTCGGTGGCGTTCGCGGTGCCGGTGGCGCGCGCGCTGGCCCGCCGCCGGTTTCGCGGGCGGGCGCTGCTCATCACCTTGCTCGGCGCGCCCTTCATCCTGCCGGTGATCGTCGCCGTGCTCGGCCTCATCGCCGTGTTCGGCCGCAACGGGATCGTCAGCCAAACGCTGATTTGGGCCGGATTAGAGCCTGTTTCGATCTACGGCGTGCAGGGTGTGATCCTCGCGCATGTCTTTTTCAACCTGCCGCTGGCCACCCGGTTGATCCTGCAAGGCTGGCTCGCCATTCCCGCCGAGCGCTTCCGCCTCGCCGCATCCCTGGGCTTCAGCACCGGCGATATCGCCCGCGTTCTGGAGCGCCCGATGCTGCGCCAGGTCTTGCCCGGTGCCTTCCTCGTGATCCTGCTCCTCTGCCTGACCTCGTTTGCCGTCGCCCTCGCCCTCGGTGGCGGGCCACGCGCAACCACCATCGAACTCGCGATCTACCAAGCCTTCCGCTACGATTTCGATCTCGGCAAGGCCGCCCTGCTGGCGCTGGTGCAGGTGGTGATCGCCGGCGCATTCGCGCTGCTGGCGCTGCGGCTCACCCTGCCCACCGAGCTTGGCGCCGGGCTTGATCGCAGCATCCGCCGCTGGGATGCTCGCCACCCGCTGCTGGTGCTGCAAGACGGGCTGGTGATCGCGCTCGCCGCGCTGTTCCTCATCCTGCCACTGGCGATGATCGCGGCACAGGGTCTGCCCGCGCTTGCCACGCTTCCGGCTTCGGTTTTCACCGCCACCCTGCGCTCGCTCGCGGTGGCGCTGGTATCAGCGGCCACGACAATCGCGTTGGTGCTACCGCTTGCGGCGTGGATCGTGCAGCGCACGGCACGGATCGTCGAGCTGTTTGGCACGCTCACCATCGCCGCCTCGCCGCTGGTCATCGGCACCGGCCTGTTCATCCTGCTGTTTCCGATCATCGACCCCGCCGCGCTCGCCCTGCCGGTCACCGCGCTGGTCAACGCCGTGATGGCCTTGCCCTTCGCTCTGCGCGCCCTTGTGCCCGCGCTGACGACGATCGAAGCCAGTTACGGCCCGCTAGCCGACAGCCTCGGGATGACGGGCACAGCACGGCTGCGGCTGTTGTGGCTGCCCCGGCTACGCCGCCCGCTTGGCTTTGCCACCGGGCTGGCCGCCGCGCTCAGCATGGGCGATCTTGGCGTGATCGCGATGTTTGCGAGCCCGGAAGGCAGCACCCTGCCGCTTACGCTCTACCGGCTCATGGGGGCCTACAAGATGGATGCCGCGGCGGGGGCGGCACTGATCCTGCTGGCAAGCTCGCTTGCCCTGTTCTGGGTCTTCGACCGCGGAGGACGGCTGAATGCTGACGCTTGACGATCTCGAGATGCGCTGGGGCGACTGGCGGCTGAGTGCCGACTTCACCGTGCCCACCGGCGCGCGGGTAGCGCTGCTTGGCCCCTCCGGCGCGGGCAAGTCGACGCTGCTTGCCACCATCGCCGGATTTCAGGATCCGGACCAGGGCCGGATCTTGTGGAACGGCGTTGACATGGCGGGCACCACGCCCGCCGACCGGCCGGTGGCGATCATCTTTCAGGATAACAACCTGTTTCCGCATCTGACCGCCGCGCAGAATGTGGGCCTCGGCCTGCGGCCAGACCTGAAACTCGGCGCGGAGCAACGGGCAAAGGTGGAGGGCGCGCTGGCCCGCGTCGGCCTCGACGGCCTGGGCGCCCGCAAGCCCGGCCAGCTATCCGGTGGGCAGGCGGCGCGGGTGGCGCTCGCGCGCGCGCTTCTGCGCAACAAGCCGCTGATCCTGCTCGATGAACCCTTCGGCGCGCTTGGCCCGGCCCTGCGCGCCGATATGCTCCGGCTCGTGGCCGATCTGGCGGAGGAAACCGGGGCCACGCTGCTCTTCGTCAGCCACGAGCCCGGCGATGCCCGCGCCATCGCGGATCAGGTGATCCTCGTTGCCGAGGGACGCGCCGCAGCACCGGCGCCCACCGACGACGTGTTTGCCGACCCGCCGCCCGCCTTGCGCGACTATCTCGGGCAATGAAAAAGGGCGCCCCGAAAGGCGCCCTTTGATCTGTCTGTCGGCATTGGCCTCAGAGTTTGGCCTGCTTGCCGCCATGCTTGACCGGATACCACAGCTTCTTGTTGCTGAGGTAGAGCAGCACCGACATGAGCAGCAGCAGCGATACGCCGACCATGCCCGCTTTCTTGCGGGCCATCATCTTCGGTTCCGCCGCCCACATCAGGAAGGCGGACACGTCTTCGGCCATTTGCTCCGCCGTCGCCGGGGTGCCGTCATCGTATTCGATGAGGTCATCCTCAAGCTGCGGCGTCATCTGCACCCAACCGGTCGAGAAGGCCATGTTCTCGTAGAGATACTGGCCCGCGACCTCATCTTCCTCGCCGGTGAAGCCCAGCAGGAAGTTGGCGATGTATTCGGCACCGCCAATGCCCCGGAAAAGCTGGTTGAGACCGGTGCCGTAGGGCCCGTGGAAGCCCGCGCGCGCCTTCGCCATCAGCGAAAGATCCGGGCCCATGCCTTCGCCGGAGACCGCCGGGAAGTGATCCGCCGGCAGCGCCGGGCGGTAATCGTCAAGCTCCGCATCCCACACCTCGAAGGTTTCCGCCGCAAAGGCGCGCACTTCGTCTTCGGTGTAGCCGGGACCGCCCGGATCGGCGAGCGTGCGCAGCGGCACGTATTGCAGACCATGGCAGGCCGAGCAGACCTCGACATAGACCTTCAGGCCCCGCTGGAGCTGCATCTGGTCATATTTGCCAAACGGCCCTTCGAAGGAAAAGGTAATGTCTTCGATATGGCCATAGCCACCTTCGCCACCGCCCGCAGCCTGCGCCGCACCGGCGCCAAGGCTCAACGACATCGCGGTGATCGCGGTGAGGGTGAGTTTCCTGATCATGTTCTCGATCCTCTCTCTACGCTCACTCAGCCGCCGAGCCGGAGGCGTCGGGGTAGTGGTGGTTGAAGTCGTCTTCGATGGTCGCAGGCGGCGTCTTGGCCTTCTCGGTCCAGCCAAGCACCGGCAGGATCACGAAGAAATAGGCAAACCAGTAGGCCGAAGCGATCAGCGAAATGGTGGCATAGGGCTCGTCGGTCGATTGCGCGCCGACCCACATGAGCACCATGAAGTCGATGGCGAGCAGCCAGAACCAGAACTTGAACATCGGCCGGTAGGCGCCCGAACGGGTTTTCGATGTGTCGAGCCACGGCGCCAGGGCGATCACCAGGATCGCGCCGAACATCGCCAGCACGCCGAAGAACTTGGCGTCGACGATGCCGCCGGTGATGAAGCTCGCGAGCTGCACCGCCCAGACATCGGCGGTGAAGGCGCGCAGGATCGCGTAGAACGGCAGGTAATACCATTCCGGCACGATATGCGCGGGCGTCACCAGCGGGTTGGCCTCGATGTAGTTATCGGGGTGGCCGAGATAGTTCGGCATGAAGCCGACAACCGCGAAGAACACCATGAGCACGATGGCCAGCGCGAACAGATCCTTGATCACGAAGTAGGGCCAGAACGGCAGCGTGTCGGCCTCGGCTTCCTTCTTCGATCCCCGGCGCACTTCAACACCGGTCGGGTTGTTGTTGCCAGTGGTGTGGAAGGCCCAGATATGCACGGCAACAAGGGCAACCAGCACGAAGGGCAGGAGGTAGTGCAGCGAGAAGAACCGGTTCAGCGCGGCATTGTCCACCGCCGGTCCGCCGAGCAGCCAGGTCTGGATGTCGGGGCCGATGAACGGGATCGCGCCGAACAGGCCGGTGATAACCGTGGCCCCCCAGAACGACATCTGCCCCCAGGGCAGCACGTAGCCAAGGAAGCCGGTGGCCATCATCACCAAGTAGATCAACATACCGATGATCCATGTCACTTCACGCGGGCTCTTGTAGGAGCCGTAGTAAAGGCCGCGGAAGATGTGGATATAGACGGCGATGAAGAACAGCGAGGCGCCGTTGGCATGAATGTAGCGCAACATGTGGCCGCCGTTCACGTCGCGCATGATGTGCTCGATCGACGCGAAGGCAAAATCGACATGCGGGGTGTAGTGCATCACCAGGATGATCCCGGTGACGATCTGAAGCACCATGACGAAGGCCAGGACAATGCCCCAGATCCACCACCAGTTGAGGTTTTTCGGCGTCGGGATCATCAGGGTGTCATAGGCGAGCGCCACAACGGGGAGGCGGTCGTGGAGCCAGTTCTCGAACCGCGATTTCGGTTCGTAATGGTCGTGTGGAATACCGGACATGTGTTCCTCCCTTAACCCAGCTTGATCGTGGTTTCGTCGAGGAACTCGGCGATCGGAATGGGCAGGTTTTCGGGCGCGGGGCCTTTGCGAATGCGGCCAGAGGCATCGTAATGCGAGCCGTGGCACGGGCAATACCAGCCGTGATACTCACCGGCGCCATTGCCGAGCGGCACACAACCGAGATGGGTGCAGACCCCCATCATCACCAGCCATTTGCCCTCTTCGTCGAGGGCGCGGTTGGCGTCGGAAGCATCGGCTTCGGGCGCGATGTTCGCGTTACGCGCGTTCTGATCGGGCAGCGCCGAAACGTCGTCTTCACGGGCATAGGCGATATCTTCTTCGCTGCGATGGCGAATGAACACCGGTTTGCCGAGCCACTTCACGGTGAGCTGGCTGCCCTCGGCGATTTCAGAGATATCGACCCGGATCGAGCTGAGCGCCCGAACGTCGGCCGAGGGGTTCATCTGGTTGACGAGCGGCCAGACAGCGGCGCCCGTTGCCACGACACCAGCACCACCGGTGGCGTAGTAGAGGAAATCCCTGCGGGTCCCCTGTTGATCGTCTGCGTGTGACACGAGATCCTCTCCCTTCCTGGGCCGCGCGCGGCAGCCAAACAGACCTCAGACCACGGTCACCCGCAGCCCATTGCGGCGCTGTTTAACCCGCGAAATACACTCAGTCCAGCGGACATTCGAGCGCAGGGAAGCGAATCATGAGGTTCTGTGTCGCAGGACAAACCCGTCAGACGGGGGTTGTCGCGATCATGCTGGGGCGCTCGGCGAAGAGAGCGAACCAGTCGTCAAGCCCGTCGCGGCCCTTTCGCCATGGTCGCGCGGGGTGGCGAAAGTCGAGATAGGCGAGCGCACAGCCGACCGAGATCATCCCTGCATCGAGCGGCCCGGAGAGGTGGCTCATCCAGCGTGCGCCCAGCGCATCAAGGGCGTTTTCGATCTTGCCCCACTGGGCATCGAGCCAGCCATGGTCCTGCTTGTCGTCCGGTCGGCAGCGGCTCTCGTAGACCATGAGCACGGCGGCATCCATGATCCCGTCGCCGGTGGCTTCCAGCGTCAGGGTCTCCCACAGATGGCTCTCGGGGTAGAGCCGCCCGCCCGCGCGGGCATCGAGGTAGCGGGTGATAACCCGGCTGTCGTAGAGGGTGCAGCCATCGGGGCGGATCAACGCCGGGATTTTCTTGAGCGCATGGGCGGTGGTCACCTCGGTGGCCGGGGCCGTCGGCGTCGTCACCACGTCGACCAGCTCGACCGCTTCGGTCTGCCCCAGCTCGTGCAGCACCACCCGAACCTTGCGCACATAGGGCGATGCCCCGGACGACAGCAACTGCATCATGTCAGACTCTCCGGAACCGGACCCGACCCAGCGCGCTGGCGTCGATCTCAAGGCCGGGGCCATTGCTGCCCAGACGGATGGTTCGGCGCATCCGGCCCGTCGCGTTCACCTGCTCGGCCTCGCGCCGCACGGTCAGCCCTTCGGGCACCTCGTCATGGGCGTCCTCGGCGCGCTGGTCACGCCGCCCATGCTCGATCTGGCGGGCAATGGCATAGCTGGCGATCATCACCGTGCCGTAGCGCAGGGCGATGGCAGTAATCGGAGCAAGGGGCAACGGCATGTTATTCTCCTTTACATCGGTCACACTATGCGCGGGGTTTCGATCTGTCCATATCCTTCGGCTATGGATCGGACCCTTGGCGCATCAGCGCCGAAAGCGCGTCGAGCTCCTGCCCGACGCCGGCACCGACATGCTGCGCGGCACCAAGCCGGGCATCGTCAGGCTTGTTCTGCGAGAGCTTCCACGTGCCCGACACTTCTTCGATTACCAGCCGAACCGGCGCAATTGCGCGCATCATCCGTGCCCGAACGCCAGCATCCATCTTGGCGCTGCTCCACGGCGTCTTCGGTGCAAGCCGCGCCTCGAAGGCACTGGTGAGGGTATCGAGCACCGCGTCCAGCCGCCCATCGGCAACCCGTTCAAGATGTCCGCGCAGATGAACCGCCACGTAGTTCCACGTCGGCACCTGATCGGGCAGGCCATACCAGTCAGGCGATACGTAGCCATCCGGGCCGGACACCGCGAGCAGCGCCGGGACCGGTTGATCCAGCACAGCCAGGATCGGGTTTGATCGCACCAGGTGCATCAGCGCCACGTCGCCCTTTGGCTCAAGCACGAAGGGCACATGCGCGGCAAGTGGGCCGAAACTGCCATTGATGCTCAAAACACCGAACCCGCGCGCCCGCGCGAAGTCGAGATTGGCCAGATCCGGGCGGTCATGGAAGGCAGGGTTGGGATGCATGAAGGTCTCCGGTGCAGATCACACCAGCAGCAAAAGATCAGAGCCCGCGCGTCACGTCCATGATTCGGCTCTGAGTTGCGTCCCGTCATGCCCGGCGATGATCGCTTCAACGATCTCGCCCTCCGGCCGGTCGCTGCCAAACACAACCTCGGCGAATTGCGCGGTGCGCCCCATCCGGGGGTTTTCCATCAGCACCGCGTGGCGTCGGCCGATCTGGGCGTCGAGATGGCGCCGCACCCGCGCTACGCCCGCATCGCGCAGCCGTGCCGCCCGTTCCTTGATCGCGCCGCCATGCACCTGCGGCATCCGCGCCGCCGGGGTGCCCTGCCGCGGCGAATAGGGGAAGACGTGGAGCCATGTCAGCCCGCATTCCTCCACCAGCTTCAGCGAGTTCTCGAAATGCGCCTCGGTTTCGGTCGGAAAGCCTGCGATGATATCGGCGCCGAAGGTGATATCGGGGCGCAGCCGACGCGCTTGCTCGGTGAAGGCGATGGCATCGTCGCGCGAATGCCGCCGCTTCATCCGCTTCAGGATCAGGTTGTCGCCATGTTGCAGGCTCAGGTGCAGATGCGGCATCAGCCGCGGCTCGGTGGCGATCGCCCGCATCAGGTTGTCATCCGCCTCGATCGAGTCGATCGACGAGATCCGCAGCCGGTCGAGATCCGGCACCAGCTTCAGGATCCGCATCACCAGATCGCCAAGTCGCGGTTCGCCCGGCAGATCGGCCCCCCAACTCGTGAGGTCGACCCCGGTCAGCACCACCTCGTGGTAGCCGCTGCCCACCAGCCGCTTGATCTGCTCCACCACCACGCCCGCAGGCACCGAGCGCGAATTGCCCCGGCCAAAGGGGATGATGCAGAAGGTGCAGCGGTGGTCGCAACCGTTCTGGACCTGCACATAGGCGCGCGAGCGGGTGCCGAAGCCGTCGATCAGGTGCCCTGCGGTCTCGGTAACGGACATGATATCGTCCACCCGCACCCGCTCGGTCTCGCCGATGAGGCCCGCCCATGTTGCCGGCGCCATTTTCTCGGCATTGCCGATCACCGCGTCGACCTCGGCCATGGCGGCAAAGGTCTCGGGTTCGGTCTGCGCCGCACAGCCGGTCACGATCAGCTTCGCCTCGGGGTTCTCGCGCCGAAGCTTGCGGATTTCCTGCCGCGCCTTGCGAACCGCCTCTGCCGTTACCGCGCAGGTATTGATCACCACCGCGCCTTCCACGCCCGCCTCCGCCGCCAGCGCCTTCATCGCTTCGGTCTCATAGGCGTTCAGGCGGCATCCGAGTGTCGCGAAAATGGGGGGCCTGGATGACATCAGAGCGCGTCCAGAAAGGCTTGGGTGAGCACCGCGTCATAGACATGCGCGGTCGGTCCGGTCATCCAGACACCATTGTCGCGCCAATCGAGCACGAGCCAGCCGCCATCGACCTCCATCCGCACCTTGCGCTCGGTCAAGCCGCGCTCGGCCGCCGCCACCGCCGTGGCACAGGCGCCGGAGCCGCAGGCAAGGGTGATCCCGGTGCCCCGCTCCCAGACCCGCATGCGGATCTCGTCCCGTGCCCGCACCTGGGCGAATTCCACGTTGGTGCGCGCCGGAAACAGTGGATCATGCTCAACTTTCGGACCGATCCCGGCCACGTCGACCGCCTCGGCATCGTCGACGAAATACACCGCGTGCGGATTGCCCATCCCCACCGCCATCGGATCGCCCGCCAGCGGCAGATGCGCCGGATCGACATTGCCCGCCAGCGCCAGCTCGTCGCGGCGAAGCTGCGGCTGGCCCATGTTGACCGATACCTCGCCGTCCACCAGCCGCGCCTCCAGCACACCCCGCACGGTGCGGATCGTCAACGCCACGCTGCCGGTCTGGTCCATCACGTAGCGCGCGCCGCAGCGGGTGGCGTTGCCGCAGGCCTCGGCCCGGCTGCCATCGTTGTTCCAGAAATCGAGGTCGATATCGGCGCTATCGGAGCTGCGGATTTCCGCAAGCTGGTCAAACCCGACACCCCGGTGCCGGTCGCCCAGCGCCCGCGCCAGCGGTTCGGAGACAACGGAATCCCGCCCCCGTGAATCGATGATCACGAAGTCATTTCCCGCCCCATGCCACTTCATGAAGGCAAGTCCCATTTCCGCGCCTGCGCTGCTCATGCGCCGCATATACGCCCGCCGCAGCGGATTCGCCAGAAGATCGGGATTTTTCTCTTGACCCCATGGGGAGGCCGTTCTAGTCACCGCTCCGCAGTGGGCCGTTAGCTCAGTTGGTAGAGCAACTGACTTTTAATCAGTGGGTCGCAGGTTCGAATCCTGCACGGCTCACCACTTCTCATAAATTATCCTTTCCCTGCTTGGGGTTGGTGTCGGAATTGACGAACCTCTTGGGAAGGTTCGCCAAATTGCGCTCGCCGTTAGGGCGGGCAATGAGTTTCTCAATCGCGGAATCGGCCATGCCTTCGCGGCCAGCGGCCTCGGTGTAGCGTTGCACCAAGGCCAGCGTTTTATGGCCGGTGACGGCTCCAATCTCGTGCGCGGTAGCCCCGGCCTCGGCCAAACGGCGGGCGCAGGCCTTGCGCAGCCCATGGGCGGAACACTGGGGCAGTTTCGCGTCTTCGGTCCAACGCTGCATGAGATTGCCCAGACCACCTGCTGAACGCATCCCGCCCTTCTGGGTGGCCAGGAAGGGCCGGTCCTTTGGCAACTTGTCCAGAACCTCGGCCAGGTCCGGGTGGATCGGCACGGAAACCAAAACACCGCCAGACCGCTGCGTCTTCTGCCGCCGATACTCGATCTTACTGTTTCGGACGTTCTTCGGCCCCAGCTTCACCGCATCGACACGCGCCGCACCGGTGTAGAGCATCAGCGTCACCGCCGTATGCGCGAGCGTTCCGGGCGTGTGGACCTTGAAAAACTGCGCCAGTTCGTCTTCGTCCCAAGTATGGAAGCCGTCACCGCCCACACGGAACGGCTTCGTCGCACGCGCCGGGTTGTCGCCGCGCCAATCCAGCGTGATTGCGAAATCCATCAACTGGATCAACCGCTTGCGCAAATTGTTTGCCGCTGTCGGGGTCTCGGCTTTCTCGGCGAGTATCGTCTGCACATGCCGCCGCTGCATCAATCGCACCGGCTTGTCGCCATGTTCCTCCCGGAACTTCTCGACAATCCCGCGATAGACCTTCTGCGTGCTGGGTGCGAGATCGAGGAACTCGGGAGAGCGATACCAGAGCGCGACAAGCTGCCTGACGCTGTAGGGCTTGGTCCGGTCCGCCCCGATCAGCCCGCGCGTTTTGTGCCCGTTCACCGCGTCCTCATAACGGCGAACGAAATCCTCCGACCCGTAGTCACTCCCCAACTCCGCCGAGTACCCGCCCTTCCGAAACCGCCACCGCCGCTTCCCGTGTCGGTCGAAATAGGCCGTCGCGCCGGGAAACTGCTTGCGGCGTTTCACGGGCGATCCCAAGGATTGTTGACCTCGTCGGTCTGATTCTCGGTGCTGTAGATTACGACCTTGCCGTCACGGCTGATCTCTGACCGCACGACCGGAATGCCCGCATCCCGTTACGCCTTGAGGTATCGTGTCAGCTCTGTCTGTGTCAGCGTCGCGCGGGGCATGGCCATCGGGTGTCCCTTTCGGTCAGAGGCTGTGGTGTTGCGGCTCGCCCAAGGGCAAGCGCGGCTGATCGCCTTCGCGGTGTTTCACCTTCGTCGCGTTCTTCTGGAACCGCTCCCAGCCGCTCATGGTCAGAAGCTTGGTTTTCGCGGAAATCTCGACGAACTCCAACCGCCCATCGTTCATCAACGCGCGAACTTGCGCGGCGCTCAGTCCAACAAGATCACCCAGCTCTTTTGGTGAAAGCAGTTTTTCCTGTGCCAAAACCCTCTCCTTTTCATAAGGTAGCGCGAATCGGGTTGAATGCGCGCGCGCGCGGTGGTCCGATAACGAAACACAACGATTAACGTTCATTTGTGCGTATAGCATTCATATGAGCGCAAGCACAAGTGGATTGATATCGAAAATGGCGGATCGTCCCTATGACTACCTGAGCGCCCTCGGCGCGCGCCTAGCGATTGCGCGCAACGAGTTGGGTATGTCGCAGGCGAAACTTGCTGAAGCGCTCGGAATCTCACTGCGCGCCTACCAGAGCTATGAGCTAGGCAAGCGCTCGATCCCGGTCGAGGCGCTGGTCGAGATGCACCGCCAGTTCCAAGTGGACCTGAACTGGATCCTCTTGGGGGTCGAGGCCGTCCGGCTGGAGCATGACCTTGCCGCGCTGGAAGAATTCGAAGTCGCGCTGGACAAGTACCTGTCAGACAGCGGGACCAAACTGAAAAGCGAGAAGCGCGGGGCGATTGCCGCGCGCTGGTACCGGTCCTTTCTGGAAGGGAAAGAGATCGCCATGGACGACGTCCACACCTGGATTGAGCTGCTGAGAGAATGAGAATGGACCTAAGACAACCTGAAACTTAGCGGCGCCACCAACTGGCGTCTACTGAGAGGATGCAGGCCGATATCGGCCGCTTTACGCGACCTGTGATGAGCATCATGGCCACCTGTTCCTTGGTCTATCTGATGACCTGGGGACCGCTATACGCGCTCTGGGAGGTGGGACACATGCCCTGGCTTCCGCTTCTCGCCGCCGCCTTCTCAGGCCTCGTTGTCACGATGACCTTTCCGGCCTTCGTAATGGCGGTTGGGATTGAAAGTGATTTCTGGCGCCGCCTGCGTAGTCTGCAGGTATGCGAGTTTCGCACTCCTGCGAGAGAAGGTGCCGATTGATGCGGCGCGATAGTCTGTAATACGTTCTTAATCAACGCCTTGGATGGGCGCGAGCATAAGTCAGAGGAATAATTCTTTTGGGCAATGAACATTTTAGCCTTTCTTTGAATGCCTTTTCGGTTCTGAAGGCCAGTTTCGCATCAAACCATGCTGAGATTTCCGACCTAGTCGAGGATGCTGAGTTCGATGAACTTCATTCCCAAGAGATTATTCAGCGATCTCAGCAAGCCCTGTTGTCCCCAATTGCTCGCCTAGATCAAGAATTAAGTTGGCTCCCAGAGCTCAGCAATACGCAAATCAATGAGATTGGTTCCCTGTTGGAAGAAGGGAGGATAACCGACCTGCGTGAAGCAATTGCATTTCTGCCCGATTTGTCAAAAGCCAACGTTCTTGCGCATTTGTGTGGCACCAATTCTGCGGATGAAACGCTCCTTCAAGACCTTCTTCGTTCATGGGATGATGTTGACCAACTCAGTCTCCTGCAATTCTTGAATACACAACGCCAAGCGGCTGGCTTCCCACAGGTCGAAAGGAGCCAACTTGCGGCGTCGATCAACGTTCTCGAAAGCACTCATGCGCGAAGCGCTGCGCTGTCCGTCTGGCGATTGGCTGAACCTGGAAAGGTGATGGAGAGCCTGGTTGAGGCGGAGCTCAAGAAGGGCCGCGTAAGCAGAATTTTGGCCGAATTTGTTCGTGAATACGACATCTTGAGCGAACCCCACTTGGCGAGGATTAGCGAAGCTATTGATCAGCAGATCGAACTTGCCAGTCAACCGACACAACAGCTTGAGGCCGTGACGAGCGAAATCGCTGAACTCCTGCGGCAGTGGGATGATGTCAACCAGCCCGTTCAAGTATTTGAGCAGCATCAAGGCCATGAAGAAGGTCGGTCCAAGCAAATCTACGAAAGACTTCGATCACTATGCCTCGAGCTCGCGAACGAAAGAGGCGAGTTTCGTCACGCAAAGCGGTTGTCTGAAGCGCTGTTGCACACGTTTCCAGAGCTGGAATCAGTTGCTGAGGTGCTCAAGGGTGATGTGGAGGCGCTGGAAAACCTCGATGAACAGCAAAAGCAGTTTTCAGTGCTGGAGCCGCTCGTTGCCGCCTGTGAGGCCGCCAAATCACAAGTTCCGAAGCTGAAGTCAGCGTTGCAAAGCTCGGGCTTTGCGCCAGCGCGGAGGGGGGCCATGAAAGAAATCTTTGCAGCGTTCGATACCGCTGCAAAAGCCCCAGGCACCGGGGATGCTGCATTCCTTGTTGTTCGAGACCTTGCGTTGTTCGTGAACAATGATCGGAATGACCCTGAAACGGCTTTCAGGTTGATCGACGGACTGATCACGTATCGAGGAGCGAAACCGTCCCAAGATGTGAGTAGTAAACTTGATGAAGAGCGGTCCGTGCTGCATCACAACTGGAAAATGCCAGAATTGGATCGGCAGTCGGGCAATCTCGGCGAAATGGCGAAGGTCGTCGATGAAATGCTCAAATACGCAAAGGGCAATGATCGCGCCGAACTGGTGCAGATGAAGTCAAGGATTGAGCGCAAGCAAGCTGGCAAAAAAGTGAAGTGGTTGATCTATGGCGGTATCGCGGCTGTCATTGGTTTCTTTGTTATTTCCGATGAACTTGATAGGCCCACCTCAAGAACATCCTACCAGCCTACAACCACTTATCAGCCTTCGACACCACGGCAGACCACAACTAGCCCAAGTTCAACTACAAGCGCCGAAACAAGGCCACCTGTTGGTCAAGGCCTCGCTCTGAACAGAGCACAAGTGCGATATTGTGTTTTTCAGGGCGAGCGGCTCGAGGCTATGAGGTCTTTGACTACAACGAACTATCAGATCAGCCAGTTTAATGCGCTCATTGATGACTACAATTCTAGGTGCTCAAATTACCGATACACAAGCGGTGTGCTGAGTTCAGTGCGCCGAGAAGCACAAGGAAAAACCGCTGAATTCACGGCGGATGCACGAAGGATTGTTGCCTCATGGTAGATGGTGGAAAAAATGACATGAAAATTGAAAGCGTTGCACAACTCTGTGTCGAATACTGGAAGCTTGCGGCTGCGACTGAGAAAGCGTTGAGTGGCGTACTTGCCAGTGATGGAAAGCGCTTAGAGGCGCAGTTGAAATTCTCCAAACGCCAGTTGGACGTCCTCCTTCAAGATTTGGGGTTGAGACTAGTCGACTTTTCAGGTGAGCGTTTCCATCCTGGCTTGGCGGTATCGGTCGATAATCCAGGCGATTTTGAAGAAGATGAAGCACTTATCGTTGGCAAGACAATAGAACCCACAGTCATGTCCGACATGACTGTTATCCGGCTAGGGCGCGTGATCGTTGCGCCAGTTGAACAAGAAGAGGAATAGGCTGTGTATCTAGGTATCGATCTCGGAACATCGAACTCTGCTGTTGTTGGGCATGTCGATGGGGCGCTCCGTCTCTTTAAGACTGCCGACGGCACCGATGTGCTGCCAAGCGTTATCTACCTGGATAAGCGCGGACACCGTTTCATCGGAAAGACGGCCTATGACCGTTTGCTCTCTGCGCCAAAGAACGTCGCGCATGGCTTTAAGCGTTCCATGGGAACCAAGAATCCAATTTCCCTAGCTGGGGAGAACTGGACCCCGGTGGAGTGCTCGGCAGAGATCATCAAAACGTTGGTTGGCCAGGCCATGACTGAGGCCGGTTCGCAAGAAATCGAAGGCGTAGTCATTACGACACCGGCCGCGTTTAATCAGATGCAGAGCGAGGACACTATTTCGGCCGCGCGGCTCGCAGGGTTGGAAAAGGTCAGCCTGCTGCAAGAGCCGGTTGCTGCTGCTTTGGCCGCAATCTCCAACAGCAAGCAGAAGGACGGCGTTTTCCTTATCTATGATCTTGGTGGCGGGACATTCGACCTCGCCCTCGTGATGAGTACCGCTGGCGTTGTTAACGTTGTTGCCCACGAGGGCATCAATATGCTCGGCGGCAGAGACTTCGACAGGATTATTTTCGATAGCGTCGTCCGGCCATGGCTTTCGCAGAATTTCAGCCTGCCAGCCAATTTTCAGGCCGACGAGAGATACAAGCATCTTGCCGATGTCAGCAAACACGCAGCTGAAAAGGCAAAAATCCAATTGTCTGCATCCGAAACAGCTTCAATCTTTGCCACTGAAGATGAGGTGCGTGCTACTGATGAAAACGGCGAAGAGATTTACATCTCTATCGACCTTTCCCGCGACGAGATGACTGAACTGGTTCGCGACCGGATCGAAGATTCAATTGCTTTGTGCCGGAAGATCATCGCCGCAAACGGCTACAAGAACGAAGACATCTCGAAGAT
>SWCA01008414.1_pt1 | contig 65993 bp, 42 predicted proteins | sample 4692961 | NCBI WGS metagenome assembly SWCA01 (sample SAMN10267275, study PRJNA491770) | bioreactor metagenome | isolation source: DHS bioreactor inoculated with | place: Japan: off Shimokita Peninsula | reverse complement strand
AAAAGAGATGATCTATGGTATTCAGGCATCAAAAGATGTAAAGCTTTCAAATATAGGGCGCAGTTTACAAGAATCTATTCCCTTGATAAAAACAGAAGACAGGCTTAGCAGAAATCTCGCATCAGAAGATATTTCAGAAGGGCTAAACCAGGAAATAATGAGGCTGGCAGCAAAGAAAATAGATGAAACCATGGTCATAGCCATTGACCCAGGAGATATTATGAAACCCTATGCAAAAGAGATGGAGAAGCTTTGCAATATTTATGATGGAAGCCAAGGCACTCCTGCCCGTGGTTATCATTTATGCCAGGTGACCGGGGCAAATTTAGCTCATGACAAGATTGTTCCCTTATATTGTGAAGCTTATTCTTCCGATGACCCTAATTATCAGGGTAGTTCGGAAAAGATTATTGAGATTGTGCAAAAGGTCAAAGCTAAAATTGGTTCCAAGGGTACTTGGGCTATTGATCGGCAAGGGGATGATATTGATATTATCAGGGGGTTTACCGATGAAGAACTTGATTTTGTGGTCCGCTTAAAAATGAACCGTTACATGCATTACGGAGGCAATATCAATCGCCAGGTTAAAGCTGAGCGGATACACAATCACGTAGACACACCACACAAAGCCCATATCTACATATCTAAAGATGGGAAAGAAGAATTCATGCACCTTGAGTACGGAGCGGTTAAGGTTGCAATACCCGAATATCCGGACAAATGGTATACGCTGGTTATTATCAAAGGCTTTGGGAAAATCCCTATGCTTTTATTAACCAATAAGGATGTAGATCTTTCCAATAATAAACATTTATGGCAAATAATGGATATCTACCTTGCAAGATGGAAATGTGATGAATGTTACCGATACATCAAACAATCCTATAACCTTGAAGACATAAGGGTTTTAAGCTATAATTCCATTAGAAACATAACCGCTCTGGTGCACTGCATTGCTTATTTTACAAGTATTTATATTGGCATATCTATTAAACTAAAGATAATGGTTTAGAAAATTTTTATACTTTCCAAAAGGTTCTTTGGTGTACCTACTTTCTTTAATTACACCATGGCTGATGGGATATTTGAGCTCCTAAAGCAAAGCAGGACAGGGATTGCTGAGTTTAAAAGTAGAATTGGCCCTCATCACGACCAATTTCAACTTTCTTTATTCCCGGATTAATTTTTTGAGGAAACTCCAGATTATTAGGGGAAGGATATATCCCTTCCCTCGCTGTGAATCACTGCTCCTCATCGAATTTATTTTACTGAGTTTATATTCAAACGAACTGACCCCGCTACACTGTGAGCAGCCTTGACATAAGCTTCAAAATTATGCAGACTCGTATTTTTGGGCACCTCGCACCCAGCCGAAATAATCCCACGACCACCACTTTGTTGAAAGCATTTTTCTACACTTGCATAGATATCTGCCGTTCTTCCATCCTGAATAACAGATACCGGATCACTATTCCCCGAAAACACTTGATTTTCAGAAAGAAAAGGAACAAACTCACTCATATCTCCAACCAAATGGTCAATATCGATAATATCGGCACCTGTTTTAATCATATCGGGAAGAATGGCGCTGGTATTTCCACAAATATGCAGCTTTACTTTGACACCCAGTGAGTGGGCATGCTGCACCAATACTTTTTCCCTTTCAAACACAAATTGCTGGTATAAGTCGGGCGAGATTTGAGAACAAACTGCATCGCCAATTCCGATACAATGTGCTCCAGCTTTTACCTGAGCTGTAATAAACTCGCGGGCAAATTGAGTGGTTATATCCAAGGCCCTTTCCAATTTCTCGGGATAGATATAGAAATCCAACATTGCTTCTGACATATCCCGAATATCACAGTATTCGGCAAGTGGACCTTCTACCCAGCCAACGATAAACAATTCATCGCCAACCATTTCACGATAAAGTTCAATTTCTTTAATACGAGCCCTAAGGCGTTCGTGATCACTTATTACCGGTATTTTCAATTTGTCCACATCATCAATACTTTTAATTACCGGCTCGCCGGCCAGGGGAAGACTATCAATCGGATATTCAACTTTTCGTCCATACGCCTCTGCCTCTGCATAAGGATCGGACATTACGTTTACCCAATCAGTTCCTAACTCTCTCGCACATTTTATATTTGCTTCGCATTTCACTTTAGGATTAATGCAAAAATCGCGATAATTAACCCCTGCATATTTGGCTGCAAATTGCATAAGAATAGGATGAAAAGGGATCCGATCAACCTTTTTACCTTCAATAAAATCAATTGTTCTTTGTAACGAATTTATTCTTTTCATCTTTAGTTAATTTTAGTATTTGTCCTAACAAATTATTTCTCCAGTTTGTTAGTATGTTAATTTTATCATTTTTTTCACAATCTAAATCAAGTGTTTACTACTTGTTTTATAGAAATATTCTTACTATATCATTTCCAGGTCAAGTAGCTTGTCTGCTCTTTCTTTAAAAAAGTTATGAGTAGGCTTTTTTAATAAGCATATTAAAATTCAAAATGAAATTCTCCAGACCCCATTGAAAGAATAATCTTATCTGAATCGAATGAAACAACTTGTATTTCCTTGATTTGATCGATTAATTCTCCACTTTCTTTTAATTGGTTCACGTCCTCAATAGGTAAATAAACGGTGGCAGTGCTACTTACCGGTATGATGATATCTAACTCCCTCTTCTCTCCTTTTTTCTTCCAACTAATACCTGCTTTACCATAAGGTGTTTCATTCGAATAACTCACAAAATCCACTTCCTTAATAAACTGAGGTTTAAAGATGATATGTTTGTAACCCGGATTCATTGGATCAGCATTCATCCCGGCCAGTTTTCTGTACATCCAAACCAACCCTCCTCCAAACATCGGATGGTTTCGAGAATTGTCGCCATTCCATTGCTCCCAAGTTGTTGTTGCACCTTGTGCCAACCAATGTCCAAAACTGGGATATGTTTTTTTAGTTAATATGTCATACGCAAGCTCATGCATTCCATAATCGGAAAGCACTTCGAAAAGAAATTTTGTTCCAAAAATACCAGTATCAAGATGACCGTCATTTTTTTCAATATTCCCTTTTAGCGCAGATACAACTTTAGCTTCTTGTTCCTTTGGTACTCCCATTTTCAAGGCAAATACATTTTGCCCATAATTACCATAGGTCTCCAATTCCTGGTTATAAAAATGCGTTTGAAAAGCATACTTTGTTTTTTCAGCGAGCCGCTCATATTTGTTTGCGTCTTCTTTTTCATCCAGAACTTTTGCAATTTTTGAGGCTACTGAAGCGCATCGCCAAAAATAAAATGTATGTACCAATTTATTAGAAGGTAATGAATCTGGTGCAACCCAATCTCCAAGGTTAAACCACTCCAATGGCTCTCCATCTGAACCTACTCGCTGTGAATACATAATTCCGTCATCATCAACCCATTGTTTCATATATTTTATGTATTCTTTTATTCCCTCATAATTATCCTGCAACATATCAAAAGAGCCATATTGCAAATAAAATTCCCATGGTATTTCCGCAATTGCTGCTCCCCAGGCCACACCTCCTCCACATCCAGGCTGCCAGGGGGCTGCATTGGGAACATATCCGGTTTCTGGATTTTGTGCTCCAAGAATATCCTGCATCCATTTGTGATAAAAATTTCGGGCATTAAAATTTTGCATAACCATAGCACATGCAGCTTGCGCATCACCTGTGTATGCTGAACGTTCTCGATGGGGGCAATCACTAGCAATACCTCCATGCATATTATCCAATTGACTCCTTCTCCAAATTCTGTTAATGTCGTTAAGTAACTGACTAGAAGTCTCAAATTCGGCAGATATTTTAATATTTGTATTAACAGCTTCTGCCATTATCTGAGATGCCTGCAGTTCACCCGGCCAATTGGATATTTCAATACTACTAAATACAAACCAATTAAATCGGGGTGCATACGATTCCTGCTCTCCTCCCCTAAATGTATAAGAGTTATCCCCGGAAAAATCGCTGCTATTAAACTTTATGTCTACCCTATGTCCGGCAACTGCTTTAACATTATTGATCCGAATCCAGCCAGATATTTCTACACCAAAATCTACTAGATAATTGCCATTGTCGAGTTTTTTTATGGAAACCGGAGCAATCTTCTCCATTACTATATCTCTATGCGCAGTGTGCGCAACCATGCGTCCAGTGGGTGCTTGCCTTTTAACTACAAATGCCCAATCACTTGCATCAAAACTTGCTCTACACCAATCTTTTTGCTCCATGCGGGCATCATAGTGTTCACCATAATACACCATGTCCATTAGTATGGGACTTTTTGACGCTTTCCAGCTTTTATCACTCACGATCACCTCTTCAGTGCCATCATTGTAGGTGATATGAATCTGCCCGATAAATCTCGGTGAACCATAGCCTTCGGCCCATGCTTTTGCCGGATTGTAAAAGCCATTCCCCAATATACTACCAATCACATTTTTTCCCTGCGTAATTCTATCTGTAATATCATAGTGAAGATACATCACTTTATAGTCCTTGAAATTGTCCGCTAGAGGAAGAAACCTATCGGGTAAGCCAGGTCTTTTGCTATAGTTGGTTTGATTGGGTACAAGCACGTCATCACCAACTTTTTTTCCGTTGACGTAAAACTCAAAATACCCCAAGCCCGTAACGAAGGCTTCGGCTTTTACTACTCTTTTTGTTACCGTAAATTCTTTTCTAAGCATGGGGGCAGGAGGTCCCGGATTATTTAGAGGTGCTGTCCGACTGTCCGGGGCTGGTAAAGCTTCTTCCCCTTGCCAGGGTGCTCCGATCCAATCAGCGTTCCAGTCATTAGGGTTTAAAAGCCCCATTTTCCAATACGACGGGTTACTCCAATCGGAAGCATTTCCTTCCCTATCCCATGTTCGTACAGTCCACCAACAATCCTGACGAGATTTTAGTTCTTCCCCTTTATATTCAATACGATTTGATTGATCTGAAATAACTTTTCCGCTATCCCATAAATCCGGTTGTGATAACTTTTCTTTCGTACTTCCTACCCTAATCTGATAAGCTGATTGACGTTGACCACGTTCACCTCTATCCGCAATATTAATCCACGCAAGCCGTGGGTGCGGCACATCTACTACCGATGGATTTTCGAGATATTCACATGTAAGACTTGCCGGCCTTATTCTTGATTCAGAATTATTCGTAGTACATGCGACTACAAAAAGAAACGTCATAATATATACTATTCTCATATATCGTTTTTTTTATAATATCGACAATCAAACCTATGTTTTCTACTATAGTTAACTATCTATTATTAAACTTAATATATTCTTCGTTGTGGTAATAATCCCCTTTGAAATAGTTGATACCAATCACATCATACCTATTTCTATTTTTTTCTAAACGAGTGACAAAATTGTCAAAGTCCTTATATTCTTTTAACGTCCAACCAACCTCTGACATGGCAAACATTCTGGGATAGACCATATATTCCATCAATTCAGCTGTTGGAAAAAACTCTGTCCACAAACACCCTTGTGTTCCAATAATGTATTTTTTTTGTTCTTCTGAAATATCTTTTGGCATTGGGTCATAACTATATGCCTTCTCAAGGGAAAGGATACGGCCGGCGGCCTGGGGTTCTCCTTGTGGATCCGTTTGATAATAATTGTAATAAGTAAATAAGTTTGGAGTCATTATTACATTATGCTTTTGTGCAGAAGCTGCAATCCCCCCTTCTTCACCTCGCCAGGACATTATTGTTGCATTCGGTGCAATACCTCCTTCCAAAATCTCATCCCAACCAATAATATTTCGTCCTTTTGAAAGTAAAAACTTTTCTATTCGGGTGATAAAATAGCTTTGTAATTCTAATTCATTTTCAAGATCTTGTTCTTTTATACGTTTCTGACATTTGGGACACTTCTTCCACCTCACTTTCGGACATTCATCTCCTCCTATATGAATGTATTCTCCCGGAAAGAGATCAACAACTTCGCTTAATACATCTTCAAGAAAAGTGAAAACAGAATCATTACCAGCACAATACACATCTTCGAATATTCCCCATTTTTCCGCTACTTTAAAAGGTCCACCGGTACATGAATATTCAGGATAGGATGCCAATGCAGCTATCGCATGACCAGGCATTTCTATTTCAGGAATAATGGTTACAAAATGAGATTTTGCATAACTTACAATATCCCTTACTTCTTCCTGGGTGTAAAAACCACCATAACGCTTTCCATTAAAGTCAGAAGGTTGTTCTCCAGTTTTGAAAGACTTTACGGTTTGGGCTCTAAAAGCACCTACTTCCGTTAGTTTTGGGTATTTTTTTATTTCAATTCGCCATCCCTGATCTTCGGTAAGGTGCCAATGAAAGGTATTCATTTTGTGTAGAGCAATCATATCGATATAGCGTTTGATATACTCTACAGGAAAAAAGTGGCGACCGATATCCAAATGCATTCCTCTATAAACAAACCTTGGAGCATCCTCAATTTTGCAAGCCGGAAGAGATAGCTTTATGTCGTTAATAATTTCTGCCTTTTCCACTTCGACAGGCAGCATTTGTCGGATACTTTGAACAGCATAGAACAGACCTGCTGCTGTTCTAGCCTTTACAAGCATATGCTTAGGGGTAATATAAAGCACATAACCTTCTTCGTTTTTTACAGAATCGTCTATCAAAAACGTTATGCAATTGCTAGAAACCTTATCACTCTCTGTAATATTAAATTCATACCCTGTAGGATTTGCAAGTAGATTAGATAAAAAGTCAGCAGCCAGTTTAGTTTCTTCAGTAAGCGGAAAGACCCTAATCGTCGTGCTGTTGGTAATCTCGAATCTACCTTTGCCTATTATAATTGATTCCGGTTGAGGAATAATGGCATAATCACGATCCTTATTAAGCTCTATTTCTTCTTTACAAGAACTTAAAAGTGCTAGTGTTACTAAAATATATGCAAATATGTTTTTCATTCTTTTATCAGTTTAATTTTCAACTTAATAGTCCCAGTCATCAGACCGGAACGATGAAACCGGTATGCCATTGGCTCCAAACAGTGTTGCTTTAAAGTAGTTTTTCCACCCATAACGAACAGCAACAGGATTTTGTATTTTAGTTGATGACAGGGTGATTACTGTGTCATAATGTGCATCAAATTGCACTTCTGCAGGAAAAAACTGTTTGTCAGCACCTGCAATCTCAAATCCTGTTCTTTTATTCTCATTAAATGTTACGCCCTTAGGTGAATCAAAAGAAACAAGTATCTTATCATCTTTAATTTCAATACTCTTGTAATGCGGTGATTGGTAATCAAGAAAATCCATTCCATAGCTTTTCCCCATGGCCAAATAGGCAAATCGTTCACCAACTTCCCGTTTTTTAGGCGGATGTATACACAAGGAATCTCCAACATCGGATAATACCACCATCGCTGTTAAAGGCTGCTTATTTGCGATTTGCGATTGAGATTCTCTCATCAATGCACTGTGAGGTGCATTATCCATATTTTCATAGGCGAAAGGAGCAATCTGTGCAAAATAGATTGGGAATTCACCTATACTCCATCTTTTCATCCAATCGTTATGCATCGCATTAAAAAGTTCAGGATATTGCTCGTAGATATCTCGGTTTGATTCTCCCTGATACCACAAAACACCTTTTATACCATATCCTATAATCCCATTAACCATGCCGTTAAAGAGAACTGTCGGTGTTTGCATTTTCACCTTATTGTCCTCTTCTGTTTCTGGCAACTTAACAAAGTTAAATGGTGAGAGAGACTCTTTGGACATCCACGCCTCTATTCTGGATCCTCCCCAGGCACAAACAATTATACCTACAGGCACGTCTATTGCACCCTGAAGTTTTTTAGCAAAGAAATAACCTACAGCCGAAAAATTGCCAGTCGTTTTTGGGGATGCAAATTGCCAAATGCCCCGCACTTCCTTTTGTTTTTCTAATGCACTTAATTGGTGAACACCAAAATACCTGAGATGATCGTTTTCCGAGTTGACAATGGCATCTAAAGAACCTTCAACCCCTTGGTTGCGTGCTCCTTTTATAGGTAAAGCCATATTACTTTGTCCACTACACAACCAAACCTCACCAATTAATACATCATTTATTGTCAGAACTACTTTGCCAGATGAAACGGTAAGATAATGCTTCTCATATGAAGCTTCAGGTGTTTTTATTTTAAGTTGCCATGTGCTATCTTTTAATACACTATTAGAATAACTGGTATCAGACCAGGATGGCAAAATTTCAACCTTTTGTCCAGGGATTGCCTTACCCCATATAGACACTTCTGCTTGTTGCTGCAGGACCATGCCATCAGCGAATAGCTTTGGCAATGAAATTTGTGCCATAGAAGAAATTGAAAATGAAATGGCTACAACGAAAAAAATTATTTTATACATACCTTATTCCATTTGTCTGTAATTATTCTTTCGGTAGAAGAAAAAGCCGCCCGGCGCCAGAATTTAAGGAAATCTGTAATCCATCCATATCCGGACTGTCATCAATAAAGGTGGTCTCTAATCCAGAATTTTGGTCGATCTCAATTATCTCCTCCGGATTCGCATCAAAAATAACTGTTGGCCAGGCAGTATATGCGTAGCTATAATTATTTATAAGAACTGCTCGTCGTCCATCTGAGTGAATAAACTCACCAATTACATAGTCCCCCTCTGTCAGCTCTTTGATACAAGTCCCTTTAAGAATCTCATTTGGATTATCATTTCGCATAACCCGATATACTCCGGTACTTTCCAAATTCATTAATGTATTACCTAGATTTTCAATGGCAAAATTGATGCGTTTGGCTTCTTCATAATGTCTTGTTTGCCTTCCATCAACAGTTAAAATAGCACCTCCTTTCTCAAAAATACCTCCATGAGAACCAGATGGACTTTGATAACAAAAATAAAGTATACCTTTAGCCCCATACGCAATGGAAGTATATATCTGCCAACGTAACTGCGCTTCTGTTGGATCAGAATGACGTCCGAATGGCATTACATTGAAAAAATTCCAAAATGGTATTCCTTTTTTCATAGAAACTTCTCTGAGTACTTCCAGGTTCTCACAATATCCCGTTCTTGTAATTTTTTCTATTAAAGGATTCTCTTTATCAAGCACCCAATCACTTGTATGATCAAGGTTTAAAGAAGATATATCCGGCTCCATGTATGGATAATGATCCATGCAAAGTACTTCAGGCTTAACCTCGTTGACAAAACGGGTAACATGTTCTTCATAACTTGCTGTTCCCAATTGTTCGGGAGACGCATAATTGGGAAACAGATTCATATAGGCTAATTTACCTGGGCGATTTTCCCTTAAGTAATCAACCATATAGGCTAGATTCGGAAAATCTCTCGCGCCAGGCTCATCCCTAAGCATATATCCCCAACATGCACTGTGGTCTGGAAAATCCTCATGCCGCTTAACATCAATTTCCGCTTTTATCCCCTCCATAGCTCCTTTCACATACCCAGGCAGAGAAACAATTGCCTTCATACCATATTTTTCGCAAAGGTCCAATTGTTTTGATACAGTTTGCTCAGTATTGGCACCAAATCCACCCATAACCAAGTTGAAATGCGCTTCCGCGATCTCCTTATAACGAATGTCCATTTTTTCATCCGCTGGAGGATCAAACCAAAAACTTATTACAAAACGCTCTTGCTCAAATCCCGTCTTTTTGTTCTTCGCCATCGGAACAAAACCTGATAACAAAACTCCAATTATGATCCATACTACTGCTCTTTTCATTATACTTATTTTTAGAATATTAATAACCCTTTTTCCTTAAAAAAGAGATACTTCCATCAACCTAACTCTTAATAAATGGGACAATTCTTTTGCATATCAAACCTATTACCTCTCTTGCTATGTTCATTTTTTAAACATTTTATAGAGAAGATTCATCTCTTTAGGAACCAACAAACATTAGTTTTTGCAATGCTTGTTAATTCCCTATATTAAATTGCCAATAAAATACGATGGTAATAGTATCAATAATTAACAATTGCATTACCAATTAATTTCTGAACTTCAAGAGTTAAAGGTACCTCTGAGGGCTGCTGATGTGACCAAAGACCAAAATTCCAAATCCCAACAACCCTATTATTATTAAGTGCTTCATTGTAAAACATCCAATTAATTTCGGCTACTTGCGCATCCGTAGTTGTTCCCGCGAAGCAAGTTTGAGGAATTAAGAATATATCATCATTAGGTCTAGCGTTCATCAGAATATTGTTCATATTTACAACCTGCGAGAAATCATTAACAGCAACATACTTATCAGCACCGACCCAGTCCACATTACCAGATATATTTGCAATTCTGGTATCTTGCAGGTCTTCTACCGTTGGATATGCAAAAACAGATATAATAGGTAAGTTTGGTAAATCTGACTTTACCTGACTTAAAACCATATTATAATCAGAAAGATTTACATTAACAGCCCAAAAAGGCTCATCGCATATATATAATGCCTTTATCTTATCAATATTTAGGTTTATATTTGACAATAGGTTGTTCCATTGAGCTAACCAATCCGATCTGAGAGCCCCGCTTGGATCAGACCAAAATTGCCATCTTACTTGTAGTACATGTGTTTTTGTATTTGGTACACTGGGTGTAATAGATTCGATGAAATTAAAGTTTGTATAATCCGACACCTGACTTATATTCTCACCATAATATGCGGAAGTCCAATAATAGCCGTAATGCTTGATACGACTTTCGCCTGTCTGATGCTGTGTAGTTATTACCAAATCATCAACGGTTGATACGTAACCAGTTCCCGATTCTATATAAGCTCCGAGGTAGGCATAAGCACTTGTTGGCAGAGTCTCATTTAAAACAGCAGTTACTTCGCTTCCGTTAATAGTTGCAACTAATGAATTGGGCATAATATCTAAAACAACGTCATATACCTCAGCTGCAGTTACCGACCCAGTGCATGCCTTATAGTTTCCGTTTTGAAAAACTTGAACACCACCGTTAGAACCAATTAAAAAGCCAAATTCTGTTTGAGTTACCCATCCCCGGTTGCTACTGCTGCCTTCTAGCATAAATGAAGTCCAACTGGCACTACTTTGATCATTTACTACCGGATCTGTTTTAAAACTTACTCTGTATCTTCCGGCAGAACCGCAGGATATTTGAGTATTTAGCATAACCGCGGTATGTTCTAAATGGAAAGATAAAACACCTGGACTAAAGGGGTGATTTGCTTGAGAGAACCATGGTTGAATTACTTTATCATACCATGTTCCCTCTTTTCTTATCCATGTAGTATTTTTCCATGGGCCGTGCAACTGCCTGTTACCCAAATTGTCATTTAATCCATAATCATTAGAGACATTTGCATAGTCGAAATTATCAACATATTGAAATGCCCAATCATAATTTATTGTAACGGACTTAAGTTTTGCATTAGAAATTGCAGGACTGATAATCTTATCTGGTTCGCTCAGTTCAAATTCTTGTTCACAACTAAAAAAGAAAACTGTAAATATTGCCAATAAGATAAAATTCAGTGTATTTCTCATTTTTTAACAATTTAGTATTTGAACCTACTCTTTAAGCTTTTCGGTATTCGCTATTTCTATCTTCAAAAGATATGTTTTAAGCTAATGTCATCAGGAAAATATCATAATTAATCTATATGATATTTTTTATACGTTCCATTAATAATTAACAATTGCATTACCAATTAACTTCTGAACTTTAAGGGTTATAGGTAGCTCATCTGGCTGCTGGTGTGTCCAAAGACCAAAATTCCATATTCCTTTTACTTTCTTATTTAGAAGGGCATAGTTGTAATATTTCCAGTTTATTTCAGCGACTTCTGCATCGGTGGTTGTGCCATGAAAGAATGTTTGTGGAACTAGGAAAATATCTTTTTCCGGTTGAGCTTGCATTAAAAGATCATTCATGTTTTCAATCTCAGAAAAATCATTAACAGCCACATATTTATCCGCCCCCACCCAATCAATATTACAGTTGATTTCAGATATGCGTGTATCTTCAGTATCTTCCACGGTAGGGTATGCAAAAACTGTGATTATTGGCATATCTGGTAAATCCGCTCTTATTTGATCCAGAACCATATTATAATCATCAACATCGACTTTCGAGGCCCAAAATGGCTCATCTACCAGATATACGGCTCTGATCTTATCTATATCTGCTTTGATTTTAGCAAGCTTTGCGGCCCAAGCTGTTTGCCAATTTGGATTGAGTACTCCATCACTTCCAGACCAAAACTCCCATCTCACCTGTACCGCATGTGTTTTAGTATTGAGTGTATTTGATTTTATCGTTTCAATAAAGTTGAAGTTGGTGTAATCTGACACTTCCGTCAAATGTTCGCCGTAAGATCCGGAGGCCCAATAGTACCCATAGTAATGTAGATGACTTTTCTCCTGGCTATATCTGGTAGCCACTACCAATTCGTCAGTCCAGGATACCTTTTCACTATCCTTCACTATTTCTGCACCCAGAAATAGGTAAGCTTTATTTGGGAGTGCATCATCTAAAGTCGCTGTAATCTCCTGATCATTGATATGTCCCACAAATTTATCAGGAGTAAGTTCTAAAACTACCTTATATTCATCAGCCACCGTAATAGTTCCGGTAATGGCCTTAGTATTTCCGTTTTGATAAACTTTTACAGTACCATTCGAAGCTATCGAAAAACCGAACTGAGTGGAGCCTACATAGCCGTTATTACTTTCGTCATCATCTAGCATAAACGATGTCCAACTATTACTCTCTGTGTCTTCTTTGATAGGATTCGTGGTAAAGCTCACTCTATACCCGTTATCTGAACCTGACTCTATAGGGGCATGTAACATAACCGCAGAATTTTCTAGATGAAACGATAAGGCATTTGGTGTTCCCGGATGATTTACTTGCGAATGCCATTGAGATAGATTTTTCACGACTTCTTCTCCTTCTTTTTGCGTCCATAGAACACTTTCCCATGTACCATGTAACCTTCTGTTTTCCAGATTATCATTTAAGCCTGTTTCTTGTGTAGTAACATCTGCATCATCAAAAGTGTCAACGAATTTAAATTCCCATTCATAATTATTAGCATCTGGTATTAATTCGTCTATGGCTCTTTCAGTGCAAGATTCTTCAATTGGAGGAACCTCATCTGACGATATATCGTCAGATTCGTCACTACAACTACTTACAAGTGCAAAAAGAAATAGTAAATGGATTATGCCTACGTTGTTTTTCATTTTAAATATACTTCGGCTAAATCTAATGCATGAAGATTCCAGTATTCATCGATCTATTTATTTATTAATAAAGTTGAGGGGGAAGAGGATGATTCCCCCTCAACTTAGATTTTTTGCATTTAAGATCATGCTTGCTATCAATACTAAAGACTCGAGTTAGCCAAGAAAAGAATATACTTCAACTTTCAACTAACCCTCCCACTATTCATAACCTGGATTCTCAACCAAATTGGTATTCTGCTGCGTACGTGCTTTTGTAATGGGCAAATAATAGTAGTGCGACTCAAAAATAGGTGTAACATTTGGCCCTCCATCAATATTTTCTATCACTTGTAACTCAAGCTTTCCAGAATCATAATCGCGAACATACCTCAACCCCGTCTGACGTTTGACAATTTCTGTTTCTGCAATTCGCCAGCGTCTGAGATCCCAATAACGATGTCCTTCGAATGCTAATTCAGCTTTTCTTTCTTTCTGAATTAGTTCAAATGTAATACTTGTCCTAGGTGCGACTCCGGCCCTATCCCTGATTAAATTAATAGCAGCTAAAGCTTCTCCGCTTTTGCCCAATTTCAATGAAGCTTCTGCATGGTTCAGCAATACCTCCGCAAATCTAAATACCTGCCAATCTTGCTTAGATGCAAAACTATAAACTAAGGCATTATAATCTTCATCCAAATACTTCAGCAACCCGAAACTGGTATATGGGCCAGCCTTTTTCGCCTGTAGTCCCTTATGAGGAATGCCATCGTACGCACCATTCGGATCTGTTAACTCCTCTCCATTTACGATTAAGGCTTGATGCCAATCGATTGTTGACCCTCTCCATGGCGTCCCATGTGTATAGATTGTTCCAAAAAAACGTGGTTCCATTTCAGCCCATATCTCATTGTCATCCCATAGCTTTCCTTCCAAGGTTAACTTTGATAAATCAGGAGCACTACCATCTGTTTTTTCATAGGTCGAGGCGATAAAAGATAAATATGGAGCATTTGCATTACCATTATTCCATCCATGCGGTGCCGGCGCTTGCAGAAAGTCCCAATACCATCCATTTCCTCCTGCAAAAATCATATCCTTATTATCATGCGCGGCAACAAAGATGGCTTCAGGATTACCTTTAACCATGAAAATATCTCGATAATTTTTCACCTTATCTGGGTCGACATCATAAAGATAATGTACACCATCATTTATGATTTTAGCAGAAGCATCGTAACTTTTTTGATAATAGGACTGGACTTCTGATGCCGGAACACCGAGTAACCCGTCCAACTGCACTTGCCCAAATTCCGCAATACTTCCAGCATAAAGTGCAGCACGTGATTTCAAAGTAAGTGCTGCATACATAGAGGCCCTTCCTGATTCCGCAACCTCAGGCAAATCATTATAGATTTCATCCATTTCAGAAATCACAAAGTCATACAGTTCTTTTTCTGAATTCCTCTCAGGATATAAACTCTCCTCAGGATCAGATAGTGTTTGTGCTTTTGTAATGAGCGGAACGCCACCATGACGTCTTACCAAAGAGAAGTAATTGTATGCTCTAAGGAATCTAGCTTCTGCAACCAGACTATTTTTCTGTGCTTCACTAAGAGGAGAGCCTGGAACGTTCTCTATAAAATCATTCAATTGGCGAATGATTACATAAGCATTCTCCCACCATTCCAGCAAACCACCATTAATTGTGATTCCATTAAATCGAAAATTAGACCAATGATTATAAAACGCCCATGTGGCCTCGTCTGAAATATTATTGATAAGCATTGCCCCAACTTGGGCCTCGAGAGTCCATCCAACGCCCGGACGGATCCCTACATATTTATCTGGCGTTTCATTCTCAAAAATACTCATCATGCTATACGATCCCGCTAAATGTGCTTCGATAGCATTTAAATCATTCCAAACAATATTGTCTCCGATAATATCCAAGGGTTCTTTGTCAAGAATATCATCCTGACAGGCACTAAGAATCAGCACCCCTACAAAAAGTATAAATGTTATCTTCTTCATCTTAATCATTTTTTAAAATTTTAAACTCACACCAGCCATAATGGTTTTTTGCTGCGGATAATAAGAAGTTGTTGGTTGGCCGTCCTGGACTGAATATGGAGCCTCAGCGTCAATTTTATACTTGCTTAGTTTAGACAAAGTGAATAGGTTTGTACCCCCAATAAAAAATCTCATGCTTTCTATGTTTAGTCTCCTGACCAATGATTTAGGCACGGAATAACCTAGGGTAATATTTTTTAACCTTGCATAATCTGATTCAATGTAATTCCGATCAGACAAATAGTTAGGCCCCGCACCTCCAAGCCTCGGGATTAAAGCATCAGAATCATTGTTACTCTCAGTCCATCTATTATTAAAAAACGTTTGTGTGAAAGATGTTAAAGACACTAATTTATAATATCCAAATGCACCTTGCACCAAAGCGGATAAATCAAAACTCTTGTATGAAAGATTCATGTTCAGTCCTGCGGTCCAATTTGGGGTCTGGCTTTTTCCAATTTCTATCTGGTCTTTCCAATCCAGTACACCATCTTTGTTGGTGTCGACATAATGAACATCACCAGGCTTTAATGCAGGTTCACCTGGATAGGAAAAGTTCAAATTATCTATCTGCTCCTGACTAGTAAATAGTCCAACTGCTTGATATCCAAAAGTGCGATCTACCCATTGTCCAGATCTTTTATTTATTCTTTTACTATCCGGATCAGTGTACTCTATTTCTTCAAAATGATCCCACTTCGTTCTTTGATAAGCAAGATTTGCAACCACATCCCACTTCATTTCTCGGCTATTTCCCGAAGTACCTAGCTTAATTTCAAATCCCCTGCTATTCTGACTATTAAGATTTTCCAAAGGCAGCTCTATCCCAAATGTAGATGGTAAGCTTACCGTTCTTCTTGCAAGCATGCCTGCTCTCTCTCGGTAAAACACATCTATCTCACCGTAAAGTTTTTGATTGAAAAAAGAATAATCAAGCCCAACATTAGAAATCGCCATTTCTTCCCATGAGAATGTCTGATTTGCCAGAGCTCTGGCAGTAATTCCCATGGTGGGTTCACCGCCCCAAAGTGCAGGCATAAGAGTATTTGTATAGCCTGCAATGTATTGGAAATTACCAATACCATCATAACCAGACTGTCCGTAACTTGCTCTAAGTTTTAAATTATCGAGACTATCGAAGCCGTTCATAAATCCTTCTTCGTTTATACGCCATCCTAATGACACACTTGGGAAATAGCCCCAACGTGACTCCGGTGAAAATTTAGCGGAAGCATCTGCTCGTAAAATTATTTCTGCCAGATATTTTTGCTTATATCCATAATTAAAACGGCCAACATAACTTGTTCGTCCCATCTCACTCGCAGATCCATCATTACTCATTGTACTAGAGTTTCCGGCAAACATTTGATCTAAAGTTGGAAAGGTAAAATCTGTTCTTCGCGCTGAAAGGTAGTTATACCGTGTGGTATAAATTTCATAAAGCCCCATAGCAGCTATATCATGCACTTCATTTATCGTCCTTTTATAATTTACCGAAAACTGACCAGTAATTGACATCGTCTCTGCCTTTTGTTGAAACAGAGGGGAATCACCGTTAAATTGCTGAGCAAGTGTATACTCGTCATTATCTATATTATAGGTATACAAATCTACGGGTCTTGCAAAGGATTTTAGCTGATGAGCTAGTTGTTTGTAGTTCCCAAATGCCTTCAGAGAAAGTCCTTTTACGGATTTGATATCGTAATCTAATGTTACACCTCCAGTAAATGTTTGAAAATCATCATCGGAATAGCCGCCCAATTCTCTGTTAGATTGAACAAGTGCTCCACCTGTTTGAGATCCGGAATAGGGAATCTTCGTAGGATCTGGTAAACTGCCAGGATACATCGGCTTATTATTATATAGGTCGGCAAATAAATACCCGCCACCGTTTTGAGGTCTGTGCGTCGAATTTATATCATCTACAATATATGACACGGTTAGCCCCATTGATAAATTGTCCGTTACCTTCGCATCAAGATTTGTTTGGAAATTATACCTTTTATAATCTCCTCCGTTCTTTTTCCAGAAAGATTCTTGATTCATTGCTCCCAGGAATGCGTAGTACTTAACAGATTCACTTCCCCCACGCAATGATAAATTATAATGTTGCATAGGTGCATATTCACGGAGAATTTTGCTTTTCCAGTCGGTGTTATAAAATCCTGGCTCAGTCGCATCATAGTATTTCTGAATTTGCCCGGGTGTGTAAGGAACGGTACTTTCCGGCTGTCCCGATTGCAAATGCTGCTCAGATAATAATGTAGTATATTGACCAGAATTAAGCGGCTCGGCTAAGTAGGTAGGCTTCTGAAGTGTATAAGTTGTGTTAAAAGACATCGTTGGTTTTCCGTCTTGACCCCTTTTTGTTGTCACCAGAATTACGCCATTCCCCGCACGCGCGCCATAGATGGATGCTGCGCCATCTTTAAGAATAGTTACGCTCTCAATCTGACTAGCATCAATATTGTTAAAGTCAGACTCTATACCATCAACAATCACAAGTGCACCACCAAAACCACGAATACTCAAACTAGCGGCATCTCGACCTGGCTGTCCGCTAGTTTGCTGCGCAATTAATCCAGGTAATCGACCAGTTAAAGCATTGCTCGATGAAGCAACCGGCACCTTTTCTAACTCATCAGCCTGTATACTGGCTACAGAACCTGTGATGTTTATTTTCTTTTGAGTCCCATATCCCACAGCAATTACTTCCTCTATACCGATTGCCCCTTCAGATAAGATGATATCGATATTACTCTTCCCATTTACAGGTATTTCCCGCGTCTCCATCCCAACAAATGAAAAGACCAAGGTTCCCCCTGAAGGGACTTCAGAAATTTGATAGTTCCCATCATAATCTGTAATTGTTCCTCGGTTTGTGTCTTTGACCATAACGGTTACGCCTGGAAGAGGTAAGTCAGAAACATCAGTAACTTTTCCATTGATCGTGATGAACTCCTGCAGGACAGTCCCATGCATTGCTCCATCTTTTTTTACTAGAATATGATCGTCTCCAACCGTCAGAGAGAGTCCGGTTTGTTTACTAACAAGCAGAAGTATATCTTCCAATGACATACTCTTACTGGCTAATGTCACCGTCTGATCAACATTAAGCACATCTCGACTGTAAAAGAAAGTCAGGCTTGTTTGACTTTCAATCTCGTCAATTACCTCTTTAATCGTTGCTTGTTTAAAATCGATTCTCAACCGAGTCTGTTGTGAATACACACTTGCAGAGAGCTGTACTGCAAAGAGTAACAGGAAAAAAATTGTAAACTTCATTTTTAGTAAAAGCTTAGCGAGATGGTCCCCAAATAGAGGATCACTCATTTCACATTTTTTTTTCATAAATTTGAAATGTTTGTTAGTTACTTTTTAGTAATTAATTTGAAACCCGGCGGAAAATGTTGCCTCATTTTCCGCCTTTTTTTATGCTATTTTATTGTTATTTCATCCTTCGTCCCATTTATTGTGTAATTGAATTTAATAGGCGATGTTTCTCGGATCAGGTTCAATATTTCATCAAGTCGTTCATGTGACTTGAATTGACCACTATACCGTATTTCTTTATACTTATCGTCTGCGATAACAATTCGCACATCAAATCTTCGTTCCAATACTCTACAGATCTCTTCCAGATTTAAATCATCAATGACAATTATACCCTCCTTCCATAAGAAGGACTTTTCAACACTTGTTTTTGTGATCTCCGATTGCTGTGTTTTCGTGTTGAAAATATATTTCTCTCCCGGCTCAATTTTGTATTCCTTATCCTCATTTAAGATTGTGACTTCACCTGAATGCAGTGTCACAGTGTTTCCGTCATCTTCCAAATAAGTTTTCACGTTAAATGACGTTCCGAGCACCTTTACGTCAAAAGTCGGCGTCTCAATAACAAATGGATTGGATTTGTTTGCGGCGACATCAAAAAACGCTTCTCCTGTCAAAGATACCTCACGCTTACGCCTCGAAAAAACAGAAGGATACCTAAAATGTGTGCCAGAATTTAAATAAACTTTAGTTCCATCAGAAAGAATGACTTGAGCCTTTTCTCCATTTGCAACAATCACTTCATTTTGAAATGTTTCAAAATCATTCTTATCTAAGATCAGATGGACATAAAACCCAGAAAGCAATGCAACAACAACGATCGCTGCGATTTTCAGCCAAGCAGGAACGAATATTCGCTTGCTCTTTTTGTGTTTCGACCTGTATGAAATCTTTTCTTTCAATTGACGCCAAGACTTAACCGCCTCCTCTGAATCAACCTGAGCGAACTGATTTTGGGAAACAAACTCTTTAAACTCCTGGTAATTTTTATCAGAAGAGTTAATCCAGTCAACTAAGCTTATCTCTTCATGTTGAGAAAGGGAGCCTTGCAGGTAACCTTTAAATAGTCTGATTTGATTTTGCGGATTGATCTTCATAATTAGTGTCTTCTTATAAGTTATACAATTAAGTAATCAAATACCGCCCCCCTATCTAAAAAAAATTTAACAATTTAATTCCCTAATCAAATCCAGTACGGCAATCGCGTACACATAATGAGCAGTTAAATGAGTCTTTAGCTTTTGTAGTGCTTTTGTATTGTGCTTCTCAACAGTACGGATAGATATTTTCAGTTTATCCGCGATCTCGGCATTTTTAAGTCCTTCAAACCGGGAAAGTCGAAAAACATTCTGAGTTTGTTTCGGAAGGTTTTGAATCACCTTCTCAATTTCGTTCTGTACTTCATTAAAAATCGTTTGGTGCAATGGATCACTGAAAAAATCAGCATAATAAAGACCTTCTGCTTTAGTGTTTATCTCTAAATCAATGCGGTAATTATGGGCTATCTTCTGATGCTTGACATGGTTAATACAAGCGTTGCGAACTAGCGTAAAAAGATAAGATTGAAAAGTATCTTCATCGACTTCCTTTCTTTTTTCCCAGACCTTTAAAAATACGTCCTGTATAATATCATCAACTTCAACTTTATCAACAATAAACTTTTTGGCAAATGCCGTCAGACGAGGGTAATAGGCTTTAAAAAGGAATTCAAACATTTTTTCATCATCGAATAAAGGTTTCTTTCCTGATAGATTCTGATTTCGCAACACTTCCATAATTCACAAAAATAGGATTTAATTACAATCAAAGGAGGAACCTCCATTTTTAGTTTTGATTTTTAAGCATATTTAAAAGCATGCCTGCCACTGGATTGAATACCTTAAATTGTGGTTTCGCCTGTTGGTGCAATCAAGGCTTTAGGAACTGCTCAACAGGCGGTGGGGTCTACGGGCTTGTTGAGATTCTTGTGTAAGATTATCGGCCCGAATGTTTTTGCATTGACCAGATTTTATTGGAGCCATGGCAAATTATAGAATGTTTAGGCAAACTTTCATGGAGGGTTGGTAATGGTACAATCGATAAAGGATTTTGTTCAGTCAAAAGAATGGATTACCACAGCTTTAATCTTTAGGCGTATTCAGGGCTGCTTTGTTGATTTTGCCGAACTCGATGCATTCGGATAATTTTGTTAGTAGTTCCATATTCATATTGATCCTTTCCTGTTTATTTTACCCATTTTTATCGCGTGGTTAATCCAAATGAAATACCTCATCCATACCTGCCCACCATTCTCCCGCTTTACGAGATTCCAAAGGGCGTTGCATCGGCTCCATAATGGCCCACCACTCCTGTGTTTTCGGATCTGCCGCCATTTTTGCCATGTCAGCATCAAAATCATTACCGATGTATTCAAAATAGGCAAACAAGGTATCATCCTTGTGGAAAATCGTGTAGTTTGTGATATTGCATGCGGTGATCATTTCGAGAATCTCAGGCCACACAGCAGCATGATAGGCTTTGTACTTCTCAAAATGTTCCGGCTTGACACCGATAACCTGTCCAAATCGTCTCATGGTCAATTATTTTTTTGCCTGATTAAAGAATTATAAACTCATAGATACCCGGAACCGAGGAAAACTCTTTCAACACAAGCCTGACTTTTTGTGCTGTCATTTCAGGCAAATTGATTGGGTTTCCATTTTCCGGCGAAGTACCCTGATAAGCTGTTTTCCAAACATCATCTTCCAAATAGTGTATTTCAAAGGCCTTGATGGCTTTTCCGCTTTCGAAAACAATGGCTTTGGAAATTTTCTCAGGCTTCTCCAGATCGATTTCCACCCATGGCGACCGGTCATCTTTCGCCGGGGTCCAGTAATGACCGACCCATTCGCCGTTATTTACCGAACCGGCATCCCTCCAGTGCGGATCCGGATTGGTTGATGCTGTTACCGGTTTATCATACGATAGCGACTGAGCAAAGACTTCCATCGGGGTAATATCCATCACATTCCCGTCAACGGTCAATTCAACGATGGTATTTAGGGCTTGCAGGTTTTCTCCGGGGAACTGTAACAGGTATCCCTGGTCCAGTTTCTTTTGAGTAACTTCTCCCCCATCTACCAACCGGGAAGAGATGACCTTCATTCCTGTATCGGGAATCCTGATTTGCGGGCTGTCCCCCTGCCATTTGAGTATGTGAAGATAAATCTTATCATCCTTGCGTGTGCTAACTCCCCAGTCTGTGGGTTTAAAGGGACCACCACGCGTACCGTAAATGGTATAGCCGTATTGTTCCAGCCACTGCCCCATCTCCCTGAGGCGCTTTTCTTGCAGCGGTTCAATGGTGCCATCGGGTTTTGGCCCTACGTTGAACAGCAAGTTTCCATCCCCGCCGGCGGTTCGAATTAAGCTATGCAGGCACTGTTCCAGAGACTTGACTTCATCGTTGGGTTTCCATGCCCACTGACGGGCAATGGTCATACAGGTTTCCCATGGCCGGGAATCCTGAAAAGCACCAACCCGCTGCTCGGGTGTGTCGAAATCTCCTATTCCGCCCAGGTGCCATTGGACGCCATCATTGGTCAACCGGTTATTGACAAGTATTCCGGGGTCTGCTTCGCGGACATGATCAAGAACATCCTGTCCGCGAATGGAATCGAAACACTGAGGAACATCGTACCACATCACCAGCAGGGGACCATACTTCTGCATAATTTCAACCGATTGACTCTTCAAATATTCCGTGTAGCGGTCAAGGTTATGCTCTTCCCGTTCAACCCTGCCTCCCGGGCTGGTCAGCGGAAAGTCGGGATGGTACCAGTCGCAGGTCGAGTGGTAAAACCCCAGAGCAAGCCCCTGTTCCTCGCAGGCTGACGCCAGCTGTTCCATGATATCTTGCCCGTAGGGCGAATTCATAATGTTGTAAGGGGTATAATCGGTATCCCAGTTACAAAAACCGTCGTGGTGCTTGGACGTGAACACAATATACTTCATTCCCGCGTCTTTGGCCAATTTTACCCACCCGGCAGCATCAAAATGAACAGGGTTAAACTGCAGATACAAACTGTCATAGACTTCCACCGGGATTTGCGTTCCACGCGACCACCCGATTTCTGTCCCCTTTAGCGAAACAGGCCCCCAGTGGATAAACATGCCGAAACGTGCATCTTTCCACCACTCAAGTTTCTCGCTGTGGTCGGCAGGAAAAGGCGGGCATTCAGATGTTTTTTGCACCGAACAAGCGTATATGCTTGCCAAAAAGCAAGTCAAAAGAATCCGTGAAACAAGACTTAAATGTGTCTTCATTTGGACGAGCTATCGGTTGTTAAATTCATTGATTGCCCCGAACATGGCCACAATATTTTCAGGCGGCACATCGGGTAAAATATTGTGTACGGTATTGAAAACAAAACCGCCACCCTCCGATAAGATTTCAAGTCGCTCGAATACCTGGTCGCGAACCTGCTCAGGGGTGCCATTGTTCAGCACACCGACCGTTTCAATTCCTCCGCCCCAAAAAGTGCAGTCTTTTCCAAATTCCTTTTTCAGAAAAGCGGGCTCCATTCGATAGGCATTGGTTTGCACCGGGTTGAAGATTTCAATACCGGCTTCAATCATATCAGGCATCAATAACGATATGGAACCGCAGGAATGGATAAACGTACGCATCTGGCTGTGTTCTTTTACATAGTCACATAGTATTTTATGCCGCGGTTTAAACAGCTGCCGGTAAGTTTCAGGTTCCATGAACGGGCCCTGGGTCATTCCCAGATCGTCGCCAAAACGAATAATATCTACAAGATCGCCCACGGCATGACACACCTTCTCCAATGTTGCCAGGTGGCGTTTTAGCAGCTCATCAAGCAGTCTTTCCACATTTTCGTGGTCGCACATCAAGTCCATCAAAAAATTATCCATTCTACGAAGGAAAGTTCCCCATTCAAAGAGGTTACAGCCGCAAACCACAAGCAGTGCTTTATCTGTATTTTGGCGAAGTTGCAGCGTTTTTTCGCGCAGTGTTTCCCAAAATCTGTCGTCTGCGGCATGGTCCCAGGGACTGTGCACATCACGAGCCCACATAATCCTGCCCATTTCTGCATCCAGCTTGTCGTAATTATCCGGGTAACCGTCCACGTACGGGAAATAGGTCTGATCGAAAAAAGTAGCTCCGACGGGCATTCTTGAAAGCATGGTTTTACCATCATCATCGTAAGTGGCATACGAGCCGTTTTCCAGTTTCACCGGCTTAAACCATTTCGGATAAAATCCCTCACTGCCGTTAGCCATCGTGATCGGGTTCCAGTCGGATGGTTTGTCGTTAAATTCCCGTCCAATATCCAGCACATCCACGCCAAATTTATCGAGTATTTTCATGTCGGGTTGCGCCAGTTGCTGTACCACATCGTAAATCTGAACAGGTAATTCCGGCATCCCCATATGTTTGACCAGGTTGCTGTAGGCAATGGCCGAAATTCCAGAACTGGGGGTGGCTCCTAAATCAATGGGAACCCTGTCGGGTGTTTGGTGATTTATGGCTGCTAAAACACGCTCCCGAGATGTCATTGTTTTTTTATTCATGATTTTTTTCTTTCTAATTTTCAGCTTTCTAATTACATGATGCGGTTATCCCAATTCTTTTTTCAAAAAATCCATCATAAAAACATTAACCTCCCATTGACTTGCTACAGGCTGCCGTGAAAATGGGAGAATAGGCATATAGGGATACGGGCCAAACTCCGTGGTAATGGTAAGCTCCTGCTTACCTGCTTCACGGTTTAATTCGATGATTTTCTTCCACCATTCCAAATGAATCTGAAGTGCCTCCCGCCATTCGGGAACACGCGGATCGGGAACCTGGGGCCCTTCAGGAAAACCGACGCGTGCATGAATATGGTCTGTTCTGGAAATGGCCAGATCAACAGCTTCTGCCTGATCCTGCAAATAGGATTCGGCAACATTGCACCAGTGCGAAACATCGAATCCGATACGCAGACCTGGAAGTTGTTTCAAATAATGCTCCATGACGTGGGCCGCAAAACTGAATTTGCCCCTGTGCGTCTCGTGAATGATTTTGACGGTGCGTTTTTCCGACACTTCAGCCGCTAGCTCAATTAACGCCGCATTTTGTTCAAAGGTAAAATAGTCCTTCCCTGTTTGCGTGTTGATAAACAATGGATGAGCTGCCGCCAGGTTTTCGAGCCTTAACCTATACTCCTCTTTGTGTTCCTGAAAATGGCATGTTGTAGTTTCATAGTGTTGGGCTATAAATCCAAGATCATATTCCTTAATCCCCTTCAAAATATCCGCTTTTTCATTCTTGTCGAGCGGCAGACCCATCTCAACACCATCGTAACCAGCACCTTTTACTTTTCTGAAAAAGGCTTCTTTTTCCAGTTCTTCAGACCCCCACAACGGGCAAAAAAATTTAAGTTTCATCGTTCTTAGCGTTTTTTGTAAAAAAGTTTAAACAGCACTTACGCATCCAAAACCAGATCTGATTCCGGGAAACAGGAGCATGGCAAGCATTTCCCATTTGCCGGTTTAATGGCCGTTTTGTAGTTATAATCAACCTTCCCTTCCACGATATTCGTACTGCATGCACCACATTCACCGAACATGCAACCAGCTTCCATCCGAATTCCGTTCGATTCAGCAAACTCAAGAATGTTGCGGTATTCGTTATCCCACTCCACTGTTTTACCGGATTTTTTGAAATTGACCTGTACAATCGTGTTGCTGTTTGCCCTGTTTTTACCCAATTGAATAGGTGTGAAATTTTCAAAGTGAATCGGGCTCCTCCGGCCCTTACAGTTGGTGATCTCACGCATAAACGATTGTGTCATTTCATGAGGTCCGCACAGGTAGAAATTAAAATGCCTGTTGGTTGGTAGAATCTCTTTGATGGTTTCAACATCCAACCGCCTATGGTAACACTCCCAAAGTGGGCAAACATCCTGTTTTTCATCTCCCTTTTCACGGCTGAAGAAAACAAACACTTTAATCCCTGGATTGGCCTGGCAAAGCTGAACAATTTCATCTTTAAACGTTAAGAGTTTTCTTTCTTTCACTGCCAGGAACACAAAGCTGTCTTCATTGGTCACTGGTACGGTTTTTAACATCGAAAGGATTGGGGTGATCCCAATTCCGGCTGCAATAAAAACACCGGGCTTCCCTTTTTTGGGCTTGAACACAAATGAGCCTTTAGGCCCTCTGGCTTCAATCACATCTCCCTCGCGCAGGGAGTCATGCATTGCACTGGATACCAAACCTTTATTTTCCTTTTTTACCGATATTCGATACTCGCCATTTTTAGAAATATCCGATATGGAGTAATTCCGCATCGTGTATTTCACTCTAACATCGGTTTCCGGTTGATTGACCCATAATTTGTTCTTGTGAAATGGCAATTTGATGGTTAAATGTTGACCTGGCTCATTGGCTTTTATCGCTGCATGATCAGCACACTTCAAATAAAACGATTTTACTTCCGGGCTTTCATCAACCACTTTTGTAACGGTAAACTTACGGAAGGCATTAGCTGCAGCAAGCCGCTCTGTTTGTGTTTGAGAGCCATCTTCAAAAATGCCAAACCACTTATCCAATGGGATCGTAGACTCGCCGTAATTGCATTCAAATAACCGGTGGTGCAAATAATGAAAATAAGAACCAAACGATAGGAATTTACCCAGTTTGCCTTCGAAGCCGGTATGCCCGGGAGCTGGTGTTAATGCGGTATGCTGCGAGTTAAAGAGGAAATGCAGCGGATGCGAAGGTACGACCCAATGGATCAGAACAACCGAAAAATAAAGCAGGTGTTCAACCGGATGCATTGCCAATCCCGACCACGGCCCCGGATTGATATTGTAATGATGCAAGTAATGAACCTTATCATACAAGGGTTTCCAATGAATTAATCGATGGATGAAATAAAAATGAAATTCCCGCCAAAAAGGGATCAGCAAAAAGATCAGGACAAACCAGACAGGGTGTGTCTGAAAATCCAAATAGGGTAATTTGCCATTGGCATATAACCAAAAGGTAAACACCTCATAGGCCGTCCATATCGGAACAGCACTGGCACAAGTCCAAAACACGTTGTCATAAACCTGATTATTCCATAAAAATGTTGAACCGTCGGTACTTTGCCAGCGTGGATTGTATTTTCCCTTATTTCCCTTCTTCTTTAAAATGTATAAATACAAATGCCAGCCCCCATAAATGATCCAAACCAAGGCCATGTTCCGAATCAATAGGATCGAAATCCATGAAAAGCTAAACGTTTTCATTTGCTCAAGCGGAGGTTGCAAATAATAATAGCTCAGGAGCACAATACCTAGGTAAAACAAATTCCAGGTAAACAAATAATTGACCAGCCAAATAAGAAATTGCTTCAGTTTGGGTGGAAAGACAAAAATTGGCGCATAGGAAACCGGATTTTCTGGTCTCCATTCTCCCCGGCTGTCCCTATATCCACCAACCGATTCACTGTTCGTTCTTGAGTTTTCCATATTTACCGTTTAATGTTCAAAATAAATTACATGAAACCCGGCCAAACCCTGAATTCCGATTCTCATTAAATCGAACCACTGATTCCGATCATAAAAGAAGCTACAATCAAAATCAGCAGCGAGAGGGCCATGATTACATAAATGCGGGTGGAGACTCCTTTCCATTCGCCCCGGATAAGCCCCCAAATTGACGCAAAGCCAATGGTCAGCGCCATCAGAATCCCCCATGAGGTAAAGGTAAATGGGCCCATTTTGCTTTGCCCCATTCCATAAAAAATAAACTGGCTGAACCATAACACCCCGGCCAGTAAACCAAATCCGTAATTCAGCAAGAGTGTTTGGCTGTTTTTTGCACGGGAATAATTTTTTATGGAGTTATTTTTAAAACCGAGAAACAGGCACCAGATCAGGGTGGAAGAAAATGTCCCCCAAAAAAGGACCATGTAAACGGGCATCATTGCAAAGAGTGGGTCAATTCCACTTTGTTGTGCAATCTGTGAGACTGGTAATCCCTGTTCAAACCCCAGTGCCATGGCCGAGCCTGTTACACCGACCAGTAAAGCAGCAAGAATACCCTGGACCAGGTTGAATTCAGAAACACTTTCCAGTTTCTTTTCCTGGGTCACTGATTTGTCCTTTGCAATCCCTGCCCATGCTGAAAAAGCAATTCCAACAGCCGCTACTGCAATTCCAGCCAGCAAAAGGTTGCCTCCTGACGATTCAATCATCACGTTCAGGCGCCCATCGATTAATGGAGGAATTAAGGTCCCAATTGCCAGCATCAATCCCAGAGAAAGGGCATAGCCCAGGGAAAGGCCCAGATAACGCAACGCTAAGCCAAAAGAGAGGTTGCCTACTCCGTACACTGCTCCCAGAACAAACACCAACGAAATAGTCTGGCTGGGTGTTGACCGGATAATCGTTAAAAAGTTGGGAGCAAATATCAGACAGGCCAGTAAGGGTAAAATAATGTATGCTCCCAGACTGTATACCATCCAACACGTTTCCCATTGCCACCCTTTTATTTTTCCGAAAGGAACAGCAAAACTGCCTGCTGAAAAAGCGCCGGTGGCGATCAATAATATTCCGAAGATAATGTTTAGTTCCAATTGGTTGTCGTTTTGGTTTGTACTGCTTCAAATGTAATTTAGAAAACGGTAAAACTATTGCACCTAAACGATTTGATATTGCACAAATACGCTTTTAAAATATTTATATACTTTTAGGGAATTATTCTAAACCAACAAGAAAAGGCTTAAAATAAGAATTATGCACCTTGAAGAAATTGGAAAGTCAATAAGTTTTCGTTTAAGAAATATTGCATTATCAAGATTTGAACAGGATTCGGCCTATAAAAATATCATCAGTCCGTTTTCCCGCCTGTACCTGATTACCGAAGGGAACGGATACCTTGTTTTTGATGGTGTCAAAATCATTCTCGAACCAAATCACTTGTATTTGATTCCCGGGTTCACACCCTGCTCCTATTTTTTCGGTAAAAATCTGGTCCATATCTACATTCATTTCAGCATGGAAATGCCCTCGGGGCTCAGTATTTACAATCTTTTCAAAGTGCTTCCCAAAATTCAGGCTTCAATGAACGATCCTGCTCTCTTTCACAAATGTCTGGCGCTCAATCCAGGTTTTGAATTACCCCACGATGATCCGAGAGTTTACCAGGCAAAGCCATGGATAAATAAGGAGATTTCCTATTCTTCGCTGGCACACTACCTCGAAACGACAGCTGTTATTGCACAGCTCTTTTCTCGTTTTGTTAAAGAAGAACTTACAGGCAACATCAATAAAATTGCCAATCCCAATTTTCAGAATGTTTTGAAATTTATTCAGGAAAATATTCACCAGGAAATTTCAGTAAGAGAGCTGGCAGCAATGTCCTTCACCTCAAAAGACCATTTTGCACGCATTTTTAAATCGATAACCGGAATGCCACCCAGCGAATACGTCATTCAAAAGCGGTTGGAAAAAGCCAAGCTGCTGTTGCTGACCACCAATGATTCCTTGTCTGAAATTATTGCTCAAACCGGTTTTCGTACAACAGCCTATTTTTGCAGGATGTTTAAAAAGCACACGTCGCTCACACCGGAACAATTTCGTAAAAACAGGGGGTAAAAAATAGTTGGTGTTATCTGTTTGTGTAGAAATACCTTATCCGACAAGCGGTGCCGATACTTTGCGGATTCTTTTCACCGGACAGGCGTATTTGCAAAGTATGTTCACCATCCTCTAATCCTGCGGCCAGTGTGTAATACCAGGGAAGATGGAGGCTTAAGCTCCACCTGGTAAACAAATCCTGTTTTTGCCAATCCCCTTCATCTATCCTGAATTCAATTACTCCTGCATCAGGACCGGCAGCCACAGCTATGCCAACCGCATTCCCCCTAAATTGAAACTCCAATAAGCTGCCCACGTCCTGACTAACCAGCATGGGAACATTCACATAATTGGGGCGTGTTCCCGTTCCATCCTCAGGATTCCAGTTTTCAACCAGCTTCCATCCTTTAACGAATTTGGCATTTTCAGCCAAAATCAGTTTCCCGTTGTCATAATTTGCATGATCTATTGGGTCGCGTTGCTGATAAGTTTCAATTTTGTCATCCTCTGCTACCGTTCCGGCCCACGCTTTCTCCAGAAAAGCTTTTAGGGAACGAAAATAGACCTCCTGCCCAAATGGAGAGGGATGCAGGTTTTTAAAATCATCTTCCCATGTGAATTCACCGGCATCGATGCGTTCGGTCACTTCTTTGGCCAAATTGATGGTTGGAATGTCATAATGAGCAGCTACGTTCTCATGATTTTGAATAACCTCCGGCTCGTTCCCCGAGCGGTAGGTTTCCATTTTTTGAGGATCGACAAAATGCATGATAACAATATCGGTAGCAGGATTTGACTTGCGCAGATGCCTGACGATTCCTTCCATCGCCCTGATTTGTTCCCGGCTGCTTCTTCCGTTTGTTGCATCGTTTACGGCCGCTTCTTCAAACAGTAAATCAACCGGACCGCCCGAAAGCACATCGCGCTCCAACCGAAAAGCAGCCGGAGTGGTCCCCATGGAAGGAATGCCTGCAGCAATAAATTCAAATTCAGTATCCGGGAAGCGCGTTTGAAGATAGTTGCTAATACTGTCGCGCCAGCCACCATTGTAGGTAATGGAACCACCCAGAAAAGCAACACGACCGTTTTTCTCCCGTTGAAATTTGAGAAAGCTGTTTCGAATACCCTTGCGGTGATTGTGATATTCAGCGGAATGGAGAAGCTCATCGGGTAGTTTAGTATGATACGTTATAAAATCAGCTCCCAGTCGGGGTGTTTCGATTGGAAAGTGGTGTCCGAATGACTCTTGTCTCCCTTTGGTGCAGGGAATAACTGTTGCCGGACCACCCAGTTTAATGTATCGATCAACTAAAACATAGGTATTCTCCTTTGGTGGAACCACCTGGTCGTTCAACCCAATCATGTGAAGGATCGGAACTTTTGCCAGTGCCAGCTCTTCCAAATTGTCAATCGGGTTATCCGCATATTCTTTTGCTTCGTGATCCGATGAAAAACCATATGCAACTTTTAATCGCTCCCAATCCGCTTCGTTTCCTTTTCCCTTGCCAAAACCACCAGGCCAGCTTTTGAAATCACACACCGGTGCTTCAGCGTATATGCAGTTTACTTTCTCTGGATTTCGTTTGGCCCAATTGTAAACGAACAAGCCACCACGACTCACGCCTTCCAAAGCAACTTTTGCGTGTAGCCCCCATTCGGTTGTCAGGTAATTGTAAAAGTGGTCCCAAACCTCCATGGCAGCCGGACTGCCATACATATTATCCGTATTGACATAAGCTACATGAAATCCTTCAGCAAGCAGCATGCTGTCCATCTCGGTGTGCCACCCCGGAAAACGTGCCCGCCAAACCCAGGGATTTCCATGTTTTGATTCTTCAGGCACTGTCACATGTGAAGCCCTTCCCTCAAATTCAAAACGATATCGAACAAAGCCTTTCCATTCACTTTTCTCTCCCGGAAAAAATTCTTCCAACGATTTTGCTGAACCGGAAAAAACAGCGAATGTCAATGTGATTAGAAAAATGAACCCAACTCCGACTAGTTTATGACCCATGATTTTCCATTAATTAAAAATGAATTTTGCCTGCACCGGATAGTGGTCGGATAAAAACCAGTTTTCCTCTCCATTATTTACTTTGGCGTCAATGCATTTTTCTTTCATTGCTGGTGACACCAGAATATAATCAATGCGTTCCAGCCGTGAAACCAGTTGCTCCGCGGTTTCATTGTTAACAGGCCCTAAAACCCTTCCCGGAAAACTTCCGCGCTCGTTGATGCTGTGTGTTTTTGTCCTTACGACATCGTATAAAGGAGCTGCCAAAAAAGAAGCCATGACAGAATAGTCCAAATCATTCATGAAAATAGTTCCGTCAATCCCTTTGCCCTCATTGCTTTTTCGCAGGCGGTTCATAAAATAGCCGTCGGCGTCATACAAATGGGCATCAAACGGAGAGTGGGCATTGAAATCACCTAAGACAACATAGTTTGAGTTTTCCTTTTTTATTGCATTCAGTTTGCCAATCAAAATTTCAGCCTCTTCCCCTCTCCTTTTTATACTGCCCGGATGAAGATGAACCACCAAAAAATCAATCCCGGCGGTTTGACAATGCAATGCTCCATGATGCATTCCTTCAAGGATCTTTTCTTTTAAATGAATCGGAAATTCCGAAGTCAGTCCTACTGAATAACCGGTGGTTTTAAGCAAAACAGCATAATGATGTCCCCAGGATTTGGCATCTTCTTCCAGCTTTTCACTTGTATAACCACAAAGTTCCTGAAGAGCAACCACTGAGGGGTGCTGTTTTTTCATCCATTGCTGAAGTTTTTTACGTCTGACGGTATCTTTGCCCCAATCAAAACCATTCCAAATGTTGTAAGTGATTACTTTCAGCGTATCACTTCTCAGGTCTTTCCCCGAAGAATCAGACAAAAGTTTCAGATATGCCTCAGAAATTCGTTTACCATGTTCCACCAGCCCGGTAGGTGTAAGGTGAGTAGCGTCGGCTTTTGGAAGTCCCAGCATGCTGGTAAATACAATATTTAAATCGTCTTTGGCTAATTTTTGCTGCGCCTGTACGACCACAGGATGCTTTTTTACAAATTGATGCTGCTCGTCCACTCCAAGAATGATTTTCAGATCTGGTTTATGGAGCACATTATCGCGTAAGTCATTTATGAGCTGCTTCAAGTTCCTGTAATAGTCTTTTGCTGCTTGTTCGTCGCCGGCATCACTTTCTCCCTGAATCCAAATGAACCCGCCTACAGTTACTTTAACTCCCTGTTTTTCCAGTTGGTCAATGGCCGAGTTCAAATCACGGGTCATGCGATCATAAATCCCTCCTTCGCCCGGTGCTTTCCAGTCTCGGGCAAGACCGGTTGCTCCTTTGGTGTACTTAAATATTGCCGGATCATAACCTGCCTTTTTAAGCTCCCGGGCAAAACTTACTTCAGGTCCAAAATGTCCTTTCGGGAACCTGCCTTTCTGAGCTTGCATGGCCACCCACTCCCCGCCTGAACTTTCATTATCTACAAACGTCCAGTTTAGAAGCATTGAATCGTCATGCTCTATTGCTTCTTCCGGGTAATCAGCAGCATCTCCCATCCACCCTTGAGCATTTGACTGCCCGGCCAGGATAACAAGATCCACCTTTTCTTGTGAACTTGAACTGAAAGGCAGAAGGATGAGTAAAAGCAGAAAATAGCAGATGATATCTGTGAAATGCTTCATTTGAATGACTTTTTCTCTAACGATTCAAAACTGCTTTCTCTCCTTCAGCAAAATTTAGCCTTATTAACTGACCATCCTTTAGAAATTCCTTAGCAGATGAAAATTCAGCATCGCCAAAGGGATTTTCCAAAATTAGTTCACCACCTTTTTCAGAGACAATCTCCACTTTCGTCACTTCACCATTCTGCATGCTGGCAGAAACGAGAAATGCACCGTATGTACGAAGCGTGTTGAATGCAACATCCTGCCAATCTGAAGGAATGGCCGGGAACAGTTTTACCACACCGGAATGGCTTTGAATCAGCATTTCCTGAACTGCCGAAGCAAATGCAAAGTTGCCTTCCAGCGTAAAAGGCCGGTAAGTCATTTTGGAGTGCCCCGCCTGGCACTGGTCTCCATTCACATGAAAAGAGTTTTTCAGACAAAAACATGCTGCAAAAATGCGAAGTGCTTCCGCTGCTTTTTCGCCTTCAAATGCGCGGGCATACAAATTGGCCTGCCAGCTGTAGGAATAACCGGTCCAATAGTCGGGACCAACTTCCTTAAGTGTTCCCAGTGTCGCTTTGATAATCTGCTGATCTTCTTCTCCATTTGCCCAGTCGATGACCCCCAGCGGATGCCAGGCCATCAGGTGTGAAAAATGGCGGTGCGATTGGGCATACGGATAATTGGGCGCAAATGCGAGGCCGCCCTGATCGTCGAGTGCAAAACCGGGCCATTCATCAGCGATGGAAGCCCATTTTGCGGCTTCATCATTCAAATTTAATTCCAAGGCGAGTTCAGCGGCTTTTTCAAAATTCCAGTGGATAAAAGCCAAATCGAAATTGGTGGTTTGGGTGAACCAGGCATGGATGGAATTATCATTGATTTCGGGACTTGAGCTAATGGGCAATTTACGCATTCCTTGTTCGTCTCTAACTGAAATTTCATCCAGGAAAACAGCTACATCACGTAACCAGGGATAGGCCTTTTCTTTCAAAAATTCTTGATCTTTTGAATATATCCAGTGGAGATAGAAATGGTGTGCCAGCCATGAAGCCACGGTGGGTCCAAATGAATATTGTATCCATCCGCCCATGGGCTGGCCGGTCAGGGTGGTGACGCCCGGAACATTCAGCCCCGCTGTTCCAAAGTATGTTTTGGTATATTCTTCAAATGTTCCTTTGTATTTCCACATCCAGTTTAAAAAACCCTCGCCAAGGTCGAGGTAGTTGCCTGTGTATGCAGGCCAGTAGCTCAACTGCGTGTTCAAATTATGGTGAAAATCACCTTTCCAGGGAGGGAGTCTGCCGTTATCGGCTGTCCACACTGCCTGCAGCGAAATGGGCGGAGTGTCGGCCCGGGCTACCGATCCGAACTTATAGATTTCGAGGTAGTATTGTTTTTCAAGAATGGAATCGGGAAGCGACACAGAAGAGCGTTGCCAGTAGTTTTGCCACCATGTTCGATGGGTGCTGAGCGAACGGTCAAATTTGTTTCTCCCGACTTGCTGTGTGGTCAGTTCTCCAGCTTTAGGATTTCCTTCCTGCTCGGAGAAAGTTGATGAAATACTCCATACGCCGATCATCGTATTTTCGTTCGTTTCCCAGTTAACGGACACTTCGTATTCAAAACTGCCCCATCCCTTCTGCCGGTATACCTGCCCGTTGTTTTCTGTAGTTACGATGCCTTGCTCATATCCCAGCCGCTGAAGATCCTGACCGGCTACCGGACTATCTTCTCCACTGTCAATATTTTTTTGATATTGAGGTGGGATGATCGCGGGAGAAAAACCATCGGGCACATTTTCAAACCTGAACCAGCCATAAGGTTCAGAGGCATGTACAAAGGTTTCGAGGGTAACGCCATTTTCCCATTCCACCCTACATACGGCTTTCGACACATCGAGAATGACCGATTTCACCGGCCCCAAAAGCTTGGCGTCAAACTCCAGGGCTGCCCCGGGTATTTTTGAAGGTGCCGGCATATTGTCGTAGGGAGCGTCAAACATCTCCTGCACACGGTCGTAGGTATCGTTTGTTACCTGCTCCTGCACCCACTCGAAGCTGAACTCCGGTTTAGACAGGTTATCCACAGGCCTGAGATCCCACAGGTCAACACGGTCGAGCGAAAAACGAAGACGATCGCCCTTTTGCCAGATCAAAGCACCCAGCAACCCATTTCCAAGGGGCATGGCTTCGTCCCATGTGGTTGCAAGTTCTGTAAATTCGAGCTTGTACTTTTCCTCAGGGCCGGTGACAGGCTCAGGGGAACAGGAAAATAATACCGCTACTGCAATTGCACTAAAAAAATTTCTCATCAGCTACTTGTTTTAATCACTCAAAACTTTTTATCGTTTTTGCCTCCCGAGAAGGCTAACAATCTGAACACCAATAAAAAGTTGTGCCATTTTAAATTGACTATATTTTAACTTTCAATTCTTCACCTTCTTCAATACGCTGCACATCCTTAAATTTCGACACGATTTCATTTGCAAGCATGACCTGACCAACATGAAGTGTTCCCTTTTTTACAGTCAGAATAACAGAATCTTCTGAAATTTCGCAGGTTCCCCATGCCTGGCCATTACTCCAAAACCATTTTCCAAGCTGATTTCGAAAATTTATTGTTTGATCTACTGCAGAATACTGAAACCCTGTTAAAGCCAAAACACTGGCCCAGCTTGCCATTGCCCGGGCATAATGGTGTCCGCACTCGGCTTCGTTAAAAGGACTTCGTTTTGAGCCATCGTAACGTGCACGGATGTTGCGGATAACCCGAAGGCCTTCTTCTTCCATTCCTTCGTAAAGCATGCCCACGGCAGCAGTGTATTCAAAGCCGGTCATCACTTCCGAAAAATAGGGAAACGGAACCTTGGGGCGGCCTTTGGGCCAGCTCGCCATCAGCAGTGCCGATTCATCTCCCAGTGCATAGGAACGCATGTTGTTAAAATGATCGGCCATGGATTCGCGGTAGTTGTATTTGAGAATACTGCTCAAGGTAGTTTTGACGTTTTCTTTTGAGCCAAGATAACCCAGTCCGCAAATGTGGGCCATATACTGTCCAACCAGTTGGTCAACCAGGCATCCTTTGGCCAGTTGGTAGCGAGGCATGTTGGGTGCTGAAAAATCCGTTATTTCTTCCTTGGTTTCAGGATCCAATACCATGTGCTCGTAATATTCTCCATTAAACAGGTTTTCATCGGTCCATTTGCTGCCAGACCGGTATATTTCCGCACACTTCTCTGCAAAATCTCTGTCGTTCAAAGCAATGGCCATTTTTTCGGCAGCTTTTAATGCACCGAGGTACCAGAACTGCATCTGCGGATTGGGCCCTGAATAGTTCACATCCATTGTATTGTGCTGGCTGCCTTCCATCACTCCGTCGGCATTGGCATCCCAACTGTCTTCCAGCCATGCAAAAGCGAGTGCATTTTTTACATTGGGCCAGCTTTTTTTCAGAAATTCTGTATCTCCTGAAAGTTGCCAGTCGCGATACATTTTCATGATGGTGCCCATTTGTCCGTCGGCTGCGGTTCCTCCGGTCTGGTCAACAATTAAGGGCAGCGCTGCACGAAATGCCATGCCCCCGTTGTCGCGTGTGGCGTAATTAAATTCCACATCACGCATGGTTTGGGCCAAATCGCCAAACAAAAATGCGGTGGCCTGCTCGTAATTCCAGACATGGGTGCATGAACCAGCACAAGAGCCATTGGTATCCATGCATCCTTCCCAGCCCATCATGTGCCCGCTCTTTATTCTGAAAACCGTTTGCGAACGCAGAGTACTCAGATTAAAAAGGGCAGCCTCTTTTACCTCTTCCGGGAAATCGGAATCGAGAAATGCATGGACGAATTCAAGGGTTTTCTGCTCCAGATTTTCCAGTTCGGGATACGTTTTCGAAATGACATCCCAGGCATCGTTATATTGCGTGGTGTAATAATTTCCAACCACCTCGCTTGACCAGGCTTTGCGGTTGGGGAAATGCCAGGTCAGAAAAAACTGAAACACCTGTTTCCCTTTGGCCGGAATTTCCTTCCGAACTGCCAGCGATGCCATGGGATCGTCATCCGCTGGTTCGGTCTTTTCAACCAGCATCCCGTCATCGCTGAAATCGTCCCAGAAATCCAGAATGGCATTGCTCCAGGCATTGTGAACGGAAGAAGTTCGGTAAGTCACTCCCAGCTTGGCATCGGTGGTCAATGCCATCGTTCCCCATGCCGGGTCCTGTTGGTCCACTTCACCTGGTTTGAAATAAATTCCCCGGAAACGGGCATCACTGCGAAACTCATTTTCGTTCTTCTTAGCGCCTTCATAAATTTGATCCCCTTTCCAGTCGTAATGAAATTTACTGCCGTCTTTCCCGATAAAATTCCGAATGGAACCGCAAACTGAAACGCTTATTGGTTTATCGGTTTTATTTGAAACTTCGTAACGTAAAATGGCCATTGGAATTCCGCTGGCATTGGCATCGCCGGGAATTAACGGATTAAACGCCTTTATTTTTACATCCACCGGCAAATTGGAATCGGATAGGTTCACCACTCCAAAAGGATAGGCTGCATCGAAGGCAGCTTTTTCAAAACGCGGAACACCATGATGATCTACCGGCCGCCCTTCCATGTGTTCATATTCATAATCCAGCAGCGGGCCCATCAAACCTTTGGTGTAGTTTTTTTCACCAGATTCAACATGAATAGCAAAAAACGGGGCATCGTTTCCCGGTGTTACCGTACTGAAACCTTTTCCGGGCCGGTTCATGATTTCCCAATCGACCAGACTTCCACGACCGCTAATAGAAACTGTTCCCGTCCCAATACCACCAAGTGGAAGCGCCACTTTTGAAAGGTGGTATTCATCGTAGTGCTTCAGTATGGGCCAGTTACTGCTCTGACTCTGAACAGAAGCACTTGAAATAAAAAAAATGAGAAGCAAAAAGAAAACTTTCATGAGACTGATTTTTAATTGTTGCTGATTAGGTGTTTTTATTCCTTCCCAATATACGCCGGATTCGGGAAAGGCATTTGCGCGCCAACATCCTTTCTCCATTGATGTAATAATTGTTTTAATTCTTCTGCCTTTTCAGGTTGTGATTTAGCCAAATCAAATTCTTCCTTGATATCGTTTTTCAGGTGATATAATTCCAAACGACCATCCTCAAAAAACTCAATGAGTTTATAATCGCCCACTCTTACGGCTCCTGAAGGTCGTCCGCCAAGGCCTCCGCTGTAATGGGGATAATGCCAGTACATGGGTCGCTCGTCCATATTCCGGCCCTCCAGAAGGGGTTTCAGGCTGATGCCATCCTTGTGTTGCCGGGGCTTAAGCTCAATCCCTGCTACATCCAGCAAAGTAGGGTAAAAATCCGTCCCGGTTGCCGGAAAATCAGTCGTGGAGCCAGCTTCTATTTTCCCCTGCCAGTAAAAGATCAAAGGTTCACGAATACCTCCTTCATAAAGATAACCTTTGCCAGCCCGCAGTGGGAGGTTGGTCGTGGGAATATTATCAGTCCGGTTGCTGGTGGACATTCCCCCGTTATCGGAAGTAAATACCACCATGGTATTTTCCTTCAGGCTTTCCTGTTCAAGTACCTGAAGCAGGCGCCCCACATTTTCATCCATACTTTCTACCATAGCCCCATAATGGGGCCTGTTTTGCCACTGTTTATGGTATGTCTCTCCTTGCTTAATAAACGCTTCGCCGGAATAATTCATTTCAGAGCGTTTGTGGCGGTATTTTTCCACTTTTTCAGGCTTTCCCTGCATGGGAAGGTGCACCGTGTAAAAAGACAAATACGCAAAGAATGGTTGTGCTTTATTCTCTTTTATGAATTTGATTGTTTCATCGGTAAGCCGGTCGGTAAGGTATTCCCCATCTTCCAGGTCTGCAAGCTGAGGATTTTTGTAGGGTGAAAAATATCCACCGGCTGGATGGCCGGTATTGTTTCCGCCTTTGTTTAGATCGAATCCCTGGTGATGTGGATAGTATTTTTCTTCTTCACCGATATGCCATTTGCCTGCAAAAAAGGTCGTATAGCCAGCATCTTTGAATGCTTCAGCCAGCGTATATTCTTCCAAATCGAGCTGAAGCCTGAACGGATGAGAAGCCAGCTTCTGGTTTTTATGCGGACCGTAATGCCTGTTTCCCGGAATATAGTCAGTCAGATTCAGACGGGCAGGATATTTACCCGTCATAATGGCCGCACGGGAAGGCGAACACACGGGACTTGCTGCGTAAGCATCGTTAAAAACCATGCCGGAAGCAGCCAGTTGATCAACGTTTGGGGTTTCATGGAATTGGCTGCCGGTATATCCTAAATCGGCCCAACCCAAGTCATCCACCAAAATAAACAGAATATTGGGTTTAACAGTTTTTGATTGCCCCTTATGCAAACACCCATAGCAACTCATTAGAAAAGCGGCAACAATGATCATGAACTTTATTCTCATTTTAATGACTAATTAACGATCGTTTAACGATTCCCAAAGCTTTGGACTTAATAATAACAACTCTTTTTAGGAGCAGACCAGATCTTAACGATGGGAGCTCGAAGAACAAGTTATTCCTTATTTTCCTGGAGTTCAATTTCCCAATGATCCGTTCGAAAGCAGGATGCAGGTAATCCCGCCTGATTAAAGAGATTCGGTTCGGCGATATTGTCCCACGCAAAACGCACAGCCAACGGATTTTTAATCTTCCTGTTCCATACCCTGACAGTGTTGCCTTCAATCCTGGCCTGGGCGTCCAGAAACATGCTGTCAGGCCCACAAATTTCAAATTTGGTTAGCTCTTCTCCCTTTTTCATCAAACCATCATCAGCATAGTCAAAAGACACCACCATTTCTTCGCCCTCACGTTTCACGTCACGAAATACCGGTCCGGAGAAGGCAATATCAGTCAAACCATAATTTTTCGCCAGGGCCCAGCTGGCAAGTCTTTTCCCGACATCTTGCTTGTTCTGCGGGTGAATATTATTGATGTTTCCGATGTCGCTTACAACAACCATCCCGGTATTTGGAACTTCTTTAAACGTTTTTAGCTGCGCTTCCCTGATTAAAACGCCGGCATCTTTTTCTTTGTAATTAAAGGGTGCAATCTGAACAAAGTAAAAAGGGAAATCGTATCCCCATTCTTCCCTCCAATTTTGAATCAGCGATTCCAAAATATTGGGATATGAGTATGGGTCGAGCCTGTTGGCCTCTCCCTGATACCAGATAGCACCGGCTATTTTGAACGGGATGACGGGAGCGATCATGGCGTTATACATGTAGCCCCGCTGAGCGGAATGCCACTTGTTTTCGGTGAAATGTTTTTCTGGCTCCATAAGGTTGGAATCGTTATCTCCATGTTTGGCATTGAACCAAACTTCAGCACGAGTGCCTCCCCAACTGGCATTGATCAACCCAATCGGGACTTTTAGTTCCTGGTGAAGTTCTCTCCCAAAAAAATAGGCTACAGCACTGAAATCCTTCATTGTTTCAGGCCGGCATTCTGTCCACTGTCCCGGAGTATTATCCTGGCGGGTTGGTGATTGGTGTTTGGGCACTTGAAACAAGCGGATATCCGGATCATTCGCATGACCTATTTCTTCCTGCGCATTGTCAATCCCACGTGAAGCCGACCATTCCATGTTTGATTGCCCTGAAGCAATCCAAACTTCACCAATGAATACATTCGACAAGGTAATGGATTCGTGTCCTTCAATGGTCACAACGTATGGTCCTCCTGCTTCAGGGGTCGTCAGTTGAACAGACCATTTCCCCTGATAGGCGTTTTCAGTCACTGGCATATGATCCCAGCTCCCGGTCACCGTGATTGGCTCAATGGTTTCGGTGGTCCACCCCCAGATCGTAACGGTTGTATTTCGCTGCAAAACCATGTTGTCGGAAATAACCGAAGGCAACCATATGGCAGCGAAACAGTTTTGAGCGAAAAAAATAAGCAGTACGAACAAACTTTTCTTCATTTGATTTGAATTTTACTCTTGTTTTAATTCCTGGTGAACCGGCAACTTTTGCTCTTTAACAGGGATAAAAACGATATACGCTTCATCGTCTTTTTTGACAGCCAGGCTGATGACCTGTGGCTCACCATTTTCGGTATAAACAAACGGACGTTCCATCCTGTCAGGCTCGATTTCGCAGCCGGATTTCATGCGTATTTTCTTGGGCATCAATTCATATTCGGTCGCTTTTTCCCAATGAATGCCGTCGGGTGAGCACACCATCCCGATAAAATTATGAGCATGGAACACGCCATAGAAATAGCTTCGTTTTTGGTCGTACCACACCGACATATCTTCGGTATCCAGGTAATCGATGACCGGTTTTTCCTGCATTTCAAAAGGGCCGATGGGAGAATCAGACACGGCAACAGCCTGGTTGCGGATAAACCGTGTTTCATTGGGTTTGTCACCTTTCACGATCAGGTAAAACTTACCGTCCTTTCCTTGTGCAACGGCCGGATTCACCGCCAATGTAGCAATCGGTCCCGAAGGTTCAATCAGTGGGTGGTCCATTCGTTTCCACGGACCGCTAATCGACTCAGCCACCGCCACGCCTGTCCGTTGATTGGGTCTCAAGTATTCTTTCCAATTGGGGTGACTATATCCCACCCGGGCAGTTTCAATCAGTTCCTCCTCCGTATAATCTTTATCCCCAAGGTTCGTAGAAACGTAATAGAGGTAATATTTATCGCCGAATTTTTTGATTTTGGGATTGTGGACCGTGATGGCGTCCCAGTGACCTTTACCGCGACTTTGCAAGACGGTTTCTTTGTATTCCCAGGGTCCCTGCGGATTATCAGCCACCGCATGCGCCACTTCCGAATGCGTCAACCAGCTAAGGAACGTGTATTTCTTTGGCCAGCGCGAATAAAACAGGTGGTACTTGTCATCGTCACCTTTTATTACCGAAGAACACCAGTTAAAGTACCCTTGGGTTTTAAAAATATTTTCTTCTGAAATCCGCTGCAGCCGATCCTTAAAAACCAGTGGACTTTTGGCTGGTTGTGCATGGAGCGAACTTCCAATCAGAATCATGATGAATAAGAAACGTATTTTCATTCTCCCGCTGTTTTTTCTGTTTATATTTCATCCGGCCATGGAACAGGCGCTCCGGTTTCTTTGTAAAAAGGTCGATCCGCATGTCCATTTCTCAGGTATTCTCCCAGTTTTTGGGACAGTTCATTCACTTTCTCAGGATTTCTTTCCCCCAGATTATTTTGTTCTCCCATGTCCTCCGGGATATTAAAAAGTTCGAAATGCTGGTCGCGGTAGTAATAAATCAGTTTCCAGTCGCCGCTGCGTATTGTACTGGTAGCCCCAATTCCCGGGCCTGTTGGGCCCCAGTTGTTGGGAAAATGCCAGAACAAATCGCGGGTTTCTGTTTCTTTTTCAGGGTTCAGAAGCCTGGGAACAAAACTGATCCCGTCAACCGTTTGAACAGTACGATAGTCTTTCATTTGAGCCATTTCAAGAATCGTCGGAAAAAAATCTTCGATCATAACTTTTGTATTATTTCTCGTCGCGGGAGCCACTTTACCCGGCCATTTCACCATCATAGGCACACGGATACCACCTTCGTAAGCCGAACCCTTGCCGCTGTTTAACGGCCAGTTGTGCGTATGCGGTTCTCCGGCTCTGTGATGGGCACTCAGACCGCCGTTATCGGACATAAACAGGACAATGGTGTTCTCAGCAATCCCTTTTCCATCAAGATAATCCATCAAATCGTTCAGGCTTTTGTCCATCCCCTCGATCATCGATGCATATTTTGCTTCCGACTCGGGCAGGCCCATATTCAGATATTTTTGATAAAATCGGCGGTCGGCATTTAGTGGGATATGAACAGCATAGTGGGCCATGTAAAGATAAAATGGTTGGCTTGCGGCTAATGCGTGATCCATAGCCTTTTTGGCCTCGATCGTAAGTGCTTCCGTTAAAAAAACAGAATCGCCGTGGTATTTCTCCAGTCCGGGGACGCCCCAAGGCAACGTATGACCCCCTTCCTCCTTGTTTCCGAAGTTTTGTTCACCGAGGTAACTCCCCAGCCCTCCTGCTGCATGGCCGGCAATATTGATATCAAACCCACAGTTTATTGGGTTGGCTGCCGGTGTATTCATGGCTCCAAAATGGGCTTTGCCGCAATGAATCGTAACATACCCGTTATCTTTCAGAATTTGAGGTAACATGGTGGCATAAACTGAACGCTCAATGCTATCGACCGGCTGAATTCCATTTAAATTCCAGTCGGGATAGCCGAGTACTTCGTGTGGGGCATCAACCGATGTATTCCTCCGCAGTGTCCAGTTGGTGACCCGGTGGCGGGCGGCGTTCATCCCACTCATCAGGCTCACGCGGGTAGGAGAACAAACCGATGTTGCATAAGCCTGGGTAAATAGCATCCCTTGGGCTGCCAGGCGTTCCATCCCAGGAGTATGGTACCGTTTGTTGAAATCGGTTTCCTTTTTCCAAAAAGGAACCGAAGTATCCTGCCAGCCCATGTCGTCTACCAGGAAAAGGATGATGTTTGGCTGTTTCTCCTTTTCATCCTTTGAAGTTCCCACACAGGATGTCAAAATAGAAAGCAGAAAAAAATATACTAAGTAGTGCGAATAATTTAGTGTCATGTTTCGAGTTTTTAACAATTTGTGATAGAAGCGAAACCGAAAATATCAAATAGGTCCGAGACCTTAATTTCAGGTACACCGTTTCTTTCATTAAAATAGTTTCTTTTCAACGTTCCTTTTTGACTTCACGGTACACCAACTTTGCTATCGCAAAATACCCGTCCTTATTCGGGTGGACACCGTCCTGTTCTGTAAATAATTTCGCCTTTCCCGTCAAAGGAGTATTCAAGTCAATAAATCCAACTTTTTTATTTTCAGCCACCGTTTTAATTTTTTGGATAAGCTCCTGAAGGCGGGGTTTCCGCACACTCAATCCTTGAATACGCTCCTCACTCAGGCCAGGTGTCTCGAGCACCATGGGCGAGGGTGCGCAAATCCAGACACGAGGCCGGGATGGCCATGTTCTTAAGGTATCTATCAGGTCACTGTAATCTCCTTCAAATTCATCTTTATATTCCCAGCATTTGCGGTCGCCGCAGGTACCCTCCCCACAGGTATCGTTGGTGCCCAGACTAATTACCACCATGTTAGGGTTTGCTTCCTTTATTTTGGATAGTTGATTCCACACCGTTGGTATGCCCTTGCGAATAAGGGTGCAACTGCTCACGCCAAAATTCTCTACCAGGTATTTTCCTCCCAGAAGTTTCTGGAGTCGCGCCGGATAGGAATCTTCTTCCGGATTTTCGAGGCGGGCTCCGAAGGTAATACTGTCGCCAATACAGGCTACCTTTATCTTTTCGCTTTCTCTGCCCCAGCCATTACCAACAATCGGCATGAATACAAACGTGATAAGAAGGCTTGCAAGAATTAAGGAGTAACATTTGATAACTTTCATAAACAGCTATTTAAAACGTGTTACAAATTGAACAACTGAAAGTTTTGAATTTCAGGTTCTCCTTTCGATTGCAAAATAGTTAAACGAACGGCTGAAACCTCCGTTGCGTCAAAACGATGGATAAATTTATGTCCGATGCAGGAGCCTTCGAAAATTGCTTGCCAGCCGTCAGCTGTTTTTCCTTCCAAAATAAATTTCCGAATGCGTTCTCCATTGGCAATGTTTTCCTGGAGAATAATGTGATTGATTTCCTGATTGCCTTTTAGGTTGATTTCAAGTTCATTTCCCTTGCCTGATGCAGTTGCCAGCGGGTTTGAAAACCGTCGCTTAATTTCATCGCCCCATTCTTTCAGCCGCTTCACATCCGGCTCAGGCATTAATCCATCCGGATTGGGTGTAAGCCCCAGGATGAGTGATGTATTATGCCCCACCGAGTTATAATACATATTCATCAGGTTTTCCAACGGGAAAATGTGCTCCTCGTCTCCCGGTTCCCAGAACCATTCGTGGCGACCATTGTATCCGCGGAGCGGCGCATCGCTCATGGCAGGCATGTAATATTTGCCATCCGGGTCGCCTTCTTTCAATAACTGAAAGTTATTTGCGAGAACGACTTCCTGGTTGGCTGAATGCGAAAATGGAAAAGGAAAGGTTCCCCAACTTGGATATGGAACAGTGCCGCTTTCGCTACCGCCCCACCGAATGTCGGCACGCTGGGTGTTGTGGTAAAAAATACAGTTGGTTTGGTATTTTTCAAAAACACTTAAAACATCAGGGCCGCCTTTTTCCGGACCGTGCGCACCACCATCGAACCAAACAATGGCCAGGTCTCCATAGCGCGACATGAGCTCTTCCACCATTCCTTCGCACATCCGGTTATAATATTGCTGACGGTTTTCCGCAAATTGATTCTCACCATTCACCATAAAATCATAAACCCCATAAAAAGAATTCCAGCGAATACCAATATAGATTCCCGGTTTCACATCGTATTTACGACACGACTCCACAAAATCTTTTACGATATCCCCTTTTCCATCACGCCATTTCACTGCTTTCAGACTATAAGGATTCACATCGCTCTGGTACAAGGCGAAACCTGTTTCATGGGTGGCGGTTAGAATAGCGATCTTGCACCCGGCATCTTTTGCAGCTTTGATCCACTGATCGGTGTCCAGGCTTTTCGGATTGAAAATATTATAATCGGCCATGGGTGTAATCCGGTTTTTCTGCTGGTTGTATTTTTGATTGTCAAAAACATGCAGGTCGTAATGAAAAACGGCCACCAGCTCGGCATTTTGCCAGGTTAACTGGGCCTGGGTTGGAGCTGGGACATTTACATCATCTTGAGCGATGGCATATCCGAGTATACCAAGTATGAGTAAAAACATTAGTGGTGATTTTTTCTTCATTTTCTACTAATTTTTTAATGGATTACTTCGTTGCTTCTTCCTTGTTGGCACCATTGGCCCATGTCGTTTTTATCTTAAAATTAATTCGAATCGAGTCAGGTAGCATTCATGCTTGTTTGGAACCATCGAAATCCCCCACTTTAATCCATCTCCTACCACAACCGGCTTCGTTAAATCGGGCCGAAAAGCTCCTGGCGCGACAGCACGCTTTTCTACTTTTGCATCCAGTTTTTCGGACATAAAATCAATGCCATCAGGGGCATATTCAAATGTTTCTGAGAGAGAAGCAAAAGCTCCAACTCCCGTACCTTCCGGCCAAATTAGCACTTCATGACTTCTTTCAAGGATTTCTTTTCCGTATTTGGTATAGGGGCCTTCAGGATTTTTTGAATAAGCAACACCCATGCAGGTGTGTGCAGGGCCTCCGTGTCCGCTTGCCAATGACCGGCCTTTATAATACATCCAGTATAATCCATTCCTATACAGTAAAGAAGCATCATCAACCCGGTAACTGTCAAATTTTTCGGCTTCTACACTGACTTTTAAAATGGGTTCTTCGCAAACTCTTTTAAAAGGCCCGGTTGGTGAATCGGATACGGCTACACCAATTGCTGTAATGTCCGTGATGTTGTTATTTTCAAATTCACCCCCGGCATTTCCTGGTGTTGGTTTTACTCCCGTATAAAATAAATAGTACTTACCGTTGGCATATAGCATGTTTGGAGTAAAAACAGCTTGTGAGTCCCATTGGCCCTTTTTGCCCACATCCAGCATTTCACCAACTTCGGTCCAGGAAAAGCCTTCATCATCCGATCTGGCACACCAAACGCTTGCTCCCCAATATCCGGCTCCCCAATGTTTTGGCTCAGCATCTGGTATTTTGGTATAATACACATAGTAGGTTTGGCCTACTTTTATGACATCGCTGGGGTCGCGTCGCGTGACGCCTTCTTCAAAACCTATTCCGGTGACTTCATCGAAATGAAATTCTGTATTTGAAAATTTCTCCTTTATTGAATTAATTTCCTGAGCTGGCGAGGAAAAGGAATATAAAAGGCAAAGACCGACCATTGCGAGGAGTACTCTTTTTTTCATCTTTCTCATTAAAATTAATCAAAAATCATTCATTATTAACATCATAGACCGTGAGTTCTTTTATTTGCGGAAGGTCCACCGATTCTGAAATTCTAAGACGACCTGCGGAAATCACCGCTGGATCAAACCGATGAATCAATTTATGACCGATACAAGATCCCCTGAAAATTTCCTGCCAGCCATCAACGGTTTTTCCTTCAAAAATAAATTCCCGGACCCGTTCCCCATGAGCAATATCTTCCATGATGACGACCTGATTGACCATTTGCCTGCCAGAAAATTTCAGTTTAATTGTATTGCCTTTCCCTGAAGTCGTGGCCACCGGATTTGAAAATCGACGCTTGATCTCTTCACCAAACTCCCCCAAACGTTTTGCATCCGACTTAGGAATCAGGCCTTCAGGATCCGGAGTTACACCCAATATTAGCGTTGTATTATGCCCCACCGAGTTGTAATACATTTCCACCAAATCATCCAACGGATAAATGATATGCTCACGGTCGGGTTCCCAAAACCAGTCGTGTCCTCCGTGACCCCGCAGTGGAGCATCACTCATGGCAGGCATGTAATAGTCTCCTTCGGGATCCCCGTGTTTTAGCAAAGCAAAATTATTGGCATGAATTTCCTTTTTTGCGCTTTCCCCTGCTCCGGTTGAGGGATAGGGGAAAGTTCCCCAGCAAGGATAGGGCACGGTACCTGTTTCGCTGCCTCCCCAGCGCATATCCGCGCGTTGCAGGTTGTGGTAAAACAGGCCGTCGGGCTGGTATTTTTCAAACACCGACAACACGTCGGGGCCACCTTGCTCGGGGCCATGGGCACCACCATCAAACCAAACCATGGCCCAGTCGCCATAATTGGTAAAAATCTCTTTTACTATTTTTTCAATCATCCGATTGTAATGCTCCTGACGATTTTCTGCAAACTGGTTGTTGCCATTCACCTTAAAATCGTAGACGCCATAAAAAGAGTTCCAGCGGGTTCCAATGTAAACCCCCGGCAACATGCCGTACTTTTCGCATGAGGCTTTAAAGTCGCGCAGCACATCACTTTTTCCATCCTGCCATTTCAGTGCTTTCATGCAGTAAGGCGTTGCATCGCTCTGATGCAGAAAAAAGCCTGTTTCGTGGCTAACCGTTAGTATGGCTATTTTAAAACCAGCTGCTTTCAGCGTTCTAATCCACTGGTCGGTATCGTATTGCTGTGGGTTGAAAATATTGTAATCCTTAACCGGTGTGATTCGAGCCTGGCTTTGCACATAAAACTCACCATCATGTGAATGAAGATCCCAGCAGACGAGAGCTGCCAGTTCAGTATTTTGCCAACGAAGCTGCGCAGCAGATGGCAATGGAATGGGTTGTTGAGAAAAGGAATTAAAACTCAAGGTCAACAACCATGCAATTATGACTAGTTTTTTCCGAATAATGTTCATTGAGTGGGTATTAATTCACTGTTGTCCAGTAAAATTTTACTGATTTACTCGTGATGAAGTTTTGTTTTTTATGGACTTGTTGCGTCATGTGCCAGAATGCCAATGATCGTTTCGTATTCAAGCCAATACGCCCGTCAATTCCATCTGTTCGACGTTGAATTTAAGCGATTCGATTTCTGAAAACGGACGCCCCTTGTCCCAATTGTTCGTTTTGGGTCAAAAAAAAGTGAGGCGATATCGTGTATTGGCACTCGAAATTCCACATTAATGTCACGGATGCTTCACAACAACTTTTTAAAACCATCGACTTGAAACCTGTGAAAAAATAATAGATTAAGCCTGTTATTTCAAGGCTTAATCTATTGAATCACAAATCTATGGTTATTGAACAATCCTGATCGTCCAATCATGAGTTGTTCCGTCTGCCGAAACTAGTTTATACACAAATTCCTTGGAAGACAAATCTGCTAAAATGCCAGCAATCGGAGAGCCCCCAACAGGCTCCACACGGACTGATTGATGGTAGATGACAATGCCAGCTCTGGTAATATCCTGAGATGCAGGAACAGTAACTGTTGCTATGAAGTTATCATTATCAATGACGGCATTCCCCGATGATACAAATAGTCTTCTGCGAGCAGGCGTTAACGTACCATTCTCATAATATTCCTGGAGCTCGTGTTCATCCGCTTGCAAGGTAAATATGTTCACATTCGTGATCAAGGCAGTGTCGCCCCATTGCCCTTCATCAAAATCAATCCTGGGGTCGCAAGAAAACAGAATCCCTGCAAATAAGACGATAACCAGATATAAAATATTATTTTTCATATTATATGCATTTAAATTATCAATGAAGATTTAGAACCAACCGGGATTTTGTTTTAATTCAACACCAGCATCTTCCAAATACAAATCAATTTCATTTTTAGGAATGGGTGCTAAATACACACGTCCAGGTTCAACAAAGTAGCCTTCTCCTGTGGGTTTAAATTCGGGGGTTACATAAAATGGATTTAAAAACCCATCGCTAAAAACATCATAATCTTCTCCCTGTGTCAAACCCCAATTATTTGCATCGTTCTCGCTCAGGCCATCCGCCACTAACTTTGACGGATCATTAAAATAATCAATAAATTCCTGGGCGTGTGCACCTTTTGGTTTCCAACCATTGATGACATCATGGAAAACAGCCCATCTTTTTAAGTCTCCTTCCCGGTGTCCTTCAAAAGCTAGTTCAGCTAAGCGTTCCCGCCTAATTTCATTGACAATATTTGATTCAGAAGCATCGAACCCTTGTTGCGCTGAATAAGAGACAGACCAGGAATTTACTGCACTTAGCGACATCGGCACCATTCCCACTCGTTGGCGAAGTATATTGACCGTTTTATCCAAATCGGCTTGATTGATGGTACCCAAAATGGCCTTTGCCTCTGCCAATGCCAGTAATCCTTCGGCATAACGTATTAAGACGTCATCGACCGAACCATTTCTCCATTCATTAGCGTCAAAAATAGCTCCCTTCCAAAAACGGAGGCCAGTTGCCGAATAATTGTTTGTAAAAACATTATTAATCGTTGGATATCTTACCGGAAGAGCTTGTGGCTCAAAACCTGCTATTTGATTCTGAGGCCCCCGATCTGGCGTCCATACAGACTGTCTGAATCGCGGATCAAGGTTTTCACCTAAATTATTTAAACTTGTATAGTCTATGGGTAAGGATGACAACTCTTGTGGAACACCATCTTTATCAAGATAATTTTCCACCAAATTCATTGTTGGAGACTGTGGACTTTCAACAACTCTGTCGTAAAAGTTATGCCCAACAATTTCGTTGACATCGTATATCCGGTACAAAAATACGCCCTCTGAGGTAGAGGCATCCATCTGAGAGAACAGTTGATTATAGGCTTCATTAAACGGGCCTCCCCTGGTAAACAATGTAGATCCCTGGTGATCAATCAGTTCCTGTATTGCAGGTTCTACCATTTGTAAAAATTCATTGCCATTTTTACCATCCACTGCAAAAGGTGTATTATCTGCTCCGTGGTAACGTTCCCAACTGCCTTCAAACAGTGCCACCCGTGCTTTCATCACGAGAGCAGACTCCTTGTTTACCCTTCCCAGCTTTGAGAAATTTGAATTTTTCCATCCCATTTTTGCAATCGCGGAATCCAGGTCCTGAATGATAAATTTTGCTACATCGTACCTGGAATCTCTTGTTTTATACAATGTTTCGCTATCGGTTTCCAGCACTTCGGTGTAGATGGGAACATCCCCATATCTTTCCAGCATTCTAAAATAGACCCATGCCCGGAAAAAGTAGGCTTCGCCTGTATATTGATCAACTTCCGTGTCTCTTGCTACACGTCCTGAATTCTCTATTAAATAATTAATTTGTCTTATCCAGGTAAAATTACCATTCCAGGTTCCGTCGGCCGCTGGTGCCTGTCCACTGCTTCCTTTTTGCAACAATGCACCCGATGGTCCGGTAGCAACCTGTATATCGGTATTGGCGTCAAGGTATATATTATAAGCATTCCCTCCTTGTTGAAAATGATATCTTGGAAACAGCCTGTAAAAGCCATTGACCATCACTTTCAAATCGTTTGCTGAAGTAAAGAAGGTTGCATCGGTCATTTCGTCAAGGGGGTATCTTTCCAGGAAATCCTCTTGACAGCTATTAAACGATATTCCAAATACAATAAGCAATATCGAAATATATTTTTGTCTTGATTTCATATCTTTATATTTTTATATTATATCCCTATATTCACACCAAAAGAGAACTGACGCTGTGGAGGATATCCCATTCCGCCGTATCGGGAAATAATCTCTGGTTCATATTTTATTATTGATTTATAATAAATGTATCCCAAATTTTCGATGCTTGTGTATACATACACGGTGTTCAATCTGGCTTTGTTTATTAATATCTTCGGCAAATTGTATCCTATCCGCAAGTTTTTAATTTTCAGATGAGCCAGATTTAGTTGATACTGGTCGTTTGCTGCATATGTTTTGAATGAATGCCTTGGATAATAATTATCCGGTGTTTCAGGTGTCCATGTGCCTAATTCCCGATGCACTGTAAACCATTTTGAATTCCAGATATCCCCCCCGGCAGGCCTCACATAAAAATTACCTGAAAAGACTTTCCATTTTGGCACCCCGGTCAGTTGTACTGAAAAATCGAAACCGTTCCAATCAGCAGCGAGTTGAACACCATACTGGTTACGTGGATAATTGTAACCACCCCGAACCAGATCACCCATGGCGTACCATCTTCCGCCTTCTCCTCCATTAATCTGTCCGTCTCCATTTAAGTCTTTCATCAACAAATCTCCGGGATAATACCATCCTCCTCCCTGAGGGACACTGGCTTCGATATCGTCAATATTTTGTGCGATGCCATTTGACTCATACAGGTAGTATTCTCCAAAAACCTGCCCAGGTGTCCACAAACTCCTTGAGCCGTTAATATTATCCTCATACTCGACTACATATCCTACGTAATCTGAAACATTAAATTTGGCATTATAATTCAATGGTTTCCCCATGATGTCAAAGGCCTTATCACGCCATTTAACGGTGAATTCCCAACCACGAGTCTCACTAACTGCGTTATTGACACTTGGCAGACCTGTTCCAATTGTTTGAGGCAAAATTTTAGCCGGACCGGCTTGATCATAAATCGTACGCTGATACCAATCGTAAGTAACATCAAGTCGATTATTCAGAGCCAAAATGTCGATACCAAAACCCAGAGTTTTGGGTTTTGCCCAGGTTAAATCAGAACTAACAAGAGCAGGCATAAAAACCATGTTGGGTTTCGACCCGCCAAGCAATACATCGCCATTTCCGATTCCTGTCCCCATTGTTGGAAGGTACAGGTAATTGCCATCTCCCGGGTTTCCGGACGAGGTATAAGCTCCTCTTAATTTCAATTGACTCACTTGTTCAATGTACCAAAAGTTCTCTTTTGCAATATTCCAGGCACCAGAAACCGATGGGAAAAATGCCCATCGAATATCGGAAGGGAATTTTGAATGCGCATCATAACGCCCGTTAAATTCGATAAAATATTTTTCGCCATAATTGTATGCCAGTCGACCGAAAACCCCCTGCGTAGCCCAGTGACTTAAAGCATCAGAAACAGAAGGATTATCGTTGTACGTTGTACTTATCGTCGGCACCGAATTGGTATATAAATCTCTCCCTGTTCCACTTAATTGGGTATATCGATTATACTCTTCCTGGTAACCAACCAATGCGGTTATCGAGTGTTTCTCAATCTGCTTTCCATAGTCAGCGACCAAGTCAAGGGTATGATAATTTTGCAAGTCCATCATTCGGATTACGCTGCTCTGCGTAACAGACCTTGCTGAATTACGAGAGCTTCCATCCGGATTCGTGACCGTAATAACGAAACTATTGCGATTAAAATGGCTGGTAAAATTCCTCCAGGTATAATTTCCTTTTACATTAAGACCTTTAAATGGCTTTACTGTAAACCCACCGGTCATCGTAAGCTCATTTCTGTCATTGATTTGGTTCCCACCGTCACCTCGTAATGATGGACCACTACTTAAAAACGAAGGGCTGCCGTTGGGATTGATATCGGCCCAGTTTGGAAGGGTCGCGGCGGCATTTTGCCAGATATCGTTATAATCAGGTCCACGCCCCCTCTAATTTACAGCGACTTCATCGGTCTTCAGATAATTCATACTTAACCGAAGGCTAAGCCAATCCGTTGCGTCTGTATTCACTTTTAAAAGCGCCGTATATCTGTTCTTTTGATCATCTGCCCCCTTAATAATTCCTTTAGACTCATTGTACCCAAGACCCACATAATACCCGGTGTTCTTCGTTCCTCCGGAAAAGTTGACGTTATGCTGCTGGCTGGGGATCTGGCTTTTAAACATGATATCAAACCAATCGCTGTTGGCAAACATATCCCAGTGTGCTCCCCATTGGCCATTGGGCAACTCGATATTATTGTAATCGATTTTCCCGGAAGCATAATCTCTCATTAACTGAATCGTCTCTTCTTTATAGATAGGAGACTGCAGTGAATTCCGATACTGCTCATTGATTTTTTCAGCATATTCGTACGAATTAGCCCAATGTGGCATGCCAATAGGTTCACCTATGTTGTAGTTGCCGCTGTAGTTAACGCGTATTTGATCATCTTTTTGTCCACTCTTTGTGATAATAAGAATAACTCCTGACGGAGCCCTTGAACCATAAATTGCCGATGCCGCTGCATCTTTCAAAACGGAAATTGATTCGACATCATTTGGATTCACATCGATAATTCTACGCTCTACCCCATCAACCAATACAAGTGGTCCTCCCTTCTGATTGAATCCGGTAAATCCACGAATATTGATGTTCGGAGCGGAAGCAGGTCCCCCGTTAGTTGGTTCAATATAAAGCCCTGCAACAGTACTTTGAATGGCATCTGATATATTACTAACCGGCCTGTTCACCAACAATTCACCGCTTACTTGTTCCACCGCCGCAGTCAGATGCGATTTCTTTTGAGTACCGTATCCAACGGCCACCACTTCTTCAATTCCAACTGTTTCTTCTGCCAACGTGACATTGACCATTGATTGACTGCCAACGGTAATCTCCTGACTCCGCATACCAACAAATGAAAAAACCAGGGTAGCATCTGATGCCACATTCGTGAGGGTATATTCGCCGTCCGTGTTGGTCACAGTTCCCTGAGTGGTTCCTTTTACCAATACCGTAACTCCTGGAAGTGGCTCACCGGAAGCCTCGGTCACTTTTCCGGAAATTGATTTTGGCTGTTGCATTGCCCTCATGCTTTCCGATGGTGCCAGAATAATTTTTCGATCAAGAATAGAATACTCTACATCGGTCCCTTCCAAAAGCAATTTTAACACTTCTTCGATTCCCTGGTCCCTCACATTAATGGAAACCTTTCGATTGGCATCAATCAGTTGCTCATTATACAGGAATAAAAAATCGCTCTCGTTTTCAATTTGATCGAGTACATCTACGAGTTCCGTATCCGAAAAATTGATCGAAAGCTTTGTCTTTTGCGACCAAGCATTGTTAGCTTGCGTTTGCAAAAGACTAAAAAACAAAAGAACGACAGCAATACGCATAATCAGTAAAATTTTCTTGAGGGAATGATCCAACTTTCCCCCGCGTGGTTCATTTTTTTTCATAAATTTGGATGTTTAATTGATAAAAATGTCTAAAACGATGTTTTTTAAAGGAAACCGGTGGAGCGGTTTCCTTTTTTCATTTTTTACCTATTTATTTTCTTCCATAGCTGTTGTTTTTGGGTTTATATTCGCTTTTTATACAGAATTGCTTTCTTTTTTTCTGAAGTCCCATCCGGAAGTTGTTTCCGGGGAAGTATTTCGTATTCAATTGGCGAAGTCATGCTTAGCTGTTTGAGCACATCTTCCAATGAATCGTTTTCGAATGTTGCCCGGAATGAAAATTGCATTAAATCGTTGTCGGCAATTTCTACTTCCACGTTATACCAACGCTCAATCCTCCTGACCACTTCAGCCATATTGTCTCCCCTGAAAATAAGCCGGCCATCCGTCCATGCTTTATACTTTGAAACATCGACGGAACTAATTTTCAAATTTCCATCCTGAAGCGTTAACTGCTCCGAGGGCTTCAAAACAACTTTCTCTTTTTGCCTGCGATTTGAAAACTCGACCTTTCCGCTCTGAAGGATCACTTGCAAATAGGCTTCATCCGGATACGCATTCAAATTAAAGCTTGTACCCAATACCGTAATTTTTGATTCTCCGGCAGCAATTTCGAAAGGATGTTTTTCATTGTGAAAAACATCGAACCAAGCTTCGCCTTCAAGTGCCACCTTTCGACTTTCATTGAAGGGCAGTGAATAGGTCAGTGTAGAACCGCTATTGAGGAAGCCTTTAGTGCCGTCCGGCAAATTGAACGATACGCGCGAGCCCATTGGGGCATAAATGGCAGTACTCGCCTGCTGGCCGGTGATGATCATGGAAAGATCCTTGAAATAGCCAACATAAAGGCTTCCTGCCAGGATTAACGGCAACAGCAAAATAGCGGCTGCCTTTACGTAGATCGTTCTCATCCGGTGAACGAATGTCTTCTTCTTTCCTTGTTGCGATTGCTTTTCCCGAATCGCATGGTGAACCTGGGAGAGTATGTGGTCAAGGTTCACATCCTCCAGGTGGGGTTCACGAAGGATACTTCCCCAGTCATCTTCCAAAAGGTGCTTTAATTGCTGATTCTGATGTCCGTGAGCGAAAAATTCCTCGATCCACTCAAGATCAGCTGCGTCAGCCATCCCATTGATGTACCGCCTAATCCGTTCTATTTCCGTTTGATTTAACATTTCTCTCATTTGGCGAAGACAAATAAGAATTATTCGTCCTGTTTGTATCGTTATACACACGGCGTGCAAAAATCTCATCTGGAAATGGTGATTTTTTTTTCAAAAAATCATTTCTAATCCGACAACAGCCTGAAAGCAACCACTTGACAGACGTTAAAAAAAATCAATTCTATAGGTTGCAGGTGACTAAATGAAAAACAATGAGCAGAAAAGCAGCAATGAAAGATGCTCACCTTTTAATTTTGTACGAATGAGTTTCAAGGTGTCGGAGATATAATTATCAACTGTTCCGGAAGAAAGCCCGAGTTCTGATGCAATCTCTTTGGTCGATTTGCCTTCAATTCGACTTTTGATAAAAACAGACCTTTGTTTTTCAGGCAGCTTGGCAATAATAATTTCAACCTGTTGCAATATGGAGAAGTAATTGATTTGACTTTCAGAAGTATCAGAAAATCTTGGATGGGTTGCTTTTGCATCAGCAGCATACTGCTGTTGGTATTTTCTTCGTCGGAATAAATTGCAGATTTCATTATACGCGATGGTAAACAGGTACGACTTAAAAGAGGTCTCTTTTTTTAGGGTTTGTTGATTTTCCCACACCTTTAGAAAAACCGATTGAACCAATCCTTCCGCTTCTTCGACTGATTTTAGGTATTTCAATGAAAAGGCATAAAGCTTTTGGGCATATTTTTTATACACCATATCAAACGCATCTACGTCACCTTTTCGCAAGCTTTCAATCAATTCACTATCTTCTGGAAATATCTGCAACGTAAAATGAACTTTTATTCCGTATAAAAATAGAGTTTAATTTTAGAAACTATGCATGGGCATCAAATTTTGGATGATCACATGCGACCGTATTGCTGACTATTGCATTGTAAAGCAAATCTGTTCGACCATCTACTATTGATCGCCCATCCTCCTGTGGAAGGACACCCACTAACAATCTCTTCCGACAAAGCCGTGCGCAAGCCAGTGGCCAAATCATTCGCCCAACAGATCGGTGCTGATCTCCCTCTTTTGTGCCAATACCGGCGCATATCATGATGTCCCTGGGTCAGCCCTAACTGACTAGAATCTTACGCGTTTATTCGGTGTATCTTCTGCGTTGATGAATACAGAAAATACGCAGAAGCCACCCAGAAAATCTGGATTTGGTACAAGCGATAAGGAACTGGACAATAAAGCTGGGGGTTAATCCGGATGATTAAAAATTCCATCCGGATTATCTACGCCCAGGGCTTTTCTTAGGTCCTGAAATCAGGCCTATCTATTCCGACTTAAGGGGCTCGAAAACTTCTCCGTATTTGTTAAAAAAATCTTCCGTAGATGTTCCAAAACTTCCCGGTATATGTGCCACCCACTTCTCCGCAGATGTTCGGCAACTTCCAGGGATAAGTTTGCAGACTTCACAGTATCCGTTTGGGTGGCACTTCGTATGCGTTATAACAAAATATTTGATGGCTTGGAATCAATATACCATTCAATGTAGCGTTGCAAATGCCGGACATCCAGCGCTTGGGTGTAAACAAAGGGCAAGTGCGAAATTGAAAAGACCTGCGAATTTTAGGTACAATCGCGTGGAAGCGGGGGCTTGCTTACGCCAAAGGCTCTTATTTTGGCGAAAAAAAATCCTTGGTTAATATGGACCGGATGCCATATCCGGTCCAGCCGATGCCAACATTCGACAGATTCTGAAGAGCGGGCTCATCAATGAAATTTAAACCGTTTCTTATTATTTCGACCCGTGTTGACTACCAAAGATTTTCACCATAGACCCAGCCTTCACGAACAGGTTCTTTAATGTAGTGGTCTAATTCAGGCCGGTTTGTGACTTTCATATTTTCAGCATCATAGTCAAGTCTTCCTCCAAATCGTTGGGCTAAAACTCCAACCTGTGCCATTTCCATAAGACTGGCTGAATAGTCAAAGTTTGAACCTGGCAAGGTTTCATTTCGAATGGCTTCAAGCCATTCCTGCACAGGCTTCTCTTCTTCAACCCTTGGAATCGTTTGAGCCGGAGGATTTTTTAAGAATTCTTTCATCTCTTCCTCAGGAACCAGTAGCCGTGCATCGTTGGGCCTGCCCCCTGTGATGAGTGTCTTCTTATCACCAATCATAATCATTCCGCTTCCTGGTAATTCGTCTACTCCCCATTCTGGTCTAACGGCCGGTTTCTCAAAACCTTCGTACCATTTCATGGTCACAGGAGCTTTACTGCCACGTGCTGCAAACTGCCAGGTGACCAAAGATTCTTCGGCAACAAAACTGTGATCCGGCACTGGATCAGTGATCATGGCATCAACGGTATGAGGTAATCCGAGATCCAATGCCCAGAAAGGAGCATCAAGCGTGTGACAGCACCAGTCGCCTAGTTTTCCGTTACCATAATCGTAAAACCCTCTCCATGTTCTTGGAGCGTATAATTTGTTGAAGGGACGTTCAGCAACTGGTCCCTGCCACAGATTCCAGTCCAGTCCTTCGGGTATTTTGTGTGTTTGCGGAGGAAAAGTTGTTGGTTTACCAAAATAGCCATCTTTTTCAAAGTCAATTTTACCTTGCCAGGCAATCACCTCTCTAACTTCTCCAAGCACACCGGCTTCGTACCACTCTTTGACTAACCGGATGCCGTTCGTGGTGTGTCCCTGGTTCCCCATCTGAGAAACGACACCATAATGTTTGGCTGCTTTTTTTAAGGTGCGCAGTTGCCAAATATTATGCGCTAATGGCTTCTCGACAAATACATGTTTGCCGAGTTCCATGGCGGCCATAGCAGCGGGAAAGTGCGTGTGGTCGGGTGTCGCAATGATTACGGCATCAATGTCGTTTGCCATTTCGTCAAACATCAATCGAAAATCTTTATACTTTTTCGCATTGGGGCATGCTTCAAATCCTTTTGCAGACATGCGATCGTCAACATCGCACATGGCCACAATACTCTCAACCGGAACCTGGCTCCAGCATGCTTGACCTCGTCCACCAACACCAATTACGGCAACATTTAACCTGTTGTTTGGAGAGCAACTAATCAGGTTCGGAATGAATACAAGGCCTGCTGCCGAGGCAGAGGCTGTTTTCATAAAGGATCTTCGCGAAAAGTTTTTCATTGAATTCTGATTTAAGTGAAAATTCGTTTGTATTTAGAAACAGTTAAAATCTAAAGAATTAATTGTCTAATATATGGATTCTAAGCTTATTGGTTAAATAGTTGGTGATTTTTTGCATTCATCGTTTCAACATTTTGCCTACCTCCAACAAAATATCAACAGATGCTTTGGGAATTTCTCCATTTCCATCAGGTCCCACATTGAGCAAAAAGTTACCACCCTTTCCGTTAATATCCTGTAGCTTTTCGTATACTTCTTCAGGACTTTTCCAATCCGTGTCTTTGATTTTGAAACCCCAGGAATCGTTCATGGTATAGCAGGCTTCCCAATAATGGTCGAGCGTGCCATCCGGGTGAAACTGCTCCGGTGTGCCGAAGTCCTTTTTAAATATTTCGCGTTTAGAAACCCTGTTATTGATAATGATATCAGGTTTCAACTCACGGATGTATTGGTATAAATCATTTCCATCTTCAACCGTCCAATAATCAGCCCAATCGCCATCGAACCAAAGAATTTCCGTATCATATTTTTCAATCAATTCCCTTACCTGGTTTTTCATATACTTCACATATTCTGCTTTTTTCCCTTCATGGAGCAAAGGATTCTGCCAGCGTTTGCCTGATACTTCTTTGGCATCGGCATCAGGAATATTGTGTGAAGGATGATTCCAGTCGATAATGCTGTAATAGGTTCCAAAATGAATGCCCTGTTTTTTACAAGCGTCCGACAATTCCTGAATAAAATCACGGCCCTTCATGGGCGAATTGGCGATGTCGTATTCGGTATAATCAGAATCCCACAAACAGAAGCCTTCATGATGTTTGGTCGTGATGACCAAATAGTTCATCCCGGCTTTTTTAGCCAGTTTTGCAATTTTATTGGCATCAAATTTTTCAGGATTCCATGTATTGATCAATTTGATATAGTCTGACTTTGGGATTTGCTGGTTAGCCTGAATCCATTCCGCATAACGGCCTTCATCATTCCCCTTGTAAATTCCCCCAAGCTGGCTGTACAATCCAAAATGAATGAACATTCCGTACTTCGAATCGGTAAACCACTCCATGCGCTTTTGGTACGCTTCTTTCGATTCGTTTAAATAGTTTACGTTGTTCTGAGCGATTAAATTCAAACTCATTGTAATAAGAATTACAATAACACCTAATATTCTCTTATTCTTCATGCTTTTATTTTTTAACGTCTTCCAATTCTACTCCCTTAAAATATTTATCCAAAACATACATTGGCTGATGAACATCAGGTATTTGCTTGAGCTTTCTCCAGTCGTAATCCAGCGGTAAGATCGTGGCTGGATTCATCGTTGTTGTGTCGTCAGCTGCAAGGTACCATTCTTCGAGTAACTTCATCATTTCATCCACCTTAGAATTGTATTTCGGAAGCGATGCCAAATTATCAATTTCCAACGGATCGTTTTTCAGATTAAACAGTTGTGTGTAATCCCGCTGTGGATACCGGATTAATTTCCATTCATCGGTACGAACCGCGCGGGCAGTATTCCGGTAAGCTGTATACAACGAAGACCGGACTTCGGTAAGCTCTCCGTTGATAACCGGCAACAGGTTTTGTCCATCTACTCCTTCAGGAACGGGTAATCCAACCACATGACAAAGGGTCGGGAAAATATCATATAAATAAACCAATGCATCCCTTTTTGCTTCTGCAGGTATTCCCGGACCACTGATTATAAAAGGTACTTTTGTGCTGTGTTCGTATAAATTTTGTTTCCCCAATAAACCGTGGCTACCAATTGCCAACCCATTATCGGCAGCGTAAACGATGATGGTATGATTAAATAAGTCTTCCTTTTTCAGGGTTTCAATAATATCACCCACCCGGCTGTCAATATGACTAATCAGGGCATAATAATCAGCCAGTGAAGCCTGTATCATTTCCGGCGTTCTTGGCCAGGGGCCCAGTGTTTCATCCCGAATGTTTAAATGATCAAATTCAAAAGGATGAAGGTCTATGAAGTTTCCTGGTAAGGGAATCGAATGATCAGGATACATGCCGATATAATCTTCGTGAGGTGACCTGGGATCATGGGGAGCGGTAAAAGACACGTAGCAAAAAAATGGATTTTCACGTGTGCCTGTTGAATAATTGTTCAGATAACCGATTGCTGCGTCGGCAAATAGATCGGTCGAATAAGCTTTTTTTACTGGTTCGCTGAGTTTCCCATCACTGCCAAGGCTACGGCAGGGAACATTAAAGTGGTCGGACATCCCACCGATAAAGACATTTTCACCTTTTTGGAAAGAGGCTTCGAAGGTTTTCGCCCCATTGTGCCATTTCCCCGTCCCGAATGTTTCATAGCCGTTTTGGGCAAAATGCATTGGCATGGTATGCACTCCTTCCAGTTTGTCGTACACGTGAAACAAACTTTTCCCACTCATCAGCATTGCCCGGCTCGGTGCACAAATCGCTCCATGATGACCTCCCATGACATAGGTATTAAAAAATTGCACTCCGGTTTTGGCCAGCTGATCGATATTTGGTGTTTCGATGTAGGTATTCCCTGCGCATCCCAAGGCATCTGCTCTTTGATCATCAGCAAATAGGAAAAGAATGTTGGGCTTTTTATCCTCTTTGTCGGATTCCTTTTCATTGCTGCAACCTGACAATATTCCTACCAATAAAAATGCAGCTAAAGGAACGAATGGATGTTTCATATTTATTTTCTTAAGTTTGATATTGTATCGATATCTTCAAGATGGACTGTGCCATCCGACAGAGAGTCGATATTGCGCCGTAAGCTATTCATATTATGCCGTACATTTCCCGGCAAGACTTTCAGGTCCGCAAGGTTAAAATATAAACAGATCATTTCAGAAACACTTCAATAACCGGAATTTCGACATTGGGTTTATTGACCGGCAACCGAAGGTTCAGGTCATTCTCTGTGGCTATGCTTCCCTGCATTTGATGCCCATATGGAGCGGTGATATTTATTTCAGATGCATCATGAAGGAACTGGGCATATTTCACCTTTCCTTTATATCCGGGTAATCTGAAATTGGTTATGGGATAATCGAGTAGATGAATATAGAGACGATTGGTTTCAGGATTGTAAGTTAATATGGTATGCTCCGGGACTTCAAAATCTTCGGGCGCCTGGGTGCAACCATAAATGGAACGGTCATTGAATTTCATCCACTCGCCCATCCCGGCCAAAGCTTCGTCGGCCCGCTGATCGAATGTGCCCCGTGCGGTGGGACCTACATTTAGTAATACGTTGCCACCTTTACTTACCGACTCGATAAGCAAAACCAAAAGCTGCTTGTTGTCTTTCCAGGTATGTTCATCGCGGTAATAACCCCACGAGCCGGAGAAGGTCTGGCAGGTTTCCCACGGAATTTTCTTCCCGTCAACCTCGGGCCAGCTTTGTACTTTAAACTGTTCGGGTGTGGTGAAATCCCATCCACCCCAGTAGTCTTTCAAATCGAGCCGATCATTCACCAGAATTTCTGGTTGCAATTCTCTAACCATTTTTATCAGTTCCACGGAGCCCCAATCATCGCGGCCTTTTCCAAACTGACCGGGAAACGAGTAATCGAGCCAGAGAATGTCAATCTTACCGTAATTGGTCAGGATTTCGCGCACCTGGTTTTTCAGGTAATCGCGGTAAACAGCCATATCGCGGCCTTCATTCAGTTCATCGTACTCTTCCTGCGTATTGGCGCTTTGCGGATGCACCCTGTCTATCGTATATTCCGGATGATGCCAGTCGATGAGTGAATAGTAGAATCCAACTCCAAGCCCTTCAGCCCGGAATGCTTCGACCCACTCCTTAATAATATCTTTTCCGTAAGGGGTGTTCATGATATTATAATCGGTAAAATCCGATTCGAACATGCAAAAACCCTCATGATGTTTGGTGGTAATTACGGCATACTTCATTCCGGCAGCTTTTGCTTTTTTTGCCCATTCGGTTGGATCGAATAAATCGGGATTAAAAAGTTCGAAATACTTCTGGTAATCTTCATCCGAAATCCGCTCACGTTTTTTCACCCACTCGTGGCGGGCAGCTTGCGCATACAAGCCCCAGTGAATAAACATTCCGAAACGGGCATCGGTCCACCATTGAAGCCGTTCGGTTTTTTCTTCTTCTGTTTCATTCCAGATTTTTTGCTGGGAAAAGGCGTTTTGACTAAGAAATGCCGTCAACATCAAAAAAAGAAGTAGTCGTTGTTTCATTTTAGTTTAGTTTAAAAAATCCATTAATTTTATCAATCCGATCAACGAATTTGGTCACCATTACCATAAATATTTCGGGAACCAGAGTAAGGAAACGCTCCTAAAATTGATAAAATAAAGATGAACATCCTGAATTTCATTGCAATTTAAATAAAATCTTGTTGCATATTTTAAAGTATTGGTTATTTATTGATCGCCACAAAAGAACTCACCGCATCAAATTGCCCCTATTGCTTATTATCTTAACGATGGTTGTTTCCCGCTTCAGAAAGTCTCTTAGCCATTTTAGGCAAAAAGCATCGGCATGGTGGTTACTCCTTCCAGTTTGTCGTACACATGAAACAAGCTTTTCCCACTCATCAGTATTGTCCGGCTTGGGATGCAAATAGCACGATGATGACCGCCCATGACGTACGGTATGGGAAAACCATCTTCCCGTTTTAGCCAGCTGATCGATATTTGGGGTTTCGATATAGGTATTCCCTGCACACCCCAAGGGATCTGCTCTTTGGTCGTTGGCGAAAAAATAAATCGAAAACGGAATTTGGAGTGAAAATCAGCATCAGTGAAGTAAACGGATTCTGCCGGATATACCGGTTCAGGGGGATGCCTACAATGAAAGTACGGATTTAAAAACGCAGGTAGAAAATTCTAAACAGACCTATGACTGCTACCCCCGGATACTGCTTGGAGACCAAATTTTCCTGACAAGGGAAAACCGCAAACACCTAAACACCTGAAAGAAAAAGGGATTAAGATCTACGGCAAAGCCTTGGGAAGGCCACCGAAGAATGACAAACAAACTGCCAGTCAGAAATACCGTGAAAAAAAAAGCAGCTAAACGAAACCACGTAGAAGGCAAGTTTGGACAAGGCAAACGAGGATACGGGCTCAACAACATCATGGCCAGGCTTCCTGAAACTTCCGAATCATGGATCAATGCGATCCTTTTTGTCATGAACCTGGCCAAATTGCTGCAAGTGGCAGAAAAATGGCAAGGATATTTTGCGCTCTTATATGAAAAACTAAAAGCGGCCATCAAAAACCTGCTGAGATTAGATTTATTTGATAAAAACCTTTTGCTGGTTCCAATAGCCAACTCGTGCACCGCGTAGAAAATCAGCAGACCCTAACTCCGATACGTTTTACCCGGGATGGCTTTCCATTGATCACGCCAAGATACCGCTCCATATCATCATTGGAAACAGGAGCGTTGGGTAAGAATTTACTGACTGAGGTAATAAAAGCAGCTGTTTTCATGGGACCTAGGTATACTCACCGGTATGTAAAAATAATAAGTTTTACATACGCGTGCAAGAAAATCAGCTAAGATTTTAGTCTCAATTGGTTGTAGAGGTCCTTGTAGAGTGTGAGCAATTCTTCCGTATCCAGCCCGTAGGACAGGCATCTGTCGAAGCCAAGTCCCAGAAAGCAACTCCGAAAAAGGACGGCATAATGCCTGGGATCTACCTTCTTTATTTCTTTGGTTTGGATGGCCCGGCTGATTACTTTTTCCCAAAGGTTTATTTCATCAATCGAATTTTGCGTCATGATCTCGGAGAAGTTGGGATAGATGCGTGAAGCCTGCAGGTATAGCGAGAAATACTGCTTGTAGATATTGACCACAGACAGGGGCAACATCCTGGATATGGTGGTGTTTATCCCCTTAACATACTGGTAAATAAACTGCTCCAGTGAAAGATCGCCTGAAAAGTCAAATTTTTCACCAGGATCCTGCGTTTTAATGATGTAGGTGTCAATGACGGTGTTGAATATCTCTTCCTTGTTTTTGAAAAAGTAAAAAATCGCGCCTCGTGTTTTTCCGATCGCTTCTTCCAGATCCGAGATACTTACTTTTTCGTAGTTGCGATTTAAAAACAATTTGAAAGCTTCTTCAATGATTCGGTCTTTTGTAGTCATAATAGCATTGATCTTTAGATTACAAACTTACGCAAAAAGCTTGATTTGTTTATGGATTCGGAAAACTTTTATGCGTAAAGAACGATAAGTTTAGTATTCATTGAATCGTATTTGCAAGAGCTAACGTACCGGGATTGGAAAATTGATCCGCTATCGAAAATCGAAGAAACACGAAAACAAAAAGGTCTGTATGGAAGAAATTGAATTTATTCGCTATTCATTTTTTTATTTGTTTATGTAATTTTATTTCATAAATTTGAGGACCATACATGCGGTATGTTGATAGATGAATTTTTTAAAAACTGGCTTTTGCTAAGTGACCAACCTTCGGTGGGTCTTTTTTTGTTGTATTTTGTTAAGTAATGTTTTTTTGAGGAGGCTTAACACCCTCCTTTAGCTATAAAAGTCAGGGATTAATCCTTTGATATCACCGTAAAGATACTGTTGGATTCGGAGAAGAGTTTGGGACACAAAAATCTTAACGATGAGCAGAAAACGGATGATCAAAAAGAAAAAAAACCGATTTCTTCCGGGGGGCCGTTACCATGCAGGTGAAATGAAGTGGTTTGGCTTTTACCTGCGTCCCCGTTCTGAGAAATTGGTTTATAACCTTCTCGGGAATCTCAGTTATGAAGTATTTTTTCCAACCATCCAATCGCTGAGGATTTGGAAAAACCGGCAGAGGAAAATGATTACAGTGCCGCTGTTCCCCAACTACATGTTCGTTTACACCTATGAGCATGAACTATACAATATTAGATGCCTACCCAGAGTGGCTAGCTTTGTTTCCTGCGATGGGAAACCCGCTACGATCTCCGGTCAGGAAATTGCAGGCGTCAAGCAGATGTTGGGACTGGATAAAACAATCACGGTTGAGACAACATTCATCAAAGGGGAACCCGTCAGGATCGTATCCGGACCTTTAGCGGGCTATGAGGGCGTATTGATTCAGCAGAATGGCAGAACACGGTTTGCTATCCGGCTGGAGGCCATCAATCATACCGTCCTGGTCGATATTAGCCGGTCAA
>SWCA01008901.1_pt1 | contig 66650 bp, 50 predicted proteins | sample 4692961 | NCBI WGS metagenome assembly SWCA01 (sample SAMN10267275, study PRJNA491770) | bioreactor metagenome | isolation source: DHS bioreactor inoculated with | place: Japan: off Shimokita Peninsula | reverse complement strand
TCCCCTATATTTGGAATAGGCATTTCTACGCTTGATACTTTTATTCCCAAATGATTCCCCTCTTTTGGCGTTGCTGTTATTTTCGTTGTTCCACTTGCAGCGCCTGCTGATGCACTTGCTTCCAAGACAGTTGCCGGTGTTATGGTATTTATTTCATTTCCTGTTAAGGTGATGGACTTAAATCCAACTACTTTTTCACTGCTATCTAATTCATACACTCCTATATATTTATTCGTTACTTCATCTACACCGCTAATATCGGCTTCAGATGTGTAAGGATTTGTTACTCCAGCTCCTGTTGGTGCTGCATCTTCTATATTTGGAACAGAAATTTCTACGCTTGATATTTTTATAGCTAAATGATTTCCCGTTTGTGCAGATGCCGTTATCTTTGTGCTTCCATATACAGAACCTATTGATGCAACTGCGTTTACCTCTGTTTTTGTTTTTTTATTTATTTTTGTTGCTTTTTCTTGTACATTTGGTGTTTCTTGATTATCTTCTCCTACTAAATAGATGCTGTATCCTTTATTTGGTGTTAAAGCAGCTATAGAAATTATCTTTTCATCTAATCTCGTTATATCTACTACTCCTTTTATAGCAAAGGAAGTATCCGAATCTGTATATTTTCCTGCTATCACTTCTTGAACTGTTGGTTCATCTTCTTCCGTATCCAATACTGCATAATATACCTTTCCACTTTCATTCATTTTTACCTTTATATCAAGAGAATTGCTTGTGATATTTTCTACTACTGGATATCCAGATACAAATATAGGTGCTTTAGTATCTTTATCTCCGTCTGTATATTTTCCTACCGTTCCTTCTGGTCTACTTCCGCCTATTGTATTTCCATTTTTAACAATTTCTCCTATTAACGTTCCATTACTTGTATTTATGCTAGAAGTTGTATAAGCAGATACCTTATCAATTTGTCCGCTGATTAAACTAAGGGTAGATGGATTAAAAATATCTACATTCTTAAAGATTCCATTTAAAAGTATGGTTTGATTGGAATCTGGAAGAAGTTCTATATTCTCTATTTGTGCTCCTGTATTTGCTTGTATGGTAGAGGCTTTATATACCCTTATAGCATCTTCAAATTTACCTGAAAGCTTTAAGGTTTTTCCATTCTTTGATTCTTTTGAAACTTCTACTCTTCCAAAAGATCCTGTGGATGCATCCAAAGAAACATTTCCATTTAAAAGCTCTACATCCGTTTTGTATACTGCTGTAGTTCCACTTGTAACTACTCTCAATTCTCTATTGTCTGTATTCTTATTTTGAATGGTTAAAAGATCTGTTTGGGTGTTATTTACATTGATTGAACTACTGTTTCCTGATAAAACTTTTATTCTAGTTGATTTTACTTTCTCTAAAGTAACACTTCCTGTATATCCTGGATTGATAAAGATGGTTCCTTCTACTTCTACATTTTCTAAGGTAACACCAGTTGCCCCTATATATACATCTCCTTTTATTACTGCATTTTTAAGCGCTCCATTTGCAGATAAAATATCCACATTTTTTCTTATTTCCTGTTTGCTATAAATGCTTCCTCCCCCAAAAGTAGAGCTATTATTTAAAACAACCACATCTTTTCCACTATTATCACTATCTTTATAATCTACTCCCAAGATTGCTCCCGTGCTATCTTTTAACTCTTTTGCTACCCAGATCTCTCCTGTAACAATTCCAGAAGAAACTTTATAAGCTTCATACAAATTTAATATAACGGATTTTCCATCTTCTCCGATTTCTATACTTTCAATAAATTTTCCATTTACTCTATAATTGCTTGTAGTCTTAGCAGAAACAATATCAACCAGATGGTTGAAGTTAATTTCTACTTTTTTATCACTAATAAAATTTGCATGTTCTACATAAAACCCTGTAGAGGTTTCTTCTCCTCCAACACTCACTTCAGCAACTACGCCATATTTTAAAACCTTGCCATCCATGGCTTTTACGCCAGTTGTTCCTTCTATTTTTCCATTATGTATCACAAGATAATAAATTTTTCCTTCTTCTAAATTAGAATCACAGCTTATTTCAATTTCTCTATTATTTATTTTTGAGAATCGAATAGGCAGTGGCGATGCTTTGTCCTTCTCTTTTTCTAGCAGCTCCACACTGCTGCCTCCATTTAAGCTAAACTTAACAGAATTAAAATCAATATCCATGTTAAATTTCACCTTAAACTTTTTGTCTGTAGAAACCTTTGAAAGCTTTGTCATATACTTATACTCGTGATATTTTACTAAAGTTACAATATAATTTTCTCCTGTATCTGCAAAAGAAAATGAACTTCCTAAGATGCAAACATTAAGTAAAGATAAAATCAGCATCATTACAAATAGCTTTGAGGATCTTTTCTTCATATCTTACCTCCTTTTTATTTTCCATTTCCCCTAAAGATCCCATTTAAGGATTGAAACAAGGAAATCTTTGGATTTTTCGTCTTTATATCACTTTCATCTATCCTGTTTTTGCCTTATTATTACATTTTACCAAATTTATCTTCTTCCTTCTATCTTTCTATACACCTATTTATATTTTTTTTAAAAAAATGTATAAATAATATTCTCCTTGTCAATACTATAAACAAATAGCATTTACTAATTTAACCTTTAAAAGAAAAAGTAGGGTGATTTAAATTGCCCTACTTTTTCTTTTAAATTTCTATTTTAATCACATCTCCTTCTTGTATCTCTTCCAATATAATAGTTTCTCCTTCTTTTACCTCCTTCACAAAAACATTATTTTTAAATAATTTTCCATCTACCAATGCTTTTATTTTTATACTTTTATAAAGCCCATCCTTTTCTAGTATCTCAAGGGTGGATTTTATTGTAATATCTCTTATTGCCACTTTATTTTCTGTGCTGGTAATTCTAACCTTGTAGACATCTTTATCTAATACCCCTTCATAAATAATCTTTCCGCTAGTTCCTATAATATCATACGTGCTTCCTAAAACCACTTCTTCATCTAAAAGTTCTAAGGATTTTATTTGAGCTTTTTCTCCTAACTTTACCTCTATTTGTATTTCATTTTTTACACTTAAGTCTATTTGTTCTTCTTTTTCTTCTCCTACTACTTTTAGAAGATATTCCTTTTCAGACCAATGATTTTGATAATCATAAATTCCTATATAGTATTTTCCAGGTTCTAGCTTTACCTTTATCTCTTCTTCTTCTCCCATGCCCCCTGTATCCATATTTTTTATGGTATTTCCCTTTTCATCCTGTATGAACCCTATAAGGTCTAAGGGAGAAGCAACCTCCTCTATTTTTATTTTTACTTCTTCCTTTTCTTTTATATTAAAAGAGAAAAGGTCATTATCATTAGGAAAATTTATTTTTTCCAAAATAGGGTTATTTAATTTTATTTCCTTCGCACTTTTTATGGTTTCTCCTGCGTCCTCTGACAGATCAGGTACAGAAGCATTTACTGCATCTAAAATATCTACTCTTCCATATCCATAATATAAGTTCCATTCCCCATTATATTCTTTTGCATTTTTTTCTAACATCCATTCTATCTCCTGATTTTTATAATCAGGATAAATAGATTTAATAATAGCTCCCGCTCCACTTACCATAGGGGCTGCCATAGAGGTTCCTTTACGTATACCATATCCATCTGCCACCCCATCCTTATCTAAACTTATAGGAATGGTACTTTTTATCCCTACTCCTGGAGCAGTGATATCTATTCCATTCCCATAATTAGAAAAATAAGCTATTTTATCCTCCTCATCCGTTGCACCAACACTGACTACATTGGAATAAGAAGCAGGATAAAAAGATCGACTTACTCCATCATTTCCAGCAGCTGCAATCAATAAAACACCTGATTCATATGCCTTCGTTAAGGCTTCTTCTTCTAATCTTGAATAATAGCTCTTATCATAATCTCCATAGCTCATATTCATAATATCTACCCCTTGATCCATGGCGTAATATATTCCTTCAATCTCTGCTGCAATGGAGCCTGTCCCCTTTTGATCCAAAATTTTTACAGGAAGAATTTTTGCATTTGGTGCAATGGTGGTGATAATTCCAGCTACATGAGTGCCATGGCCATGGTCATCCATTGGATCACTATCTTTATTAATAAAATCCTTTCCAGAAAGAACTTTTCCAGCTAGATCTGGGTGATTATAATCTACTCCTGTATCTAAAACAGCTACAACCACCCCTTCTCCTTTTCTATCAAAGCTTTCATTTCCCCTAATGCGATCTATATACCACTCCTTTTGAAGAGAAGATGCTTCTATCTCCCCATCTTTTTCTATAATATAATCTGGTTGAGCATACTCTACAAAAGGATGACTTGCAATTTCTTTAAATTTTTCATCAAAGTCTACTTCTTCTTGTATCCTCACTACTAAAATATTTCTCTTTTTTAGTGTATTAGAAGATTCTTCTTCTATCCCTCCTAATGATTCTATATCTATTTTTTCTCCCTCTTTTATTTTTATAATCATTCTTCTATCCTGAATGGTTTTCATATCTATTTCCATACTACGCAATCTTTTTTGTTGCTTTTTTATTTTATGATTTTTTTTGAAGGTATGAAATATATCCTTATCCTGGGCAAACCCAAGCCCCATGTTTCCTGAAAACAAAATAATCAAGATCCATATTAAAGCATTTTTTTTCATGAATAAAAGTGCCTCCTCTTCTTGTTTTAAATTTTAATTATATTCTAAATTTTAAAGTAGTCTAGTTTCAGAAATAATCTTGACATTTTTCGACAAAGACTTTATACTATAGATAAGCACTTATTGATTGAACCTTTAATTCTTCAAGCTCAATAAATTAATTATTGAGTTTTTTTTTATGTTCTTTAAATTTTCCTTATTTTTCTAAATCTTGTAGATTACATTTTACCCCATCCATGGTACAATAAAAAGAAAAGAAAGGAAGATTATGAAATTATGTCTAAAAATTCTTATTTTAAAAAGCTTTTATCTTGTCTGCTTTCTCTTATTCTTTTTGCCCTCCCTCTTCATTATACCGTCTTTGGAGAGGAAAGTGTAGCACCTCCTCGTGTGAATAAGCACGTCCCTGCTCCGATTCAAATTGTACATACTCAATCTAGTAATCAAATTAGCTCTAGTGATTTTCCCTCTAAATTCGATTTACGTGAAAGTGGAAAATTAACAGAAATAAGAGATCAAGGATTACAAGGAGCATGTTGGGCATTTGCTACTTACGGTGCTATTGAATCCAAGCTTTTACCCAATGAATCTTGGGATTTTTCTGAAGAAAATCTAGCAATGAGCCATGGCTTAGATTGGACAATAGATGAAGGTGGAAATCAATTCATCTCTATCGCCTATCTATCCAGATGGTCTGGTCCTGTATTAGAAGCAGATGATCCTTATGGAGATGGAATTACCCCTTCTAACCTAGAAACAAAAAAACATCTTCAAGAAGCCCTTTTTATCACCAAAGATGAAATAAAAGAAGCATTAATGACCCATGGTGCTGTACATACTTCTATTTATGCTGGAGATACAGTAGAAGACGATGCCTTATATTATAATCCAGATACCTTTGCTTTTTATTACAATGAAGATGCTTCAGTAAATCATGATATTGCCATTGTTGGATGGGATGATACTTTTCCAGCAGAAAACTTTGTCCAAACCCCTCCTGGAGATGGAGCATATATCTGCCGAAATAGCTGGGGGAAAGATTGGGGTGAACAAGGGTATTACTATGTTTCTTACTATGATACGAAACTAGCAAATGAAGTAGATGGAAGTACCATCTATACCCTTGTTGATAACGTAGACAATTATGAACATATTTATCAATATGATCCCCTAGGATTAACCTGGGAAGTAGGATTTGGTAGTGAAACCGCTTGGTTTGCTAATGTATTTAATAAAGAGAGTAACAAAAAAGAAGATTTATCTGCTGTTAGCTTTTATACCAATGGGAATAATGCTGCTTACGAAATATGGACAAGTTCTGATTTTGAAAAAAATGATTTTTCTAATATGACAAAAGTAACCGAGGGAATCATTTCTTCTCCTGGCTATCATACCATCACCTTAGAAGAACCTGTTTCTATAGAAAAAAATACCTTTGCCGTTGCAGTAAAGCTAACTACACCGGGTCATAACACCCCTATTGCCGTAGAGAAAAATGTGGCAAATTATGCTAGTGGTGCTACAGCCAATAAAGGAGAAAGCTTTGTTAGTGCTAACGGTAACAGCTGGAAAGACATTACCACTAACCCAGGACATGAAAATACCAATGTATGTTTAAAAGCCTTCACGAAAGAAGTTCAACCTTCTTTAGACTTTAGTCATGCTTTCCAGTGGGAAAATAAAGAAAATACGCCAACCAACAAGATATGGAAAATCAAGTTTAATCAAGGTATTTTAAAGAATACCATCACACCAGAGCATATCAAAGTATATAACGCAAATACTGCTTCTCAAATAGAAGTACAATTAAATTACGATGAAGCAAATAATGCGATTGAGGTTATGCCTCTTGAGCCTTATCTTCCAAACAATGAATACTATCTATATATAGATAATAACCTTAAATCCCTTAAAGGCGATACTTTAAAAGAGCCTATCGCTATGAAGTTTATTACTGAGAATAAATAAAAATAAGTAGCCTAAAATTTTAGGCTACTTATTTTTATCTAATTTTTAGTTGTAAAAGGCATTCTTATTCCTTTTGTCAAGGATTTTCCATTTATGGATTTTACATTTTTCGTTATATAAAGAAAGTATCCACTTCCGCCATCATAAACATCTACAGGTCTTACCACAATTTCATTTCCTTCTGCAAACAATTTTACATTTTCTTTATTTCCATATGCATTCATAACGTAAACATTGTTTTCTACTGTATTTGGATCTACTTGCATGTTGAATTTAATCGTCCATTCCTTATAGGTAGGTACATTTTCTTGAAAGGTCCAATACTGCCAATCTGATTTAACAGATACATCGCAATAAGCAGATTTGAACCCATCTTCTGTTACAGCCGTAATAAAAGCGCTTCCTTCTTTTACTCCGGTTACATTTCCATATTGATCTACAGTGGCTATGCTAGGATTACTAGAAATCCATTTTATATTTTTATTGGTTGCGTTATAGGGATAAATGGTTGCCAAGATTTTTTGACTTTCTTCTGGATCAATATTCAAAGTGTTTTTATTTAATGCAATACCTGTTACTGCTACATTTGCTCCCTTTACATTTACGGTGCAATAGCTCATTTTAAATCCATCTTTTGTGATAACGGTAATACTTGTTGTTCCTTCCTTTATCCCCGTTACTCTCCCACTTGCATCTACGGTTGCGATCTCTTCCTCTTTTGAATTCCATATTACTTCTTTATTACTTGCATTAGAAGGACTTACAATCGCTTGTAATTGTTTGCTTTGTCCTATCTCAATGGTTATTTCACTTTGATCTAAATTCACGCTTACCACATTAACCGTCTCTGCAAAAGCTTTGTTTTGGGAAGAAACTATAAATACATTTGTCATTAGCAAAATGGCAAAGATAAATAGGTGTAGTTTTTTCTTCATTTTCATCCCCCTTGTATTCATCTTATTTTTTCTATTTTTTTCATTATATCATAAAAGCCCAAACAGAAAACTATTTGGGCTTTTTAATGTCTTATTTTTTCGTTTCACTTTCTACTTTTACTTCTTCTTTTGCTTCAGCCTTTACCGCTTCTTTTTTATCTTCTTCTTTCTTTTCCACTTTTACTTCTATTGTTTTGAAAGATACAGAAGTTACTGATTTTTGTGTGTTTATTTCTTTTGCAGTATCTTCTGCTACGCAGTAAACCTTATAGCTTGTATTTGCATCAAGAGAAGATAAAGTGATGTTTTCTTCTTTGTCTGCTTTGTCTACTTTGATGGTTCCTTTTGCAACAATATTTCCTCCAATATAATCTTTTCCTGCTTTCACTTGACTTACTGTTGGTTTTGAAGCTTTTTCCTCTACTACAATATAATATACTTTTCCTGCTTCATTTAATTTTACGCTTAACTCCGCAGATTTTTCTTTTTCATTGTCTATTTGAGGATAGCTTGATTTAAATTCTGGTGCTTTTGTATCTTTTTCTGTTTCCATAGATTCTGTAATTTTCTTTCCATTTATAGTAGCATAGCAGTTCTTATCCACATCTACTTTTCCGTCTACTTCTTGCTCAATGGTAGATCCTTTTGATTTGATATAAGCTGCTTCAATTTTTCCTTTTCCTGTTACATCTGTTTCTGCAGATAATACTAGTTTTGATACTTTAGCATCTTTATCCATATCTATTTTTGTATCTTTTGATTTTGAAGTTGTTTCTAATCTATTTACGCTTCCTTCTTCTAAGTAAATCTTTCCACCATCTGCTTCTATATCTACTTGATCAAAGTCCCCTTTTAAGGTAACTTTTTCACCTTTTACTCCATCTACAATTTTTACATCTTCAAATCCATCTTTCTTTAAATCTTTTTCTTCTAATATTGCACCTGATTTTACTTCTGTTTTTCCTACGGTTGTTTTTCCTTCTAATACCACTCTTATTTTATCATCTTTTTTATCAATAACAATATCTTTTAAATCACAATCTTTTATATGTATGCTGTTTTCTCCTCCACCATATATCTTTGTAGTTCCTTTTACAGTAACATTTTTAAGGGTTACATCTCCATCCTTCACATCATTTGATATGATAAGGTCTCCCTTAATGGTTTTATCTTCTAATGTATATCCACTCTTTGTAATTGTTTTATCGTCTTCTTTATTCTTATCGTCTTTGCTACTAGAAGAAGAGCTAGAGCTTGTGTCCTTTTCTTCTACTAATACGCTAGATGCTGTTCCTGTATTAAAGGCTTTATCTAGTGTTGCTATGGCTTCAGCACGAGTAATATGGTTTTCTGGCTTAAAGGTTCCATCTGGATATCCCTTCATATATTTAAAATTCACTACGCTTCCCACTGACCCTTTACTCCATGAAGCAATTTTATCTGCATCTTTAAATTGGTTTGCAACTTCTTCTTTTGGATTATTTTCTGCATGAAGAATTTTGCTCATAATTACTGCCACTTCTTGTCTTGTTATTTTGTTATTTGGTTTGATGGTCTTATCTGCATAGCCATTGATATATCCTTGTGCTTTTGCTTTTCTAAAGTCTTCATAATACCAATCACTTGAAGATACATCTGTGTAGTCTACATCATAAACAGCCTGATATCTATAGACCTTATTCACAAGGGCTACAAATTCCGCTCTTGTAATCGGTGCATCTGGTTTGAAGGTTCCATCTTGATATCCACTCACCGTACCCCTATTTACCCAATTGTTTATTTGTTTTTGTGCCCAGTGATTTTCTATATCTGAAAAACCTGCAGCAAATCCTAATCCCATAGAACCTATTAACATACTAGAAGTTAATAAAGTCGCCATGGCTCCTCTTAAAGTGCGTACTTTTTTATTCATACTTTCCCTCCTAAAACATTTAAATTTTGGCATTCATACTATGCCTTTATATTCCATATTATATAATATATAGTATCAATGTGTATATATGTAAATTTATATATTTTTTATTTTTGTTCTTCTTTTCCATTTTACCTCTTCCTTTACATTAAATGGTTACAAAAAAGTTACAATATTTTACCAAAATAAAAAGCTATTCTTTCCATTTATGGAAAGAATAGCTTTTCTCTACTCTTCTATTCTAATTAAATAAATATCATCTGTTTCTTTATTATAAATAAATTTTACTTTTTTATTCTCTTTTCCTACATATTCCTCAAAGGCTTCTAAAAGAAGTGCTGATTTTTTATCCATTTGTAAATACCCATTTGGTGTAATATAATCGGTTTCTCCTACAACATAAAAATCCTTTGTTTCATCCTCCATCTCAATGGATATTTTTTCACTATCTACATCAATATCCGAAATGGTTCCTTCTCCTGCTTTTGTATACTTTCCAAAGTCAAATACCCTTGCAGCCTTTATAACGCCTTGTCCTTCATAAAATGCAACTAAATCTCCCTTTTTCAAGTTGGTATAAACTTCTTTTTCATCTTGATTATATACCATATGATCCCCATCGAAGATATACTCTTCTCCATCTACGGTAATCACTCTACCTGATTTTTTTTCTATTTTTCCTACTCTAAACTGAAAATCTTCATTTTCTTCTACCTTTAAAGTAGTATCTGTATTCAGTTTATAAAAAACTAATCGGTTATCTAAATACATATTCTTAGAGGCATCATCTAGCTTATATTCATTTATTTCTCCAAAGCTATTTCCTATGATTACATATTTTTTATCTCCCAAATTATAAGTACCTTGCACATATCCTGCTGTAACTTCTTCTTGAATTCCTTCAAGATTCTTACGAATGATTAAAAGCTTTAATTTGTCTCCATCTTCTAAGGTTACAACGGATACATCATCTACTACTTTTTTGTTTTTAAATCTATTCCAGTTCATGCTTTTTACATTATTTGGATTATTATCTGTATAATCAAAGTAGATGGTTTCATTATCTACATATAATTTTCTTCCATCAATCTCCGCAAAATCTTCTCCAAAATCATCTCCTGCAGATATGGTTCCTAGTTTGTTTTCATCAAATATATCCATTCGTACATCGCTGCTTAAATCTTTTAATTTTCCTGATTTTCCCAAAGAATATTTGAGGATGCATCCTGCATTTGCATATTTCTTTAATCTTAAATATTCATCTGGATTTTCAAAAGCATACACGGTCTTTGAGCCTGTTTTAGTGAAAATCTGAATTTCTCCTCTTATCTCATCCCCAAATTTCATTAATATACCGTATAAATCTGTATTAGAATTGAAGTTTCCTTCAATATATACTACTTTTCCGGTTAAATCCTTATACATATTTACTTGCTCATTGTAGAATTCTTCCATTGCTGCTTTTCCCGCATAGCTTTTGTTTCTACTTACATCAATATCCTTATTTTGGTTATATCTATAAGAAAACTCCTCTGCTAAATAATATTTATTCGTATCATTTTGAAGAGTAAAATAAATATCACTATTGTTCGCTCCGCCAAAAACCTTTTGCACTCTTCCAGCTAGAGTGTCTTTCCATACATAGATAATTCTTTCTTCCCCATCTCCAATTTCTTCACTTACACTAATCATATGATCTTTCATAATCTCCAAAAGTGCCATATTTCTTACATTACTTCCTTCGATGGAATAGATCTTATATTTCTTAAAATTACTAAAATTAATTTCTTCTTCCGTTCCATCCTCTGTGAGAACGCCTTTTAGGCTTTGCTTGTTCGCATCCACTTCTTTTACCAAGAAGTTTTTATAATCACATAAGATGATATTCCCATATATTAGCTTTTCATCTTCCACAATAAAATCTCCAATGGCTTCACTTGTAAGGTATTTTTCATATTTTTCTTTGCTTATTTTTTCTCCATTTACATATATTTCACTCTTATCATCAATTTTTATATAATCATCGCTATAAGAAAGCTGTATTTTTCCTTCTGGTCTTTCCGTGTATCCATTGGTGATGCTTTGAATTTTATGTAGTCCTGCATTTTCTTTTTCTTCCTGTGCATAAAGAACCTTTTCATTTCCATCCATATATAAGATGTATTCTACTCCTTGATAAAAATCCGTTTTTATTCCTTCTTTTATGGTAAATATTTTTTCTTCTTCTTTCTCAAATTTTTGCTCATTGTATCTTGTATCTTCCCCAAACCTAAACTTCCCTGTTTTCTTTCCATTAGAATCATCTTTTTCAATTAACTTCATTTTTTCTAGCTTATAGATATTTAACTTTCCTTCTAAAAAGTTTTTAGTGGATTCTACTTTACTATCTCCCACTCCATCAATATATTTTGTGTCAAAAGCGTTATAAATCATCATAGCTGCATTGCCTCTTGTTAATGGAGAATTAGACGTTACCTTTACTCCATTTAAAATTCCTTTTTGCGTTCCTTTTAAAACATAATTTAAAGGCCATTTTCCTTCTAAATACTCATCCTTATATCCCATTCCTCTAAGTAAGATGGTTATCCCTTGTTCAAAGGTTACAGGCTCCGTTGGCTTAAATAAATTATCATTATATCCCTTAACAATACCTAAATTTACGCCTAGCTGAATATATCCAGCAGACCATCTGCCCTCTTCTATATCTTCAAAAGTGGACTCCTTCTTGATTAAATTCATTTCATCCTCAATTCCCAAAACTTCTATGATCATTTTCACAAATTCTTCTCTTGTTATATTTTCTGTTTCATGAAATTGCCCATCCTCTTTTCCATTCACTATGCCTAATCCCATCAAGGTGCTCACTGCTTTTTTTATCTCTTCGTCTTCTTTTGATACAACTGGTGGCACTGGTGCGTTAGGATCTGTAGCAGGTGCATTAGGATCGTTAGGGGCTGGTGTTTGTGCTTGAGTAGTAGCTGCTGGTTGATTTTGGGCTACATTTGTAGCATCCGCAAATACACTATTTGTAGAAAGTAACATACTTAGTACAATACATAGACTATATACTTTATATTTCATTTTTCCCTCCAAATGATTTACAATATATGATAAAAAATTTACTCTTTATTACCATATCATTATACTGTTCTATTTTCAATATATAAGGAGAAAAAGTTCCTTTTTTTAAAGGAGATTTATTATTTATATATAATTTATGCTTTTTATTAACATCACCCTACTTTTATTGTATTTGCTATCAAATAACCTCTTTAATTGTTAATTTTTTTATGATAATCTATATATTGGATATATATTTTTCTGAATCTTATAAAAAGGAGGTAGAGATATGAAACATATGAAAAAAATTACAGGTATTTTCTTAACTACTTTACTTATTGCAACTAGCTCTATCGGAGTATTTGCAGCAGACTTGGGTATTTACATTGGAAGTGACATAAACAAATACTATGACTTGACTACGTTTTTAAGTAAAAAATCCACTGCACTTCAAGAAATGAATGCTGCTGGGCTAGACAATGTAATGTATGTAGATTCTAAAAACAAAATCACTAGTTTAAAAGAGCTTGTTTCCAAAGGAAGTTTAGGCAATGCCATGAGAGATATAAAAACAGGGGATTTAAAAAGTACTTATAAAAATGCCAAAGATAATTCTAATGTAAATCCTTCAGAAGGTCAAAATACACAAGATGAATTCAAGGTAGACGATATTTTATAATAAAAGACTTCACTGAATAGTGAGGCCTTTTATTTTTATACACTTTAAACTAACTATATTTTCGACATATTAATTCAAGCATTTCTTGTTCATCTTTTGCTCAGTTAACTCTAATTTTTATATAGAAATAATGTTGCTAAAAGGCAGATAAGGAATGTAAATCAAAGTTAAATTCTAAAAAACAAAGAAAGTCCTATTTATGATTATGATCTCATAGATAGGACTTTTGTTATATATGGACTGTATTTGACGGATACATCTAAAAGAGCCTTTTCTCTTGCGTAGTATGCCTGTCTTTGTTTTTCATCTTGACTTAATATTTCTAATTTATTTACAGCCATATCTATCACCTCACTTTCAGCTCTAACCTTTTCTAATACATTCCTTTTACTTTTATCTCCTGCTGCTTTCATAAATGTCATCTCTTTTTCTCTTCAATTTCCACGTCCTTCGGAAATTCGACCTTTTTCGGGTTTCCCCTGGGGTCTTTGCGAGAGAATCGAGCTTGCTATTATCCTAAGACAAGAAAGAGAATAGTTTTTACACCATTCCCTTTCATTCTAATTAGTTATTTGTCTTTTTATTTCTTCTACTTGCTCTATTGTAAGCTCAGCAGCTGTAGCTACTTGTTCTACACTTAATCCCATTCTTATTAGATTTTCAGCTACTTTTATCTTTCCAATATTTATTCCTTCTTCTCTAGCTGTTTTTATTCTTGTCTTTTGGTCATGAATTTCTGCTTCTCTTGCTTCATATGCCATTCTTGATTTTTCATCTTTGCTCATTACTTGAAGCTTATTATAGGCTTTGTTTATGTCCTCATTCTTAGATGCTAACATCTCCATCACCTCCTTAGATTTTGTTTCTATGAACTCTAACCACTGAATTATAGCAGTGTCTTCATCTTTTTCTATGCCTTGTTTATTCAATTTTGGTAGCTCTAGGTAATGTATCTCTAAAATCTCTGTAAGTCTATGTCCTGTTTCATCTTCTGTTATATGATAACTTGTGTGTATCTTATTTAGTGGTATACATTCAAAATCTATTATGTTTATAGTTATACATTTTTTAAGCTTATCATAGGTGTCTCCTGATTTTATCTGACTTGTATACATCTTAGACCAATAAAAGGTAGTTCTTTCTGCCATATATTCTGTAGATAGTATTTGAATTTCTATATCAATCTCTTTTCCATCTTTTGTTTTTGCTCTTACATCTAATATTCCTTTTTTATCTTCTGCAAATTGTCTTGAAAGCTCATTATTTATTATTTGTAAATCATTTAATTCTTCCTTTGGTACATTTAGTATTGCAATTAGTAATGATTGTAGTAAATCTATATTATTTGGATCTCCAAATAGTAGCTTGAAGGCAAAATCTATTTTAGGAGACATTATGAAGTTATCATCTATTGTTTTTTTCTTAGGCACTTATAACACATCCTTATTTGTTACTTTTTATTATATTATTACTATTATTCTATCAGAAATACTATTTTTATTCTATACTGTCTATAAAAACTCTACTGCATCTCTTTTATCTCTTCTATTTCCACACCCTTCGAGAATTCGACCTCTTTCGGGTTTCCCCTGGGGTCCTTGCGAGAGATCTGCTCTTTTAATTTAACTACTTCTTCTATTGAAAGATTAGATATTTTTGCAACAATAGCTATATCTAAACCTTCTTTTAGGGCATCTTTTGCTGATTGAATTCTCCCTTCCTTTATTCCTTCCTTTATTCCTTCCTTTATTCCTTCCTTTATTCCTTCCTTTATTCCTTCCTTTATTCCTTCTTTTCTTCCTTCTTCTTTAGCTTTTTCTTCTTTCTTTTTAAAGTATACAGCCTTTGACTTTTCATCTAAAAGCGCTTTTTCTCTTGCGTAGTATATCTGTCTTTGTTTTTCATCTTGACTTAATATTTCTAATTTATTTACAGCCATATCTATCACCTCACTTTCAGTTCTAACCTTTTCCAATACATTCCTTTTACTTTTATCTCCTGCTGCTTTCATAAATGCCATCCATTTTTCAATGTCTGTTTTATGCGTATTTTGCTCTGCAAATTTAGGGGCTTCAAGATAATGTATTTCTAAATCTCCAAGTAGTTCAAAATCTTCTTCTACTTCTTTTAATCTAAATATTGTATGGTATTTTTTCGTTTCCTCTATTAGATTAAAATCTAATAAACTTAATACTACACATCTTTTCAATTCATCATAATTATCTCCACTTTTTATTGTTTCAGAATACATCTTGCTCCAATAGTAAAGACTTCTCTTTCTAAAATTTTGATTATTATTTATTTGCACTTCTATATCTATTAATTCGTCATCTTGCGTTTTTACCTTTACATCCATTATAGATAATTTATCCTCTTTATATTCCTTATCATTGTATGGATTAATATATACTATTTCTACTATCTTTTCTTCCTCTGGAAAATTTAATACTGCATTTAAGAAGTTTATTAAAAGGAATTTGCTATCATCATCTTTCGCTCCAAATAGTGCTTTAAATGCAAAGTCTACAAAAAAGAAAGAGATAACCCATTCCTCTAAGTAAGATGGTTATTCCCTGTTCAAAGATTACAAGCTCCGTTGGCTTAAATAAATTACCATCATAGCCTTTAATAATCTCTAAATTTACACCTAGCTGAATATATCCAGCAGACCATCTGCACGCTTCTATATCTTCAAAAGTAGACTCTTTCTTGATTAAATTGATTTCATCTCCAATTCCCAAAACTTCTATGATCATTTTCACATCATTACTTTATTTCTTATTGTTATTTACAGTATTTTTCCTTACAAGGATTGACAAGTCTCTAACAAAATTGCTATTATAATAGTTAAAATTACCTAATTTGCCAATGCATTCAATAGTAAATTTTAACTGATTCGGTAAAATCTTAGTATAAATCAGAAATATTCCATAAATATATATAAATTCATATTTTGGTTATACTATTTTATATGTACCATTGTACGCTTCAAAATTTTTAGGGAAAGGAGATCCATCATGCTACTTATCCATTCTATTTCAAAGTTTATCCAGAATCTTTCTACTTTGGATAAAAGCGATGAAACTATTCGTGGTTATTTAAATGACTTAAATGCTTTTAACGAATTCTTAGAAAGAAAGTATAATCGCCCTCTTTATCTTGATGAACTTCAATCCTTTGATATTGAAGATTTTCTATATCATCTTAAAGAAAAAGGTCTTAAAAGCACCAGCCGAAGTAGAAACCTTTATACCCTTCGTTCTTTTTGGAACTATATGTATAAAAAGAATTTATGCGAAAAAAATATTGCTGATGAGGTGGAACCCATTAAGCTCCAGAAAAAAGAAAGAGTTTACCTTACTGCTGAAGAAATAGACTTATTGATTCATAACATTGATCATTCATTAATCAAACTTGTAACCCAAACTCTTTTTTATACAGGAATGCGTATTAGTGAATGCTTAAATCTTACTTTAGATCAAGTTGATTTGAGTCAAAGGGTCATTCACATCATCAATGGAAAAGGAAAAAAAGATCGTAATATACCTATACATCACGATCTACTTCCTCTGCTTCAATCTTACTTAGAAAAAGATCGCCCCAAAATAGATACGCCGTATTTTTTTATCACCAAAAAAACAGGTTCTTTAAGTGCGGTTTACTTTAATCGAGTGATAAAAGATACTGCAAATATGGTTGGTATTAAGAAAAATATTTCTGCTCATATTTTGCGTCATAGCTTTGCTTCTAATTTGATTAAAAATGGCGTAAATCTAGTACACATTCAAAAACTATTAGGTCATTCTAATTTAAATGTAACTTCTATTTATACCCATTCTAATTTAGAAGACCTAGATCAATCTATTAACATGCTATAATTGCTCTTGAAAGTAGGTGTATTGATTTTGCTAGAAATTCAAAGCGAAAATATTCATGAAAAAAAAACAATTTCCTATGACGATAAATATATTCTAAAAAATCTAATGGCTGGGAAAACTCGAGAAGAAATAGCGAAAAGTTTAAATCATAAAAGCTTTAGAACTTTGGATATGTATATGCGTCGCCATGGCTATGTATGGGACGGAGATAAACAAACTTATGTTTCTAAACTGTCTAATGGAAATAAAGAAGAATATATTTCTTCTTCTTCTAAGGTGGATAAAATTCTTCATCTTTTTAAAGCAGGAATTGATCCAAAAGAAATTGCCATGCGAGTAGGAATGAGAGATCATCTTGCCATGGCGGATTATATGAAGAGTAAAGGTTATATGTGGTCCACTAAAAAGCAAAATTATATTTTCTTCAAAGGACAAGTTTCAGAGGAAAATATTAAGGAAGATAACATAAATAACAATATAGAAGAAACCTTGGGAGATTCAGATATACTAAATATAGATATTCATGAAATAGATAAGTTATTAAAGGGGGAGACTTATATGAAAGAACAGGATGAAACATCTTTAGCCGATCGTATTTCTAGATTATTACCCATGCTAGAAATGATGGATCGAAACAAAGATAAATTGGTGGATGTATTAGCCATTAATGATAACCAAAAAATTCCACGTTATGTTGTAGGAGGAGTAACCATCACAAAATCTCTTTGTATGGCTCATCCTTTATCTGAATTAATTAAAGAATTTAGTAGGGAGAAAAATATTAGCCAAAGAGAAGTATTCGAAGTAGCCATCATTGAATTCTTAAAAAAATACGGCTATGAAAAAGAAATAAATGCATTATTTTTACCTTAAACTAAAATCATTGAGTTTCATGCTACCAAAGAAGGGGTTACTTCAAAAACATATATTTTTGAAGTAACCCCTTCTTTGATTCAAATCTAACTAAAGCTTACTGTTAATGTTGTATTTCCCTTTGTATTTTTTCTACGTCTTCTTTATTTAATCCAGATGCTTTCACAATCTTTTCTATCTCTACTCCTACTAATAATAAATTTTTCACTAATGCTTTCTTTTCTTCGGCCCTTCCTTCTGCTTTTTTATTTTTAAAGGCTTCTTCAATTTTTCGTCCTAAATTACTTACCATATCATCCACCTCCATTGTTGATGTCTTCTCCAATAATTCATATATACTCTCTTCTTCTTCAAATCTATTTCTAAATATATTAATAATCCAGTTTCTAAATGATTTTTCTTGTTCTTTTGTTGCACTATTTCTTATTATTCTTCCTATTAATTTTAGTCTATCTACTATTTCGTCTATTTCTACATCTTGATCTAATAAAAATATACTACTCACTACGTTTGCTATTTCCAAAAGTTCCTCTTTTTCCATTCTATTGATATCAAACAGTAAATATTTAAAATCTATCACATTCTCTTCAAACATTTCATATCCATTTAATATTTCTTTGAAACTTCTTACTGCGCTCCAGTTATTTTTTCCATTATATAATACAATCGGCACTATTGCTGGTAACCTATATTCTTTTCTTCTTTTTATTTTTTCTTCTGTATTCTTAAGCTCTTCCCTATATATTTCCGTCATATACATTAAAAGTCTTATTGGCATTCTAAAATCATTCTTCGATTGCAATTCTACTAATACATAAAATATTATATCTTTTCCTTTTATATTTACCTTGTATACTATATCTGCTTCTTCTTCTTTGAAATCTTCTTGTATAAACTCTTTATCTATTAATACCAGATTTTCTTCTTCTATTAAATTGACCCAGTCTTTTTTTACAAAGCTTCTTAGAAAATCTATGAAATTCTTTTTATTTGAAAGTATACTCTTATATCCTACATCATGTTCATTATATTTTCTTTTATTTTTCTTCATCACATCACCATCTTCTTTTTCTATAACTCTATTATATCATATATACTATGATTTTCTTTTTAATTAATTTATTATTCATTGTAATTTACATCATTATTACAATGAATAATAAATTAAATTACAATATTCATTATTATCATATTAAATAATTAATGAACTATTTTTAAATATTTATTATTTCATTTATTATTATAATAAAGTAATTTACATTATTATAATTTTAATATAACTAAATCCGTTGCAATTACAGTGTTTCATGAGTGGAATTTAATGGAATATTTTTTGGAAATTTATGTGCTATTAACAGTACAACAATCAGTGTTACTTTCGATAATGGTGTTACTGAAAATTTTACAGTAGAAGCTTTAACACCAGACACAGATAACGAAAGAACAATTACTTATTTAGAAAAAAACTATACTGTTACAGTAAGTGATTATGCAGCGCCAGTAGCTACATCAATTTCTGTTGACACAGTAAGAATTCAAGATGCAGCTAGCCAAGCATTAGTATATACAGTTCTTGACCAATATGGAGAAGAAATGACTGTTGCCGCTAATGCTCTTACTGTAACAGCATATAATGTAACTTCAAAAGCAAGCTTAGCTACTATTACTGATATTACAAATTTTGATATTAGTGGAAGTACAGCTTTAGACGATGTTGTTAGATTCACTGTTTACTTAACAGCTAATCCATCTGTTAAAATCATCAAAGAAGTTACTGTTGAACCAGCTGCAGCAGCAAAAACTATCCAATTTGGAGATTTTGTATTACCTCAAGATGAACCAAGAGCTAAGGTAAATTTAGCAAATGTTAAACTTAACTATACAGCTACAGATCAATTTGGTAGCGCTATTAAATTAGCAACAGATGCTGATTTAACGGATAACAACGGAGTTTCAGCTGAAGGTTTAATCTTTAGCTTCCAAAACATCTCAGCTGCTACAGTAAACAGCGATGGTGAAATCGTTGTAACTCTTGGAGCAAGCACAACAACTCCAGCTAAAATAACTGCTACTAACCCAGAAACTGGTGAGATTGTTGTATCTAAATCTCTTACAGTTAATGCTGTAGAAGCAATAGATTCAGTAACACTTACTAAGCCAGAAACTGCTACATATGCAGTTGGAGATACAGCTGCAAAAATTAACATTGCAGCAGTTGATCAATATGGTACAGCTTTAACAAATACTGAAATTGATACACAAAAAGCAAGTATTGCATTATCTTCATCAAATCAAGCAGTAGTTGCAAATAATGACTTTACAATCAATGCGGATGGTACTATATCCGTAGATTTATCAGGAAACACTGCTGGAACTACTACTATCTTTGCACAAGTTGGAACAAATATTACTCAATTTGTTATGGAAGTAGGAGAAGCTAGAAGACCAAACGCTATGACAGTAAAAACTGCACCAACTGCAAGAATTATGGAAGGTACTAATACTACAATTCAATATGAGCTTACAGACCAATATGGTGCTGCATGGGCTGATGCCGATAGCGATGCAACTAAAGTTAACTTCTCTATTGTAAAAGTAAGCGGAGATGATGGAGGATTAACTGCTCCAAGTGGAGATCAAGCTGCTGAATCTAATATCGTAGGTGACAATGTAACAATTGCTGCCGCTGCTGGTAAATCAGGTGTTTATAACGTAGTTGCTAAATTAATGTCAAATGATGGTGCAACAACTTATACAACAATAACAACTCCAATTGAGGTATATGCTAATGCAAGTACTTTCACAATTGCTGCTGACAAAGATAGCTACACAGCAGATGAAAATATCACAGTATCTATCACTGCTAAAAAAGCAGATGGTTCAGTTTACTCTGGATATACTGAAACAGGATATGCTACTATCGCATTAGATTCAACAGCCTATACTAGACAGCTTACATTCGTTGACGGTGTTGCAACTGCTGTAGTACCTGCAACTGTTGCTAATGCTGATATAGATGTTAGAGTAACTTGGGCTGGAAATCCATATGATATCGGAGCAGATAATACTTCTGGAGATATCGAAGTAACTCACGGTGAATTTGCTGGAATAACAGTTGCTGCAAGTACTACTATTGGCAAAGAATTAACAGATATCGTGATTAAAGCAGTAGATGCGGACGGAAACCAAGTTTCTACTTATGAAGGAAACAAGATAGCTACAATAACTGCTTTAACCTCTTCAGCAGACTCTACGCCAGTAACCCTTGATCAAGTAGATGCAGAAAATAATATAGTAGTAACATTTACTGGTGGTATCACTGGAGATGAAAACATTAATAGTGCAGGCTTAGGTTCTGGTAATATTATAACTGTAACAATTGATGGTAAAACTTCAACAGTAACTGAGTAATAGTTATCTTAGAATAAAGGAGAAGGTAGTGGGATAAAATCTACTACCTTTTTCATATTTAAAATAATCAGATTGATTTTTTCTTATAGTAAGTGTTATATTATAGAAAATTTTTGAAACAAAAAATAAAGGGCTAGATTGAGAGTATTAGCCTTTTTTATTCTTTTTAATAGAAAAATTCATTTATTTTTATTTCTTCCCTTAGACAACTAATCTAGCGATTTTAATGCTATATATAATAAATGTTATAATAGTAAGGCATTTGCTGTTTATGATAATCTAAAATTGGTTCTTTCCATAGTTAGTTGATTTAGTAACTATTTTCCAATATAATATCTATATATATTAGTATATGGAGGACTAGAAATTGAATGGTTTAATTAAACTGTTAAACGAGAATTTAGAATATATAGATCATGAAGTAATAGGAGACACTATTTACATAAATGTAAGATCAAGTAAAGTAAAAGCCTATTGTCCTGATTGTAATACACCTTCACAAAGGATGCATTCACGTTACCAAAGAAGATTTCAAGACCTTCCCATATCCGGTAAAAAGGTAGTTATAATTTTAAATAACAGAAAGTTCTTTTGTAATAATGAGGATTGTAGCCGACGAACTTTCTCAGAAAAATTTAGTTTTATAGATGATAAAGCTAAAAAAACTAAACGATTAGAAGATGAAATAATAAATTTATCAAAAAATATGAGCTCAATATCAGTATCTAAATTACTAAGAGAAAATATTGCAACTGTAGGAAAAAGTACAGTATGCAATATCTTAAAAAAAAGGAATACAAATACTAGATAAGAATAAAATTAGGAAAGTTTGCATAGATGATTTTGCTATTAAGAAACGAGATAAATACGCAACTGTCATGATAGATATTGAAAATAGGAAGATTATAGACATATTAGAATCAAGGGATTATGAAGAAGTAAGAGAATGGTTAAAAACATTTCCAAATATAGAAATAGTCTCAAGGGATGGTTCTATAACATACAATAAAGCCATAAAAGATGCTCATCCAGAATCAATTCAAATTTCGGATAGATTTCATATATTAAAAAACTTAACAGAGTACTGTAAAAAATATATCAAAAGAATATTTAATAGAAAAATAGAAGTAGAGAAGTTAGAAAATACAGCGCAGGAAAAAATATTGGAATTAAAAGAAAAATACAAGTTTGAAACTAAATGGGAGTTAATACTTAGAGTTAAAGAACTACGAGATTTAAAATACAAAGTTAACGACATAGCTTCTATTTTAGGTGTAGGTAATAAAACAGTAATAACTTATTCGAAAATACCACTTGAGGACAAAGAAAAATACGATATGATCACAAATATTAAAGCTAAATCATTAGATATATCTGCAAGAAAAGAAGATTTGATTAATAAAGTTAAAAATTTAAGTAGCAAAGGAAAATCAATGAGAAAAATATCACAAGAGCTGTTTCTTGATAGAAAAACTGTAAAAAAATACTTAGAATCAGATGGGAAATGGCATCATGAGTCAGAAGGAGTAAAGAGAGAAAGTAAACTTGATGACTATAAAGACATTATTAAAAACATGCATATAGATAGAATAAGTTCCAAGGAAATATACATACAAATAAAAAATCAAGGATATACGGGTAGTGACTCTCTTGTAAGGAAATATATTACTGTTCTTAGAGCCGATGCTCTCGAAGGAGAAGATTCAGTAAATATAAAATACATAACAAGAAACGATTTAATCAGTTTATTATACAAGCCTATAGAAAAAGTAAAAACTATCAAATCTAAAGAATTACAGATAATATTAAATAAATATGAAAAATATAAAATAATATTTGAAGCTATAAAGGAATTTAAAGAAATACTATTTGGAAGAGATAATACTAAATTAAATATGTGGATACAAAATGCTAAAGGCCTTAATATTAGAGAATTAAATAGTTTTATTACAGGTATTACACGGGATATTGAAGCAGTGAACAATGCAATTATTTATGAATATAGTAATGGATTAGCTGAAGGGAAAATAAACAAGATAAAAGTAATAAAAAGAATAATGTATGGTAGATGTAGTTTCAATACTTTAAAAAATAAAATATTAAGAATAGAGAACAACACTTAAATCAACTAACTATGGAAAGAACCCTAAAATTACCCTAGTAAGATAATTGAATCCCAAAATAAGACGATCGAATCTCTAAGAAAAGAGCTTGAGCGTGCCAGTGGAAACATAGAATTCCTAATAAAAAAACTCTATGGAAGAAAACAGAAAAGACCTGTGCAATAGATGGGCAGCTTGTAATTGAAGAAATTGGCTTAGGATTATTCAAAGAAGCAGAAGTTAATGCAGATGAAACACTGAATGAGCCCGGTAAGAAAAATACGACAAAGTTATACATGTGGGTATATGCAACATCAAAGGCAGCAAAAAGACAAATAAGGATTTTCAGGTATGCGACTGGTAGAGCAGGCAATTATGCTAAAGAATTCCTAAAAGGATTTAATGGATATCTGCATACAGATGCATATTCTGGATATGAAAAAGTAATAGGGATAAGTCATTGTCTATGTTGGGCACATGTAAGAAGGTATTTTCTAGATGCAAATCCGAAAGATATGAAAAGCCCAGAGGTAACCCTTCCTGCAACAGGAATAGCGTATTGCAACCAATTGTTTGATTGGGAAAGAAAATTTAAAGACCTCTCACCACAGGAGAGAAAGAAGAAGCGTCTAGAGAATGAAAAACCTGTACTAGAGGCCTTTTGGTCATGGGTTAAAAAAACACAAAAGCAAGTACTTCCAAAATCCAAGATAGGTATAGCGCTGCAATATGCCTTAAACCACAAAGGAAAACTGGAGAAATACTTGGAAGATGGGAATTGTGTAATATCCAACAACATTGCAGAAAACAGCATCAAGCCATTTACAGTAGGCAGAAAAAACTAGGAATTCTGCGGTAGTCCAGAAGGAGCAAAAGCCAGTGCTTGTGTATAGAAACAGCAAAAGCAAATGGATTAAATCCATTTAAGTACCTAGAATTTTTACTATCACATTACCAGGATTAAACTTTAAAACAAATCCACAAACACTGGAGCTAATGATGCCGTGGGATTCATTAGTCCAGGATATATGCAAAGCTAATTAGAGGGATGACAATGTCATCCCTCTATAATTTTACAACCCATATTTTATTGTACGCTTACACTTATATACTTTTTTATACATTTTTCAGCTAATAAAAATTATATTTAATAGTTATTAGTCATTATTAATTGTGAATGTTTCTGAACCAGTAGTATCATTAGTTACATCAACAGTTACAGTGTCTGATACTCCCCAGAAGTCATCTGCTACTGTAATAGTAATACTACCATCAGCACCGCCAGCAGAACTATCTCCAGTTACACTCACAGTACTAGTTGCAAGAGTAACATTTAGAGTATCACCATTTACAGGACCATCATTAGTAACTGTATATCTATCAGTATTTGTTCCAGCTATCTTAACTGTTAAATCATGTTGATCAGTTCCATCAAGTAAAGTATGGAAAGTTACTCCTGCATTTACAGTAGCGTTTAATCCATTTGCTCCTGCCATGAAAGTTGCAAAATCCGCACGTCCTTTTACATCATCTACATAAGAAGCTAGTTCACTTTCATAAGCAGTTTTTTCGTCACTAGCTGGCATTGCAGCTATTGCTATAGCAGCAGCATTATAAGCAGTCTCAAATGCAGCTATTTCTCCAGCATCGATTGCAGTTTCTGTATTGTCTGTAGCTGTTTCAACAGCTTTCAATTTAGCTAATACATCTACAGTAGTTGCTATATCAGTAGCCATACCAGTAACCCAACCATCATAGTTGTCATAAGCTCCTGTTGTAGCATCAAATGTTTTCTCTCCACCATTATTTCCTATAGTTTCTCCAGCAGTTGTGCTTTCGATATACTTAGAAATATTGATATTATGTGGTGCATTATTAGTTCCTAATGTGCCTTGTGGTAATCTAATAGTGATAGAATCTGTCACAGAATCTAAATCATCATAACCTTCTATATCAGCCATAATTTGCGTTCCTATAGGCATCTTTTCTCCATCTAACGTATAGTTAGAAGTCTTAAGTGCATTTTTGAAGTCTCCTGATATAGCAAGTGGCTTATTAAATTTAACAAATACATAGTCATAGTTTGTATCGCCATCGCCATCTAAATCAGTCTTTTCTACTTTTAAATCATGGTCCACATCTGCAAATGCCCAAAGAACATCAAAATCACTAGTTCCTGGAGTTGTTCCTTCAACTTTGAAATCTGCTGTTGCAGATTTTGCACCATTTCCTATATCGTCAGGTATAGCACGAACTACTACCATCCAATCTCCTGCTGGTAATGCAGTAGCTACTCCAGCAGAATCAACTGGTACTACAGTTAATACTTTATTGTAATCGTCAACAAATGCTGTACCCACTTTTCCAGCTATAGTTACACTATTGTCTTTTTTAATAAATTCAACTGTTGCTGTTGGTATATTTGACCAATTTTCGACCCCGCCAATAAATCCTTGTGATTGAGAATCTGTAGCTCCTTCTGGATTGGCAGTAGTGTTTAATTTAACTGGTTCAGACATAGTTACTTCATATGAAGTTCCTGCTGGTACTCCAGCTGTAGCTACAATATCAACTATTTCTGGACTCACTACATCTGGCATCGTCATAGCTCCACCAAGTACTAGATTTGCTTCAACATTTTTCTTTCCATTTGCAACATTTGTTACTGCATCTGCTTCTATATTCAATCTATATTGATAATTGAAATAATTTTTATTTGTATTCTTTGTATTATGAACATTTGTCCAGTCATAATCAGTTTGTACTAAGAACTTATTAGAATCTATTTTTGTTACCACAAGATCTAAATTAGTATCATCTACTTTTGCAGTTCCAGTATTTGCTGCATTATCCCATTGTGTTGTAGTTGTGTTATATTTTTGTAATTTTAATTTTGCTGCAAATTGAGCTGCACTTTCATCTACATCTTTATTATATGTTACTAACCATTGCTCTGGTGATTGTACTTCAACAGTTGCACTTGGTACATCATTGTCTTCTGGAATCACAAAATCAAGAGTTTGTGTGTTCATTACGTTATTGTGATCTGATAATCTAGCCCAGTCGCCTACATTAGCAGCTTGTACAGAATGGCTTCCAGATGCAAAATATTTTCCAGCACCTAATTGTATTGTAACAACATTTCTCTTATCTTCGCCTGTAGCTGGGTTGAATGTTCCAACTGTTATAGTTGGTGTACCAAATTTGGTTGTATTAGTTAATAATGTACCATCTATTGTCCAGTTATTAAGATTTTTTGCTCCATTTGCTGTATTATCATTAATAACAGGTTCTGCAAAAGTAACAACTAGTTTTCTTAATCCTTCATTCGTTACGCTTAGCATAGAAGGCTTTCTTACATCTGTATTTTTGAATGTTAAACTTCTATCTACTTCTACAGTTTTAGTTTTGTCTATAAACTGAACCCAAACATCTGAGTTATCAGTCAATGCATTTGCTGCACTAGCATCAACATCTAACATAATTTGTAATGCTTTGTTATTTCCAGGTACAGCCATTAATCCTTTAATTACAACAGGGTTACCAGTACTTACGCTAGTAGCATCTTTTCTTACATTTACAGTAGCCTTTTCAATTGCTCCCGTAGTTGCATTTACATAATCAGCAATATTTACTTCCTTATTAAAGTAAACGATAACTCTATCTGATTGGTTTGCTTCTGCATCTGTCATTGAAGCTCCAACAGTTTCATTGTCACCACTATCTGGATTTGGTGTCATTAATATATTTTTAGTAGCTTTTAGTCCAATTAGATTTTGATCTGCAGCATTTACTACAGTTGCAGTAATTTGAGCAGTTCTATCTACTGATAAGAACTCAGAAGTTAATAGAACTGTAGCTACTCCATTTTGTACAGATACTCTTTGTTCTGCAAAAGAACCAAAAGTAGTAGCAAACGAAACTTCTACATCCTGTGCATCTGTTACTAAATTGCCTTCAGCATCATTTAATTTGAATGTAACTAATGTTGAAGAAGCACCATCAGCTTTTAATTGCGTTATATCGTCTTTAAAACTTAAAGCTGGGCTGTATAATTCTGAAACATTAGGCATTGTAAATTCTTTTACAGCATTAGGTTGCACTTCTGCATTGATTTTTAAACCTGTAGCTGTTAAAGTGTATTCTTGATTTACTAGTGCATTGGAAATAGATAGCACTACAGTCATTTTATCCGCAGCTAATGTAGCAGATGAAATAGTTATTCCAGGTATTGAAAAGTTAGCAGAATTCACATCATCTACAGCTTTATTTAATTTAACTTGTAATTTTGTACTAGTAATAGCACTTACTGATTCAACCTTTAATTCTGTTTGTGTTTGTCCTTCTGCTGGCTTAACTTCTGTTCCTGTTCCAGCATCTTTATAAGAAGGATTTAAATCTCCTGTTTGTATAGTTTTTAAAGCACTAGATAAGCTTCCTGCATCTAGTATTCCTTGTAAGCTTGTTATTTTATTTTGAGGATCTACATATTTAACGTTAGTAAGACCTGCATTTGTCATTTCTTGAACTGCAGTTCCTTTATTTGCTATATATGTACTTAATCCGTAGTATTTATTTACATCTCCGCCTACATAAATTCCACTTTCTGCAGCGAAAGCACCCATGGCACTCGTTGCAACTAAAGCAGAAGCTAAAGAAAGGCTAGCAATCTTTTTAGCATTTTTCATATAATTAACCCTCCTAGTTCATTTTAACTTTTAATGGTTATTATAGGTAAGAGATAAACAGCGTTTACCTCTTACCAGTTTTACCTATTTAATAATTAGTTGATAGATTTTTTGTATTCTTTTCCATCAATTGTGATAACCGCTTCAGTTGGATCTCCATCTACTACACCTTCGAATTGGAATTCAGCACCTGTAGCAGGTTTGTTTGCTAATTCAGTTCCATTAACTACAACTTTAGAAGGTTCTGCATCTCCTGTTACGTCGAATTTAATGATAACTATTTTTGAACCAGCCATGAAATCAGCTACTTCAGCATCAAAGTTGCTTACAGATGTTTCTCCTTGAGCATCTTCACTTACAGTTACTTTGAAAGTTCTTTCAGCATCTTTGTATCCATCTTTAGTAGCTTCTACAGTGATAGTTGCTTCGCCTTCAGCTAAACCTTCAACTGTTACAGTATCTCCAGATACAGATACTTTTGCTACATCAGAGTCGCTGCTCTTAGCAGTTACTTTAACATCACTTAATTCTTTTCCATCTTCGTCTTTAGCAACTACATCTACATCAAATTCGCTTCCAACTTTTACAGTTTTAGCGCCTATTGATTCGATAGTCATATCGTCTGCATCTGCTGCTTTGTCAACTTTTTCTAAAACAGCGTCTTTTTCATCATCGATTAATCTTTCAACGATTCTCACGTTTACTCCATCTTCAACGATGAAAGATATAGCGTCTTCTTCTTTAAGTTTAGAAGTAGATTTCTTTCCGTCTTCTTCATAAACTACAGTTGAGCTCTTTAATGTATAGTTTTCAACGTTTCCGTTAGTATCTTTAACTGTTATTGTGTATCCATCTTTTTCTATGATCTTACCATCTACGATTTCATACATTACATCGCCGTCTTTGTCTTTCACTTTAGAACCAGCTTCGTAAGCTAATAATTCTATCTTACCATCACTCTTCACTTTAGCGATGTATGCATCTTCGTCATCTTCAAGATCTTTACTATCAGATACTTCTTTTTCTACAACTTTTCCTTCTTCATTTTCGTATTTAACATAAGTGTCTCCAGATTTAGTCCACTTGTCAATTACGTAGATAGCTTCTTCGTCGCTTGCGCTAGTTAATCCATTTTCTCCTATGAATACAACTGCTTCAGCGTCTACATTGTTATCATCATCAGTGAATACGAAGAATTTCGCATTGTCAGAATCATCTTCTTTGATATCTTTCCAGTTAAGGATTCCATAATCATCTGTATCACCGATTGAATCTTTATCTTTGTATCCTTCAGCATTGATTAATACAGTATCATCATCTACGCTGAATGCATCGTCTGATGTTTTGATACTATCTTTACCAAAGTCACCGTTTGCAGTTAATACGTATTGTTGATCTACTACGTATAACTCATCTTCAGCTACTTCACCTTTTTTGTTAAGCTTGAATTTAACGATGTCTCCTTCTTCTATTTCATTTGATCTCTTCTTGTAGTCACTACCATCTTTGATAGCATCTCCATTTTCATCTAAGATATATGGCTTATCAAAGTTATCAGATTCTTCTAAGTTATAGCTTATTTCTTCCCCTTTAACTTTGTCTCCATCTTTCACTGTAGTGTAAACTTTGATCTTATCTCCATCAGCGTAAGCTTTTGTAACTACCCCATATTTGTAACCAGAAGTTTCTTTAACTTCAGAAGTTAAGTAAGCTATTTTTCCAGTTGCATCAAGGTATGCTATCATTTCTGAATCGTCTGCATCTTCCATGTCATTTTCCCAATCAGAATCAGCATTCCATTGTTTTGAGTTGTCATCTTTATCTACACTGTAGTAAGCTGTGTATTGTGTATTTCCATTTTCATCTGTATATTTTGTTACTTTGATTTCTTTATCGCCTATTTCAACTCTATCGTTTTTAACTTTTCCAAGTTTTCCTTTAACAACGTTTTCGTTTAATACAGTTACTACTGCATAATCGTCTCCATCGTAATCTTGTTTTTGAGCGTAGATTATAGAGTTTACTTTGATATCTTTTGCTTCTAATTTATTTCCATCTTGATCGAATACGAATACGCCATCATATTCTCCATCTTTTGCTAAATCTAATTCAAAGTCAGTGTCATCAGTACAGATACCTTTTAATACACCATCTTTGTTTTCTTTAACAAACATATAGTTCGTTGCTTCGCTGTCACCTTTGATTTCAGCGTAAACGATTTCGTTGTTTTTAACAACAAACTTACCAACTTTACCAGCTATGTCGCCAGCTTCTATGCTTCCTAAATCATTATCATCATCATCTACTACGATGTGCTTGTATTCTTTGTCTCCTTCATCGTATACATATACTTCTGCATCGTCTGCAAATGCAAAGTCATCGTCGAATTTAACAAGGTCTAATTTTTCTACGCTGCTTCCATCTACTATCGCTTCGTTGATTGTATCGAAGTTAGCTTTGTCATCATTTTCTTTTTCAGCATAGATTATTTCGTTGTCATCATTTAAGTAGATTGTAGCTTCTTCTCCAAGTAATCCTCTTACTTTTGCATCAGTTGCTAATTTTAAATCCTTAGTTGTTTTTTCATAAATGTTCTTAACGTTTTTCTTTTCGTCAGTGTCCATTTCGCCTAAGAACTTAACTTTTACTTCATCTTTGCTTAAAGAATCATCTAATACTTTATCAGCAATCATTCTTGTATCATCATATTTGTTGATGTCTAATTTTTCTTTTAATAAAGTCACTTCGCTTTCTGTGTATTTAGTAGTTCCATCAGTGTACTCACTTACTTTAACTACTTTTGCATCTAAAGCGTTGTCTACAAGTAAAGCAACTACTCCTCTATCTGCTTTACCAGTTGCATCATTGAAGCTTGCTCCATTAGTGATTCCAGTATCTGCAGCTTTAGCTACATAGTTTCCAGGCCAGTTTCCGCTTAAGAATTCATCTTTGTATCCTAATCCTCTAACAAGCATAGTTACTGCTTCAGCATAGCTTACTTCTGCAGCTGGCTGGAATGTTCCATCTGGATATCCTTTTAATAATCCTTGACCTACAGCTACATTTACATATCCTGCAGACCATCTATCCGCTTCTACGTCATTGAATTTTGTAGCACCTTTAGCTGCATCAGCTGCATCTCCAAGTCCTAAAGCTTCAACTAATATTTTAGCGAATTGCTCTCTTGTTACTTTCATTTCTTCATGGTATTTTCCATCTTCCATACCACTGATTATTCCAAATGCTGCTAATCTCTCAACAGCGTCTTTTACTTTTGAATCTGTTTTTTCATCCATTACTGGAGCAGCTGCAAATGCAGCACCCATAGATCCGAATGCTAATGCACCAGCTAATGCTACTGAAAGAACCTTTTTAGTATTCTTCATAATATCCTTTCCTCCCTAAACTTATATGTATTTATTATTGCTTATATTTTCCTTGAGCCTTTTTACCAAGGTAAAAATTGGTCAAGTATATTACATATGGAAATTATACCATTGCAAATTTTTCTAGTCAATAAGTTGCAACGGTTTTGTAATGAATTTGTAATATTATAGCACTATAATTCCCATTTTGTTGGAAACCATCTTTTTCCTTACAACACCTATTATATTCTATATAATGGTAAATGTGTATTACAAATTCATTACATTTCTATTTCTAAATTATTTCACTGCTGCACCTATGAATTCTCTAAATAAAGGATGAGGTCTTGTAGGTCTTGATTTAAATTCTGGATGAAACTGTCCTGCTACAAACCATGGATGGTCTTTTAGCTCTACAATTTCAACTAATCTTTCATCTGGAGATATTCCAGATATAATCAGCCCTGCTTTTGTAAGGGCATCTCTATATTTATTATTAAATTCGTATCTATGTCTATGTCTTTCGTATACAAGACTTTCTCCATATGCCTCATATGCCTTGGTTCCTTCATATATTTTGCAAGGATAAAGACCCAGTCTCATGGTTCCACCCATTTCTTCTATGTCTTCTTGCTCTGGCATTAAATCAATCACTGGATAATTTGTAGAAGGATTGAGTTCTGAAGAATTGGCATCCTTCATATTCACTATATTTCTTGCAAATTCCACTACAGATAATTGCATTCCAAGACATATTCCAAAGAAAGGAATCTTATTTTCTCTTGCATATTGAATGGCTTTTATTTTTCCTTCTATTCCCCTGTCTCCAAATCCTCCAGGGACGAGAATTCCATCTGCATCCTTTAAATACTTTGCTACATTTTCATCTTTTACTTCTTCTGAGTTAATCCAATCTATTTCTACCTGTGCATTATTATATATTCCTGCGTGCTTTAAAGATTCTGCAACAGAAATATAAGCATCTTGCAGCTCTACATATTTTCCAACCAAGGCTATTCTAACAGTTTTCTCCATGTTCTTTTCTTTTTCTACAATTTCTATCCAATCTTTTAGATCAGGTTCTTTTGCCTTTAAATTAAATTTCTTTATTACGATTTCGTCTAAGCCTTCTTCCTTTAACATAAGTGGAACACTGTATAAAGTCTGTGCATCTAAGTTTTGAATCACTTGCTCTGATTTTACATTACAGAATAATCCGATTTTTGATTTCATTTCTTCTGATAAAGGTCTTTCTGATCTACATACGAGTATATCTGGTTGAATTCCTATACTTCTAAGTTCTTTTACAGAATGCTGTGTAGGTTTTGTTTTTAGCTCTCCTGATTTTCCAAGGTAAGGAATTAATGTAACGTGAATGTACATTACATTGTCTTCTCCTGCATCGTATTTTACTTGTCTAATGGCTTCAAGAAAGGGAAGGGATTCTATATCTCCTACCGTTCCTCCTATTTCAGTGATGACTACATCAAAGTTTCCTTCTTTTGATGCTCTAAATACTCTTTCTTTTATTGCATTGGTAATATGAGGGATAACTTGTACCGTTGCACCTAAGTAGTCCCCTCTTCTTTCTTTATTGAGTACAGACCAATATATTTTTCCTGTTGTTACACTAGAATTTTTGGAAAGATTTATGTCTACAAATCGCTCATAATGTCCAAGATCTAAATCTGTTTCTGCCCCATCATCCGTTACAAACACTTCTCCATGCTGATAAGGAGACATGGTTCCCGGATCTATATTGATATAGGGATCAAATTTTTGAAGGGTTACATTCAATCCTCTTGATTTTAAAAGTCTTCCTAAGGATGCTGCTGTTATTCCCTTACCAAGAGATGAAACAACGCCACCTGTAATAAATATGTACTTCGTATTCATAATATTCCTCCCTTAATGTTTTTCATTTTAATGATCATTTTTTTGCTCTTTCAGTATGCAATACCTACCTTCATCAAGTTATGCTAGATAAAAATACAAACGAAGGCTTATGACTATTTTGCTAAAAAATTTACTGAATGTAATGAAAACATCCGTTAAGAAGCTTCATTGTGTGAGCGTTAGCGAGTTTGAAGCTTTAGGATTTTTCATGAAATGAAGTTTAGTTTTTTTAAAATAGTTATTGCAGCGTGTTATTTTTATCTAGCATAACTTGTTCTTTCCCTCAAAAAAAAGGGTAAGTCGCCCTAGGAAAGGGCGACCTACCATATTTTAGGGGAGCCACCCTGCTGGGTTTGGCTCTTTACTTTTCAATTAAAAATAACTTCCCTATTTTATCATTATTTACTTAGTATTTCAATAGCTTTATTTAATTGATTATCCATTTTTTCGGATAGCATATACTCTCCAAATTTTTCGTTTATTTTTTCAAGAGTAGTCAGATCTGCGGCTCCATAGGTATATAAATTGTTATCCCTTTGAAAAGCTTTCACTGCATTTTCTGTACTTTCTCCAAATATCCCTTGTGCATCACTTATCTTGTATCCAAGAATAGACAATCTTTCTTGTAGTCCTAAAACATCTAATCCTGCTTCATTTTTAGCTAGCTTTTTATCCATCTTCAGCTCTTGCATCTCTTCTAGATTAAGACTTTCTGGGAACCTAGAAGCTTCAATATCTGGAACAATTCCTGTATGATCTATAGTTCTATCCGAAGGAAGGTAATATTTTGCGATGGTCAGCTTTACGCTTTCTCCATTTCTTAACGGCAGCACCTTTTGAACCGTTCCTTTTCCATAACTTTTTTCTCCAACAAGCATCCCTGCTTTTGTATCCTGCACTGCTCCAGCCAATATTTCAGAAGCCGAGGCAGAGCCATTATCAATTAATACCACAATTTTTTCAAAAGCTAAATCTCCACTAGAGTTATATTCTTCATAGTTTCCTTTTGCATCTCTTATAGTAACCACTTTTCCTTTTGGAACAAAATAATCTGCAATATTCACTACATCGATCAGTCTTCCACCTGGATTACCTCTTAAGTCTAGCACTAGCTTTTTTACATTGTTTTTCTTTAGTTCTTCTATTGCCTTTGTGGTAGACTTGGTTGCGTTTGCATTGAATTCTCCTATTTTAAGATAACCTAAATCTCCTTTTATTACTTTATGTTTGATGGGATTTATTTTTACTTCATCTCGTATTAGCTTTGTATCAAATTTTTTCCCTTCACGGTCTATGGTAAGAATAACCTCCGTTCCTTTATCTCCCTTTATCTTGGAAAGAACTGTATCCGTATCTTTCACTTCTTTAAATTCTTCTCCATCCACTCCTATAATAATGTCCCCTGGTAACAATCCAGCTTTTTTTGCTGGGGAATCATCTAGGGGCTCAATGATTTTTACTTTTCCATTTCGAAGTCCAATTAAAGCACCAATTCCATAAAGCTTTCCACTTACTTCTTCATTAAAGTCATCACTTGTTTCTTTATCCATATAGATGCTGTGGGCATCTAGCTTATCAAACATTCCTCTAACGGCTCCATCATAAAGCTCTTCTTCGCTAACTTCTCCTGCATAATTGGTTAATATATATTCTTTTATTGCATCTAAAAATTCTTCATTTTTGACGAAATCTTCTCCAAAAACTACATTGGTAAACAAAAATAACATCACGAATATCGATGCAAAACTTCTTTTAAGTTTTTTCATAGATCATCCCTCTTTCTTTATTTTATTCCCGCATCATTCTTTTAATTTTAATCCTATGTTATAATATAGTAAAGACTTTTTCTTATCTTAATTTTTTTTGATAATTAAATCATATTGGCTGTACATTTACTATAACGGATGTTGGAGGTGTTTTATGAAGAGGAAAATATTAGCATTTTCATTGATGCTGATTTTATTTTGTAGTGGAGCTGTTTTTGGAAGTAGCTACAGTAAAAAAATAACCGCTTATTTCTATGATATCAAAGTGTCTTTAGATGGAAAAGATGTTGCCTTTTCTAGCGAACCATTCATATACGATGAAACCACCTATGTTTCTCTTCGAGATGTTGGAGAAGCCCTTGGAATTAATGTTTATTGGGATAACAATAACAAGACCATTTATATGCATAGCGGTGGTGAAAGCTATAATAATACTTATGATATCGCCCTTCTTCAAAATCAATTAAAGGCAAAAGATGAAGAAATTAAAAAGCTAAAAGACGATGACGACGATGAGGATGACGATGAGGATTTAAACGATGTGGAAGATACCTTAGAAGATGACTATGATAGATATACAAAAGGAGATGAAGATTTAAGGTTCACCTTCTCCTTAAGTCAACGTTCTAATGATGATATCTTGATTAAAATGTATGGAGATTTTGATAGGACCGATGATGCTTGGGACGATAGAGATGATTCTGAATTTAGAGAGTTCATCGAAGACATTTGCGATGAAGTGAGAAAAGACTTTAAAGAAGATATGGAAATCATCGTTTACGATGAAGATAAGGATAAAGCAGCTGAATATACTTATGACTACAGTGACAAAGACTTAGATATAGAAAAAGAATATTAAATTAGTTAAAAGCCGATGAAGGTATTTAAATACCTTCATCGGCTTTCGATTTTCTACATCCTATAGTCTAAATAAATTTTTTGCTTCTCGCTTTCCTGATTTGTCTGAATCACTTCTACCATAACTTCCATGTTTTTCTTAGATTGTTCTTGGTTTAATTCTATTTTATCCAATCTTTTATTTATACCCTGTATCTCGCCTTTTATTCCTTGTATATCACGCTCTATTCTATCTAAAGATTCTAGCTTATTTAGTATTGTTTTTAAAATAGCTTCTATAAGTTTTCCTCCTTTGTGATAATATAAATAATATACCATAGTTTTTACGAAGGGAGGTTTTTATTTGGATTACAATCATTTACAGTTAGAAGGAGAAGAACCAGTCCTTAGAACCCTTTTTTTTACCGATGTTCATGTTACAGGAAGAAATCCTCGATCAAGAAAAGATCATTTCTTAGAAACGGTACTGGATAAACTAAATCAAGTGGTTACCTTATCTAAAGAAAAAAAATGTGATTTTGTTCTCTTTGGTGGAGACTTATTTGATACACCAAGTATCTCTAATGCAGTTGCAGGAAAATGTGCCAAGGTCCTTCGAAAATTTGATAAACTTATTGGAATTGCTGGAAACCATGATTTATTCGGAAACAATATAGAAAATATTCGATCTACCCAATTAGGACTCTTTGAAAAAGCAGGTCTCATAGATCTTTTATATAAAGGAGAAAGGCTTATTATAAGTAAAGGGAATTTAAAGGTTCAAATTTCAGGAACTCCCTCTCATTTTGGAATAGATGAGGAAAACATAGAAGAGGATTATGTGGTTTCTCAGGTGGAAGAAGATATAGATAAAGTCCTTCATCTCATCCATGGCATGCTCATGGAAAAAGAGTTTAATCCTCATATGAAGGTGGTTACCATCGATTCCATAGCCCATACGAAAGCAGATCTTACTTTATCAGGACACTATCATAGAGGGTTTAGCCTTGTTGATTTGAATGGAAAGTACTTTGCAAATCCCGGATCTTTATCTAGGGTATCTGCTGATCTAGGAGAAATGAAAAGAAAAGTAGGCGTTCTTTATATTGAGGTGGATAAAGAAAACATAAAAATAGAATTTATTCCTTTAAAGCAAGAAAAAGGAGAAGCGGTTCTAGATCGATCTCATATTGAAAAAAATCAATATAGAGAAGTGAAAATAGAAGAATTCATGCGAGAAATTTCAGCAACCTCTACGATTCAATCTACAGATATCAAAAATATTGTAAGAAAAATTGCAGAAAATAAAGAATTAGATAAAAAAGTGATTCATTTAGCCCTTACAAAGCTTTCTCAGGCAGAGGAAAATCTTTTTGAAGAATGACATTTTATGGTATAGTGTATATAGGACATGCTTTTACTAAAAATACATAGGAGGTGCTTTATGAAAAAGCGTATAGGATTAATCCTTATTGCTGCACTTGTACTAGGCAGCACTTTGTCTTTTGCAGACACTAAAAGCAAAAAAATTGATGCTTGGTTTTACAACATTAAAGTAATCATCAATGGACAAACACTAAATACCCCTTTGGAGCCTTTTATCTATAATGATAATACTTATGTTCCATTAAGACCTATCGTAGAAGGAATGGGAGGAACGCCAACTTGGAATGGGGAAACAAAAACCATTACCATTCAAGGGAATGCATCTACAGAGGTAGCCAATCTTAAAAATGAAATTACAAAATTAAAAGTGGACTTAAACATCTCACAATCTGAAGTGAAGTCAAAGGATGAAAAAATTAAAACCTTAGAAGAAAAAATAAAAAAATTAGAAGACGATGAAGATGATGACGATAAGGACAGCGATTTAGATGACCTAAAAGATACCTTAGACGATGATTATGATAAATATACAGATGATTCTTCAGGAAAAATGAACTTTAGCTTTTCTCTTGATAAAAGCGGCGATACTGTAAAAGTAAAAATGAAAGGTGATTTTTCTAAAAGCGATGATGTTTGGAAGGATAGAGATGAAGGGGACTTCCAAGACTTTATTGAAAAAATCACAGATGAAATCCACGATGACAAGGATTTTGATGACTGCGATGTAGAAGTTACGGTAAAAGATGAAGATAGTAAAACCATTGGAGAATACAAATACGATGAAAGCAAGGATAAATTCTCTGTAGAAGACGAAGACTAAAATTACATTTTATTTGAAAAGGGCTATTTAGCCCTTTTTCAAATATAATAAAAAGGTGATAACATGAAATACATAAAAGAAGTAATCCTTAAAAATTTTCAAAGTCATAAAGAAACCCAATTAGAATTTGTCAATGGACTCAATACCATTATTGGGGAATCGGACAAAGGCAAATCCGCTGTGATTCGTGGAATAAAATGGGTACTTTTAAACGAACCCCAAGGCAATGGAATGGTAAGAGAGGGAACAAGTGAAGCATCTGTGAGTCTTCTTTTAAATGATGGTACCAAAATAACCAGAGGAAAAAAATTAAGTGGAAAAAAAACTATTACTTCTAAAAATACCTATACCATAGAATATCCAGATGGAAATATTAGTACCAATGAAAACTTTGGAGGAGATGTTCCACAGGAAGTTTTAAATGCATGTGGCATTAAGATTCTAAAAATAGACAAAGACCTTACTGAAATTCCAAACTTTTCATTTCAACTAGAAGCCCCTTTTTTAGTCTCCTCCAATGGTGCCATTCGATCTAAAACCATTGGAAAACTCATCAATGCAAATTTGTTTGATGCGGCAATAAGAGATATAAAAAATGACGTCTCAGACCTTGGAAGAAAAACAAAGGAAAAATCCAAGGACTATGAAATCCTCAATGAAAAATTAAAAGAATATGATACCTTGGAAGAAGAAGAAAAGAATTTAAAGGAAATAGAAAAATCCATCACATCCTATGAAAATATACAAAGTACTATAGAAAAACTAAACAATTATAGTTTTCAGCTCGATCGCATTCAAAGAGAAAAATCAAAATTAAAGGAAGTTATCTCTATCTTAGAGCCTATTGATAAAGGAATCCTTTCTCTAAAGGATTTAGAGCTAAAATATAGAGAATATAAAGATTTAAGTAAAGCGCAGCAGACCTTAACCCTTCTTCGCCAAAATAAAAACATGACAAAAATAGTAGTGGATAAACTACAAAACATATCTCCTGCAGAAGCTATTTATGCAAAACTAGTAGCAAATGCAAACCACTTTAGTGTAGCATCTGCTTTAAAAAATAAACTCGAATATATCCAGGAAGAGAAAAAGAAATTAAATCAGGTTATGGATGGATTTAAAAATACAGAAAATGCAGAGCGTGTATATATACACATGAAAGAAAATAAAGAAAAAATGGATGCTTTAAGTAAATTAAATCATCAGCTCCTCCTCCTTCAAAAGGAAAAAACAAAATTAGCTTCTTCTATCCATAAGTTGCCTGATTTTGAAAATTTGGAAACAAGCTATAAGCACTATATACAAATGCAAGAAAAAATAGAAAAAGCAATAGTGCTTCATGAAAATTATAAGGATACAAAGGAAAGAATTCAAAAAGGAAAAGCCTATCTTTCTCAGATTGAAAAGGAGCTTTTGTCTTGCACAAAAGCTTATTCTGAAAAGCTAAAGGATATGGGGAAATGCCCCACTTGCTTTAGCAGTATTGATCATGGGACCATACAAAATATTATTCGCAATATGGAGGTATAATATGGAAGAAAGAGAATTACAAATCCTTAAGGATAAAATAGAAAAGGGAAAAATGACAAAATACAAAGCAGAAACCAGATTAGAAGAATTAGAAAAACAAGAAAAAGCATTAAAAGAAGATATCTTAAAGCTTGGATATGATCCTGAAAAGCTTCAGGAAGTCATAGAAAAGCTAGAAAGTGAGCAAAAACAGCTTCTTAAACAAATACAAGATATGCTTCCAAATACTATTCCTACCCTTTAGGAGTTGATTCTATGGATATTCATGAAATGAAAAAAAAATACGCAAGCTACAGAGATCATATTATTTATAAGAAAACCTTAAAAGCAAAAATAGAAGAAGATATGCTTCATATCAAAAAAGAAATGGAAAATTTAAAAGAGGAAGAAGATACTTTTACCAAAGCGAAGCTTCTTTTAGAAGAAAGCTCTATGTTTGCAAGAGAGCAAATTAAATATCAGTTTGAAGTTATGGTGACCAATGCCCTACAATTCATTACGGGAGAAAGTGTGGAGTTTAAAATCGAATTTGAGCAAAAAAGAGGTCGTCCAGAAGCCTCCTTTTATGTGATTAGTAAGCTAGAGGATGGCAGTGAAATCAAAAACAATCCAGAGGAAAGCCGAGGAGGAGGAATTATTGATATTATTTCCTTAACCTTAAAGTATTGTATGCTGCAAACCCACAATCCTCCCATTGAAGGTCCTTTCATCTTAGATGAGCCTGCTAAGCACGTTTCAGAAGAATATATCATCAATGTGGGCAAATTTCTAAAAGAAATCAACAGCGCCTTTAAAAGACAAATTATCATGGTGACCCACAATACCCATCTTTCAGAAATATCCGATAAAAGATACATGGTTAGCATGGAAAAAGGGATCTCCAAGGTGAAAGAATATACCCTAGATATAGAATAACCCTGCTTTAGCAGGGTTATTTTTTACTGTAGATGCATTACTTCATATATCATCTTTGCTGCTTCTCCTCTTTTTAAAGGTTGATTTAAATGAAGCTTTCCACTTCTATCTTTTTGCAGAATTCCTTTTTGAATGCATTTTAATACTTCCTCTTTACACCAAGGAGGAACTTCTTCTTTTAAATTTATTTCCTTTTCTTTCACTTCTAATATCCTTCCAATCATCGCTACGCCTTCTGCCTTTGTCATAGAATCCTCTATTCTCAAGGTACCATCTTCATATCCTTTAATCACACCATATGCCTGTAGGGTTTTCACTTCCTCATATACCCAAGGAGGAATATCCTCCGTATAAGCTATTTTTGTATCTATGGGAATAAAGGATAAGGCTCTGCAGAAGATTTTAAAAAATTCTCCTCTTGTGATAATTTTTTCTGGCCTAAAAGTATGGTCTTCATATCCTGTTATAATTTTTCTTTCCTTCAAATACTGAATATATTCTTTTGCCCAATGATTCTTTATATCTTGAAAAATTATATTCTCTATTGGATAAGATTCTACCCTATTTATGTCTTCCGCTATTCCCTTTTCTTTTTTATCTTTTTCTTTTTTGGTTTCTTTTTTTATTTCCGTTTTTTCTATTATTTCAAAGGAAGAATGTTCTTTTACAGGTATAACCCCTAAATCCTCCTTTACCGCCATGGATTCAGGCGCTAAGATAAAAGGATTTTTTTCTTTGCTTTCATAAGTTATCCACAAAACCTCTCCACTATAATTCACCGCTTTTTTCCCTACAAATACACCAAGTACTCTAATTTGACCCTTTTCACATTTTTTTATGGCAATAAAGTTATCTTCTTTTTCAAAATTCGAAGCCATTTTTAGATCTATTTTATTCACAGTATCCACATCATAATTGAATTTAAAATCATATCCTTTCAAAGAGATATTTTCAACCCTGAACATATATTTATATGTATTTGAATAGGAAATTATACCCATACTTACCCACAAAGTTATTAACATTATCCACAGACTTTTCTGTTTTATCCTCAAAGCCTTCATATCACTCTATCCTTCTACTGAGATAAACCATATCTAAGGTATCTACTTTTCCATCTTGATTTAAATCATATTCTGAATCATTCGTATCTAAATGGTTGGAGAGGATAATCAAATCTTTTAGATCTACCCCATCTTTTCCATCGAAATCACAAGGGTCTTTTTCTTCTTCTTCTTTTTTCAATATAGAAATAGTCAAGATGGAAGTAGATGCTTTTACATAAGAATAGGTATTCTCCTTTTCCTCTATAAAGGCAGCCTTTTCATCTATTTTTATTTCTCCTACCCCTTCTTTTATTGCTTTTAACTTAAAACTTCCTAATACGGGGTCGTTTTCTAATAATAATGTATTTTTTTTCATACCAAAGCCTATTTTAATACTCCCTGGTCCATCTTCAAAGCTGGAAGGTACACCAGATAACTTCTTAAACTCCATAACAGCTTCTTCCTTTAGATGAAGGTGAAAGGAATCCTTTACATATTCAAAGTAATCTGGATTATATAAAATAGATATATCTCCTCCTGCTATGGCTTTTAGATCCTTTCCTGTCACCTTAAGCTCTATTATATCTCCCACCTTTATTTTATCCTTATCCTTTTGAATAAGGATATTTTCTTCTTGGGCATAGGTGTATCCCCAGAAATGTGCACAAGTTATCCACATTATCAACAAAGTTATAAACATTTGTTTTCTTTTCATCACATTTTCTCCTTTATTCTAATTTTCTTGTAAAGTAAATCACATCCAATAAATCAATGCGCTCATCTTCGTTAAAGTCATATTTTTTATTCTCTTTCTTTTCTTCTTCCATGGCAGAAAGAAGAATTTTTAACTCTTTTTCTTCATATCTTAAATCTTTTTCATAAAAGGAAAAATCCTCAAATAAAGCCCAATTAGAATAGTCCACATCCTCGCCCTTTATATATTTTGGTCCTTCATAATCTCCCCAGTAATTCTTTTGAAAATCTTGATTTTTTCCTCCTTTTAGGGATAGATCCTTCTTTTCTTTCCGAATGATATTGTGGTGAAATTTTGCCATGGAGTTTTCATGAAGAAGATGAATATAAAACATGCCTTCTCCAATAAAAGTATTATCTTCTCCTTGTACTACAATATTTATCTCTTTTTTACCCTTTAACGTAAGGGGCGTATCTTCAAAGGTAGAGCCTTTAATCTTTACATTAGCATTGTAAAAATAAATCCCTGTATTTTTAAAATGACAATTTTCTATTTGTATATTGCCTTCTCTTTCCCCATGGATAAAAATTTTAGAGTTTTCAAAGGTGCAATCTTTTAGTGCCATGGTGTATTCCTTTTCTGTACCTGAAATTTCTGTGAAAGTCAGATCCTTTATCTCTAAACCTTCAAATTCCATGTTATGTGCTATTCCTGTAAAGAGGATACTTCCTTTTTGTCCTTTAATCTCACTATTTTGAATGGAAAAATGAGAAAGTCCTTTTAGCTTAAAAGTTCCCATCTCCTCTAAATCAATTTTTTCATCTATGATCCTTGTATCTTTATCTATTTCAATAGCAAAAGCATCTACAGGAATACACATAAATAATAAGAATAAAAAAAAGACATGTACCTTCCTCATGAAATCACCTCTTTGGAAGATATATGTCCATTTTTTAATTTATTTATACTTTTATCCTCTTTTATTTTTCCAAATTTTTGTAACCATTACCGTCATGTCGTCTTGAATAGTATTGTCTTGTAGCTTTAGTGCCTCTTCTAATATGGCTTTTGCCATTTCCTTTGGATTGATTTTGTCTATTTTTTCAATGACAGTATATAGCCAATTTTCTCCTAACTCTTTATCTTTTCCTGCATCAATGATTCCATCAGAAACTAAAATAACAAAATCCCCTTCTTTTATTCTTCTTTCATCTCGATCCATCTTTATTTCAGATAATATTCCCACTGGAAGAGAAGAAGAAGATATGACCTCTACGCCTCCTTTTGCTCTTTTTATAAAAGAAGGGCAAGCCCCCATTTTTACGCTTTCTAAATTTCCATCTTTTAAGTCAATCAAGGTTAAATCTATGGTAGAGAATATTTCATCCGATGATTTGAGCAAAAGTAAATTGTTAATGGTATCAATGGTTATTTCTTCATCAATCTTCGATTCCATCATTTTTTCTAATATTCCTATGGTGACGGAGGATTCTTCATATGCTCTTTTCCCCTTTCCCATTCCATCACTTAGGGCTATCATGTACTTCCCATCTCCTATATCCATATGGGTATAGCTGTCTCCTGAAATAATATTTCCATCCTTAGAAAGAGAGGATACTTCTGTTTTAGCAATATAATCTTCTGCCTCCACCAGCCGAATGCTGCACTTATCACTTAAGCTTCTACATCCTAATTTATAGGAGGAAAGCTTTCTTCCTACAGCCTTGGATACAACAGGAATAAGTCTTTCTTCACACAATCCCCCTCCATAGCAAGGTCCCTTTTCTATATTGATTTCAAAGCCTTTATTTTCTCTTTTTAAATAGCTTATCTTATCTACCTTTATATTTTCCTTATCTAATTCCACGAGGATATTGTTTTCCATCTCTACATCAAATTCCATATTTTCATTTAAGGCATTGGCCACCGTCTTTATGGAATTGGATAGGGTTTTAATTTGATTGGATACAATCTTTCTCGTTTCTCCAAGTCTTTGGTTCCATCTATAATCTAAGGCAAATAAGTCAAAATAATGATTTGCTGCTTTCATTACTGCACTTGGCTTTACACAGTATTTTTCAAAATCCTTTGGCAAGCTTTTCTCCTCTATTTTCCCTTCTTCTTCTAATACATTCAATAGATCCATGAATAAATTATAGGTATGATGAAATTTTAGACTCCAACAGCTTCTTTTCATACCGCATCCAGCGCAGACTTCATTGCTTATTCGATCCATTACACTCGCCACATCTCTTTGATCTAATATTTTCTCTTTTTCTCTTACTTCTTCAAAGGTATTGGCAACTTCCACATATGCCTGCTGAATATCTAGTAATCTTTTATGAAGAATTTCTTTTACTCTTTTTATATAATTTGCTGCAGAGTCTTCGTTTCCTAATACCCCTTTTGTGAATTTTTCCATATAACTTAGTTGTTTATCCGATAAAAGAATGAATATCATGCTAGATAAAAGTACTTCTCTTAAAGAGAGCATGGCTTCTTGGGTTCCACTTGTATAGATGGTAATAATCCCCCATCCCATGGCAAAACCTAATAAAGTCATATATTTATTGATTTTATTGAATACCCCTGCTAAAAGCCCTGCAAATCCATATATTCCTATGTAAAGGGGTGAAGATATACTATTCATACTGGTAATGAGTCCTATGGTGATTCCACTGCAAGATCCTAAAGCAGCGCCTCCTTGATAAGAAAATAAAATGATTAAAAGAATGGATAATACCTTTTTTAAGGATACGTCAAATAAACTTATATTAGAAATTCCTGTAATGGCTAAAGCGATAATAATACTGAGTGCGATAATTTCTTCTGTAGAAATTGCCTTTCTTATAGAGCTTTTTAGAATAAGCGGTATTCCAAAGGCATATATATAAATTAGGACAAATACGGTTAGTCCTTCAAATAAAGAAAGAAATATATCATACATGTAGATTCCTTTTGTAGCGCAGTAAATTATTCCTACAAAACTACTTATAAAAAATCCTATGATGCCAATGCGAAGGGTATTTTCCTCTTCTTTGATTAGCATGGCTGAAAGGAAATAAATAATCAGCAGAGTGATAATGTACTTTAGGGCATTACTTCCCTCATGGCTTAGCAAAATGCCACTGGCAATGGAAAAAAAGACAGGTATTTTGTGTTTTTTATATTTACACATATAGATAAAATAGGCAATTCCAAAAGGACCTAAATTATCTATGATAACCGCCCTTCCCAATAAAAATCCCAAGAGACTTAAAAACAATACAGTTTTATCTAGCTTTATTCCTTTGATACTATCCTCCATATATCTTCTTCTATACGAAGATATTTGTGGTCTTTCCATAAAAAAACCTCCCCCCATTTGATCCATTTCATTGTATCAAAGGGAAAGGAAGCATTTTGTCATAATCCGTATGGTCTCAAAAAAAATTTTAAGACATATTTTTTGTGTTTTGACACTTTTTACAAATTAGTCCTTCTAAATTATCAAATTCGCTAATGATGATCTCCTCTAAATTTAAGCTTTTCATGATGATCTGAAGAATTCCTACCCCAGCAGTAATAATATCTGCTCTTTTAGGCTGTAATCCCTTCATTTTTTTCTTTTCTTCTACAGTTAATTCTTTCAAGTTTTGTAGCATTTCTTCAATTTTATTCAAAGACAAGGTACTATTATGTATTTTATTCATATCATATACCGCTAGTCCTTGTGCCATGGCAGAAAGAGAAGTAATCGTTCCTCCTATTCCAACCACTTTCTTTATGTTTAATTTCTTTATTTTCTCTAAGGTCTTAAAAATAGTATTTTTCACATGGTCTTGCAGCGTCTTAAATTCCTTCTCTTTTACGAGATCACTTTTTAAGAACTTCTCCGTCATTCTCAAAGCCCCTACATCTTCACTTTTTAAAAAGCTTATTCCATTTTTCTTCTCTCCAACAATAAATTCTGTAGAGCCTCCCCCAATATCAATTACCAAGATATCTCCTTCTTCTTTTATCCCTTGGCATACCCCTAAAAAGCCCAAATTCGCCTCTTCTTCCCCCGAGATAATCTTTACATCTATTTGAGCTATATCCCTTGATTTTTCCAAAAACTCGGCTTTATTCTTACTATCTCTTAGAGCAGAGGTTCCTATAACATAAATATTTTCACAGCCCTGCTTTCTTCCTAGCTTTACAAATTCTTCAAGAGCTTTTACATTTCTATCCAGTGCTTCCTTTCGAATAAATCCTTCTTCATCTACCCCTTGTCCTATTCTCGTAGTATTTATATATTTTTGTCTATTAAAAAATTCACCTTCTACATAATCTGCTATCAAAAGTCTCATGGAATTTGTCCCAATATCAATGGCCCCAATTTTCATGTTCTGTTTCCTCCTTCATCTTTTCTTTCGTTTTTATTCTTTTCCCTTCTTCCCTCCCCTATGGTTTTTGCATATCCATCTTCTTCGTGTATTCCTATACGCCCTTACTATTTATATATATTCCTGCTTGTCTTTTTATGAAATTTATTCCTTTTGAGTCTTTTATATTTATAGGCTCTGCTGTTCTTTCTTAAAAAAATCACCTGTCTATCTGAAGAAAGTCATAGGTTGTTTTTGACTGCGATTTAACTGAAGCAGCAAAAACAACCTATGACTTTCCCCTCACAAACTAAGTAGCCCAAAAACTACATCTCTTTCTTTTTATTCACATCAATGTAAATAACTTCTCCTGGTTTTACCATCTTCAGTCTTTCTCTTGCTATTTTCTCTATGTATTCTGGTTTTTTGTAATTCACTTTTTCTTCTTTAAGTTTTTTCATATCTTCTGATTCCGTCTGTATTTCCTTTTGTAGTTTTGCAACTTCTTTTTTATATTTTCTTATTTCTATACCTTGATGTACAAATGCCCACAGGGTATATCCTATTAGAAACAAAATAAAAACCGCAAGGGTTAAGGCATATACATTTATTTTTTTCTTTCCCATTTTATCACCTTATGTTTTTCTTAGATTTAAATAGTATATATAATATCATATCAAATATAAGGTGAATTGGATAGATGATAATATAATACAGCCCTTTTAACACAGTAAGGATAATCTTAATAACCTTACAAAAAAACCTTAAAATATATTTACTTACCGTATTAAAATAGATAATAATTCCTAGAATAAATCCTATGAAATTATAATATCGAAGGTCATAAGAATTGGTTCGATGGAGGATAAAAAAACCGACTAGCGTCACTACACTCCAAAAGAGAAGATCTTCTGTACATCGAAGGATTTTATTTTTATAAAAATTAGATCGTATCCCCCTATAAAAATCGTATATAATCCCTATGAGGATTCCTCCATAAACAGTTACAAGGAGTATATATAATTCTTCACCTGGATACATCATTACTTAAATAATCTTTTAAAGAATCCTTCTTCCTCTTTTTTAGAGGATTTTGTATAGATAATAGAATGAATATGCCCTTTTACATGAATCACCCCATCTTCTATACTAAGTTTTCCCATATCCATTTTTTCTCCTTCTATTTTTACATCCCCGTTAACTGTTCTCAGTTCTATCTTGGTATCGTTAAAAGCATAAATATGCTCTACCCCAGATAAATGCAATTCTTCTCTATTTTTTAGACTTACAATATGCTCCATCCAAAAACCCCCCATAGATTCTTTTCTTTATAAATCTATGAGGGGTTACTTTAATTTATTCTATAACTTCATACATTTCCTTTGCTTCGTTTTTTAGTACATGTTCTTTTATTTCAATGACTTTCACCTTAGTGATCTTCTCTCCAAATTTTAAAGTTAAAACATCTCCTAAGTTCACCTCTGAGGAAGATTTGGCTACTTTTCCATTAATACTAATGATTCCTTTATCGCAGGCTTCCTTTGCCACAGTTCTTCTTTTGATTAATCTAGATACTTTTAGATATTTATCTAATCTCATCTTTTTTCTCCTTCCTATAAAAATTCCCATATGCTCCTAGCGCCAACAAATCTATCGATTCTGTTGCTTAAAATTTCATAACGCCAACAAATCTACTGATTCTGTTGCTTAAAATTTCATAACGCCAACAAATCTATCGATTCTGTTGCTTAAAATTTCGTTTACACTTTCCTATAAAGTGAAAAAAAGTGTGGCAAGCGCCACACTTTTGGATTTACTTATTGATCATATCTTTTAAGCCTTTACCAGCTTTAAATACTGGAGCTTTAGATGCAGGTATTTCAATTACTTGCTCTGGGTTTCTTGGGTTTCTACCTTGTCTTGCAGCTCTTTCTCTTGTTTCAAAAGTTCCAAACCCAACTAATTGAACTTTATCTCCTTCTAATAATGCTTCTTCTACAGATTTCATGAAAGCATTTAAAGCAGCTTCTGCATCCTTTTTAGTTAATCCACTGTGTTCAGCCATTTTTGATACTAATTCAGCTTTGTTCACAATTATTACCTCCTTATGTATTTAAGTTTTAATAAATTCACTACGTTTCTAATTCTACCTTTTTAGGAAAATTCCTTTTTTTTCATTGAAAAAGTCTTCCTACTGGTTCTTTGCCATATTCCAAAGGTTGTCCATCTCCTCAAGGGTCATATTCTCTAGCTTTTTCCCCTGAGAAAGTGCAGTATTTTCTATAAAGCCAAATCTTTTGATAAATTTTTGTGTGGTTAGATTGAGGGCCTCTTCTGGATCTACCTTTAGAAATCTAGCAAGATTTACAATAGAAAAGAGTAAATCTCCTAATTCTTCCTCTATGTATTGTATATTGTTCTCTCTATGTGCGTCAATAACTTCTTTGTATTCTTCTTCAACTTTTTTATATACATCCTCAATATTGTCCCAATCAAATCCAACCAATGCGGCTTTATGTTGCACTTTTTTTGCTTTCATAAGAGCAGGAAGGTGTTTTGGAATTCGCTTTAAACCTTCGGTTAAAGTTTCTTCTCCTTTTTCCTCCTTTTTAAGCTCTTCCCATTTTTTCTTAAATTCTTCTTCACTATAATTTTCTTCTCCAAATACATGTGGATGCCTAAAAATTAATTTCTCACATATTCCTTTACTGATCTCTGAAAGATTAAAGTATCCTTCTTCTTTGCCTAATTGAGCGTGGAATACAACCTGCAAAAGAACATCTCCCAGTTCTTCTACCATTTCCTCTAAGTCCTGCTTATCAATGGCATCCACAACCTCGTAGGCTTCTTCAACAAGGTGAAGCTTTAAACTCTCATGGGTTTGCTTTTTATCCCAAGGACATCCATTTTCTGATCTTAGTTTTTCTAAGATATCCTGAAGATCTGAAACTTCATAATATTTCTTTATTTTCCCTTTTGGAACATAAAAGCTTGTTAGATAGTCAAAAACATCCATTCTATCTAGTTCATATAATTTTACTTTGTGTTTTTCTTCTATATCCTTTATTCCAGCACCTTTTACTATATATATTTCCTCTTCATCGTCATAATATTCCATAAGATGAAGTTTAACACTTGATGCTATAAATTTATCATAAACTTGGGTAATAACCATATTGGACTTTGTATCTATTTTTTCATTTTCTAAACTTAAGGCATCTACAAGCTTAAATCCATGAGCAGGATCTATTTTTAAAAAATGAAACATAGCGTCTACAAAGCTCATAGAGGGGATCACCTCTATATTTATTCCCTCTTTTGCCCCATATTCCTCTATCAATTCTACTGTTTTTTCTGCAACCCTTGGATGTCCTGGAACCGCATAAAGAAGGTCTTCCTTTTTTCCTTTTTCTATGATAAATTCACTGATTTTTTCATACACATCCTCAAACTTTCCTTCTTTTTCATAAAATTCATCTAAGGCTGTAAACTGTATATTTTCTTTTATAAGGTCTTTTACAATTGGATGCTTCTTCGTTCTAAAGTATATATTTTTTCCTTCTTTGAGAGATTTTAAGGCGCCATGGCTGATCAAAGAGAAATCTCCTGGCCCTAATCCTACAATCACAATACTCCCCATTATATCACCTTCTTACGAAAAGATATATTCATTATATCATTATTCCCACAATTTCAATACCTATAACAATTATTTCATTAATTTTGTTTTTAAAAGAATTCGATAAAGCTTTTGTCCCTTTGGCATCATAAGTATTTCTTCTTTACTGATTCCTCCTACTGCAAGAAGAGAAACCCCGTAAGCCAATCCTCCAACCCCAATAGAACCAACGCAGGCAATAGAATTACCTAAAACGCCTACTAATACTTTGTAGCAAATAATAACGAGGACACTCATGATGGTCACAGAAAGAAGTGGCTTGAATACAAAATCTTTAAATTCAAAGGTTATATCTATATTTCGTTTTAAATAGTAAAAGTTTAAAGCGGTTGCTACAACGTATGCGAGGATGGTTCCAATCGCCGCTCCTTTTACATTAATAGCAGGAATTCCGATTAATACATAACTCGCTACTACCTTAAATCCTGCTCCAATCATAAGGTTCATTACAGGGATATACGCTTTTCCCATCCCCTGTAAAATTCCTGTAAGGGTTTGGATTAAGCTAAGGAATATAACCCCCATGGAAAGATATAATAACAGCTCTCCTACAGAACCTGGCTCTTTTGGATATAAAAGCTTCATAATTGGTGTAGATAAAGAAGCAAGACCAAATGCTGCTGGAAGTCCAATTAAAAGGGCTACTCTTACCCCTGATTTAATATTCTTTTTCGCATTATCCATATCTCCAATGGCAAAGGAGTGGGAGATAACAGGAACTAAGCTCATGGCAAGAGCCATGGTTAAAACCTGAGGTAAATTAATGAGGGTTGCTGCCATTCCTGTCAGCTGACCATAAAGGCTATTTGCCTTTTCATAGGTAAAACCAATTTCTTGAAGTCTTCTCATTACAATAGAGGCATCAATCATATTCATGATTGGCATTACGGCAGATCCGATGGTGATAGGTATGGCAATAGCAAGCAATCTATTGATAATAGTACTTACTTTATCTTCTTTAAAGTGCTTACTTCCCTTTAATTCATTTTTTATTTTATTTCTTTTTCTTACATAAATGAAAATCATAAATATGGTTCCAAATATGGCTCCTGCCGTTGCACCAAAAGAAGCTCCTGCGGCTGCATATTCTCTTCCTCTTGGAAGAAGTAAGTGGGCTAAATATAGTCCTAATATGACTCTACCAAATTGCTCCATAATCTGTGATACAGCTGTTGGCGTCATTTCTTGTCTTCCTTGAAAATACCCTCTGTAAGCAGACATAATTGGCACAAATAAAAGAGCAGGCGCTATTGCCAACATAGAATGACGTGCTTTTGGATTTTTAAGCAGATCTGTAACAATATAATTGGCTCCAAAATAAAGGATTGCAGAGGTTACAATTCCTGTAATAATTAAAGCAATAAAAGATATCCTAAATATCCTATGGGCTCCCTGATTATCTCCCAGCGCCACTTTTTCTGAGACCAGCTTGGAAATAGCTGTTGGAAATCCTGCCGAAGAAATGGTTAAAAGTAAAACATATATAGGATATGCTGTTTGGTAATATCCCATTCCCTCTGAAGATATTATATTTCCTAAAGGTATTCTAAAAAAAGCACCCATGATCTTAACAATTATACCAGCTATCCCTAATATAAATGCACCTTTTAAAAAGGAATTTTTACTCATATATTCTCCTCCTAATCCATCCAACGGATACACTAAAGCCTTCAAAACTAAATATAAATATATCATATCTTATTATTTATATCTATAAATTAGAGCAAAAAAAGTACCTATATTATTTTAAATAAAATAATATAGGTCCCTATTTTTATTACTGCACTTGTTTTCCTAAAAATGCTGCAGCAACCTTTAAGAGCTTTTCATCTCCTTCTCCTATTTCTTCTCCTTCTTTGCTTACAAGTAAAACAGCACCTATAGGATCTCCACTTTCGCTTATAATTGGCATCATGACTTGATTTTTATATTCATTGCTATCATCTTTATAGATCGGGATAATTTTGCTTTCATTCATGAGGATAGAAGCTCTGCTTTCAATTAAATCTTCTAGCTCCTTACTGATGCTCTTTTCTTTATATTCTTTTTTAGATAATCTAGATACAGCAATGATCGTATCAAGATCTGTAATGATCACTCCTACGGCTGTATTTTCAGCTAAAGTTTCCGCATATTCTTGAGAAAACTCTGTGAGTTCTCCAATAGGAGAGTATTTTTTGAGAATCACTTCTCCATCTTTTGCTGTGAATATTTCTAGTGGATCTCCTTCTCTTATTCTAAGAGTTCTTCTGATTTCTTTTGGTATAACTACTCTTCCTAAATCATCTATTCTTCTTACTATTCCTGTCGCTCTCATTGTGCATATCCCTCCATATATTGGTTTAATTATATTTTTTACCAAAATTAAAAAAATATGCAAAGAACCAAAAAAGTCCCTATATTATTTTTAAAAATAATATAGGGACTTTTTTTTATTTTTCTTTAATATTATCTAATTTTTTTTCTATTTTTGCTGCTTTCTTTAGTTCTTCTATTTTATCTTTATATTCTTTGTTTTCTAAGTCTGCTTTTATAGAATCTTTTACTTCTTCTAGTTTTTGTACTTCATTTACTTTATCTACCACTTTTATGATATGATATCCAAATGGTGTTTTTACTAAATCGGATATTTCTCCTTTTTTGAGGCTAAAGGCTACATCTTCAAATTCTTTTACCATTACCCCTCTTCCAAAGACTCCAAGATCTCCACCATTTGCAGCAGACCCAGGATCATCCGAAAATTCTTTTGCAAGCTTTGCAAAATCTTCTCCATTTTTCACACGAACTAATATATCCTTCGCCTTTGCTTGTGCTTGTTTTACTTGATCTTCTGGTAGAGGATTCATGGTATTTGGATTATCTACTGTTTTAATAAGAATATGAGAAGCTTTCACTTCATCTTTTTTATAGTTTTCTTTATTTTGTTCATAATATGCTTTTATTTTTTCATCATTGATTCCAAGGCTTTTTATATAATTTTCTCTAAACTTTGTTACGGCTAAATCTTTTTTGATTTGCTCTTTGATAAATGCATCATCAATGTTATTATCTTTTAAAAATTGTTTAAACTCTTGATTTTTATCTATCTGGTCTTTATTTTCCTTAAATTGCTTTTCAACCGCTGCATCATCTGCTTTTATATTATCTTTTTCCGCTGCTTGATAAATAATTTCATCATCGATCATTTTGTTTAAAACCTGCTCTTTTACTATCTCTATGAAGGTTTTTCCTTTTACCGCTTCTTTTGTCCATATATCTGGTCCGTACATTCCTTCATAGCTTTTCTTATACATTGCAAGAGTCTTATTATACTCATTTAATGTAATGACTCTGTCATTTACCTTTGCTACTATTTCCTTAGATCCTCCTTTTGTACATCCCGCTAAAGAGAATATAAGGGATAAGGCTGTAATTAATGCAATAATTTTTTTCATTTCAACATCCCTTTCCATTTTTTAATAGTTTCATTATATCATCTTTTCTAAAACATTAGCAATTTCTGTAACCAATTTGTAATGATTTTTTTCTTTTGGTTTAAATCGATAGTGTGGTTCTAAATAGATTTTATCTTTGTCATGCTTTATTGCTTTTACTTTTAATTTTTTTCCTAATGCTTTTATATAAGCTATGGTCAGTAGTGTTAAAAGCGGTACGGGTATATCAGAAAAACGATCTTCAATTTCTTCTTGGATAACATACATATCTTCTTTGCTTTCAATGGATGCAATCTTTTTATATATTTCTATTTTCGTTCCTTCATCTTGTATATAGGTATCTGGTATATAGGCGTTTACGTTTAATTCTATTTCTGTATCCATCTCTACAATTTCTTCTCCTCTTAGCTTTCGAATGCTTTCTCCGAGCATCTTTACATAAAGGTCATATCCAATGACTGCCATATGCCCATGTTGCTGGGGACCAAGTATATTTCCAGCACCTCTTATCTCCAGATCTCGCATGGCGATCTTAAACCCAGATCCAAACTCGGTAAACTCTTTTATTGCCTTTAATCTTTTTTCTGCTACTTCGCTTAGCACCTTGTCTTTTTCATACATAAAGTAAGCATATCCTTGACGAGAGGATCTTCCTACCCTTCCTCTTAATTGATATAGCTGAGAAAGTCCCATTTTATCTGCATCATAGATGATAATGGTGTTGGCATTTTGTATATCCATTCCCGTTTCAATAATAGTGGTACAAACAAGTACATCGTATTCCTTTTCTAAAAATCCAAGCATTACCTTCTCTAGCTGCCGTACACTCATTTGACCATGACCCATGGCAACTTTTGCTCTTGGAACAAGCCGATTTACCATGGCCACCATATTTTCTATTCCATTTACTCTGTTATACACAAGAAATACCTGACCACCTCTTGCAATTTCTCTTTCTATTGCATCGGCAATAATACTTTCTTTTCCTTCTACAACATACGTCAGAACAGGATGCCTTTCTTCTGGTGGTTCTTCAATAAGACTCATATCTCTTATTCCACTTAAGGACATATGAAGGGTTCTTGGTATAGGCGTTGCAGAAAGGGTTAATACATCCACAGAAGTTTTGAGCTTTTTCAATTTTTCCTTGTGTTTTACCCCAAATCGTTGTTCTTCATCGATAACTACTAGACCTAAATTTTTAAATGCAATATCAGAAGAAATGATTCGATGGGTTCCAATGACCACATCTACAAGTCCTCTTTTTATATCTTCAATGATTTGCTTTTGCTCCTTTGGGGTTTTAAATCGACTTAAAACCTCTACTCTTAAAGGAAAGTTTGCAAATCTTTCTTTAAAGTTGTTATAATGTTGTTGGGCAAGAATCGTGGTTGGCACTAAAAATGCCACTTGCTTTGAATCCATGCAAGCTTTAAATACAGCCCGAATGGCTACTTCTGTTTTTCCATATCCCACATCTCCACAGATGAGTCTGTCCATGATGATATCGCTTTCCATATCTTTTTTCGTATCTTCTATTGCTCTGATTTGATCCTCTGTTTCTTCATAAGGAAATAAACCTTCAAATTCTTTTTGCCACAAATTATCTTCTTTGAATTTATATCCCTTTGCTTTTTCTCTTTGGGCATAAAGCTGCACGAGCTCTTTTGCCATATCTTCTACAGATTTTTTTACCTTTGCCTTTGCTTTATTCCATTCACTGGTCCCCAGCTTGTTCATCTTTACATTTTCTGCGTCTTGACCAATGTATTTTTGTACCTTATCCATTTGATCTGTAGGCACGTAAAGAGAGTCTCCTCCAGAATAGACGATTTTAATATAATCTTTTTTTATTCCGTTTACTTTAAGCTGATCTATTCCAGCATATTTTCCTACCCCATGGCCTTCATGTACTACATAATCTCCAAGTTTTAAATCTAAGAAACTTTCTATTTTTTCTCCCTTTTTAAACTTTTTCTTTCTGGAAGATACTTTCTTATGCACGCCATAAATTTCATGATCTGTAATTAGGGTATATTTGATATCACTATATTGAAATCCAGAAGATAAACTTCCTGGAGTAATCACCACTTGAGCAGATTTTATTTGTGCATCTCTATCTTTTAAAAGGATGCTTTCTATTCCTTCATTTAAAAGTTCTTCATAAAGTTTTTTGCTTCTTTCCATAGACCCTGGCGTAAGGATGACCTTATAGCCATGGGCTTTTAAATATTTAATTTCCTCTATTAATAAATTTATTTTCCCATTAAAGGAAGGAATTTCTCTAGAATTAAAATTTACAATGGCTTTTGCCGAAAATCCTTTTATTGCCTTTGGAAGAAGAGAATAAAGGATGGTGAATCGGTTTTCTGCAGCCTCTTCTATCTCTTCAAAGGGATACAAAAGATTTGCCTGAGATTTTAATATCATTCCTCGTTCTAAGTAGGTTTTGTAATTTTCTTTGAATTCATCATGATAGTTTTTTGCTTTTTCTCTAATTCGAGAAGGTTCATTGAAAATAACCATGGCATCTTTTTTCAAATAAGAAAATAAGCTTTTATCCTCCTGAGGATAAAGATAATCTATATAGTTTTCAATGCCTTCAAAATAGATTTTTTCTTTTATCTTTTCAAAATTCGTATATATTTCTTCGTTTGTTTCTTTTTTTACTTCTTTTTTTAATTTTTTTAATCCTTCTTCCATATCCTCTGGGTAAATAAATTCTCTAGACGGAATGATTTGGAATTTTTGTATCTTTTCTATGGATTTTTGGGTTAAGGTATCAAAAGTTCGAATAGAGTCTATCTCCTCATCAAAGAGCTCTATTCGAACAGGATGATCATATCCCCCTGGATAAATATCCACAATTCCTCCTCTTATGCTAAATTGACCCATTCCTTCTACCTTTTCTACTCTTTCATAGCCTAAGGTAATAAGCTTTGAAGATATGTTTTCTATATCTATAGTCTGTCCTAATTGGTATTCAAATATATTTTCTTGCAATTTGTTTTTAGGAATATATTTTCTAAGTACTCCTTCTATAGACGTAATCAGAATGACATCTTCTTCTTTTATAAGCTGGTATAAAACCTTCAATCGCTTTGATTCTTCTTTTTTGTCCTTTGCATCCAATGCATAAAAATAGATTTCTTCAAAGGATAAATATAAAACCTTATCTGGTGCATAAAATTTTAAATCTTCATATAAATTTTTTGCTTCCAAATCACTATGGGTGATGAGAAGCATCTGCTTCTTGAATTTATGAAATAAACTATAACTAATATGGGATTTTTGCGCAGGAATAAGCCCATTAATCAAAAGGGGTGAAGCGTTTTTATAAATAGATTCTATTATATGATTGTATTCTATGCACTGCTGCAAGGGATATATCAAAATATCTCTCATAATAATTCACCTTTCATTACCCGTTATATTTGTTCATGGCCATGTCTATGTTTTCTTTTATAATACTTTCAATAGCCAAAGCCACCCTTTCTACTGTTTCATTTAAAGGATCGATTTCTTCTTTTTTGAATTTAGACAGCACAAAAGATGCCAGATCCTGTCCGTTTTCTGGTCTTGAAACCCCTATCCTAATTCTAGGAAAAGTATCAAATTGAAGATTGTATATAATAGATCTCATCCCATTATGGGTTCCAGCACTTCCTTTTTTTCTAATCCTAATTTTTCCTACCTCTAAATCAATATCATCGTATATTACGATTATATTCTCTGGATCTATTTTATAATACTGATATATATCAAGAAGGGTTTGCCCACTTAAATTCATATAGGTTTGAGGCTTTACTAAAAGGACTTTTTCACTCCCTATTCGTCCTTCTCCTACAACCGCCTTATGTTTTATCTTCGTTACACTTATATTATGATCCTTTGCCATTTTATCTATCACATGAAAACCCACATTGTGTCTTGTATTTTCATATTGCTTTCCTGGGTTTCCAAGACCTACTATCACGTACATAATGTCCCTCCTTTTAAACAAAAACTATACTTATTATAACACATTTACATAAAAAAAAGTCTCCTGTTATTTTTCTCTTCCCCAGAAAATAACAGAAGACTTCTTTACTTACACAATTTTAAATTTTTTAATTTCCTCCTCTAGATTCATGAACAGATTATTGAGGGTATCTGCAGAAAATGCTACTTCCTCTACTGCCATGGCTTGCTCATTCATGGCCTCTTTCACATTTTTAGAAGAAGCTGCTGTTTCTTCTGATACAGAGGATATATTTTGTATGGATCCTACAATTGTATCTTTTTCTTTATTAATATTATTTGTAAGGATACTGATACCACTGATTTTTTTCATAATCTCCTTTAGCGCTTGAGAAGTAACGTCAAAAGAATCATTCACCTTTAATACAGCACTGCTTTGATCTTTAAAGGTATTTTTTACTTCTGCCATAATCCTTACCGTATATTGGGTATCTTCTTGTATGGTATGAAGAATACTATTTATCTCCTCTACTGCCTCTTTTGATCCTTCTGCAAGCTTTCTTATTTCATTTGCTACTACTGCAAAACCGCTTCCTGACTCTCCTGCTCTTGCCGCTTCTATAGATGCATTTAGAGCCAGTAAATTGGTCTGCTGGGCAATAGAGGTAATGGTGTTTAATATATCTCCTATATAAGCTGATTTATGATTTAACTCTACAATTGCTTTTTCTATTTTATTGGTTGCATCTGAAGTTAACTCTGTTTTTTCCTTTAATTCTTCTACCTTTTTAAATCCTTCTGTATTGGACTGTACTACCTTTTTAGCCGAAGTATGCATTTCCCTTGTGTTGCTTGCAAGTTCATTTAATTGATCTGCTAAATTATTAATAAAAAGTGCTCCTTTTTCTGTATCCTCTGCTTGAGAAGAAGCACCTTTTTCTATTTCATCAAAAGTTGCTGCAACTTCCTCTGCCGTTGCACTGGTTTCCTGTGCAGTGGATGCTAAGTTTTCTGCTGCACCTCTCACTTCATAAGATACTTTTTGTATATTTTTCATGGAATGAGACAGTTTATCTATCATCATATTAAAATTTGTGGCAAGGGTACCTAGCTCATCTTTTCTTGTCATATCTGTTCTTATGGTGAAATCTCCTTCTTTTATTTTTTCCATATCGTATACCAAAAGATCAATAGCACGAGTTAAATATTTGGAAAAGAGATAAGAAATTAAAAGGGCAATCAAAAGAGATATTCCGCCTATAACCACCGTATTGTATACCATGATCTTCGCTCTTCCCAAAACTTGGTCCACATATAACGTTCCAAGCATTTTCCATTCTGTTGTTTTCATGGTTTTAAATGCTGCAAATTTTTTCTTTATTTTTCCTTCTTCCTGGTTGTCATATTTCACAACTCCCTGCTCTGCTTTTCCTATTGCCTGTACAATTTCTTTTACTTTCACAGGCTTTCCTATTTGACTTTTATCTTTATGGGTCATGACATTTCCATTTTTATCTACTAGAAAAAGATATCCATCTTTTCCGATCTTCATTGCATTAATATTTTTGGATAATGTATCTAGGTCTATATCCATGGCAATAATTCCAACAAATTCATTTCCAGTATTAGAATCATATACTGGAGCGGCTACAGAAACAACTAGTTTTTGAGTATATACATCCATGTAGGGCTGGGTCCATTTTAACCCATTTTTATTATATGCACCTATATACCATTCTCTTTTACTCGGATCATAATCTGATGGATATTCTATGTATGGATAAGAATACATTTTTTTCTCTTTTGTTGCCAAATAAATAGACAGCACATCTTCATGAGAATCCATAAAATTTTTAAAAACCTTCTCCACAGCTTCTTTTTCTTCTGGATGAGATAAAATAGACTGAACACTATTATCCTTGATTGCCATGGCTAAGCTTTGCTCATATCCTTTTAAATAATTATCAATAGAGCTTTCTATCCCATCTAATGTGCTAATAGAAAGCTCCTGCAAATCTTCTTGTACCATATCTAAGGTCTTCCTGTAAGATCCCACACCTAAAGCGATCAATGGTATGGTTATTAATAAAACAAACATAGTAATTAATTTTCCTCTAATCCCTATTTTCATTCCTACTCCCCCTATGAGCCGTTTGTTTGTATTCAAGTAGATTTTATCATAATTCTTTATCCAAATAAGCACTTTTTTGTTAAATTTTTCAGAAAAATTAGAAAATAGAAAAAAATGGATAAAATAAAAGAATAGGTTATCTTTTTGAAAGATAACCTATTCTCTTCTTTATCCTATATCTTAAATTGTTTTATTTCTTCATTTAGTTTCATAGAAAGATCATTTAAGCTATCTGCTGCATTAGCTACTTCTTCTACTGCAGCAGTTTGCTGCTCCATAGAAGCACTTACTTCCTCTGAAGAGGCGGCGGTTTCCTGTGATACTGCTGCTATATTTTCTATAGATCGTACAATCAAGTCTTTTTCTTGGTTCATTTCCTCTACAAAATCATTTATAGAAGTAATTTTTTGGGTTATGATTTGTATGGATTTAGATATCTCATCAAAAGAAGTATTCATATGGGATACAGAGTCAAACTGCTCCTTGGATACAGTTTTTACTTCATCCATTATTTTTACTGTATTTGCACTATTTTCTTCTATGGTTCCAATAATATTTTTGATCTCTTCTGTTGCTTTATCCGAGCCCTGGGCAAGCTTTCTAATTTCATCCGCCACTACAGCAAACCCTTTTCCATGCTCTCCTGCTCTAGCTGCTTCAATGGATGCATTTAAGGCAAGCAAATTGGTTTGCTGTGCAATAGAGGTAATGGTTGCTAATATATTTCCAATAGCCTTTAATTTCGTATTTAAATCTCCTATAGCATACTCTATTTTATTGGTTGCATTATTATTTAATCTTGTTTTTTCTTTTAGATTTTCTACTACTTCAAAAGCCTGTAAATTAGAATTCACTGCATTTTCAGCAGAATGAAACATTTCCTGGGTTTCTTGCCCCAGATTATTTAGCTTTTGGGCTAAATTGCCAATAAGAATAGCCCCTTCTTGCGCTTCTTCTGCCTGAGAAGAAGCACCTTTTGCTATTTCTTCAACGGTTCTTCCTACTTCTTCTGAAGTTGCACTCGTTTCCTCGGCCGTTGCTCTTAAGCTTTCTGAGGATTCCTTTACCGCATACGATACACTTTGAACATTTTTTATTAAAATAGATAACCCTTCTATCATCTCATCAAAATCTTCAGAAAGCTTTCCTATCTCATCTGTATTTTTTATCGTATTTCTTATAGTAAAATCTCCACTTTTCACTTTTTCCATATTTGAAGCCAAAATGTTTATTCTACTCGTTAGGTACTTAGAAAATACATGGGCAATCAATAACACAACGAGTAAAGAAATTCCTCCAACGAGAAAGGTATGATGAATCACAACCTTTGCCCGATCCATTATGTCATCTATATACAAAGTCCCAACAATTCTCCAACCTGTTTTTTCAATGGTATCAAAAAAAGATATTTTCTTTCTATCTTTACCATTTTCTTTAAATACATATTCTACCGTTCCTTTTTTATCTTTTTTAATTGCTTCTGCAATGGCTTTTGTTTCAAGAGGTTTTCCAATTTTACTTGCATTCTTGTGGGTAATTAAAGATCCTTTGTGATCCACTAAAAAGGGATATCCATCTTCTCCTATCTTCATTTTATTTACATTATTGCTTAAAGAGTCTAAGGATATATCCACGGAAACGACTCCAACAAAATTATCCTTTTGATCATATACTGGCTTAGATAAAGAAACTACTAACTTATTTGTATGTACATCCATATATGGATCTGTCCAAGAAATCCCATTTTTCTCATAGGCATCTTCATACCAAGGCCTTTTTGTTGGGTCAAATCCTTCTTCATATTGTGCCTCTGGGTAAGTAAACATAATCTTATCTTTCGTTCCTAAATAAATAGAGATGACCTCCTTATGGCTTTCCATAAAATCCTTGAAAATTCCCATCATGAACATCTCATATTCTGGATGATTTATAATTTCTTTTACATCCATGTTGCTTGCTATCATGTTTAAATTTTCTTCATATCCGTTTAAATACTGATCAATAGATGTTTCAATCCCCTTTAATGTGCTCGATGAAAGCTCCTGTAGGTTCTTTTCTATAATACTTAATGTTTTCAGATAAGAGCCAATCCCTAAAGCAATCAAGGGGATAGTGATTAAAGCGATAAACATTCCTATCATTTTCCCTCTTATTCCGATTTTCATAACCAATCCCCTCCTTTTTATACCGTTTTTATTTTAACATAATTCACCTCTAAAATACTCATTTTTTGCTAAAAAATAGATTATTTTGACTTTTTTCCTATAAAAATCCCCATACGCTTTAGCGTATGGGGATTTTCCTCTTTTTAACCAAATAATTTGCTTACCGATTCATTTGAAAATATCTTATTAATCGCATCTGCAAATATTGGTGCTACACTTTCTATTTTTATCTTGTCTATTTTCTTTTCTTCTGGTAATGATATGGTATCTAATATGATCAGTTCTTTTATTTCTGAATTTTCTATTCTTTCTATTGCAGGTCCAGATAATACAGGATGAGTACAACAAGCGTACACATCTTTTGCCCCAAATTTCTTTAAGGCATTGGCTGCATTTGCAATCGTTCCAGCTGTATCAATCATATCATCTACTAATATAACGTTTTTACCATTTATGTCTCCTATGATGTTCATTATTTCGGATACATTTGCTTTTGGTCTTCTTTTATCGATAATGGCAATTGGTGCATCTAGCTGATTCGCAAAATTTCTTGCTCTTGTTACACTACCAAGATCAGGAGATACTACTACTAAGTCTTCCAATTCTTTCTTTTTAAAGTAGCTTGCAAGGATTGGCACACCAAGAAGATGATCTACTGGTATATCAAAATATCCTTGAATTTGAGAAGCATGTAAATCCATCGTCAATACTCTATCTGCTCCTGCTGCTGTAATAAGATTTGCAACTAATTTTGCAGTGATTGGATCTCTTGCCTTTGCTTTTCTATCTTGTCTTGCATATCCATAGTATGGTATCACTGCTGTTATTCTACCAGCTGATGCTCTTTTTAGTGCATCAATCATAATTAAAAGCTCCATTAAATTATTATTTACTGGACTATTTGTAGATTGAACCACATATACATCTGTTCCTCTTACTGTTTCATTGATATTTACAGAAATTTCTCCATCGCTAAATGTAGTTACTTCCACATCCGCTATTTTTACACCCACAAAATCAGCAATTTTCTTCGCAAGATATGGATTTGCATTTCCTGTAATAATTTTGATCTCACTACCACTTGTATTCATATGTAAAAACCTCCCAGAAGAATTTTAGACTTATTTATTGAATATTCCTTTTTTTTCTACCCAACCTTCTTTGTTCACTTGTTTTCCTCTTGCTACTGCTAAGGATCCCTTTGGAACATCATCCGTTATGGTAGATCCTGTTGCAACATATCCTTTTTCTTCTACTACAACAGGTGCGACAAGATTTGAATTGGATCCAATGAAAGCGTTATCTTTCACTATTGCTTTAAATTTATTTTTTCCATCATAATTTACAAAAACCACGCCGCATCCTATATTTACATTTTTGCCTACATGGGCATCTCCTATATAAGATAGATGAGAAGCTTTTGATCCATCTTCTATGGTAGCATTTTTCACTTCTACAAAATCCCCTATTTTAACATTTTCACCGATATTACTCTTTGGTCTTAAGTAGGCATATGGTCCAACGGTTGTATTATTCCCTACTCTACTTTCTATGATGGTAGAAGTTTGCACCTGCACATTGTCTCCAATGATAGCCTTTTCTATCCTACAATTCGCACCAATAATGCAGTCTTCTCCTATACTTGTTTTACCAGAGATAATATTTCCTGGATAGATGATTGTATCTTTTCCTATTTTTACTTCTTGATCAATGTACGTGTTTTCTGGATCAATTAGAGTTACTCCATTAACCATATGTCCTTCATTTATTCTTTTTCTCATTATTTTTTCTGCTTTTGAAAGCTCTATTCTTGCGTTTACGCCCATTAATTCTTCTATACTAGATCCTTTATAAGCGCCTACCTTATATCCGCTACTTCTTAAAATTTCTATTACATCCGTAAGATAATATTCTCCTTGCGCATTGTTATTGGAAAGCTTTCCAAGACTTTCTTTCAGCGCTTTTCCATCAAAAGAATAGATCCCTGAGTTGATTTCTTTTATTCTTCTTTCTTCTTCACTGGCATCTTTTTCTTCTACTATTTTATATAAATCTCCAGCTTCATCTCTTACGATTCTTCCATATCCCTTTGGAAGATTTACCTGCGTAGTAAGTACTGTAGCAACATAGCTATTTTCCTTATGATACGTAAATAAGTTTTTAAGTGTTTCTTCTTTTATAAGGGGCGTATCTCCACAAAGAACGATTACCGTGTCTTCTTCTTTTATATATTCTTTTGCCATCATTACTGCGTGTCCTGTACCAAGCTGCTTATCTTGAATGGCTATTTTCACATCTTCTCTTAAGCTTTCTTTTACCATTTCTGCGCCATGGCCTAGAACAACAACATTTTCTTTTACGCCTGCGTCGATTGCTACATCTATAACATGATTTACCATTTCTTTGCCACATACCTTATGAAGAACCTTAGGAAGCTTTGATTTCATTCTTGTTCCTTGTCCTGCTGCAAGTATTATAGCTTTTAAGTTCATAATTTCACCTCTATATTAATATTCGTATGACACTTTCCCTAAATACTATAGCATTTTTTCACCAAAAAGTACACAAAAATACAAAACAAAATGAAGGATAAAATTCAGTTTGTTCGATTTTTTTCCTAGTGGGATAGGCAAAATAGTGGGCATGAAAATAACGACATTGCAATAAATATTTTGAAAAAACAAAGTGCTATAGCTTATAAAAAATCCTAAAGCTTCAAAACGCTCTGTCGCTCAGACAATTGAAGCTTCTTCACGGATTTTTTAACACTATAGCACAAGTTTTTTTACAAAATATTTATAAACAATGGCTAATTCCCCTATCCTGTTAATTAAATCCCTATGCGCGGGAAAATACTATACTAATATTTTACTTATCACAGATTAAATAACTTTAAAACAAGTAATTGTAATATTAAAAATAAACTAACCCAACAGATTAATTATTTTATTATCTTATTCTTTTTCTTTTCTCTCTTTTTAGCTCCCCATTAACGGTTAAAAGCCTTTAGGTAAAAATGTTAGTGGATGCTTTTGAATAGTTTGCTAAAAAACTTGTTTTACGGAAGAAAAAGTCCGTTAAAAAACTTCACTGTTTGAGCGTTAGCGAGTTTGAAGTTTTAGGACTTTTTATGAAGTGAAACTTAGTTTTTTCAAAATATTCAATGCATAAACGATATTTTTACCTAAAGGCTTTTTCGCCTCCCTCTACTCCATGGCAACTTCCATTTGCGTTAAGGCTTCTTCGTAAGATCTTAGTATTTGTTCTTGAAGCACTTGTCTCATTTCAGAATTAATAGGATGAGCAATGTCTCTAAACTCTCCTTCTGCTACTTTTCTACTTGGCATAGCAATAAAAAGACCATTCTGTCCTTCTATTATTTTTATATCGTGTACTACAAATAATTGATCAAAGGTCACAGAAACAATTCCTTTCATTCTGCCTTCATCAGACACTTTCCTTACTCTAACATCTGTAATTTGCAAAACCTTCACACCCCTTTTGAATGATATGTAATTTTTAGTCAACGTATTGATATTTTTATATATATATTCTACGTAATTTTAGAAAACCCTTCCAAAAATCTCTAAATTTTCTGAAATTTATTCCATAAAATTCTTATTTGGAAAAACCTCAATACATCCTTCTTTTTCATCTACTTCTTTTAATTCTATCAAAGAAATATAATCTTTTACAAGTTTTTCCTCAGGGTGAGAGGTAGAAATTAGTACGCCTTTTCCAATGACACTTGCTTTAAATTCCATCATCAAATCTTCCATTCCTTTTAAGGTTCCGCCGCCGCGCATAAAATCATCTATTAAAATGACTTTACTTCCTTCTTTTAGTGCTTTTCTTGGAAGGCTCATGCTTTGTAGAATATTCTTGCCTCCTGATACATAGCTTATACTCAAAGAAGATCCTTCTGATACCTTAGAATCTTTTCTGATAATCACAAGGGGAAGGTTCATTGCTTTTGCAGTCATAAGGGCCATGGGTATTCCTTTTGTTTCTATGGTAACCACATAGTCTGCCTGGGTGTAATCTATGTAGGAAGAAAATATTTTTCCTATTTTTGCTGAAATCTGAGGACTATAAATTAAATCGATTAAATATAAGAATCCTCCTGGAAGAATTCTGGATGTATCCTTTATTTTCTCACATAATTCTTCTAAAAATTCTTGATTGTCTTCATTGGATATTTTAGGAACATACTTTACTCCACCTGCTGCCCCTGCAATGGTAATGACTCTTCCTAAATTTAATTTTTCAAATACATTTTTCACCACTAATATATCTTCACTGATTGTAGATTTGGCTGCATTAAATTTTTCCGTGAAATAACTTAAGGTGAATATTCTATTTGGATTATCGGAAAGGATTTTAACAATGGCTCCCATCCTCTCTGTTCTTTTGAATTTCATATAGACCCTCCTACACATTCTTTCTTTATCATTATGCTCATTCTTTATAGTATATATGATTGTCTTAAAAAATAAAATCCCCCC
>SWCA01009087.1_pt1 | contig 67352 bp, 63 predicted proteins | sample 4692961 | NCBI WGS metagenome assembly SWCA01 (sample SAMN10267275, study PRJNA491770) | bioreactor metagenome | isolation source: DHS bioreactor inoculated with | place: Japan: off Shimokita Peninsula | reverse complement strand
CCATCCATACTGGAACGCGATCGTGGGAGATTGTTGGATGGAATGGTTGATTCACAGACCTATACTCATGGACGGAAAGTAGCCATCTATGGAGACCCTGACCTGGTCTCAGGTTTGGTTAGTTTTGTGGTTGAAATGGGTATGGAGCCATCCATTATTGCTACCGGGACTAAAAGTAACCAGTTCCAGGAAGATATCAGCAAGATCACCTCAAAAACAAGTCATGACCCCGTGGTGGTCAATGGTGGGGATCTCTATGATCTGCACCAACAGGTTAAAAAAACAGGAGCAGATCTGTTAATGGGAAACTCTTACGGAGGCCGTATAGCTGTTGCTGAAAATATACCCCTCTTTAGAGTAGGATTCCCTATATTTGATCGAGTGGGTGCTCAGAGAATCTGTATTTTAGGTTATAAAGGTGGTTTAAGTCTTTTAGATCAGTTAACAAACACTATAATCCAGCATTATTATGATGAAACGGGTTACGAATTATTAAATTAAATGGAATAGATTAAATGGAAATAATGGGCTAAGAAACCTAACAGAGGGATAAAAAGGCATGATCAATATCATATTGGATGAAAAACTTTGCATTGGTTCAAAGTGTTCTAAATGTGCGTATGTATGTCCCAGTAATGTTTTCACCACCAGAGATGATGGTGTAAAAGTAACATCCCCTCTTTACTGTAAAATGTGTAAGGAATGTTTAGAAATATGTCCCAAAACAGCAATTACGATAAATATATAGAAAGATGAGGCTGAATAAAGTGAATAAAAAAATAAGGGGAAACATAGTGGATTAATGTTAAAAAAACCAATGCCCTGGAGGATTAAATGAAGATTGCAGTTGCCTCTAGCGATGGTGAAAAAGTAGACCAGCACTTTGGACAGGCCGAGCACTTCCTCATCTTCCAGATGGGAAAAAGTGGTCTTGAATTTGTAGAATTAAGGGAAAAAAATAAAAACCCCATTTACGATCATGAATATCGCTGGAAAAGAGGTTTAGAAATCCTGAAAGATTGTAAAGTAATATTTTGCAGAAGAATTGGTAACGAACCCCGTCAAAAATTACAGGAAATTGGAATTGAAGTAGTAGAATCTAAAAATAAGACCATAAATAATGCAATAACAAGTTATCTTACTTCAGTTATCCGGGAAATAAAATCGAATAGTAATGTGGAGGAATAAAATGCCCAAAATAGAGATTGATCATACAAAATGTGATGGAAAAGAATGTGCAGAATGTGTGGATTCCTGCCCGATGTCCATTTTTAAGCTGGAAAATGATGGAATAGCTGTTGGATCAGGAGCCGAATGTACTCTATGTGAACTGTGCCAGGACTTGTGTCCTTCTTCAGCCATAAATATAAGCGAATGAACCTTTGAATACCTGATTTATCTTTATTTTTTAATATTTTTAAATAATCTCACCTTACAAAGCGCAACGTGGATATTTAGATTACAAAAAAAGAAAAAATGATTCTTTTGGAAAAATCTTTAAAAAAAATTGAATTATTAAATTTGAATATTAATATTTAAAAATTCGAAGATAACAAGAGAATAGATATTATGAGGGAAGTTTTAACCACATGTACAGCTGACTGTCCTGGAACGTGCAGTATAATTGCACAAGTAGAAAATGGAAGGGTAACTAAACTCCAAGGGAACTCTGAACATGAAATTACGCGTGGTTTTATTTGTGGAAACACCAGAAGTTATTTAAAAAAAAGTTTTTACAGTAAGAGAAGAATATTGCACCCACTGAAGAAGGAAGATGGAGAATGGATCAGGATAAGCTGGGATGAAGCCCTGGATGTAACTGCCGACAAAATAAGAAATGCTTGTAATAATTACGGGAGCCAGTCCATTCTTTACTATCAAGGATATGGGGCCAGAACTGCCCTCAGAATCATAAATCGCCGTTTTTTTAACCTGTTAGGTGGTGTCTCTACCCTTTACGGATCAATTTGTGGAGGAACAGGTCAGGCAGGTCAAGAAATGGATATGGGGGTGAGAATTTCACACGACCCTACCGATCACCTTAACAGCAATGTTATATTGATATGGGGAAGGAATCCAGCGGTTACTGATATTCACTTGTGGAAAATCCTTCTTCAAGCACGAAAAAAAGGTGCTAAGCTAGTAACAATTGACCCCGTCACCAGCGAAACAGCTAAAAGATCAGACATGCACCTACAACCTGCCCCAGGATCTGATGGATTTTTAGCAATGGCCATGGCAATAATACTATTAAAAGATGGATCTTCCGATAAAGAATTCATAACCAGCCATACTAAATATTTCAAGGATTACATTGAGTTTTTGAATGAGTACAGCCTGAATGAACTTTCCAAGATAACTGATGTTCCCTTAAATGAATTATATGAGATCACAAGATGGTACGCAACAGGTAATCCCAGCAGTATAATTTTAGGTTGGGGATTGCAGCGTTACCAGCAAAGCCATCTAACTTTCCGTTTCATCGATGCACTGGCAGCCATTACTGGAAATATAGGTAAAAGTGGTGGGGGTGTAAGCCATGGTTTTGATGAATATGGATATTTTGACCATCGGTATGCCCTTGATGCCCAGGCACCTAATCAAAGGAAAATTACCATACCCATCGCCGGTAAATCTATTCTCCAAATGAAAGATCCGCCTATTAAACTTATCTTCATCACTGCAGGAAATCCATTGGCCATGTTGGCAAACTCATCCCTCGTGAAAAAAGCGTTTCAAAGTGTTGATGATGTTATAATGGTAGATCATTTCCTAAATGACACTGCAGATGTAGCAAACCTCTTTTTACCTGCAACCACTTTTTTGGAAGATGAAGATCTGGTGGGAAGTTATGGTCATAACTGGATATCACCCTTGAATCCTGTGATTGAGCCTCTTGGTGAATCTAGATCGGAGTTAAGGATATTACAAGAATTATCAACAAAATTAGGTTTTAAAGATGAAATGGGTGGATCACCACGTGACTGGCTGAGTAAACTGGTAAACCCTATAATCGATGCTGGAATACCTTTGGAAGAACTCCTAAGAAAGCCCCATAGATTCCCTTCAGCCCCAATTACCCCATTTACAGATGGCAAGTTCAAAACTGAATCAGGAAAATATGAATTCCCAGGAAAACTGAACATTAAAAATGGAAACATGACATTGAACATAAATTTCAGACAAAATGATGAATTTAACCTTCGTTTATTATCAGTCAGCCCCCGAGAATGGATAGGCTCAGAGATACCTGAAAATGAACACAAAAATGGTGTTTTATCAGTACAGGTGCATCCTAAAATTCTAAAAGAAAGAAATATTGAAGAAAATGAAGAAATTTGGTTAGAATCTCAGCAAGGAAAACTTTTAGTTAAAGCTGAAAAGAACGCTACCCTGAGAACTGACTATGTTCTCACCAACAGGGGAGGGTGGAATAAGTACAATAAATGTGTGAACATCTTAACACCGGATTTAATAAGTGATTGTGGAAATGGCGCTCCATACTACGAAACATTTGTTAAGATGAAGAAAAAAAGGTGAAATTTTTTTAAAAAAAATAAAGTTCCAACAGCCCCATGACCACTAAAAAAACTAACGTTAATTCTCAACTACTAAAAAAAATAGGTGTAAACATGAATAAAGTTAAATACTCACAGAGAGATTGTAAAGACCAGGAAAAAATTGAAAAATTCCTAAAAGAGAGTAGAACCGGTGTGATCGCAATGAATGGTGATGATTACCCCTACGCAGTTCCAGTGAACTTCGTGTGGTATGAAGGTTACATTTTTTTCCATGGAATGGGTTCTGGTAAAAAGGTGGACATCCTCTGTGAAGAACCACCAGTGTCTTTCACAGTTTATGAAGAAATTGGAACAGTAACTGATCCTATGCCCTGCCATGCTGATACTTCTTACATGAGCGTCATGCTTTTTGGAAAAATAGAAAAAGTTGTTGATTTTGACATAGCAGCCACAGCTCTTTGGAAACTGGTGGAAAAGTACCTGCCAAACTACTACAAAAAACCATTGACTGCTAGTTTCATTGAAAATTACAAATCTTCAATGGATAACAACACAACTTCAGTATTTAAATTAACTCCTGAAGATATAACGGCCAAGGAAAATCAGGCCGAAGAAAGTGAGCTCTTTAAAAATTAATAAAAGTTTTAAAGAAATTATTACTAGAATTTCAACTACTTTTCAAAATGCAACACTCATTCACCGGTGAGTGTATATTTTTAATTTTTATATTATGGTTTTGGGTGATTTTTTAAACCAGTTTATCCCGATGTTGAATGTGAATTGATAAAATTTTAAGCCTCTTGGATTTTTTTGGGCTTGATAAAAGATTCTGTTTCTATTTTTAGAACTTGAAAGATGTACAGTTCCCGAGATATACAGTTTAATAAAAAAAGCACACTAGAGCAATTAACCCACTTCAAACATCAGTAAAAAAAAAATGAAAAAATAAAAAAAATAAGCCACGTGGGCTTATTTAGATGCGGTTTTTATTTCCATTACCCGTTCCATGAGTTTTTCCAGTATTTCCCGGTCAGAGAGAAGATCTGAGTTTACCACTTTCCTCATCCTGATGGGTACACCTTCCATACGATAGGCTGTTCCAGCGGTTTCCATTCCCACAATAGCAGGAGGTAGGATGACATCAGCCAGTTCAGTGGTTGGGGTTCGGTGTGGTTCAATGGCTATAACTGGAATTTCAGCCATACGTCGCAGGGACTTCTGTGGGAAGTGTGCTCCAGGGTCGGATGCGATAACCATCATGGCATCGGTTTCCTTGCTCTGGAGTAGGTCGTTTGATCCTGTTTCTCCAGGGTTGTACCTTGGTATTCCAGTGGCAAAGTCAATACAGTATGGGTATCCGCTTTCCCAGGTAGCAACCTGGTTAAATCCAGTTACATTGTAGTGTCCCCTCATGGGTATGAGAGTGAATTTACCAAAGTTGTTCAGGTCCTGGACCATCATAATGGCAGTGTCAATGTTCCTGTGTTTTCCCCGGCTGTGGGTGATTCCCATTCCAAAGAAGAGAATACCAAACTGGGCTTTTTTAAGGAGTTCCACTACTGCTTCAATGTCTTCTCTGGGTACTCCTGCTACTTCGTCGTAGAGGATTTCATGGCCCATCATGGCTGCTCTCATTGCATCCAGTAGTTCGTAATCCTGGTTGTACCCTACCTGAATGTGAATGTCAGCCAGTTTTGATGAATCACTTTCTCGGGGGTCCACTACGATTAATTTTCTGTCGGATCGGCCCCTTTCTCTGAAGAATCCCCTGGCAAATACATGCCGGGAGAGGTGGCGGGGGTGGGCGTGCATGGGGTTGCATCCCCAATATACTACCACATCGGCACGGTTTTTAACTTCTCCAAAAGTACAGATAGGGTATCCTACGTCCTGCAGAGCAAGTACTGATGGTCCGTGGCATACAGATGCGGTGTTGTCCACAACAGCCTTGGTATTTTCAGCTAGTGCCATACCTGCTGCCTGAGCGTCACAGTCAGTACAGCTCCAGCCGTACATTAATGGTCGTTTTGATTTAGCCAGGACTTGAGCAGCCCTTTCAATGGCTTCTTCGTAGGTTGTTGCCACGAGTTCGCCGTTTTCATCCCTTACTTGGGGTTGTTTCCAGCGCATTGCACCTTCGGCATGGACAAATTTACTGTGTCCGATCCGGCAGGCGTTTATGGTTCCGACGATTTCGTCGCCTTCCACTTTACAGATGATATCGTCACATAGTGTTCCACAGAAGGGGCACACCACGTTTTTTACGAGTTCCAAAATTATCCCTCCATTCTAGGGAGCTATGTGGGCATTACCTGCTACTGCAGCGTAAATAATTCCACTAGCTCCTTTGATTGCGTAGTCTCCTTTAAATTTGTAGAATGCTCCGGGTATGACTTCCCCTTCAACTTCGATGTCCTTTTCAACACCAAGGTATTCGAAGCCAGCCAGGAATTCGTCGATTATTCCTTTGATCACTATTGTTCCGCCTGCCATCTCCCCTCCGGCTCGGGCTATGACGTTCCCTTCAATGATCAGGACTCCGTTGTTCATATGGATTCCGGGCATGATACTAACGTCACCTTTGACAATTAGTTTACCGCCGTTCATGTATTCAGCGATTTCACTTTTGGCGTTTCCGTGGATGGTGATTTTACCCCCACTCATACCTCTCCAGTCTCCCCTGTATGATGCACCTACATAGTCACCTGCATCTCCCAGGATCTCCAGTTCTCCGCCTCTCATGTTCTGTCCGGCCCATCCATTGGCATTTCCTTCCACAGTGATTAATCCACCTTCCATCTCAGCACCAACATACATGTTGACGTTGCCTTTGACGGTAATTTCACCGGCGGTCATTCCCTGCCCTATGCGTTTGGTCTGGGAAACATCACCATCAATGAGGATTTTGGTTTCAGCGGCTGTGGCACCTGCTTCTCCTTCCACTTCGAAGAAGTCAGCTAATGGTACTTGGCCGTTACCATGCAAAATAGGGATGTTTTTGATTTCATCAATGGTTTTACCAGCTAATGAATCTGGGGTTATTGTATCAATTTCTATAGGTACTTCTGGCTGTTCTTTTGGTGTCAATGTGATCATTGCATCACCCCCTTAATTGGAGCGGAGTGTGGCAGATAGTCGTCCTGCACCGGGTAGTTTGCGAAGTTTACAGAGTAGTACTGTTTAAATGTTTTTTCCACGTTGGCCACTACTTCGTTGTAGATGGTTTCATCCACACTGGTGTCTACCCAGTAGCTACGTCCGCGTAGTGTTGGGTTGGTCACAGTTCCGTCTTTGACCACGATTTGACCGTCTTTCAAAGTGTATGCTGCGTGTTGCATTGCAGATTCCAGTGTACGGTAGTCCACAGATGGGTCCTGTGTTTCTGGGTTGTAGTTGTAGATAGATACGTCAGCATCAGCTCCTACTCCAAGGTGTCCTTTGGTATCTGATAGACCCAGGACTTTGGCTGGTGTGGATCTGGTTATCTGTGCGATTTCCAGGAAGCTGTATTCACGGTCAAGAGTAGCTACGCTACTTTTCCTCTGAGCCCATTTGTGGAGTTCTCCATCAATGAGGTCTTTTCTTGCTTTGTTACTCATTAACCAGCTGATTACTCTTGGGTATCTGGTGAATGGTCCTGCGTTTGGACTGTCAGTGGTTAGGCAGACTTTTCCAGCATCTTTGGTTAACAGGAATAGTTCCATACCTACAGCCCATTGTAGGGCTGGTACTGGTGCCCGTGCTGCGTAGATGAATGGTACAAGTCCTGAACCAGTTTCAAGTTCTACATCACAGTTAGCCCATTTTAAACCGTTTAAGCTGTGCAGATCGAATTCCATTGGCCCGTCTGCGGTCATGGTGGTAGTTTCATCCAGGGTGACCTGCCCTACATCGAATACTATGTGGTCATTTTTGTTGATGTAGTCAGCGATGGTTGGCGCCTCAGATACCACATCTCTCCAGCTAGTTCCTCCGTAACTGTGGAACTGCACGTGAGTTGCGTAGAGTACTGCGTCACGGCTTCCGGTTTGTGGGTTGGCTTTGATTCCCTTTGGCACGTCAAATGATGCCAGGGTGGTTTCGAAGTTTCCAGGGTGCCCCAGGTCGTTACAGTGGAGGTGTATGGCGTGGGGTAGTCCCAGCATTTCGTTAACTTCTGCCAGACCTCTGATTATATCGAATGATTCGATGTCGAAGTATGGTGTTGGGTCGTGTATTCCGTGTACGTTTCCTCCCCAAGCCCAGGCTTCGGTTCCTCCAGGGTTTACGATTTTTATGGTGTAACCTTTGGTGGCTTTTAAGAGCCATGAGGTGTAGGCTGCACATCCATCGATGTCCCCGTCTTTTAAGTATTGCATTACGAACCAGTTGTTCCCGAATAATGGGTAGGCTGCGTGGTCAATGATGGGTGTGTCATGGAATTCTTCGTGGGTGTGTCTGGCTAGTAATGGTGGCATTGCTGCTTCCATTGCGGTGGTGTAACCCATTTGTGCGTATCTTTGACCGGTCATGAAGGTTGATGGAACTGAGAATCCACTTCCTGCTCTTCCTCCAGATTGTCCGGCTTCAACATCTTTTTTACTATCCTCAGGACGGTACATTCGGCCTACGTTGACCTTTGCACCGGCAATGTGAGTGTGAGGATCGATTCCACCAGGCATTACAATTTGGCCTGATGCATCTATCACATTTGCATCTGAACTTACCTGTTCCACAATTTTTCCGTCTTTGATGCAGATATCCATTTTTTCTCCATCAACGCCGTTTTGTGGACAGTAAACAAATCCATTTTTGATTATGTGTTCCAAGGAAAATCCTCCTTATTATTGGTTTATGATGGTTTAGTTATATTTCTTGTAGACTTTCATCAAAGTTGGCATATCCAGTACTTCTTCTGCAGTTGGAGCGATTTCTACTGGTATGTTTTTGAATCGGGGTGTGGCTGTGGAGTCTGTATCAGGGTCAATTACCCGGTTGGCCCAGGGACCCATGGGAATGTAGACCATTCCTGGGGGTAGGGTTTCTCTGGTTTCTACTACCTTAACCACAACATCTCCAAAATTGGATACTACTTCGATGTTGTCTCCTTCTTCTAATCCAATCTGATCCATCATTTCACGGTTCATGTGACAGATGGCAGCAGCGTCTACGTACATCTGAAGGTCCTTACCAGACTCAATGGCTTGTCCCTGCCATACGGTCCTTCCGGTGTTTAATATAACGTTCATTATAAATCCTCCAGTGTTATTGCATCTACGGGGCAGCTTTCCACGCAGGTTCCGCATTTACCACATAGGTCTGCATTTTTGATCTGTATTTCGCCGTCTTCCACGATCATGATGATTTCCACATCATCGGTTGGTCCTTTTCCACCGGCTATCTCAGGACTCCTGGAAGCATTCACTGGGCAGGCGATAACACAGTTACCACATCCGTGGCAAAGTTCGGGGTATACTTTAAGTCCTATTGCCATGTTTTTACCTCACAATTAGTTTTTCACGGAATCGAAGGCTTTTTGCCATGATTTAGATTTTATTGGTGTGCTGTTGATACTGGTTCTGGTAACCTGAATTGCGTCCACTGGGCATGATTTTTCACAAGCTCCACAGTATATGCAGTATTTTTCATCTTTGTGTAATTTTTCAGGTTTCATACCACCGTCGGTTGACTGTGGGAATGACAGAACATTGCAGGGGCAGACCATTACACAGGTTTCACATCCCTGGCAGAGATCCTGGTTAAGTTCCAGGGTTCCTTCGAATGGTTTGGTTACTGTTGCTGCATCTACTGGGCAGATATCCTGGCACCATCCGCAGTTCACACATAGTTCATCGTCGATGTTGGAATTTCCAGTTATTTCAGAGTCTTCGGCTTTTATGTCGTAGTCTCCGTATGAACAAATTCTACACACTGCCTTTATGGCGTCGACTGGGCAGGCTTTCTTACATACCAGACAGTAAACACATTTATCTGTGTCAACCTCTATGTCTGAGGATACTGTTGGGTCGTCAGATGTTGGTAATTTGTGGCCTAGTGTGATTGCATCGGCTGGACACATTTCTTCGCATATACCACAGTCTACACAGGTTTCTTTGTCTATTTCAATTTCACCGGTTACCAGTTTTGATCGGTCTGGGAGTTTCCGGTCAATGGTGATGGCTTCTGCAGGGCATGCTGTTTCACATGCTTTGCAGTATATACAGGCATCGTCCTGGATTTCTGCAGATTTCATTAACTGAGGATAAGCATCCATTGTTTTTATGGATTCTCCACCTATTTCCATATCCAATGCGTTGAATGGGCAAATGCAACTGCACATTCCACAGAGAACACACTTATTCTCATCAATGTCTAGAGAGCTTACATCTTGCTCTGTTCGTACCATAGCACCGGTAGGTTGTACCTCTATGGCGTTCACTGGACAGATCTTTTCACAGAGACCACAGGCAGCACAAAGGTCATCTTTAAAGAGTAGTTTTCGCTCCTCTTCGCCTGTTCTCTCCACAGAAATATCTTTACCTTCAATAATTTCTGTTGTATCCATTACATCAACCTCCTTTATATTCTATGAATCGGTTATACCTTCAAAACAGCACAGACATCAACAGCACAATTATAATTCAATTACAATCAGTATTGTGCCCATTATCAGCCCAAAAACGTAGAAAATCTTTGATTAACGTTCATCTAAGTCATGGTTTAAGAGCAAGACATCATGTGTGTTGATAACACATTAAACCGCGTTAATATATATAATTTCCCCAAAAAATTATATAGAAATTAATATATATGGATGTGTACTAAACACACCACATATGTTGTTGAAATCAACCTGAAGCATCCCTAATAATTCAACAAATAACAAATAAGGTGTTTTTATAATTTAATTAGCCGTTAATAAACTTAAAATTAATTAAATTTTTTGAAAATACCCAAATATCCAAGTTAAATAATATTAATATGAATTTGTTATGACCAAGGAATAAAAGGTGATAATCCAAATTTCCAGACATTTATAATCAGGATAAAAATGTTAAAAACACTTGAATCTTACCAGATGGAAGTATTCTAATTGTGGTTCTTTGACGAATTTTTAGTGTTCTACCCAACTATATCTGTCTTTCCCACCAAGCAATATCTAATATAATTATATAAGATCATGAGGATTATAATTCATCACCACAAACACTGTTATTATACATAATTCCATCTATTGGTTCATTATGTTCATTTACCTACGCTCATCTCCCGGAAAGTGTACAAAGGTATATGTAGTTTGCAGTTCAAATAATAATGTATGAAAGATCGAAGTTTAGCATGCGAGTTGTCGGTTCCGGACGATGATAAAGCTTTACAGGTTTTCAGATGCATAAGATGGTCTGATGGGGTTTATTGTCCGAAATGCAAGTCTTTTGAAGTGTACAATCGCGGATATTTGAATAAAACTCACATTAAGCGATATTCTTGTAAGACTTGCGGGAAAAATTTCACTGACTTTACTGGAACCATTTTTTCCAACAAAAAATTACCTCTGGGTGATATGTTCTACATAATCCTGAACTTAGATAAAAAAAGCATTAAACGTTTAGCTGATGAATCAGGACATAAATGGGACAGCGTTTATAGATTAGCTCAGGAGTTCAGGGAATGTTTGGTTGATGAAGCCAAAGATCCAGTTTTGTCAGGGGAAATTGAATTTGATGAAATGTACCAATCAGCAGGCACCAAAGGTTTAAAAAAAACATCCGAGAACTAGAGGACTTAAACAACGTGGAAGAGGCACTTATGATAAAGATAAGCCCCCAATAATCTCCATGATTGAAAGAGGAAGTCGAAACACCATTTTGGTTGTTGAAAAGAACCTTTCCAAGGTTTTAATACATAGAAAGATAGAAACTCACTGTAATGGGTCCATTAAGGCCTTTACGGATGACTATACAATTTACAGTGGACTAGAAGAACATCCGCAGGTCATAGAACACCATATAATCAACCATTCTGCAAAAGAATATGCTGATGGTGACAATCACGTGAACAACTGTGAAAACCGACATTCACTAATAAGGCCCTATTTGAACATTTTTAGAGGCATATCCAAGAAAAAGCTAAACACCTATGTAAAATTTTATCAATTCACTTTCAACAATGGAATAAACTGGTTTCAAAAAGCACTTGCAACCATTTTATAAAAATGTACACTTACAGGGAGATGAGCGTTTACCTAAATGTTTTTAAATGAGGTTTTAAGAGGTTAGTGTAGAAAATAATATGAGAGTTGGTAAGTAATTAGCTGTAATTAATATTATCACAAAATGGGTACTAATGTAAAAGCAATGTACACTTTGAGGTGTAATCATGAAAATAGTATCAGTGGCAGGAACCAAAAACACTGGAAAAACCACTCTGGTCACCTTACTGGTGAGTGAACTGGTTAAAAGAGGGAATAAAGTAGGTACTGTGAAACATACTCATGTTAAATTAGACGTGGAAGGGAAAGACACTTGGAAACACCGCGAAGCTGGTGCGGAAATAGTGGTTGGGGCTGGAGGAGAAGAAACCTTTTTCATCGTAAATAAGGACATGGGCCTTGAAAAGATAATAAACAGCGTAGAACAGCTGGATGAAGTGGATTTTCTCGTGCTAGAAGGATATAAACCTGCTAGCTATGCTAAAATATCCACCTCCCCACTGGATGATCCTTTCAGTCTGGCCCAAGTAGATGTCCGTGAACTGGATGATGAATCAACCGGGAAACTGGTAGATCTCGTTGAAGAGAGGAGTTTTGGTAAACTGCCAAACATGAACTGTGGTGACTGTGGCTATGAAAACTGCCATGATCTGGCACTGGCCATGGTAAAAGGAGAGGCTAAAGAAGATCTCTGTGTCATGAAACAAATGGAAGATGTTATTCTTAAAGTTAATGGAAACCGTGTTCCCCTAAATCCTTTTGTTAATAAATTCATTGAAAACACGTTCCTGGGCATGATCAGCACCCTTAAAATCAAAGAACATGGTGAACCCAAAAAAATCGAACTCCAAATACAACACGATAAATAAAACAAACAGGTAACAAATTCATGACAGTCACTGATACTTACCAGCGCCCCATAATATCCTTACGAATATCCATAACCAACCGCTGCAACGTAAACTGTTTTTACTGCCACCACGACGGCATATTACCTCAAAAATACGAGATGACCCCTGATGAAATACATCGTATTGCCCAGGTCGCCCGTGGTATTGGAGTTCAAAAGATCAGACTTTCCGGTGGGGAGCCATTGATTCGTGATGATATAGTGGAAATTGTGTCCAAAATATCATCAATAGGATTTAAAGACGTTTCCATAACCACCAATGGTACCTATTTAGATAAGTATGCTGATGATTTATTGGAAGCTGGGCTTAATCGGGTGAATGTGAGCCTGGACACTCTAAACCCTGAAACTTACCAGTTCATTACCAAAAAAGACTACCTTGAAAAGGCCAAACAGGGCATAATCCGTGCTACTGAATCTGACCTTTACCCAGTAAAACTTAACATGGTAGTGATGAAGGGAATTAACCACAACGAAATCTGGGACATGTTCAACTTCTGCAAGGAAACAGGAGCCATACTACAACTTATAGAACTCTTAAAAACTGATAATTGCCCAGATAACGGTTTTATTGATGATTACCATTATGAAATGAATGATCTAGAAATTGAATTGGCAGATAGGGCTGATAAAGTAAAAACCAGGCGTTTCATGCAGGACCGGAAGAAGTACTTCGTGGATGGCGGGGAGATCGAGATTGTTAAGCCCATGGACAATACTCAGTTCTGCAAAAACTGCACCAGAATACGTATAACTCCTGAAGGTAAGTTAAAGCCTTGTTTACTCCGGAACGATAATTTAGTTGATTTTATAGAGCCAATGCGCCAGGGTAAATCCGATGAAGAACTCAAAAAACTATTTTTAGAAGCCATTGCAAATAGGGAACCATTTTACGACCAGTGTCACTAAATTGGTTCAAACAAAAAAATATGAATGACTACATTATAAAGTAATGATCATTATCCAGCATATAAAAAATATAACCTTTAATCAAAATCAGGAATTAATGGGGGTTTCAATGACTAAATCTAAAGATGAACCGGAATATAGGTTAGAAGTTGGTGAAAAACTCATATTACTGGATAAGAAGAAATTCAATCTTTTAAAATTCATTGATGAGTGTGGTTCAATTACCAGGGCATCCCAAAAAGCAGATATACCCTACCGAAGTGCCCTTAAATACATTGAAAACCTCGAACATGACTTGAATGATTTACTAGTTTTAACCAAAAGGGGCGGTAAAGGAGGAGGTGGGGGTAGTGAGCTAACCAAGAAAGGTAAACTCATATTAAGGGAATACAGGAAAGTAGATAGTGTAATAAAAATGCACACTGATGTGAATGAAATAGAGTGCGAGATCGCAGAAATAGATGAAGAAAAAAAAATCATTAACATCTATTTTGGGGATAAAAGAGTTATTTTACCACTTAGAGGTAATTTTAGCGTTGGAGAAAAAGTTTTAATTTTAATCAATCCTGAAGACATATTTCTAACACTACAACCACAAAAATCCAGTGTAAGAAACGTTTTCAAAGGAACCATTACCCGTATGGAACTTAAAAATCAGGTGGTGCGTTTAAATATAGATTTGGGTAAAGTGAGCTTATTTGCCGACATAACCCAGTATGCCCGGGATGAATTAAAACTAGATCTGGGTAAAGACGTATTCATAGGATTTAAAGCTGCAGCCATTGCAGTGGTTAAATTGTAAATTTTTTACCAATTCAAGTTTCTAAGCCGATTAAGGGAATGACTACGATTTCAGGGCATTGTCCCTGGAAGGTTTAGTATAAGTGAAGAAAGTTTTCAGATAATATTCATGCCCATTTTATTTTTATAAATATATAATATAACCTTGTCATATAAGAATTGATGGATTTAAAGGAATTTCCTTAGAGAGTGTTAAGAAAGGGATATTATATGAACAAAATGTTCCGCAAAACCAACATAATCAAGGTAAAAGAAAAAGCCCAGCCCACTGAAGACCTGGTAGCCATTGATGCTAAAATGGAATTGCTGGTTAATGGGAAACTTTTGGGAAAATTTTATTTAAGTCCCGAAGACCTGGAAGACTTCACCATTGGTTACCTGCTGGATGAAAGATACATCAATGCCCTGAGTGATGTGAAAGAAATCATCATAAACTCAGATACAATAAAAGTCAGTTTAAGTGAAAATGATAACTTTAAAACCGATGATCTTTCCTGTTACGATGGGTGGGTGCATCAAGACCAGCCCTTATCCCATGTTATCTCTGATTTGAAGGTTGAAAAAGATAAAATTATTGATTCATACCAGTTACTAATTGAAAAAGCTGAAGTTTGGTCCAAAACTGGAGGGACACACGTGGCTGCCCTGGTTAGTGAAGATCAGTTCATTGTCCGTGAGGATGTCAGTCGCCACGTGGCGGTGGATAAAGTTATTGGAGCTGGCTTAAAAGCGGGTATTGATTTTTCAGAAAGTTTCATTGTGTGCAGTGGACGTATACCTCCGGATCGGGTGGTTAAACTGGCCAATGTAGGCATATCTATCATGGTTACCAAAGCTGCACCTACAGTGGAAGGTTTGAGAATAGGTGAAGAAGCAGGCATTACCCTAATAGGTTTCCTTAGAGATGGAAGATTCAACATTTACACTCACCCCCATCGTATCATACTCTGATTAGGGAAGTCAGGAAAATCAAATCATCTAACTAATAGGGAATGATATGTAACGAAAATAATAAAAAAAGGAAAAAAATCAGTTAATTTAATTCAATACCCGGACTATTCAATAACCGTGTGCCTGGCCTTCATATCCTCTTCTGTTTTTCCCATTTCAACCATTAACTGGGCTATGAGGCCGTCCAAAAATATGAGGCTGGTTACTTCAAAAAGGGTTCCCATAGGAGATAGGGACTGGTGTTTTCCATTCATCTGCCGGGTTATGTAATTTTTTTCAGAATCAATTTTGGTACGTCCCTTTATATGCACCACCAGATCCGCCATCTCACCCAAGGTGGAATCCACATAAGAAGTTACCGCAATGATTTTGGTCCCCCTTTTATGGGCAATATTCGCGGCGCTGATAATGCTGAAAGTCTCACCGGAACCTGAAATCGCCAGTAAACAATCATCACTGGTCAAAGCAGGGGTGGTTGTTTCTCCTACCACGTATACACTAATTCCTAGGTGCATGAGACGCATGGCAAAAGCCCTGGCTACTAAGCCAGAACGACCAAGTCCCATGACAAAAACATGTTGGGATGTTTGTAAAAGACTGGTCATGTCTTTAATGTTTTTAGGGTCAAGTTCTGCAGAAACAGAGCGTACATTATCCACTATTTCTTCTATAGCATCGTTGAGAATCAATTGTTTCAATATTAGCACCATTATTATATTTTTTTTAATTATCGTAAAACAATATGATTTTCTATACAATCTGATATATATAAGTCCTATTTCATACAAATCTTATACAAATCAATACTACCACTTTTCCAAGTTAAGGTCAAAGGAGAAATTATGAAGTTTCATCCCCGTTTAAATCTATCACTGAATGGAGAAACATTTAGTTACCGTCTTTTCGATGCATTGCTGGAGATCACCAGCACATGGTCCCAGAGAGCAGCTGCCAAAAGGTTAGGGATATCACATGCCGTGTTAAATAGGCGAATTCGTGATGCTGAAGAAAAAATGGGATTTAAATTGGTGGAAACAACTGGAGCCGGATCAGGCCTCACCCCCCAGGGTGTAATGGTCCTGAAAAAATATCAGCGATATTTAAAACGATTAGAGGAAAGAGACACCCCAGTTATATGCGGAGGGCCTATTTCCACCGGTTTAGTGGATGTTCTATCACGTCATTATGGTCTGGAGGCAGTAATCCATACTACTGATGATCTGAGTGCCCTCAAGATGGCGGAGATGGATCTGGTGGATATTCTACTTTTGGATGATCCGGTCCATGCCTTTATGCATGGTCTGGATTTTGTACCCATAGCCCGGGATGAACTGGTATTAGTCTCCCCTTCTGATGAACAATTGATGAGTATCCATGATCTTCAGGGTAGAATGTTCGTGGAAGTTATCCATTCTGCCCAAAGACTGGCATGGAACACCTTAGATCATTTACGTGTAGATTATGAAATTGTTGACTGGTGCAGTTCTCCTCAAACCGCCCTTAAACTGATTAGTAATAATGAAGATTTTCTAACCTTCATAAACCGAAGTTTCATGTCACCTTTATCCAATTCTTTCACTGTTTCTGATATTTTAGCTGAGGATACCAGCCACATAATCAGTATGGTCATCCCTGCTAAGAACCCAGAACTGGAAGATTTTTCCGATTTTTTACAAGGCAATGGTCAGAAAATAATCCCTCAGCTGGGTTTTAGGAAAATCAACTGAATCTTAATTATTTAAAGGAAATTGATCATGATTTTGGATAAAAAAAGGCTTATTATCTTTTAAATCATCTATTTTTGGGGAGATCAATGATTTTAGGATGGATTTAAGTTGCAGAGATTAGTTCATTTTTAAAAATATAGCTTTATAGTTAATGTTAAATAAACTGAAAATAGAAATAAGGCAGGTGATTAATTGAGTGAAAAAAGAGATTTACTGGCCATTGGGCATACTGCACTTGATTATATAATTCAGGTCAACGAGTTTCCATTACCAAATTCTTCCACTACCATCAATAATATGCGCACCTTCCAGGGAGGTGCTGCTGCCAATGTGGCTGTGGTTGCATCCTCACTGGGTCTCGAATCTTCCCTGGTGTCGGCAGTGGGGGGCGATTTTTTAGGATCAGAATATCAAAATCATTTAGAAAATCTCAATATTAATATTGAAGACATGATAATTGTGGATGAGGATAAAACACCTACTGCATTCGTTTTAACCGATTCAAACCATGATCAGATATTTTACTTTTACTGGGGAGCTGCCACCCGTTTTAAAGAGGCTCCTGTTCCTGCTGATGCCATTAGTAATGTTCAGGCAGTACATTTGGCAACTGGAGATCCCACCTTCAACAGCAAGTGTGGTGAATTCGCCAGAAAAGAGGGTAAAATCATATCCTTCGATCCAGGGCAGGACCTGCACATGTATTCATCCCCTGATCTTTTAAATGTTCTCAAAATATGTGATATTCTATTTGGAAATCACCATGAAATTGGGCGTATTCTGGAAAGCATCAATATGGACATTGACCAGTTAAGGGAGTATGGTCCATCAATTGTGGTGGAAACCAGAGGAAGGAATGGGAGTGTTATTTATGCAGATGAGAAGATCAACATCGATGCTGTGGAGCGTTACCCCACTGATCCCACTGGTGCTGGTGATTCGTACCGGGCAGGGTTTCTGAAGTCATACTTGGAAGGTGAATCTCTTGAATATTGTGGTAAGCTAGCTTCCGCTGTATCTTCATTCATTGTGGAAGCAGAAGGGTGTCAGACTAACGTTCCAACCCCGGATATGGCCATTGGCCGGATGTTAACTATCTGAAACATAAGAGAAGAAATGAATCATTTAAATCATGCCAACATACTATATAGTATTCAATAGATTCTATAGGGATTACAATAAAAAAAAATCAATCAATTCTATAGCATATTAAGAATAAAAAAATTTGAATAGGTTCAATGGGAATTAATATAACAACACAAATACTAAGGATTTCGTTTACAATGATGATTTCATTCCATATTCTGATTCATTATTAACTAATAATTTTCAAAATTTAATGATCCCAGATTATGATATAAAAACCATATCTATTTTTATGGGTAAAATATAGAAATCAAAATAGTATTAGTATTAATCAATGGCTAGGGGCTTCTCGTAATTTGTGAATCCCCATAGCTAATGTACGTTTACAAAGTTGAACCTAACACGGTGATTCTATGACACAAATGGACGACGCACGAAAAGGGATAATAACTGACGAAATGAAATCCGTCGCAGAAAATGAAAATGTTGACGTTGAATTCATCAGAAAATCTGTAGCCAAAGGTACCATTGCCATTCCCAGTAACAAAGGAAGGGAAGTAAAAGCAGTTGGTATTGGGGCAGGACTCAGAACCAAAGTTAACGCCACCATCGGAACTTCAACCGACATATGTGACTTTGATATGGAAGAAGAAAAGGCCAGAGTTGCAATGGCCAATAACGCTGACACTTTAATGGAACTATCTGTGGGTGGAGACCTGGATGAGATCCGTAAAAGAATTCTAAAGATATCTGACATACCAGTAGGAAGTGTGCCTGTATACCAGGCAGCTTTTGAGACCATCAGGGAAAAGGGTGCCGCCATTTACATGGACGAAGATGTGATGTTCAAGGCCATTGAAAAACAGGCCAAAGATGGTATTGACTTCATGGCTATTCACTGTAGTGTGAACATGGAAACCCTCAAGCGCCTAAAAAGACAGGGAAGAGAAGGCGGACTGGTGAGCCGTGGCGGAGCCCTAGTATCTGCCTGGATGGTGGAAAATGAAATTGAAAACCCCCTCTATAAGAATTTCGATTACATCCTTGAAATTGCAAAGGAATACGACTTTGTGATGTCCATGGCCAACGCCATGAGAGCCGGAGCCATTGCAGATGCTACTGACCGTGCCGGAGTTCAGGAACTCATTATCCTGGGTGAATTAATAGACCGGGCAAGGGAAGTGGGAGTGCAGACCATTGTGGAAGGTCCTGGACACATCCCTCTAAACGAGATAAAAGCTAACGTTGTTATACAGAAAAAACTGTGCCGTGAAGCCCCATTCTACATGTTAGGACCCATAGTAACTGACATTGCCCCTGCCTACGATCACATAGTTTCATCTATTGGTGCATCCCAGTCAGCTGCTGCGGGAGCAGACTTCATATGTTACGTTACCCCTGCTGAGCACCTGGCACTCCCTGGACCTGAAGACGTGAAGATGGGAGTTATAGCCAGCCGGATCGGAGCCTACGTTGGTGACATGGCCAAGGGAATACACAACGGGGAAAAGGATCTTGAAATGGCCAATGCCCGTAAAAAACTTAACTGGGAAGCCCAGTACAACGCAGCCATATGTCCAGGTGATGCCAGGGCAATCAGAGATGCACGGCCACCAGAAGATCCTGATACATGTACCATGTGCGGAAGTTACTGTGCCATCAAAATCGTGAATGAATGGCTGGATGAGGCTTCAACTGAAGTTTTCGAATAAAATTCATCCCCATTACATTCCTTTTTATTTTATAATATACCATCATGATTTTTTTATTTTTATAAGAAGGTGAATTACTTGAAACACTGGACTGAACGAATTGCATCTGATCTAACTAACTGGGACGTTGAAAAACACGTCGTAGCCAGTGGAACATCCATATCTGGCTCCATACATATTGGGAATTCCTGTGACGTTTTTATAGCTAATGCGGTAGGTAAATCTCTGCAAAAACTTGGAGAAGACTCTAAGACCATCTGGATTGCCGATGACCACGATCCTCTGAGGAAAGTACCCTATCCCCTCCCTGAATCCTACGAGAAGTACTTGGGAATTCCTTACTCCCAGATCCCTTGCCCTGAGGGTTGCTGCGAAAACTTTGTGGAACACTTCCAGAAACCATTCCTGGAAACCCTACCTGTATTCGGGATAGATTTGGAAACCTATTCCGGGTTTAAAATGTACCAGGATGGGATCTACAATGATTACATTAAAAAGTCACTAGAAAGAGCTCCTAAGATCAGGGAAATATTCAACCAGTACCGGGAACATCCCCTAGCTGAGGACTGGTTACCCTACAACCCCATCTGTAACGAGTGCGGCCGGGTGAATACCACCACTGCCTATAACTACCAGGGTAACACCGTATATTATCGGTGCCAGTGCGGTCATGAAGGTGAAATGGACATCAAATCTGGCAATGGAAAACTCACTTGGCGTGTGGAGTGGGCTGCCCGTTGGAAGATATTTGGTGTGACCTGTGAACCCTTTGGAAAGGATCATGCGGCCAGTGGCGGGTCCTATGATGTAAGTAAAGTTATTTCCAAGGAGATATTCAATTACAGGGCACCCTATCCCGTTCCTTATGAGTGGATCACCCTTAAAGGAGATGCCATGAGCAAATCCAAGGGAGTTTTCTTCACCCCTGGACAATGGTTAGAGATAGGGACACCTGAGACCCTGAATTATTTCTTGTTCCGCAGCAAACCCTTGAAACATAAGGATTTTGACCCGGGAATGTCTTTCCTGGACTTCATCGACCAGTATGACCGTGTGGAGAGGATCTATTATGATATTGAGGAAGCAGCTTCAGAGAAGGAGATGGAGAAACTCAAGAAAATCTATGAAGTGTCGCAGATCAACATGGCCGATTCTGCACCCTTCCAGACATCCTATCGTTTCCTTACAGTGGCCAGACAGATAACTGACGACCTGGAGAAGATCTTCCAGATTCTTAAAAGAAACTCTCAACTGAGTGAAGATATGGAAGGTATGGAATACACTGACTTAGATGAGGATGCTAAGATCCGTTTAGGGTCACGTTTAGAAAATGTGGAAAACTGGTTGGATAAGTATGCCCCGGAATTTGTGAAGTTCAATGTCCAGGAAACATTACCAGAAGTCCAGTTGAACGAAATGCAGGAAGTATTCCTGCTTCAAGTGGCAGATCTGCTGGAGAAAAATGATTACAATTCCCAGGAACTCCACGACCAGATGTATCTCATCCTAAAGGAATTGGGATTAAAACCACAGAAGGCATTCCAGGCAATTTACAAGGTCATAATTGGGAAAAAACAGGGCCCAAGGGCTGCTTCATTTGTGCTATCCCTGGACAAGGATTTTGTAATTAAAAGATTCCGTAAAGAGGCATGAAAACCTTATATTAATATTTTTTAAAGGGCACCTTCTTTAAGTATAAAAAAATACCCCACCAATACCAATATGTCCTTTATAAATATGAAATGGATATCCGGAAGAAATTAATTGGAGGAACTGTTTTTGAGGGTGAAACTCACAGAAAAAGATGTTCTTAATCCATTAGGCGAATTTAATGGAAAAAATATCGCTTTAAATCCTTTACCCTACGACTTTGATAGGGTTTCCATGGTGGACAACACTAAACCCGGGGCAGACATTATCCTGAGAGTTCTTTCAGAGTCACTGGGTAACCGGGAACTTCTGTGGGTTCATAAGCCAGCAGGAGCACCAGCTACAGATTTTCAGATTCAAATGGCAGCATCGGCAGATTTAGCTATTCTGGCCCTGGGCGATTGTGGTTCCTGCACCAGTTGGGTGGTTCTGGATGCCATCCGTCTGGAGGAAAGAGGAATTCCAACCATATCTATTTGTTCGGATCATTTCACTCCCTTTGCTCGGGAACTGGCTAAATCACATGGATTAGGAGATCTGAGAATTCTAGAGGTTGAACACCCCGTAGCTGGGCTTTCAATTGATGAATTGGATGATAAAGCAAGTAAAATCGTCCCATCATTTCTATATTTACTACAAATACCCTAACGGGTTTAAAAATTGATTGATTAAAGGGATTATTTAATGGATTGCTTAAAGATATTGTTTAAATAATTGTGGCTGTAAAGTTTTTGGGTGTTGAAGCAAATTTCACAAAAATTTAAAAAACTTCAGATTTAAATCAAATTCCAGTTATAAACCGTTAAAATTAAGTATAAAGTGAGAATAGATATAATAACATGCCTAATGAAATTATAACTACTCTCAGTTCTAGTATTGCGTCCATGCAACTTAATCTTTTCCATTTTGTTGTGGAAAAACCAAAATTTGATGAAGTTTTAACACGAAGATTTCAAAGGTCTGAAATCACTCGAAACGTGAATAAAAACCTGAATTTACTTTCAAACAATCATTTCGAATATTTAAACCCAATTTGTCCTAATTGTAATTCAAATCATGTGATTAAACAGGAATATCATGAAAGAAACCCCATATTGGCTGATTCAGGACCTCAAAAAATTTATTTGCGACGATATAAATGTAAAAGTTGCAGTAAAAAGTTCACAACAAGCTTAGATTCAGTTATAAAACCTCATCACAGATACGTTAATATTTACAGTGATAAATTAGAGTCTTTGATTCAAACAGGCTATCGTTCGCTGCGTAAATTGGGGGAAGACTTTCAAACGTTCTTTGGAAACTCACCATCACACACAACCATTAAAAAATGGCAAACCATAGAAGTTGAAAAACGAATAACCAACACAATAACACTTTATTCAGGTTACTACGCGTATGATGAGCAGTATATTCGACTTAACGGTAAAAGACACTACCGTTTAACATTATACGACACCATACTCAACATACCAATAGCAGAAGAAATAGCTCCTAAAAGAACTACAGAAACCATAAAAAGATTTATTGAAGAATCCACAAAAAATCAACCACTGATAGCAATTACAACCGATCATTTCCGAAGATACAAAAGAATAATGGACAAAATTAGTGTGAAACACCAATTATGCATATTTCACCTATTTAAAATGATAGGAAACAGTGTACACAAAATATTAAAGTCCAAAAATGTCTCCAAACGTGAAAAAATAACATTATGCCTTTATTTCACCGACATAAAAAACATATTCCGCACATACAACGAAGAAACATCAATAAACAGACTAGAAACACTACTGGACAAATTCAAAGATATTCCAAAAGTTTTACAACGATACCTCACTAAAAAGATACTTCCAGACTTTCAAAGACTCACACACTTCATGAGAAGCCCATTCATACAACGAACATCCAACAAAGTAGAAAATTACTACAGACAAACAGACCCCAACCAAATAAAGAAAATTTACAAAACAATAAAAGGAATACTCAGCTACCTAAACCAAAAAATGAAAAAATGGACAGCTAAACATGGAAAAAATATCAACACCCAATAACTTTACAGTCCCAAATAATTAGAATGCTTAAATAGATTTAATAGTTATCTGTTTAAAGTACTTGAAAATGTTAAATGATCATATGGCTAAAAAAAACACTCCAGCCATCAGTAATAATGCCTGTGGCTGTTTAATTGACGATATCCTGGAAAAAAAGGATGATACGAGAGATCGTCTCTGCAGTGCCAGTGAATCAGATATGGAATTCTTTATTGACCCTGATCCAGAGAAGATCAGTGTTGATTTTTACCAGCGACGCCTGACTGATGGCCTTCCCATTATCCCCCCCACCAGAGAAAGGGTAGATCGTTTACTAAACTACAGTGAATACGATCCAGGGGATGTTCTAGCGGTCTTACCCCCAAAAATGGGTCAGGCCACCTCGGAAAAAATTGCCATTAACTCGGTGATGGCTGGTTGCCAACCCAGATTTCAGCCGGTGATGGAACATGTCATCAAAGCCATTTACCAGGATAAATTCAACTTGGCAGGGGTCAACGCTACCACCCACCCCATATCAATCTGCACTATCATCAACGGACCATTATCAAACGAATTAGGTTTAAATTCAGGTGCAGGATGTTTAGGGCCCTGTAACATGGCCAGTGCCACTATTGGCCGTTCTCTTCGCTTGTGTCTCATCAACATTGCGGGGGCAGTTCCCGGGATTGGTGATCATGCCACCCATGGTTCTCCAGCTAAGTATAGTTACTGTTTCACCGAAAATGAAGATGAAAGCCCATGGGAACCTTTTCAAGTAGAGATGGGCTGCAGAAAAGAGGCCAGTACCGTCACGGTGATGGCTGCTGAAGCTCCCCATAATGTTAATGATCATCGCAGTCAAAAAGCTGAGGACCTATTGGACACCATCGTTCACACTGCAGCCACTGCTGGTTGTAACAATAGCCACGTACCCGGTGAACTTCTGGTGATCATGAGCCCTGAGCACGCAAAAACCATCCACACAGATGGCTGGGAAAAAGTGGATGTTAAAAATTATATTCATGAAAACTCAGTGTTACCTGCCAGTTTAGGTGATCGTGGTGGTCGAAAACTGGATGATGAATGGATAATAGGAGGGGATGTCCATATAACCCGTTCCCCATCTGATGTGCTTTTAATGGTTGCCGGAGGACCCGGGAGGCATACCATGATTTGTCATGGTTTTGGTAATGGATCTCTTTCAGTAACGCTGCCCATAACCCTCAAAGATGGATCATTATCACATTCTGTGGAAGATTTCAATAAAAGGTAAATTCACTTGGGATATTATTTCTAATAACTTTTCTAAATCTCACTTGGGATTTTATTCCAAGTCTTTTTGACCTAAATTCCAAGTCTTTTTGACCTAATCTTGACCAGTTCCTAATTTTATAACCATCCATTTCTTGATATCTATGATATTTAAATACAGGCACATGGGTTTTATCCTAATTAATCCATATTCATTATAGTTTCTGATGTTTTAATCCGTAGAAAAGCCCACTCTTTCCAATTCTGCTCCCCATACATTGGGATTTTCTTCAATGTACTGTTCCAGAAGTTCACGGCATTCCCCCATCCCCATGATTTCAACTTCCACCCCATTTTCTCTTAACAAGTTTTCAGGACCAATTAAGGTAGTGTTTTCACCAATAACCACCCTATGTATTTTGTATAACATTATGGCACCAGAACACATGGTACATGGAGATAAAGTGGTGTATAAAGTTGATTTCTGATAATCAGCCCCCCTAATACGCCCTGCACTTTCAATGCAATCCATTTCACCATGAAGAATAACTGAATTATTTTGCAGCAGACGGTTGTGTCCACTTCCTAAAATTTTACCCTCGGCCACCAACACAGCCCCTATGGGAATTCCCCCCTCTTTGAGGCTTTTTTTGGCTTCAATGATTGCCTGATTCATAAAATAATTATCATCAGATTCTGTTTTAAATTCCATGAAATGCACCCCAGTAAGAATGAGGATAATAATAAAAAAGAAAAAAAATATGCAGCTAAATGCTTCTAAAGCTTTAGTGCATATTTTAGGTTGTTTTCAGGCTACCGAGTATTCTTTCCATGTTTTGGGTGCTGTTAGTATCGGATACATAAGCAGCATAATAAAGACTATTATTTTTGACCCAGAACGCGATGGTAGTATAGTAACCAGAAGAGTCTTTGCTTGTTGATGTGATCATGGAAGCAGTAGCTCCATCCACAGTGACGGATTTACTGGCACCATATCCTTTTGTCTGATATTCCTGAACCAGCTGATTTTGTACACTCTGAATGCTTGCAGTGTCCAGTCCAGATGCAGATATACTTCCAATAGCAAAACCTTCATCGTTACTTCCAACTGCTGCAATATTGTTGGAACCCGAAGGGGTGCTCACTGTTTTTGTTGCATTCTCGCTCCATGTCCCGGGATAACTGAAAGTTACCCCATTGCCGGAGTATGTCTTGTTCGACGCCCACTCATCACTGGTACAACCAGAGGCCATTACCACTAATAAAACAACTGCCAAAATGTAGATCAATCTTTTCATTCAACCACCTACATAGATATTATAATAATTAATTATGCAATTAATCAGATTTATATTAAGCACCTTGGAAGTATCCTTCCGAATTTGTTGCTAAATACGATTGCAATATCTAAAACACAACAATATTAAAAAAAATACAATTTGAAGAGACTTAAATAGAAAAATATTCCCAATATTTAAAGATATCACATTGACCCCTTAAAAATTCCCGTAAAAAAATTAAATATTATCTTAAAATTAAATATTATCTTAAAAATTGAATTTTATTGAATAATATCTTTAAATTTTTCTCAGACAATCGTAAATTAAATTACACTCCAGGCGAGTGGCAAACTTCAGAGCTTTCTCATCCACCCTAAACTCAGGGTGATGATTGGGTTTTGACTCAGATAGTGGACGATCACACAAGGCTGCACCATAATACATGTATAAACCAGGGATTTCTTGGGAAAAATAGGAGAAATCTTCTGATTTTGTTGATGCAAGATAATAAAGGACATTCTTTGCTTGGGCAACTCTTTCCACAGTGGGAAGCATTGCATCATAAAGATCGATGTTGTTAACATTCAGGGGGTAGTGCTGACCATATATTACCTCTGCCTGACAACCATGCATTTCTGCTTTAAGTTCAGCTAACTCTTTGATACGGGTTATTAAAATTTCACGGTTACTTTCATCAAGTGAACGGACAGTGAGCCCCATTTCAGCACCTTCAGGGATTATGTTCACCTTGATTCCTCCCCAGAAGTATCCCACAGTGATAACTGCCGCCCCCTTCTGTAAGTCCACTTCTCGGCTGATGAGGGTTTGCAGGGAATTTATAAGTGATGCTCCAGCAACAATAGGGTCTTTGCCACTCCATGGCTGGGATCCATGGGCCTGTTCTCCCCATATACGTATGAAGATGCTGTCTTGACTGGCGTGAGTGGGTCCCTCCCTGATCATGACTTGGCCCGGGAAACACGTATTGTTAGCATGAAATCCGAATATGGCATGGACTTCAGGATCCTTCAGTACTCCTTCCTGCACCATGCGCATAGCTCCACCATCAACCCCTGTTGGAGCACCTTCTTCAGCAGGTTGGAAAAGGAAAACCACAGTGCCGGGTAATTCTGATTGAAGCTGGCTTAAAACTGTAGCCGTGCCTATGGCCGCTGCAGTACTGGCATCATGCCCACATACATGGGACACAGATGTTTCCTGACCATTATAATCCGTTTTCACATTAGATGCGTATTCAAGACCGGTTTCTTCCTTTACAGGGAGGGCGTCGATGTCCGCCCGGATGGCTACAGTAGGGCCCGGTTTTTCCCCCTTTAAAACTGCTTTTATACCGGTCTTGGCAATATGGGATTGGACTTCCAAATTAGGGAGATTTTCCAGGTGTTTTTGAATATACTGGCTGGTTTCATACTCCTGGTAGGCTAGTTCAGGATGTTGGTGTAGCCAACGGAAAATCTGGATTTGAGGAGCTGTAAATTCAGCGACCAGTTTATCGATACACTCATAGAAAGCTTCATGATTCATTAAAATCACCTTTAAGTCAAATGAAGAACTTTAAAAATTCAATCATAATAATATTTTTAGAATTACCTATTAATTTACTATTCCACAAGGTGGGAGTATAACCCGTTTACAAAAAGATCATTTTCACCAATGTCTTTCCCTCCACTGATACTGAAAGTAAGGGTATAAACCGCGTGCCCACCACATAGACCAAAAATCCATACATATGGTAGCAATCCAGATTTAAAAATAAAAAAATATTGAATTTGAGGTGAAATCCACCATTAATCCTTATCTAATTTTACTCCCATTAAACAATTGGTTAAGGTTTTAATTAGAATAAATTAAAGGTAAGTAGGATTACAGCGCCAACAAACACGATGATTAGGTAGTATAGAATTACTTTATATCCAATTTTCTTCATACTTGCAGAATCATCCTGGGAAGAATAGTATTTGAAGAGAATATATAAAAATAACATTATGGCGAATCCAGAAACCAGCATTGCATAGTCATAAACTACGTTCAATAATAATACGTTACATATGACAAATAAAAAAATTCCAATTAGGATAATTTTAAAATCAAACCGAGATTCAGGGTTAAAAATTAAAAAATTCTTTTTATCAGGTTTTTTATTGGTTTTTAAAGGATTTTTACAGTTGGAACAGATTTCGGCTGTTTTTTTGTTTTTAGTTTTGCAGCGTGGACAAATTATTGTAGATACCAAGATATCACCTAAATCTCAATTTAACCATTTAATTATGAATTTAAATTAATATAAAGTTGATTAAACAACGTTATTTAATCGATTCCCTTTTCAAAGCTAATCTGTTATCTGATTTAATTAATTCAGATATATTAACAATATATTTAATTTTCTAGTTATTGCAATCACTTTAGTTTGCGGTAACTTATCCTAGATTGTTATGCTGTTATAGAATGGGGACTTATAAAATTTACTAAGGTTGAAAAACAATGAATATCCCATTATCAATTCGTAGCTACTACTTGTGAACTCCTCCCCATTATCACCCATAATGAATTAACCAATGAGTTAAACTTTAAAAATTCTTCAAATTCATTATAAAACCAAATAATAGGGAAATATGGGAAATATCCAATATTTAAATTTTATATGGACTATAACGCCACCAGGAAAAAAATAGAACCTACATAATTCTACATGCATTTTTCATTATGAAAAATGATTTTCATAGTTTACCGAATTGATTAATATTGGATTATTTTTTAATTAAGGAAAAAAATGGCCGTTTTATTGGGAAAAAAAGAAATAAAAATCTTTATATATTTTTAATGTAATTTTATAATTAATTAAGGTTAATAATAAAAAAAATCCCAAATAGGGTCAGGTGGTCAAATGTCTAAAGAACTTGAAAAGGAACTACAAGAACAAATTAGAGGAAAAGTTCAAGCTGAAATTGAAAAGGAAATAGAAGAACAAATAAAAGGAAAACCTGATGTAGAAATTCAAAAAGAAATAGAAGAACAAATAAGGGGAAAAGTTCACGCTGAAATCTCTAAGGAAATAGAAGAACAGATAAGGGGAAAAGTTCAAGCAGAGATTCAAAAAGAAATAGAAGAACAAATAAGAGGGAAAAAGTAATTAAATTGTTTCTTCTAAACTATTTTATTTTTTTAACGTCTTTAATATCAATTTTAGTTTTAAATTAAATTTTGTAGATATAATTATTGTTAGATTTCTTTTTAACCCCCTTAAAAATTCTACTTTTTTATTATTGATATGCAAAAATATACATAACGGATATAAGTCTTTCGAAATTGTTTCGTTAACAAAAGTTTATATTAGGATATAATAAGACCATTCTTATGAATACATCATGAATATTCATGTAGGATTTTGAGTTACTAACTCAAAAATAGTTGTAAATCCCATTTTATGGAAAAAAATGAATCAAAACTAGTGAAAAATCATGATAGATTGATCATCTCTACATGATAATTCATGAATATATTCGAATTGATAGTCGATTAAAAGGAGGTCTATATATATGGCATCGTCGTTTAAATCACCTGCAGATACCGCCAAAGCATGTGTTGGTATCGCAGCGCTAAAAGAAAAAGCCCCTCTGAGTAATTTACTTGTTTTAAGCTTTTTAGCTGGGGCCTACATTGCATTTGGAGGACTTCTGGCAGAAGTTGCTACTGGAGGTATGGCTGCTGCTGGTTATCCTGTAGGATTAGTAAAATTCGTCTTTGGTGGCGTGTTCCCAGTAGGGCTAATGCTGGTCGTTATAGCCGGTTCTGAGCTGTTTACTGGTAATTGTATGTACATGCCTATGGGAGTGCTTCAGGGAGAAGCAAGTATTATGGGTCTTATCCGAAACTGGGTAGGAAGCTGGATATTTAACCTAATCGGTTCAATATTTGTTGCTTATGTCCTAGCATACCTCACCGGTATTCTAACCGCAGACCCTTGGGCAGGAACCGCAGTTACCATTGCAAAAACCAAAGCACTCGGTGGAGCAAAGTTTGTAGCAGCAGGTAAAACTGTCACATCTTTAGACTGGATGACAGTGTTCTGGAGAGCAATTGGATGTAACTGGTTAGTATGTCTAGCAGTTTACCTGGCCATTGCCTCAGATGATATTGTTGGCAAAGTATTCGGAATCTGGTTCCCAATAATGGCTTTCGTAACCATCGGATTCGAGCACGTAGTCGCAAATATGTTCTTTATACCTGTAGGAATATTCATTGGCGGAGTAACCTGGTCACAGATGTTCATCAACAACATGATACCAGCTACTCTCGGTAACATCATTGGTGGAGCAATATTTGTGGGATGTATCTACTGGTTCACTTACCTACGTGGAACCAAAAAAGCAGAAGCTTAATCCGGGAAAGTAATTTACATTGCCATAATTAGGTATTTGTAGATCCCTTTCCATTTTTATTTTTTATTTTTTAAAAAAAAAGGAAGGGTGTCCAAATCCCAAAGTCTATCATGAATGATCATATAGCAAAACATCATTCTCCAGCGTAATATCACTGGAAAAGTTTGATTCAAAAAAAATTATCATGAATATTCATGGATTTTAAAGGAAGGAAGAATTATTACATCATACTTATGATGAGAGGAGGAAGAAAATGAATATCCAATACACACCAACCACATGTCCCTACTGCGGATGCGGATGTGGATTTAACCTAGTAAGTGTCGATGGCAAACTGAAAGGTGTGGAACCATGGAAAAGAAACCCAGTGAATGAAGGAAAATTATGTCCAAAGGGTAACTTTTCATACGAGTTTGTCCACCGAGAAGACAGGTTAACCACTCCTTTAATTAAAAAAGGTGGAGAATTTGTGGAAGCAACCTGGGATGAAGCACTTGATCTGGTTGCATCTAAATTAACCGAAATGAAAGAAGCAAATGCTGAGCAACTGGCTTTCCTATCCTCAGCTAGATGTACAAACGAAGATAACTACGTGTTCCAGAAATTTGTGAGAACTGTAGTTGGAACCAACAACGTGGACCACTGTGCACGATTATGTCACGGTCCTTCAGTGGCTGGACTGGCCCAGACCTTCGGATCCGGAGCAATGACCAACTCACTGGAAAGCTGTGCCCATGCGGATGTGGTGTTCCTGATTGGAACCAACACCCTGGAACAACACCCACTGATGTGGAGAAGAGCATTACAAGCTAAAGAAAATGGTGCTAAAATCATGGTGGCAGACCCCAGATTCACACCATCTGCCAAGCAAGCTGACTTGTACATACCATTCCAATCCGGTACAGATGTAGCATTACTCAATTCCATGATGAATGTGATTATTGCTGAAGGACTGGAAGACAAAGAGTTTGTTGAAAACCGTACCACTGGCTACGAAGAACTAAAAGAAATGGTCAAACAGTACCCTCCAGAAGAAGCTGAAAAAATTACTGGAGTTCCTGCTGATCTCATCAAAGAAGCAGCACTCATGTACGCTAAAGCAGATAATGCTGCCTTACTATTCTCAATGGGTATAACCCAACACACTGTTGGTACTGAAAACGTTATGTCCACTTCCAACATAGCCATGCTCACCGGTAACATTGGCCGACCTGGTACTGGAGTCAACCCACTGCGAGGTCAAAACAACGTGCAAGGAGCATGTGACATGGGAGCACTCCCGGTAGTATACCCTGGATACCAGGCTGTTATTAACGAGGAACTGGGAGAAAAAATGCAAACCTCATGGGGATGTGGTGACCTATCATGTACACCAGGTCTTACTGTCGTGGAAATAATGCACGCCGCTCATGATGGTGATATTAAGGGCATGTATATTATGGGTGAAAACCCCATGGTTTCCGACCCGGACCTACAACACGTTGAAGCCGCTTTAAACAACCTGGACTTCCTAGTAGTACAGGACATCTTTTTAACTGAAACCGCAGCCCTGGCTGATGTGGTTTTACCCGCATTCTCATGGGCTGAAAAAGACGGAACCTTCACCAGCACCGAAAGAAGGGTGCAGTACATCCGAAAAGCCGTAGACGGACCAGGTGAAACAAGAGATGACTGGGAGATAATTTCAGACATTGCTACCAGAATGGGTTCTGAACTCTTTAAATTCAACAGTGCACATGAAATCTTTGAAGAAGTACGATATGTCACCCCCCAGTATGCTGGTATGAACAAGGAAAGGCTGGAAAAACCAGAAGCACTACACTGGCCTTGCCCTGACGAAGAACACCCTGGAACTCCCATACTCCACGCAGAAAAATTCGCAACCCCTGATGGTCTAGGAGTATTCAAAGCCATCGAGTTCAAACCACCAGCTGAAAACCCAGATGATGAGTATCCATTCATACTCACCACCGGACGTATGCTGTTCCACTGGCACACAGGTAGTATGACCCGAAGATCAGAAACACTGGACCGTGAAGTTCCAACTGGTTTCGTTGAAATTAACCCAGAAGACGCAGCTAAACTCGGCGTTAAAAATAAGGAAATGGTCAAAGTTAAAACTCGACGTGGTGAAATCGAAGTACCAGCCAAAGTCACTTCAGACATCATACAGGGAACTGTATTCATACCATTCCACTTTGCTGAATGTGCTGCAAACATGCTCACCAGCGGGGATGAACTGGACCCATTCGCCAAGATGCCTGAACTGAAAGTTTCCGCAGCAAGCATTGAAAAACTGGAGTGATCCCAATGGTTCAAGTAGGCGATATGTATTATGCATGGGGTTCAGACGATGAAATTGCCGCCAGCGGAGAATGTGGTGGGGCAGTAACCACCATATTAAAGTTCCTTTTAGAAGACGGCATAGTAGACGCAGTCCTTGCAGTTAAAAAAGGTTCAGATCTATATGATGCTGTGCCCACACTAATAACCGACCCTGAAGAAATCATAGAAACAGCAGGATCCCTCCACTGCGGAACACTAAACATGGCCAAAGTAGTGGGGAAATACCTAAACGGTGCCAAAGACATGAAAATCGCAGTAACCACCAAACCCTGCGACGCCATGACCCTGGTAGAATTAATCAAACGTGAAGAAGTGGACGGGGACAACCTGCTAATGGTAGGGGTTAACTGTGGAGGAACCATGCCTCCAGTTAAAGCCCGACAGATGATCGAGAAATTCTACGAAACTGACCCAGATGAAGTGGTTAAAGAAGAAATAGCCAAAGGAAAACTGATCATCGAAACTAAAGACCATGAAGAACAGGAAATAAGCATCGACGAACTGGAAGATGCTGGATACGGTCGAAGAACCAATTGCCGGAGATGTGAAATTAACATACCCAGTATGGCTGATATCGCACTGGGTAACTGGGGAGTTATTGGACCACTTGCCGGTAAAGCAACCTTCGTTGAAGTATTTTCCGAAAAAGGTGCCGATGTTCTTGGCAAAGCCATAGAATCTGGAGCTCTCAACACCCAAGAACCAATACCAAAAGGTGTTGAAATAAGGGCCAACATCGACAAAATCATGGCAAAATTAGCAGGTAAATGGCAAGCTAAAGATTTCGACGAAACTAGAGGCGAGATATTTGCCACAATGGCCCAGTACATGGACGAATTCGACAAATGTATCAAGTGCTATGGTTGCAGGGAATCCTGTCCAATCTGTTACTGTGAAAACTGCTGTCTAGAGTCAAATAATGGTCCAGACTGGCTGAGCAAAGAACTCCCACCATCACCACTATTCCATATGGAACGGTTAATCCACATGGTGGAATCTTGTACCAACTGTGGGCAGTGCGAAGAAGTATGCCCTGCCGAAATACCACTGGCAAAAATTTGGCATGAAATCAACCTCAAACTGCAGGAAACCTATGGTTTCACTAGAGGAATGGATGAAAAAATGCCACCATTGTCTTATTTCCCAGCTCCTGGAAAATAAACCAAGAAAAAAATTGAAGGTGGGGAATTATTCCCCCCTTTTTATATTATAACCTTAAATTAACACTCTGATCAAATCACACCAAAAGACCCAGAAGATAGGTCATAAATCACGATCTTGAAGCATTGCTACAAGATATAACAAACCACATTTGTATAATCCTTGAATCTGACCTAATATGTCGCTCAAATATATCATCAAATATAATAAAAAAAATTAGAGTCAGGAAGAACATCACCCCCAGCAAAATGCAAGATGTGGTTTGTTATTAATTATTTATTTAATGGAGAAAAAAATGAAACATTATGCAAACTTGGTAAAATTTGCGATTATGAAAAAATATTATCAAAAAGAAAAAAGGAGATAATCATATGGAATGGACCCCTAAAATAATAGTTTTTTGTTGTAACTGGTGTTCCTATGGTGGAGCAGACACTGCAGGTACAGCAAGGATGCAATACCCCCCAAACGTGCGAATAATAAGAGTTATGTGTTCCGGTAGGATAAATCCCCTCTTTGTTCTAAAGGCATTTGATGAAGGAGCTGACGGAGTAATGGTTGCAGGATGCCACTTTGGAGATTGTCACTACGACCGAGGAAACTTCGCATGTGACCGGCGTATAACCGCTTTAAAAACAGTGATGAAGACCTTGGGCCTTGAAGAAGGAAGATTCTACCTTGACTGGATCTCTGCTTCCGAAGGTGAGAAATTCGCCAATGCAATGAAGATGGTGAGTGAACAAGTTAAAGAGCTTGGTCCCTTCTCCTGGAGAAAAAACAAGGCAGAAGTGTAGGGTGATCAAATGGTTCAAATAAACGACATGTATTATGCTATATCCCCTGATGAAGAAATTGCAGCCAGTGGGGAATGTGGAGGCGCAGTAACATCCATTCTTAAGTTTTTACTTGAAGAAGGCATAGTGGACGCAGTTCTCGCCGTTAAAAAAGGTGCTGATCTCTACGATGCAGTGCCCACACTAATAACCGACCCGGCAGAGGTCATAGAAACAGCAGGATCCCTCCACTGCGGAACACTAAACATGGCCAAAGTAATCCATACATACCTCGACGGTGCCAAAGACATGAAAATCGCGGTCACCACCAAACCCTGCGACGCCATGACCATTGTGGAACTTATGAAAAGGAAGCAGATCAGCCAGGATAATGTGGTGATGATTGGTATTAACTGTGGGGGAACATTACCCCCAGTACAGGCCCGTGAAATGATCGAAAAATTCTACGAACTCGACCCTGACACTGTGGTGAAGGAAGAAATCGCCAAAGGAAACCTGGTAATTGAAACTGCCGATGACACTGAAAAAGAGATCAGCATAGATGAACTGGAAGATCAGGGATACGGACGAAGAACCAACTGCCGAAGATGCGAAACCAACATACCAAAAATGGCAGACCTTGCCATGGGTAACTGGGGAGTAATCGGACCACAAGCTGGTAAAGCCACATTCGTGGAAGTGTTCTCCGAAAAAGGTGCAGAAATCCTGGATAAAGCCATTAAAGCAAACGTCTTGAAAGTACAGGACCCAGTTCCAAAGGGTATTGAGATAAGGGCCAACATCGATAAAGCAATGGTTAATCTGGCTAACAAGTGGCAGTCCAGGAACTTCGAAGAAAGTGACGAGTTAATGAACTTGGACCAGTACCTGGATGAATTTGACAAATGTATCAAGTGCTACGGTTGCAGAGAAGCATGCCCCATCTGTTTCTGTAAGGAATGTTCCATTGAGTCAGAATCTGTTAACTGGGTGCCTAAAGGAGAAATTCCCCCATCACCAATGTTCCACTTTGTGAGAATGTTGCATATGGTGGATTCCTGTACCAACTGTGGACAGTGCGAAGAAGTATGCCCTGCCGAAATACCACTGGCCAGGATCTTCCATAAGATTAACGTGGAACTACAGGATGTCTTTGACTACCACCCTGGATACGACGTGGAACAAAAACCACCTCTTTCTGTGATAGACAAAGAACCTAGTGAGGAATAAAATAACCTCACCCTTACTATTTTTTTTATTTAATTAGTTGTAGAACTTTGGATACCTGAAGTGATAATCTCTAACTTTGATAGCTTACTCAAATGTTATGGTGATAAAAATGATGCTTGATGAAGTATTAAAAGCTAATGAAGAGTTTGTTAAAGATTTCGAACCTAAAAAAATGAGTCACATGCCCCAAAAGAAATTGGCCATTGTGACTTGTATGGACACACGGCTTACCGGGTTTTTGGAACCTGCCATTGGAATTGAAAGGGGAGATGCCAAGGTTATCAAAAATGCAGGAAATACTGCAGTTGACCGGGATGTTATCCGATCTGTGGCCGCAGCCATCCACGCTCTGGGTGTGGAGGAAGTAATGGTAATCGGTCATTACGACTGTGGGATGGCCAATGTTGACCCGGAAAAACTGGAAGCCAACATGAAAGCCAGGGGTGTGGATGAAAAAGCACTTTCTGAGGTAAATCTTAAAGATTGGATAGGGGCAATTGATGGAGAAGAAGAGAATGTGATGGTAGTGGTGGAAAAAATAAAGAACTCACCATTTATTCCAGATGATGTGCCAATTCATGGTCTTATAATTGACCTCTATGATGGTAAATTGAAAGTTTTAGTTGAAGGGTAAACTGATTATCCCTAATTTTCTCATTTTTTAATTTTCTATTTCATTTTAGTTTAATTAAAGATTAAAGCACATCAAAATTGAATATCCCCATACAAAATCGGCAGCGCATCACCAGTCCTTACTCCTTTCCATACGTTAATTAGGTATTTTTCCCTATGCCTGTGATATTTAAGTTCATAGGTATAATAATTACCATTTAATGGATTAGGAGTCCAAGAAATGGCTAATAAATTTTCCTGAGCATATAAATCCAGTAAGTTTTCAAGTATGATTATCTTGTCTTCAATGTAGGCTGCGACAACAATTTCTTCTCGTTTTTGAGGCTCTTTATCCCAATTAATTTTCATTCTATCGCCGACTATGAGCAAATATCAAATTTTAAAAAAATGAATTATGAGTAAAAGGCTTAATATTCACGTTTACGTGTGAAATAATTAATCCAGGAGAAAAAGAGACTTTATGGTTAACATTTGCTTATAAAGATCTTTTCCACGTTCTATAGTTCTTAATGCGTTATTATCATTTTCCCAATCTATTACATGGGCGGTTTTGCCCCCTAATTTACCAAATTCCTGAAAAAAATGTGTTATTTCATCTAAAAAAGATTGAGGAATATCCTTTAAATCTTTCATTTCCTTGAACTGAGGGTTAGATAAAGGTACACTCAATATTTTATCATCTCTACCCTTACCATCTCCCATCCTCATCACTGCAATGGGCCGGCATTCAATAACACACCCCGAGAAGGTTGGTTGATCCATAATAACCAAAACATCGAGGGGATTATCATCACCTCCCATTGTTTGGGGGATCATACCATAATTCACAGGATAGGGGAGGAATGATGAAACACCACGAAATGCAAAGAATTCCTTTTCCTTATCGTATTCATATATGTTTTGAGAACCCTTAGGGATTTCAACAACTACGTTTATCGTTTTTGGACCGCTGGCCCTGGTTGGGATGTCATTCCAGAGATTCAGAAATTATTCCTCCTGAAACAGTTCTCTTAAGTTTTTCAGGTTGTTTGTTAAATTATTTATTTAATCGTGCCATGGAAGGACATACCATCTGTTCTTCAATTCGGATCAGTTCGTTGAGTTTGGCTATTCTTTCCCCACCCAGTGCTCCGGTTTTAATGAGTGGGCAGGAGAATGCCACTGCCAGATGAGCTATGGTTTCATCAGTTGTTTCACCAGAGCGATGGGACACCACTGGAACGTAATTGTTAGCTTTGGCCAGTTTAACAGTTTCATAAGTATCACTGAGGGTTCCAATCTGGTTGGGTTTGATGATTATAGAGTTTGCAGCCCCTATCTCAATTCCCTCTTCCAATATATCCCTGTTGGTTACGAATATATCATCCCCACAGATGATACATCTCTTGCCCACTTTACGGGTTAACTCAGCGAAACCAGCGAAATCCTTTTCATGTAATGGGTCCTCCACAAAAAACATATTGTAGGTTTCAATGATTTCTTTAACAAAATCTATCTGTTCACCGGTGTTTCTTTCCACTCCTTCTCTCCCATAAACATATACTTCTTTTTCAGCATCCCAAAGCCCGCTGGGTGCCAGATCAAGGGAAGGTCGAATGCTGAAACCTAATTCATCACCCACGTCTTCACAGGCTTGGGCTTGGATTTCCAGTGCTTCGTAATTGGACAGGTTAGGAGCCCATCCACCTTCATCTCCCTTTCCCCCAGTGAATGACTTGTCTTTTACTTTTATGAGTTCTCCTATTCTTTTGTGAACCTTTGAATTGGCAAAAACAGCATCAGTGATATTATCCGCACCCACCGGAACTACTAAAAACTCCTGTATGTCTGGAGCGTTTTTACCGGCGTGTGCTCCTCCATTAATCATGTTTCCCAAGGGGTATGGTATTTCCTCAACCATGTTGCCTCCCAGGAACCGGTACAATGGTAGGGCGTAGGATGATGCTGCGGCCTTGGCAGCTGCCAGGGAAATGGCCACAATGGTGTTACCACCTAAGGATGAAAGGTTATCAGTGCCATCCATCTCCTTTAACATCTGATCTATATATTTACCCTCACTGGCATCAAGTCCAATCAGTTCAGAAACAATTTTATTGCCAAATTCAGTTATAACATGGTCGACACCCTCTTCTGGAAAGGAAGCCACTTCAAGTTCTCCGGTACTGGCACCACTTGGGGCGGCAACCCTGCCGTGCCCAGTGGTGGTTAAAATATCCACTTCCAAGGTGGGATTTCCACGACTATCTGAAATTTTTCGTATACTTATATTTTCAATTACACTATTCATCAAAACCACCATTTCCGTTTTTTAGCATTTCATTGTTAGTGCAATCCAAAATGGATCTAATACTATCTCATAGTAATTTTTATTCTTTATAAAGTATGATTGAATGGCCAATGGCCTTGAAGGCTTCTTTATAATCTTCCCAACCTAATATTTCAGTGGACTTTCCTTCAAGTCGTTTATATTCCTGGAAAAAGTGTGAAATCTCATTTAAAAGAGATTCTGGAAGGTCATCTATGTTTTTTATGTGATTGGATTTGGGATCATCCACTGGAACTGCCAGTACTTTATCGTCCTGCTCTTCACCATCTAACATCTTTAAGAGGCCAATGGGTCGACTTTCAATTACACAACCCGGGAAAGTTGGTTGTTCCATTAACACCAGTATATCCATTGGATCTCCGTCATCGTAGAGGGTTTGAGGGATTATACCGTACTCAGCAGGGTAAAAAAATGGTGATGACAAGACCCGATCAACGATGAAAGCCTCTTTATCCTTGTCATATTCATATTTATTCCGTGAACCCTTGGGTATTTCAATTACTGCGTACACCACTTCCGGTGCATTTGGTCCGGGTTTAATATCTTTCCACAAATTCATTATACCATCTCCTTTTTAGATTTTTATTAATTTTAAATAAATTTTAAGTTTTTAAATGAAACTTAGCGAATATAATTATCATTATTTTTATCTTAAACGGGTTAAAGGAATTCACAGGCTAGATTCAGATGTATTGTAAGCTTTTTAGAATGTACAAAGCTCGGTAAACATATTCAAGCTCTGATATCCCTATGAAGTAAGATCTTCTAAACCCTCCATCGGCATTTTGAAGTTTTAATACAAAATTAATGACTTCATCACGGTTTGACCAGTGATCGAGGGGATAATCAAGAATTTCATAGATTCTAATCCCTGCATATATGCTTTCAATATAGGGAGGGTAACTTAAGGGAGTGTAAGCAAAAATCCCTTCATCAGTCTGGCAATTCGCAGCGAAATCCATTATCTTATCCTGTGAAGTTATTAAATCAGGGTTAATGAGGTTCAACGTTTCCAGAGCATAATAGGTTGACATTATATCAGACCTATATCTCCCAAATCCACCATCCTCATTTTGGAATGCTAAAACACATTCATTAATACAATCTGGCAATTCAATCCCCACTACTCTCAGGACAGTAGTCATCAAATAAATTATTTCCAGATTAGAAGTCCTATATCGCTCTAAAAATCTATTAACATATTTTTGAGGAAAATTCGGATTTCTTTTAAATGAATCCAGAATGTTTACCCTGTAAAAAATCCCCCTGGTACCGTATTGTCTTCCTTCCTGTAAGTTTTCAATCCATTTAATTGTTCTTTCCATATTTTGAGGTTCTTCATCCAACATGTGAAGAATTTTAACACCGTAGTAAGTATTCTTAGTATCAGGAATCCCTTCATAAAGAGTGAATCCACCTTCAGGATGTTCTCTTTTCTGGACAAACTTTAAAGCCGGGTCTAGAATTTAAATCGCCTCAACATGAATTTAGTAATTGGATTCATGGAATAACAGAACTTGAAACTAAAACTCTAGGATATGTCCTGAAATAAATTTTTTTGATTTTAATTGGTCTAAAATCGGAATATGTCCAGAATGATTTACAGTACATGAAAAAATAGTTTTCATAGCTGATGAGTTTGATTTCGCTTGCAAGTATGATTCCTCCATAAATTTTGGTTTATAGGGATCATCAGCACTTCGCGGTTATAAGGTGGAACCCATCACCTACATCAATCACTATTTACACAGGGATATAAAAACATTTCTGATCCCCCCATTAAATCACCATTAAAAATATAGACCAATCACTTTACTTTTAATACCAAATACCATATAAATATGAAATAAATAAAATCCCTGAAATCTATTAACAGGCTTAATTTAACTTAATTTAGTTTTTCGAACTTTATACCGGGTTTAGTGTTACACGTATTACTTGAATAAATCTCCACTCACACCAAAATCCAAGACGAAAAAGATAACTATCAGAACCTAACCATGTTAATTTAACCAGATATTTATTAACTTTCGGAGGGATTTAACAAATGAGTAAAATAGACCGGCAGAAAATTCTGGATGTTTTGGATGGGTATGATAAGGAAGACATAACTATTGCAACTTTAGGAAGTCATTCATCCCTACACATGTTTAGGGGCGCGAAAGAAGAAGGATTTAAAACAGCAGTGGTTTGTGAAAAAGGACGGGAAATTCCATATCAGAGATATGGAGTTTGTGATGAATTTATTATGGTCGATAAGTTTAGCGACATAGTTAATGATGATGTTCAGCAGGAATTAATAGATATGAACAGCATAGTATTCCCCCACGGATCTTTCGTGGCCTATGCTGGACTGGACAATATTGAAACTATTTTTAACGTTCCCATGTTTGGAAATAGGGACATTTTAAGATGGGAATCTGAAAGGGACTTAGAAAGGAAATTAATGATAGAATCCGGTGTAAGGATTCCTAAAAAAATAACTAATCCCGGCAAAATTGAAGGAACCGTAATGGTAAAGTTCCCTGGAGCCAGGGGAGGAAGAGGATACTTCGTTGCCAACTCCACTGAAGAATTTGACCAAAAAATTGAGGCAATGTTAGAGAGAAAATGGATTGAAGAAGATGATGTTAAAGATGCACATATTGAAGAATACGTATTAGGATGTAACTACTGTATACATTACTTCTACTCCGGACTAAACGACGAAGTTGAACTATTAGGAGTGGACAGTAGGTACGAATCAACAATTGATGGTTTAACCAGAGTTCCAGCCAAAGATCAATTGGACATTTCTGCAGACCCATCATATGTGATAACCGGTAACCACCCCGTGGTTTTAAGAGAATCATTGCTACCCCAGGCATTTGATATAGGAGAAAAAATCGTTGAAGGAGCTAAAGATTTAGTGCCTCCAGGATTTAACGGACCCTTCTGTATGCAGACCCTAGTAACAGATAACCTTGAAATAGTCGTCTTTGAGATGAGTGCAAGGTCTGACGGAGGTACAAACACCTTCATGGGAGGATCACCTTATAGTTACCTCAAATATGGGGAAGGTATGAGTATGGGCCGTAGAATGGCACTGGAAATCAAAAAGGGCATTACCGATAACCGGTTAGAAGAGATCATAACTTGATTACTCTTCACCATACCTTTTTATTTTTTTCTAGAACATGTTTAACTACATCGGACAATAAAAAAAATATCACTCCCTGAATTAAATATTTAAGAATAAATAGGACTTCCATCCCCATTGGATCCGGTTTAATACCAGGATTGTTATAGGTTGATACTCTTCCAATAACATCCAGTATTATTATTCCTTACAATAATAATAACCAATCAGAAGGTGTTTTATTGCTCACAACCGTCCAAAAAGAAATATTGCAAGTTTTGATTGATCTATATAGCAAATCTAATTATATGCCCATTAAAGGAGAGAATATAGCCGCGATTATGAAGCGGAATCCTGGGACCATAAGAAATCAAATGCAATCCTTAAGAAGTATGGGGATCGTGAAAGGTGTTCCTGGACCTAGAGGAGGGTATAAGCCAACAATAGAGGCATATCATGCGTTAAATATCAGTGCTGCTGATGAAGAAGAAACTGTACCTTTGTTTAAAAAAGATAAACAGGTGGAAAACTTAACTGTAACCAAAATTGAATTCACCAGCCTCCCCCAACCAGGAGAGTGTGAAGCAACCATAAAGGTCATGGGAGATATCAAACAACTTGATCTGGGAGATAAAATAAGAGTTGGACCCAGTCCTGTGAATAAACTTGTGGTAAATGGGATTATTGTTGGAAGAGATGATATGGATGGTGTTTTGCTCCTGGATGTTAGGGATATACGAAGCATCCCCCATAAATCAGTGATGGAAATAGCCAGCCAGGATCTTATAACTCTGGAACCCCATATGGATATAAAAGAAGCAGCATGGATACTATCTAACAATGGAATAGACGGAGCCCCGGTAATTGAAAATGATACAGTTATAGGAATACTAACTCTCATTGACATTACCAAAGCCATTGCCAATGAAGAAAAGGATCTTAAAATAACCAATCTGATGTCTAAATATATAATAACCGTTAAACAGGATGTTATGATATCAGAAGCCATTCAGATTATGAATAAAAACAAAATTGGACGTCTCATCATTACTGATGAAAAGGACAAACCCATTGGAATTTTAACCAAAACCGATATTTTAAACCAGATAGCTGGTTTAAAATATTTAACTTCTTAAATTTGCCCCATTTATTTACTATCCACTCTTTTTATGAATAGCTCATTAAAATGAATATTAATTTTTAGATTTATTAATAAAAAATTAATTAGAATTAAAAAAAAATAGATAAAGGTTTAAAACCTTCTCCTATCATGTAATTCTTTCATTTTACCAGGATTCCATCCGCCACTAGCAGATTTAGAGCGACCCACCTGTTGTACGTATCCAGTTATTCGGTCATACCATTCTACTTCTTTCTGTTCTCCACAGGCAACACAGCTATTCTGTAATCCTTTCATCAGGGTTTTGCATTTCACACAGAAGCTCAGGGCGCTGCTGTATGCCCAGAAACCAATATCGGATTTTCGGGCGATTTTATTAGTGAGGCTCATGAGTGCCTCGGGGTCACTGTGGGATTCACCCATAAATGCATGGAAGATATGACCACCCAGAGTACGGCTGTGGAACTGTTCTTCAATACGGATCTTCTCAGCCAGATTCACAGTGGTATCCACTGGTACATGGGAAGAGTTGGTGTAGTAATAGGCATCGGAATCCCCCTGGGTTACTGCATCGTTACCGAATTTTTCCTTATCCAACATTGCAAACCGGTAGGCAGTGGACTCAGCAGGTGTCTGAATAATGGTCCAGCGAAGTCCTGTGTCTTTTTTAAGTTCCTGAGCCCGCCCATTCATATAATCAACAACCTTGAGGCCTAATTTGAGTGAATCCGGGTCTTCAATTCCGGATCCGCAGAATGATTGGAGCATTTCGTTTAATCCCACAAATCCAAATGTCATTGTGGAATTTTCCACCCGGTAATAACGTTCATCATTAAGGTTCTGAGTTAAGAATGGTAACAGGTTGTAATCATCCAGACAGGCCACCGCTTGCTTGCGACGTAACATCAGTACCTCTTCTGACAGACGTAAATAAGAATCCAAGTACTCGAAGATTTCATCTTCATCACGGGACTGGTATGCTATTCTAGGTAGGTTCAGCGTAACATAGGCCAAGTTTCCTGTTCTAAAACAGTCTTTTTCCCAGTCCCCAGTCCAATTGTCAGAGAGGGATGTTCGGCATCCCATGTAGTTGGCCATTTGTCCCCGGTAACTGGGTAACATGTTAGTGAAGTAGGCAGTACCGTACTTAGATGATAATTCGTGGACTAATTCCAAGTCCTCTGCGAATTCATCCTTCAGAACTTCTTTTCGCAAGGCGTAGATGGTATTGGGGAATAGATGTGGTTTGCCATCGGAATCCCCATCTAGGAGCACTTCAGTGAATGCCCTTTGTAACATTCGGGTTTCGTCTTCAAAATCACCGTATGTTCCCATCAGACGACCTTTAGGCCCATAGGCAGGTTCTTCTTTTAAGAAGTCCGGTACTGTGAATTCCATGTTGATGGAGGTGAATGGTACTTGGCTTCCCCGGGCAGCGTAGGCCATGTTAAGGTTGTAAATGAACATCTGTACTGCCTGTTTGACCTTTTCGTAGGGAAGTCCATGGGCAAATGGGGCAACAAATACATTCCACAGGCTCATTGATTGTCCTCCACTCATGTTCTGCTGGGCTGCCAGCATGATTTCTCCAGAGTGGTTCATCAGGGTTTCGATGTGGTTTGGTGGTCCGGCCACTGAAGTGTGGTCTCCTGTGCCGTCAACTTTAAGTCCGTTTCGTATGAAGAATCTTAGATCATGTTGCAGACAGTTTATGGGTCTGCCAGCAAAGAATTCCAGATCGTGAATGTGTATATCTCCACCTAAATGAGCGTCGGCCAGTTCATTGGGGAGTATATGTAGAAGTGCGTATTGTTTAAGGGCCTCATCTGCCACGTATTTGTGCACAGTTTCCGGATTGTGGATCATGTTGGCATTGTCCCGGCTTCCGTTTTCAATGAGGTTGGTTATGTTGTAAACAGGTATCCCTAGCCTGGTGTACCTTCGCCTTAATGTTTCCAGGCCATTTTCAACCAGTTTAGTGTTTACCATTTCCCTGAGCATGGGAGCAGTTAAGTATTCCACGTCCAGTTTTTTAACCTCTTTCCATACTTCAGTGGCTATTTTATCGGCAAGTTCCGGACTGGCCCCTGTTTCTACCACGAGGGTTTTCTCTATTTTTGATTTGTCGAAGGATTCTATGGTGTCCCGTGCTGTTCGAACCCGTAACTGGTTACTTTTGAGGTATTTGTCAGCTATCTCTGGTTCTACCCGCTTCAAAGAGTCATATACCCACATCTTGATTTCTTTAGTGGTGACTCCGTCATAGGCCGCCCCAGCAGCCTGAGAAGCTATTTTTTCCGCCGCCCATAGTGGTGCGCCTGCCATAAGGCAGGATTTTAATATTTTTTCATGACTGAACTTCTCAAATATCCCATTGTTTTTCAAAACACAAGTTTCCGCCTTGGTTGGTATAGCAGCAATAATACGAGCATCCTTCATTATTTATCCTCCGACTTAACTCTTAAAATAAAAATCAATAACAGCAAATGATTACAAAGATTTTCCCCTTTAACCCCCAGAATTTTTAAGTCTACTTAATAATTAGTCCAGTTGTATCTTATAAAACTTTCCGATACCAAACTGTTCTGATTTACGAAACTATTAAGTAAGTTAACCATTTCCATGATCACACCACCCTCCCCTCTAATTGGACACATGAGGTGAACAGATCACCTCCGAATCCATAAATGATGGTATAAGATAACACACCATGTGCACATAAGGGGATGTATTCACATCATAAGAACACATCCAGTGAACTCTGTTTGGATCGGTCACTTTCAAAGAGGGAATTGATACCTGACTCTATAAGTTCAATCCTTTGCACCAGATACGGATCAATAGGGTAACGACTGGCCAATTCCTTGGATATCTCCAAGTATTTAGTAACTGAACCCTTGGATATGCTCAATATAAGGTTTCCACCACAGGTACATTCACCAGTGAGTGGTATGCGACGGTATTTCTTGTTACACTTAGTGCAACGTACCTTCTGCCGGGCAAAGGCCCGTATATTACCAGCCATGTCCGGTAGGAAATGGGAGTTAAGAACTCCTTCTACCACCCCTTTCTGATCCACGGCACGTATCCTTTCTGCCAGACGGATCTGTTCATTCACCTTTTCCTTCATGGTGGGTAATGTTTTATAGAGACATATTTTAGGTCCCTGGTGTATGCTGGAAGTTTCATGGGAATAAATCAGCCCATGATACTGTTCATCTTTACCAAGCCTTTTTTTAACATTGTCCACCATGTCCACCACATCAGCTGGCTTGGCATTCTCCATGGTTTTCTGATATAGTTCTAAAGGTAGCATTTCCATGGTGTCCAAGTTATGGGATTCATCATCTATTTCCTCTGGATCAATACGGGATGACAAAACCAGTGGTGCATCCATTCGCCCCCCACGGCTACTGGGAAGGTAAACTTTGGAGAAATTAAGTAACGCATCCATGAGTAGCATTACTGAGTCTTCATCACTATCACAGTTTCTACGCTTGGCTGAGTGGAAGTAAGGATGTGCATAGCACGCTGCAGCTTTGGTAAATCCTATGATCCGGCCCAGCACTCCCGCTGAAGTGTGTGGTGCCAGTCCTACTGCCAGGTGTCCCACCAGGTCTCCTTTGGTCTTTACATTGTAGAATGGTTCCATCTCATAGAAATTTTTAAGGAGATCATCAATGAAATGTGAAACTCGCATGAGATACTCTGCACAGGCCTCGGATATTACCAAGTCCTGTATACGGAGCTCAACCACCTGATCATCATTTTTAAGCTCCTCTCCTTTGATGTCATGAGTGTATCCCATTTCACGAAGTTTTCCGGGACTTACATCTATCTCTCGAGGTATGAAATGGGTGAGTGGCAAGTCGGTGGAGTCGTGACGGATGGTGGCATCTTTGAATGTGTAAACACCATTCTTTGCCCGGAGTATTCCCTTTTCCAGGGGTTCGGGGAATTTTTCTTCAGATATCATTCCCTGCACTCCCTTTATCTCATCCAATTTCCGCACCCCTGCATTCTTATAGGCCTTCCTGAGGAGGTTAGCCACGTTAATCCTCTTTTTTCCCGAACTGGTGGGGACAGTACGAGCCCCACATACTGGACAGATAGCTTGCATTGACCCCACACCACACTCAGGGTTGGTACATTTACATCTTGCTATATCAACAGTGATACTACCTTTTTTAGCCGCTTCCACAATATTCCTCCGGTTCCCACCATTGGTTCCTATGGGGAACAGGGCATGGGGTGCGGGTTTCATCATTCGTTCTTTGGTTTTTTCAGGTCGCCCTACACGCCCACCTAGATATGTGGGTGCTTTGGCCATTATTTCCACCGGAGAAACCTGATTTAAAGCTTCCAGGGTTGATATATCATCTTCAGTGTTGAGTGGTTGGTTTATTGTGTTGAGAAGGGCATAGGCATCGCCCTGTGCCAGAACAATTTTACCTTCACGTATCCGGTGGGGAACTCCCAAGGATTCCAGTATCCTCTTTTCCGGACCAATATTCACTTTCAAGTCCTCTTCAATGTTGATATCATCAATATCATGGTTAAGCCAGGATCGGAGTGTGTTAAGATCTTTTCTGGTCACATCATGATAGAAATATGTGTAGTCAGGGTGAAGTGGAATCTGATACTGTTTTGAAAGGTCGAATGCCCCACGAGCAGTTATTCTTTCCTGAAGATACTGGTTCAGTTCTTCTTCCTGCCCATCATTATAGTTAGCTGATTTTTGCAGCAGCTGTATCCACCATTCCTCGCACCAGCCCGCAGGGAGCAGTTGGTGGTTGTTTCTGAGGAATTCTCCGAAGGCTACTAACATGTCCCCCAGATAGATTATTTCCACTACCTGTGACCTTATTTTGCGAGCCTCCTCCACAGAGTCCACATTTACCACATCACCGTTTCTGAGTTTCACAATTGGCCCATCAATACTATCACAGGGAACTACACAGTTTCCCTTACCCGGTCTCTCGATTTTCATCTGGGTTCCGACAGCTAGAAACTCAAGGATCTCCATGGTAGCCGGGTGTACACCCATGGCTGCCAGTCCTGTGTTTCTGGAACGCCCATACCTTAAACGAAAGCCCCCTTTGGTTTGAGGATAAGCTAAAACTGGACGACCACCAATGATATCCCGCATGTATTTATCATCCACTTTGGGGGTCTCTCCCTTGGATTCTTCATCAGTTCCATCATTGTTATCTGATTTTTTGGTTTTAGAAAGATCTCCCAGCCAATCCCAGCCTTCTATCTTCAACATTTTAGCATATTTCAATACTTTGGGGGCTTTCTGGATAACACCCTCTACCAGTGCCAGGAGGGCTCCTCCCCGAAGATGGTTTGTTTCCACCCGTTCCAGATCCCGGTGGGATACTTCGACTTGATCCGTAGGTTCACCAGTGACTTCAACTGGTATGTGCTTTGCTGCGGATCGGACTTCATCAGGGGAGGGGGAGTACTGCAGGTTAGTCACTTCAGACTCGTAAAGCTCAGCTTCCTCAACATAACGCTCTATTTCCCTATCAGTAGGTTTATAAATATCTAAATCCATACTAAGCCTAATATAATCCGCAATTAATACTGCAAGTGCTGATGCAGTTCCACCTGCACTTCTTATTGGTCCTGTGAAGTATATGGCCAGATACCAGCTCTGGTCAAAGTTCCTTTTGATGGCCACCCTGTCTATTCCTTCCAGTGGTGCAGCTACCACCCCCTCGGTAAGAATTGATAAGGCTGTACGCACCGCCTGGTCAGCAGCCTCCTCTTTAATTTTGTACTGGTCTTTGTTCCCTGGATCGGCCTTCATAACCTCATCCGAGGTGACTATCTCCCGGGCCACCTCAAATGCAACTTCCTCACGGGACATTTCCTCTTCAAGTTCTTTTATGTGCTTTGCTATCCCCGGTGGGCCCACCAGTCCTTCCACACGTTCGGCCAGGTTCTTGGCCAGAGGTATCTCTGGTTCAGTTTCAATATCATGACCCTTCTTACGGGCCTCTATGGCCACTTCATAGGCCTGTGCAGTGCCCTCTTCCAATGTTTCAAAGTATCCCATACTAATTCCCTGACTTTTTTATATTCAAAATACTAAACACAAACAAATTAACCAATAATAATCCTACTAAATTGTGTTAAAATCCTGTTTACTTCTAAAAAAACGATTAAAGCCCTATTGAATCTGAGATTATTTAAACTCTAATAATTCTTATTAGTCTGAAGAGAATTTATACTTTTTCAATCCACTGATCTTAAGATGTTACCGATACCACCACTACAAATATAAAGTGGTAAGGGATAACATAAAAATGAATAAAATATCTACAAAATAAGATAACTGAACATAATTTTCATGATCAATTTATGGTGATTTAATTGGCAAAGAAAGAGAAAAAATACCTCCCACCCAGTGGGGCGGGTCTGGTAAGGTACTTTGAAGAGGAAACTAAAGGTCCCAAACTCAGTCCAGAACAGGTTATAATCATGACTGTTATTCTGGCTGTTTTCTGCATAGCTCTCCGGTTTTCATATACCTAGATACCAATATTTTTTTTATAAACTTCCCTCGAATTAGTTTAGGAGGAGTTATAAAAATTCAGGTAAATTTGAAGAATATTTAAATGAGTGACCTGGTTCTCAAAAAAAATATTCAAATGAAATATTCAAATGTATTAAATAAATTTTTTTAAACAGAATCAGATTCTAATATTTTTTTAATGATTTAATAAGATTTTAAGGAGTTTTTAACATGGCTATCCACCCAATTGAATTTCGTTATGGAACCCCGGAAATGAAAAAAGTCTGGGAAGCAGAGAATAAACTTCAAAAAATGCTGGAAGTTGAAGCGGCTCTTGCCGAAGCTGAAGCCCAGATGGGCTTGGTTCCTGAAGAGGCTGCCCAGGAAATACGAAGCAAGGCGAGCACCCAGTACGTTACCAATGAAAGAGTGGCTGAAATTGAAAAAGAAACTAACCACGACATTGCATCCATTGTAAAAGCCCTCGCTGAAGTATGTGAAGGAGATGCCGGAGAATATGTCCATTTCGGTGCAACTTCCAATGACATCATCGACAGTTCACAATCTCTCCTATTAAGGGATTCCATTGAGATTATACAGGAAAAGATCACTCGCCTGGCAAAAATCGTGCTCAAACTAGCTGATGAACATAAGAAAACAGTTTGTATCGGGAGAACCCATGGGCAACACGCCCTTCCCACCACCTACGGGATGAAATTCGCCCTCTGGGCTGATGAACTCCACCGCCAGTATGAACGGCTGGAAGAATGTAAAGAAAGACTCTGTGTGGGAATGATGACCGGAGCCGTGGGTACCACCGCTGCACTGGGTGAAGATGGATTGGAAATACACTTGAAAGTATCAGAGATACTGGGACTTCCTGCAGCACTGATATCCAACCAGGTGGTGCAGAGGGATAACCATGCCGAATACTTGATGGCCCTGGCCAATTTAGCCAGTACCCTGGATAAAATTGCCCTGGAAATCCGTAACTTGCAGCGTACAGAGATCAAAGAGTTAGGGGAGAGTTTCGACCCGGAAAAACAGGTAGGCTCCAGCACCATGCCCCACAAAATGAACCCCATCACTGCAGAAAGAATTTGTGGTGTTTCAAGAGTTATTAAGGCATATCCAGCCCCTGCTCTACAGAATAATGCTTTGTGGCATGAAAGGGATTTGACCAACTCCTCATCCGAACGGATCATGCTCCCGGAGGCATCCATCCTCACGGATTACATACTGAATTTGACCGTCCGGTTAATGGAAAAACTTGTTTTCTACCCTGAAAACATTGAAAGGAACCTTAACCATACTGGTGGGCTTATAATGGCCGAAAGGTTCATGGCTGAACTAACTCGTAAAGGCATGGGTAGGCAAAGTGCTTATGCAGTTGTAAGAAAGTGCGCCCTAGAGGCTAACAAACAGGGAATTAGTTTAAAAGACGTTGTACTCCAACAGGAAGAGATAAAGGACTATTTAAGCCTAGAAGAAGTGGATAAAATCATGGACCCCCACACCTATCTGGGATCTTCAGTGCAGATCGTAGAGAATGTACTGGAAAAATCAAGCCAATGGTTTTAATTTTTTTAAATAAAACCAGGTTTCAGATTTTTTTTAAAAATTTCCCTTTTTTATTATATTTTTGATAATTTGCTGCTTTTTTAAACACCCCTGAAAAGGAAAAATTAATATATTACTAACAACAAACAATATTGTTAATAATTATAAAGGGAGGTGAAAAAATGGTCGATATCAAAGAGATAAAAAAGATTAGAGCAGCACCATTCACATTGATGACATCTTCGATACATGCAATTTTAGCCTTTATCGCAGCAATTCTTCTAATACTGTTCTTCGGAACTATTGCAGCTTTAATACCAGGCATGGGACTATTCGCTAGTTTCATCACATTATTGGGATTGTCCATAATTATTCTATGGCCACTAACCTCGTTCTTCCTCAATATCGTATACACATTTATTCTGGCATTACTTTACAATGTACTTGCCGCCAGAGTAGGTGGTATTAAACTCGGCATGGAAGGAGACGAACTTAAAACAATCCCCGTGGTATCCATGGCCCTCATACTTTCATGTGTAGTCGCTATATTAACTTTTATAATGGGACTGTACATGGGTCTGGCTGGCTCCTCAATACTATCACTGTTCAGTGGAATAATTCCAATAGCAGCTAATATGGCCGCAAATACCACCAACGCCACAGATATAGCCGCACTTCCAACTGGTGCAGGTATGGCAGCAATCTCTGGAATATGGGCTTTGTTCTGGATAATTATAATGCCAATAATTGCATTCATATTCAGCTTCATTGGATACGCACTGTTCGCACTATTCTACAACATAGTAATACCCAAAGTCGGGGGAATAAGACTAATATTCGCCGAAGCAGCCAATGGCTTTGAACTAACCAACATACCAGTTCTGCCTGCAGCAATCGCCCTATCAGTTGTATCTGCAATATTCGGGTTACTACAGGGATTGTTAAATCTGGCTCAGTTCAGTATGATGGGAGATGTTCTAGGAGGATTCATGATGTTAATCGTTCAGATAATATCCTCATTCATCATGACCTTCATCATAGTCGCCCTGGCCACACTAATCTACAACTTCCTGCAACCCAGAATTGGCGGAGTCAAACTGGTACTGGAATAAATCTCTAACCCAATTACCCTTTTTTTATTTTTTTATTGAAATAACAAAGAGATAACTAATTTTAAGGTAACTAATTAGATCAGCATTGAAAATAGAAGGATTATAAAATAATTATAATATTTTAGTAATCAAATTAGATAATATTGATGGATCAGTGTTTAATACACTATATAACTGGAGGTTAATACACATGGAAGAATTAAAAGAAATAAAATCTGTAGCCATTGTACCCTACACCCTGATGTCTTCCTCGATTTCAGCAGTAGTGGGTCTTATATATGCCTTAATATTAGTCATGGTGCTGGGGGTGGTGGCTGTTTTCCTACCCTCTGAAGCCAGCATCATCACCAGTATACTGATGACGTTATCCATAGCTCTTATCATTATTTTGCCAGTGGGAGGCTTTTTGCTAAGCATCTTATCTTCATTTCTCACTGCATTCATCTACAACCAGCTGGTTCCCCGCATAGGCGGTATTAAAATAGGGATAGTTGAAATGGAAGAAATCACATCAATATCTGTGATCCCAGCTTCACTGATGTTATCACTGCTTTACACCATTATAACTTTCCTGATAATGTTGATAGTTGCACCCATACTGGTTGTGGCTTTACAGGGCGCAGCACTAGCCGCAATAAGTACCAGTACTTCGGTAGCTGGGTTAGATGGTTTAGGTGCTCTTGGAATAATTGGGATTATAATAATGATAATTGGAGTTCCCATATTGGTCTTGGTGGCCACTTTCATATCCACTGCCATCATGGCCCTGGTGTACAACTTCTTAGCCCCTAAAATTGGAGGTGTTAAGTTGAAATTCGCTTCAATAAGGGAAAACATCTTTGAAATCAAAAAAATAGCACCAATCCCCGTGGCACTTATCGGGGCCGTGGTAGTTACCATTGTTAACTTCATATTTTCATTACCATCTCTGGCCATGTACTTCGCCACTTCCAACCCCTGGGGAGGGATTGGATACTTTTTAGGGAATACCATTGGAACTTTAGTCTTTACTTTCATAATCTACGCGATTATGGCACTCCTTTACAACTTCTTAAGAAGTGTGATTGGCGGAGTAGAACTTGAACTGGAATAGATAGCTGGAAACTGGAATAATAATAGGATAAATAACTAATTTAACAGGTAATAATGGTTAAAAATCCTTGAAAAATGTTGGATTTTTCCATACTAATTTTTTTTTAGTGTGAAATGATAGATAATAATTTATATTATTAATAATCGAAATTCTAGGGAATTAGTATAAAAAAATAAAGGAAATACCATCATGACTTCTCACAAAATCAAATGTCGTAAAATTTCACGAGGCCACGTTACTGGAAGTGTGATCATTTCCCAGGAACCCCTGAGTTTTTTGGGTGGTGCTGATCCTCAGACTGGAAATATTACTGACCGTGAACACGATCTTTATCAGCAGAACATTAGTGGCAAAATCCTGGTGATCCCCTCTGGTAAGGGTTCCACTGTGGGATCCTATGTGATCTTCCAGATGGCTAAAAACAAAACTGCACCACTGGCCATCATTGCCCTAGAAGCAGAACCCATAATCGCCACTGGAGCCATAATGGCCAGCATCCCCATGGTTGATCAGCCAGAGGAAGATGTTCTGGAAATTTTGAAGGAAGGAGACCGGGTGGAAGTTGATGCTGATCATGGAATTATCAAGTTAAAAAAATAATATTATTTCATTGAAATAATAAAAATCATTTAAGGTAAAATTGATCAATAAGTGATAAAATAATATTATAACCTAATTAAAGCCCTTATGAATTAAATAAACTATTGAAAAATATTTATAGTTTAGGAAAGATAGTAAATGTAATATTTTCATGAATTATTTGCAATAATCTACCCTCACTAATAATAAATCGGAGGATCTATGCTCCTATTCTCCATCATATCCCTGATAATTTCAGTTAGCTGTTTATTCATGGGAAACTTCATTTACTACCGGAACCCCCATAACCAGCTGAATCAAGTGTTGGCTCTTTTCAGCCTTTTTATTGGATATTTAGCCTTCACTGATTTTGGAGGTACGTACGTAACAACTGCGGAACAGGCTTACTGGTGGATCAAAGCCGCTTTCCCCTGGATGTTCACAGCTTCTTTCTTTATTCACTTAGCCCTTTTATCCACCGAAAAGTTCAACATTTTATCCCGAAAAATAACCTATATTATAATATATCTTCCCTCTGCTATTTTAGCTATTATAAACCTCACCACCCCCTCAATCACCCAGGGAGTTCAGATGGGATACGGGGGATGGACTTACATTCCCGCTGACTCAGTTGCCTATTCACTGACACTGCTTTGGACATTATCGCTGGCTTTCATAAGTGCAATCCTGGTTCTGAATTATTATCTTAAATCATTAGGAATAAAACGTCAGCAAGCTAAATACATCTTCCTAGGAGTGTACCTACCCCTGATTTCAGGTGTGCTAACCGAATTCATCCTACCTTTCATGTCTCTCCCCGCACCAAGCATTCTTAACCTGCTTATGGCCCTGGGAATTGGCTTCATTGCATATGGGATCTGGAAATTCAAGTTACCCCAGCTGACATCTTCCATGATTTCCGATAGAATCCTCTCCACCATGTCAAACTTTCTTTTCTTACTGGATGAGGAAAGAAAAATCATTCACGTTAACTTTAAAGCCATTGAATTATCTGGTTACCGCGAAAGTGAACTACTGGGCCAACCATTGGATTTCGTTTTTCCCCACATAAATCGCTCTGATTCTTATTCAAAATCCCTTGAAAATCTTGAAACCTTTCTTAATTCAAAACAAAGGGAAATACCAGTATTAGCTTCCACATCCATAATTAAGACTGCTAAACATGATGTTTTAGGATTGGTATTGGTGGGTAGTGACATCAGCCAACTTAAAGAAGCTGAAAAAGAAAGGGATCGTTACCGGGAACATTTGGAGGAATTAGTGGAAGAAAGAACCAAAGAATTGGAAAAAACCAACAGAAAACTTAAAAAAGAGATTATTGCCCATGAAAAGGCCGAAGAAGAGCTTAAAGATTCCCTGGATGAGAAGGAGATACTGGTAAAGGAAATCCATCACCGGGTGAAAAACAATCTCATGATTATTTCCAGCCTCCTGAACCTTCAGTCACACTATATAACCGATGAAAAATCCCTAAACATCTTTAAAGAAAGTCAAAACAGAGCCAAATCTATGGCCTTAATTCATGAACGACTTTACCGGACTGACAGTATGAGAAGAATTGATTTCGATGATTATATCCATACATTGGCCACTGATCTCTTCCATATTTATCGTTTAGGTCCTGGAATAAATCTTACCCTTGATTTGGAGTCAGTTAAATTGGATGTTAACAGTGCCATTCCCCTTGGCCTCATAGTCAACGAACTAGTAACCAATAGTCTCAAATATGCATTTCCTGATGGTAAGGGAGAGTTATCCATTAAATTTAGGAGTCTTAATAGGGGAGATGAATTTGAACTGGTGATCAGTGATAATGGGGTGGGTTTCCCCCAAGACCTGGACTTCCGAAAGGTAGATTCTCTGGGGTTGCAGTTAGTGTGTAATTTAACCAACCAGTTGAATGGCACCATAGATTTGGACAATACCCATGGAACCATGTTCACAATTCGTTTCAAAGAATCAAAATATGCCAAATAAAATGATAATACCTGATTTTGTATAAATTAATGATAAATTAGCTTAGAAAATAGCACTATAGCACTTATCTATTTGAGAGTTAAACCAACTCTTAAAAAAAACTAATTTTTGGAAGATAAAAAAGAAAGTAAAAAAATTAAGAAAAAATTTAATTTAAAAAAAAATAATTTAATCTTCCACTTCTACTTTTTTACGGCCATTTTCCCTGATTTCAGCACCTATAAATCCTCCAACAACACCCAGAACTCCGCCTAGGAAGATAGAGAATAAAGTGATAAATAGACCTGCAATCAGAGTCATAGCACCGGCCACCATACCAACCTTAGTAAATAGAAGTCCTATTATGGCACTTAAAGCCCCAAAGCCAGCCATGAAGAGAATTCCTATGATGAGTCCACCTATAATTCCAGTTAACCCACCTTCAATTGGTGCGTCCTTTTTATCCCCACGTCCAATGTAGGTTGCCATTAAACCCCCAATTATAGGACCTAAAAAGAATAGGGGAAAGACAGAAATTGTTAAGACTATGGTTAAAACCGCATTGATAAGGGATCCCACAGCCACTGCTTTCCAATCTACCATTCATATCACTCCTTAATGCGTATTCCCTATTATATATCCCTGATTTATTTCATTATTATTTATTCATCATTATCTTCAGAAGAGGATGTTTCTTCAGAATCATCTTCCAATATTGCATCTACCGCCTGTTGTCTGGTCTTCATCACTGAACCTAGGATCCCACCACCAAGGCCTATAAGAATGTACACCGGTATAGAACCTAATGAATAGATGATTAGACCCCCTACTATCCTTTCAGAGAATCCTGAAATTGCATAGATTATTAGGACGTAGATTATTCCGGTGAAAAGTCCCATTAAAGCTCCGTGTACTGCCCCGATCTTAATGTTCTGGTTGGCCATGTATCCCACCACCACTCCAGCTATTATCAGGGCAATCACACCCCCCACTAAGGGGATAAACATTCCAAAAACAACAACCAGTACCACGGCCAGTACTGTTCCAATGAGAATAACTTTTTGATCGATCATGATTTTTACCTTCATATCTCCACTCATTTAGCAATATGAACCTTATTATCTTGCCCTTAATAGTTAATGAATGTATTATATTATATTTTTTGAGTTTTGAGAAGAAATATAGTTTTGCTAAAAAAATAGGGGAAATAAAATAAAAATTCTAATATATCTGATTTTGACTTTGTTTTTTATGCTTCTCCTTTTATCATGGCTCCAATGGCCCCGCCAATGGCCATCAGGATCATAACTCCAAAGAAGGCTATAAACAGGAATATTGAAGTCACTGTGGCCGCTGCGAATCCCAGTATGCCTAGAATTATGGTTCCAAATATGAGCATGAGTATGGACAGTACTATGGCTCCAAATAAACCAGATACTGCTCCGTTTGCCATACCATTACCGGCAGTTCCCCCCACCATGTAACCAACAACCATTCCAGCTAAGATGAGGCCAATAACCGAACCCACTGCAGGTATTATCACTGCGAAGATGGCTCCTAGAACTATGGATAAAATGAATCCTACAACTACTGCTCCCCATTCAATGTCCATTTTTTCACCTCTTATTTATGAAAAAAAATAAAAAAATAGAAAAATTTGGATTTTTCTATGCTTCTCCTTTAATTGCGGCTCCGATGGCTCCACCGATAGCACCGATAATTGCTTCAATTATGACTGCTATTATCAATGCTACTATGCCTACGCCTACTCCAGCTAATCCAGCCACTGCTCCACCGATAACCATTGCTAGGATTCCAACGATTATACCTGCTACAATCCCTACCAGTGCTCCGTGAATAGCTCCGTTTGCATAGCCTCCACCAACAGTGTAACCGACGTATATGGTTGCGATTAGATAAGCAATTATGCTCCATCCTGGAAGAACCATATCAATGATCAGTCCCAGTATTACTGCAATCACTAAACCAATTATAACTGGAGTCCATTTTACTTCTACCATAGTTTTCACCTCCCTCTAGTTCTAAAGTAAACATAACCTTAATTATTGAACCATGGTTTTAGCAGCATTGTATGCATCATACAAACCATAAAGCCAAACAACTACGAATAATATGAACGCAATGGTCCCTATAAAATAAATAGCAACCCATGATACCAATGCTAAGAAAAAAATTATGGCCCCCATCTTGGTTTTGCCAGCGTATATACTACCTATGCCAGGTAAGAAGAATGATATGACCACTGCTAACATTGGATTTGGCAAATTTCCCAACACTTCCCACCTCCCTTTAAATTAATACTAATTATATCATTTTATGTCATTAATATTTTTTTCCCTTAAATTTCCCATCCTTCATTAATCGAAACTAAAAATCAGTTGGATATCCCCAGTGACCATCAAATTACAAATCAATTTCTAAAAAAAACTATTGAAACTATTTCAATACAATATTATTCATGGTTCTCTCCATTTCCATACTTTTTGAAAAAAAAGATAAGAACTTAGAATACAATATCAATACTATAGAAATTTACTTTATCACACTAGGTTAGGTGTCATTTTAAAATATTAAAGGACGGTGTCAAATGGTGTATTTCCTAATCCGTAACGGAACTCTAATCGATGGAAATGGTGGAAAACCTATAGAAAAAGCGGAAATTCTAATTAAAAACCATGAAATCATTGATTTAGGCGTTGAGGGTTCTTTGAAACTCCCCAGTGATAAGATCAAATACTTGGATGCCAGGGGCGGATTCATTCTCCCTGGTTTTATTGACTGTCATGTGCACATGATGTTCACTGGATTCCACTTTGAAGACCCTTTATTCACCCCATTATCCCTTTATTTTTACCAGGCCACTCTTAATCTCAAACGCACCCTGAATGCAGGGGTAACCACTGCACGGGATGCAGGTATGGCTGATTTCGGAGTGAAAAGTGCGGTGGAGCAGGGACTCATCACCGGCCCCCGGCTCCAGATTAGTGTAATGCCCCTATCTACCACTGGAGGTCATTTCGATTTTAATCATAAATCCGGTCACCAGGTTAAGACAACCTATCCCGGTCTTCCAGATTCAGTTTGCGACGGGGAAGAAGAGGTTAGGAAAAGAGTTCGTGAAGTGTTAAGGGCCGGTGCAGATGTGGTTAAGGTTATGGTAACCGGAGGAGTGATCAGTGCCAATGACAGTCCTGAGCATCCCCAGTTCACCGCCGGAGAACTGCAGGTGATGGTGGAAGAAGCTTCCTTCCGTGGTTTACCAGTAATGGCCCATGCCCATGGATCATCCGGGATTAAAAACGCTCTAAAAGCAGGTATTAAATCAATTGAACATGGCACATACCTGGATAAAGAATGCATCCCCCTATTCCTTGAAAATGATGCCTGGCTGGTTCCCACCATGCTGGTGCAACAGATAAATATGGAAAAATTGGAATCAGGAGAACTTCCTGAATTCAGCAGCGAAGATGCCCGGAATGTGTTCATTAAAGGTCTGGAAAGTGTTCAGAAAGCTCAAAAAGCAGGCATTAAGATGGTTATGGGTACTGACAGTGGTATAGGTCCCCATGGACAGAACCTGCGTGAACTGGGATTGCTTTGTAAGGCAGGTATGGATCCCGTAGAAGCTATACAGGCCGGCACTAAACACGCCGCAGAACTATTAGGATGCCAAGACAAGATCGGTACCATAGAACCGGGAAAACTGGCAGATGTAGTGATCTGTTCAACCAATCCTCTTCAGGATATAGATTCCCTGGGAAATCCGGATAATATAACCATGGTTATGAAGGGAGGTAGGATTTATAAAGATACTGAACATGATATCAGACTTTTAACTGATTAAAAAAGGATATTAACATGATATCTAACTTATAACTGGTTCAAGTGATGTTGAACAATGTTGGAGGATCAAAAACCTAATCAAATCAATATCTAACCAACATACAAGAATATTTAGGATTATATTGATATTGAACCTAAAATGAGACTTTTAGAATTATTAACGGCAATGATTTGAATAAACCATGAAAGGGCTGGATTAACATGGCAAAATATTCTAAAAAAAAGGCAGAAATCAAGATTTCGGGTATGCACTGTGCCTCCTGCGCATTGAATGTTGAAAAATCATTGCAGGGATTGGAAGGTGTTGGAGAAGCCCAAGTTAATTTTGGAACGGAGAAAGCCACTGTGGAATACGATCCAGATAAGTTAAAACTCCAGGATCTGGAGAAAACTGTGGAAGATGTTGGTTACGGTGTGGTGAATGAAAAGGTTATTATCAAGGTGGGGGGCATGACTTGTGCCATGTGTGTCCAGGCCATTGAAGGAGTTTTGGGAAAGATCAGTGGAGTGAGTGAAGTTAACGTGAATCTGGCTGCTGAAAAAGCCTTTGTAACCTACAACCCTCAGATGACCAGTGTGGCTGAAATGCACCAGGCCATTGAAGACCTGGGATATGAATATCTGGGATTGGAAGGAGAAACCAGCGAAGATCAGGAGGAAAAAATACGGCAGGCTGATCTTAATGGTAAAAGGAACCGTTTTATTGTTGCTTTTGCTGTTTCCGTTCCGTTGATGGTGTTGATGTATGCAGGGGTGATGTTACCCTTTAACATGACTTATTTCATGCTTGCAGTAACTATTTTGCCCTTTATCTACGTCAGTCACCCTATCTTTTCTGCAGGTTATCGTTCCCTCCAAAATCGTAACCTGAACATGGATGTGATGTATTCCCTGGGTATTGGTGTGGCCTTTATCTCCAGTATATTGGGAACCTTCAACATCGTGCTCACCCCTGAATTCATGTTCTATGAAACCGCACTAATGCTGGCTGGTTTTCTAATGCTGGGAAGGTGGCTGGAAGCACGTGCTAAAGGCCGTACCGGCACGGCTATAAAGAAACTGGTGGGTTTGCAGGCTAAAACTGCCACCGTTCTCAGGGATGATGGAGATGGAGAAGGTTTAGAAACCCAGGTACCAGTGGAGGATGTTCTGGTTGGTGATAACGTGCTGGTGAAACCAGGTGAACGGATACCAGTGGATGGGAAGGTGGTTTCCGGGGAAAGTTACGTTGATGAATCCATGATCACCGGGGAACCAATACCCTCCCTTAAGAATGCAGGTTCTGGGGTGGTTGGTGGGACCATAAATCAGAACGGGGTTTTAAAATTCCGGGCCGAAAAAATCGGTAAAGACACTACCCTGGCCCAGATAATTAAACTGGTTGAATCTGCTCAAGGATCTAAACCCCCTGTTCAGAGGATAGCTGACCGTGCAGTTAGTTATTTCATCCCCACCGTCCTTACCATAGCTATTGCTGCTTTCATAGGGTGGTACTTCCTCCTGGGGAGCACTCTACTCTTTGGACTCACCATCCTAATATCCATCCTGGTAGTGGCCTGTCCCTGTGCTCTTGGTCTGGCCACCCCCACCGCGGTGACTGTAGGGATTGGGCGGGGTGCAGAACTGGGCATACTGGTTAAAAATGGTGAAGCCCTGGAAATATCCGAGAAGTTAACTACTGTTCTCTTTGACAAAACCGGTACCCTGACAAAGGGAAAACCGGAAGTTACCAACATCATAGGAACTGCCACGGATGATAAAACTTTACTGTACATTGCAGCCAGTGTGGAGAAGAATTCACAACACCCCCTGGCCGAGGCAATTGTAACTAAAGCCCGGGATAATGATATAAAATTATCCAATAGTGAAGGATTCAACACCTTCGCCGGTAAAGGTGTATTCGCAACAGTTAACGGAAAATCTATTCTTATAGGGAACCGAACTCTGCTAATGGAAAATAATGTGGAAATAGTAGACGATGATGAAGAAATGATTTCAAAACTGGAAGAGGAAGGCAAAACTGCAGTTTTAGTTGCTTTAAATAATGCTTTTTCCGGTATTCTGGGGGTGGCCGATACCCTGAAGGAAAATACCCCTATGGCCATAAGTGAGCTTAAAAAGATGCACCTGGAGGTGGCCATGATCACCGGGGACAACCCGCGGACTGCTGAAGCCATTGCCCGGAAAATAGGTATAGATCAGGTAATGGCCGGAGTATTGCCCGAGGATAAATCTGCGGAAGTGAAAAGGCTTCAGGATAAAGGAAAAGTGGTGGCCTTTGTAGGGGATGGTATTAACGATGCTCCTGCCCTGGCCCAAGCTGATGTGGGGATAGCCATTGGTAGCGGTACTGATGTGGCCATTGAAAGCGGGGAGATAGTACTCATCAATGACAACCTGCTGGATGCTGTGGCTGGAGTGCAGTTATCAGAGAAAGTGATGGGACGTATCAAACTAAACCTTTTCTGGGCATTTGCTTACAACACTATCCTCATACCAGTGGCAGCAGGATTGCTCTACCCCACTTTCGGGATTACTTTCCGCCCGGAATATGCTGGTCTGGCCATGGCCCTGAGCTCAGTTACCATAGTAACCCTCTCACTACTTCTAAAGGGTTACATACCTCCATCTAAGAAGTTAGGAGTAGTTTGAGAGATTTAAAACTTAAAATTAAGTTTAGAGATTGAAAATAAGGGAATGATGAGGAAATAAAAGATTTAAGGTAAGAAGGTAGGTAGGTCTAAAAAAATAAGAACTAGGAATACCTATCATATATCACAGGGAATTTTGAGGTGATTAAGATGGCTGTAGATCCAATCTGTAAAATGGACGTTGATAAGGAAAGTGCCAAATGGGTTAGTGAATATAAAGGGAAAAAATACTACTTCTGCGCCCCGGGATGCAAAAAAGAATTCGATGATAATCCTGAAAAATACGTGGAAGAATAGGCGAAAAATGCAAATTAAGATTAACAATTGAATTAGACGTAACCGAGGGATTTCATGGGAATTCTGGACTCAGTTACTAAGAAAGCTACTAAAGAACTGGAAAAACAGGCTAAAGGATAAGGTAGTAAATAAATAGAGAAAAGAGCTAAAACTGAGCTTAAAAAACGTTTCAAGATTTAATTTGAAGCGTTGGCACAGCAATCTTTTTTCTATGCATCGCAACTTTCCTTCTTAATTAGGGATATTGGATTAATTATTTTTCTAACTTAAATATTCCTGTTAAAAATAAGTTTATAAGAAAAATATCAAATATAATCCTATGAATGAATTAATTAGGAATATTGAATGCATTTAATTTAAGAAAAAGCTGATAAATAAAGATAATAGAATAAATGATTCCACAAGTCCCATTGTTTGTATGTCGATGCACGCCAATGTTTTATAAGAGTTTTATACTGAGGGGGCACCCCTCTAATATGAGGGGCAATTTAACATAGGCCTTGGTGTCTGATGTGGGTTTGGTAAGAGCGTGTGAGAAGTAAACCGAGGATTAATAAATCCTTAAAGGATTATAAATCTTCAATACACATCCACCTTCATAACTTCTCTTAAAACTGCAGTTGCGTAACAACCCTTGGGAATGGAGAAACTCACCAGAACACCCTCATCAGTTGATTCAGCAGAAACATCCCATATTTTAAAGCGCATGGCCCTGCGTATACCATGACTACCCAGTTTAGGCATCTGGGGCACGGTAAAGTCCTCAAGTTTCAATTTCTCCTCATCCAATATCTTCTGCTCCATTTCTCCCAGTTTACCACCGGCCAGTGGCACTTTACTACCGTAGAGTGGCGATGATGGATGGGCCTGGAAGTTTTTAATTTCATTATCAATTTCTTCTTCTGAAAATTCGTGGATCAGATGTTCTTCATTATCAATTAAAATATCTCCCTTCACGTACTGGTCAATACCAAGCTTGGTACGTTCACTAACCGCTCTGTTGAAAAGATATGACTGGTATGCATGGACAAGCATCCTGCTCAGGGGTTTGGGGATGCTTCTAAGTGCCAAAATATAGGATTTCTCCGTTAATTCGCCCCTTTTTTTCATCTCCTTGATTAGGGCACGTAACATCATCTTCTCGTATCTCATCCCACTGGGCATTGACTCCAGAGACTCCTCCAGTTCCCCTTCATCATAAAATCGACGGGCCTCCTGGATGTGTTTTGGCTCAGTATCGTAAGGGTGTCCAATGTAACGGTCCACCGCCTCCTTTACACCCCCCATGATTAATGCTTTACCCACCAGGTGGGTGTTGGGACGGTCCTTACCAAAACGCTGGTATCCATAATAGTTAGGCACTCCCCTCTCCTTTAACTGGTTAAGTATTTCCTGAGCTTCCTGAGCAGCTGCCCCAGGATCCTCAACATCTCTTACCATTAAACGGAACTTGTTCCCCACCAGTTGCCCCATTCGAAGTTTCTTCTGATTGGGAATTATGTCAATAATTTTAACATTATGGAGCTTTTCTCCCAGCCCCTGGAGTTCTTCAGGGGTTTTGTTACTTACGCATATCCACTGTCTGGTGACTGCCTTTTTATCCTTCATTCCTGCAAAGCCCATTTGCTTTCGGTTTATTTTAAGTTCACGGGCAATGTCTAAAAGCACATCCAGAGTGGTCCTACTATTTTTCTCAATCCAAAGCCAGGTGTTTGGCCCTTCACCACTGGGATTACTTTCCGGGATTTCCTCCACATAGAAATCCTCATTTTTGGTTCTGATCTGCCCCCCTATCCCTTTTTGAGGGGTGAGATATGTTTCTGCATTTAACATGATGCTCTCCATTTGACTATAAATTTGATGTTTTCCTTACTTGGGATGTGTCCTAATTTGGTAAAGATAAGATTATGTAAAAAAAATGTTTCAATGTATTTTATATTGGGAATGGATTAACTAATATATAACGGATTTTTACAATTAAAAAATAAATTCTTCCATATGAGGGAAAGTTGAAAGAGGAGGGAGTGATCATTATGAGTACGGTGAAAATAATGCCCTGTCTGGATATGAAGGACGGTAGGGTGGTTAAGGGTGTTCATTTTGTGGATTTGAAGGATGCTGGTGATCCAGCTGAAAACGCAGCATTATATCAGGAAGAGGGGGCAGATGAACTAGCCATGCTAGACATTGCCGCCACACTGGAGAACCGTAAAACCCGTCTGGAGTGGGTGGAAAAGGTTTCAGGAGTTATTGACATGCCCCTTACAGTGGGTGGTGGAATTTCCAGTTTGGAAGATATTGATCTCACCCTGAAGGCTGGGGCAGATAAGGTGTCCATCAACAGTGCTGCTGTTCAAAACCCGGAAATGGTAAAGGAAGCTGCCCTAGAATATGGGAAGGAACGGATCACCGTGGCGGTTGACGGATGCCGCAACAGTGCCATGCCCTCGGGATTTGAGGTGGTGGTGGCTGGGGGAACTAAAACAACCGGTATTGATGCTGTAAGCTGGGCTACGCAGTGCCAGGAACTGGGTGCCGGAGTTATTCTCCCCACAAGTATGGATGGTGATGGAACTCAGGATGGTTACGACCTTGAATTCACTAAAGCAATCTCAGATGCAGTTTATCTACCAGTTATTGCATCTGGTGGTGCAGGTAAGCTTTCAGACTTTAAAGATGCAGTTTTGAATGGTGGTGCATCCATATTACTGGCAGCTTCAGTTTTCCACTACCGTTTATTGAGTGTTGGAGAGGTTAAAGAATATTTAAATGAGAATGGGATTAATGTCTACCTTTAATACTTTAAGATTTTATCGAAGACTTATCATCCTTTTTGACATATTGAAAATATAGACCGCCTATCCTTGATTTACATACATTTAATGTATTCTTTATCATTGCATTGCGGTAAATTAACTTGATTTGCCAATGAAGAGTTAAAACCACTCCTGTTCCTATCCATAGGATAAGTAATAATATTTATATGCTCTTGAACAGACACCAAGAAGAGAGGCGATTTATTGAAGTCTAAATTCAAGTTTTTAGAAAAGAAGATGGGAGATTTAAAAAATAAAATAAAGTGCCATCCTCACCATCAGCTTATTTTAGGAATAGTAACATTTTTTTGCCTCTTTCTAGTTATGGTACCCATCTACAATGTTTATTCTGCTGAGGAATCAACAAAACAACCAGCAGTCCAAGAAATGTTGGGAAATGAATCCTACGGATCAGTGCTGAAAGAAGGACCCTATGGTAACTCCAGTTCACCAGTGAAGGTGGCTTATATTGTGGGGCAACATCCCCGGGAGTATGAGGCCCATAAAGCTGTGGCTGAAAATGTTAAAGAAAAATCAGGTTCCTTGAAATACTGTTACTATCTTTATTACATTAATGTAACTCATTTTGCCTCTGATTTTTCAAAAGGAAGAATGAACGGGCAATTATTATCCAATAAGTATGTAGTTTCTGATATTGCCCGGGAAAATTTCTGTTTGGCCATTGATGTTCATGGAACAGACGGTGAATATTGTAAAAAAGTTTTCTTATTTACCCCTATCCCCAAAGGTTGCTCTCTGGATATTGCATATAACTTAACCAGTACCATGGAGGGTGTTCCCTATTACACTGCACCCAACCCCAGTAGTACCGCTTACACTACCGTTCCCCTTATTAAAAAAGGTGTTCCTGCTATTGTTTACGAATCTTTTACTGACCAATCTTACAATATGATTAAAGAACAGGATAAAAAGTTTGTTTTGGGCGTGGATAATCTCAATTTAGGCCCCAATCCTTGTTATTAGATTTTAATCTTTAAACATTCTGTTGATGTTGTTCTACTGATCATGATCTGGAAAAAAATACAATAATGGGCAACAGATGGTGAAAAAGGTCAGATTTTTAGGGTAGATTTTTGCCGCAAGTAGCAATCTATAAATATTAAACATTGTCTTATGTGTAATTAACACACATGGTGAATACATGCCGAAACATATTGCATCTGGATTAAAGTACCTGGCAGCGGTGAAGCTAAGAGAACAGGGTTATTTCCAAAAAGACATTGCTGATAGGTTGGGAATGGACCGATCAACAGTTTCCCATTATTTAAATGGTAGAAATCTATCCTGGGGATCCATAGAAGTTGCTGAAACTGTAACCAGTTGCTGTAACCGGGACTTCCTATACATGACCTACTCCCTTACTGGAGACCTTGATAACACCCGTACCATTTTAGGTATCCTCATTGAACAAGAATTCAGCGCCAATGTTAAAGACACTTGTATTGGTTGCGGAGTATGTGTGGATGCATGTCTCATGAACAATATTGAAATTGTGGACTTGAAATGCAACATAAGCACTGAAGGGTGTTGTGGTTGTTTAGAATGCCAATTAAATTGCCCTACTAACTCCATACAAATTTTAGAAGTTCAAAATCTCAACAAGTAATCAAATAGATTCTAATCATTTTATTTTTATACTTTTACAACCATAAAACCATTTTTAATCCTTCTTACCCCACAACAAAATGTTTTATGGGAACGATCCCACTGTTTTTATTCGGTAAAAAAAA